>Ga0315540_10000760_pt1 | contig 18395 bp, 13 predicted proteins | sample SalMarSW160110MG_FD_203677 | JGI IMG/M metagenome (GOLD analysis project Ga0315540, IMG submission 203677) | Salt marsh sediment microbial communities from the Plum Island Ecosystem LTER, Massachusetts, United States - Salt Marsh Sediment SW1601-10 ...
AGTGCAAAGGATTAAACGATCCCAAACTGCCGAATCAGTTTTCCGGTTGAAAGTTCGATCTCACAAGCATGGCCAGTGTTGGCATAGGCTAACAGGCTATAGCCGTCAGAATTTAACATGACCCGCGTATAGAGTGCTCTTGGTTCAGGTGTTTCGGCTTGCCAGACCATATCGCCGTTTTCTTTTATACAATAGAGGTTAGAAATATCGCTGGGAAAATCGAAATAATTTTCCAGAATGATCATACCAATGATCGTTGGAATGGTTTTCTCAATTTTTGTGTGTAAGGGTTCGAGGGCCATGGTCTTATACCTTCCTGTAGGGGATTGAGCCTACTGCAGGTCTGCGCACAAACCTTGCCTGCGGACTAAGATTGCCACTCATCGGGATCATAAGCAGGCATCTCGCAACGCAGAGGTTTGTCTGTACGTTCACCGAGAGCGTAACCTGCCTGGATCAGAGTCTGGACCTCGCTGCTGCCTTCGTAAATGATCGCCCCGCGGCTGTTGCGCAGATAGCGTTCCACGTCATATTCGTCGCTGAAGCCATAGGCGCCGTGGATTTGAATGGCTCCGTCCGCAGCGCGGAAGGAGGCTTCTGTGGCGAATTTCTTGACCATGGATGTCTCCAGGGTGTTGCGTTCGCCCCGGTTCTTGAGCCAACCGGCTTTGAGGTATAGCAAGCGAGCAATCTCATAATCTTGTAACATGCGTGCAATCTTTTCCTGGATCAGTTGATATTGTGAGATTGGTTGTCCGAAGGCTTCACGTCCCTCGGCGTATTTGGTACTGGCCTCCAGCGCTGCGCGGATGATTCCGGTCGCACCCGAGCCGACGGTATAGCGCCCATGGTCGAATGCGGACATGGTGACCTTGAAGCCCTCGCCCTCTTCCCCGATGCGATTCTCCACCGGAACATTGACATCAGTGAAAGATATCCATCCGGTTGAACCGGCTCTTACTCCCAGCTTGCCGTGGATATCGCCGGTCTTGATGCCGGGCGAATGCAGATCTACCAGAAAAGTGGACAACCCCGAGGTACGTTTCTTGGAATTAGGATCGGTCACTACAGTGACCATGGCGTAGTCAGCTTTGGTCGCCAGAGAAATCCACATTTTTTCGCCATTTAGGATGTAGTGATCGTCCTCCTTTTTGGCGTTGGTGCGCATGGCAGCTACGTCTGAGCCCATTCCGGGTTCGGTGAAAGCCCCGCAACCAATCTTTTCACCTTTGGCCAGCGGTACGAGGAATTTTTGTTTCTGCGCCTCGGTGCCCCACTGCAACAGAGTCAAGCCACAAAGTCCGGTATGGACCGACATTGCCACTCGTAAGTGGGTATCGACTGCTTCGAGTTCCTCGCAGGTTAACCCTAAGGAGATAAAGTCCATTCCCTGACCGCCGTACTTGACGGGAAAACAAATACCCAGAATACCCAGTTCGCCCATGCGATCAAGCACCCAGGGGATTTGCTCCTGCTTGCGGTCGAATTCCTTTATCACTGGGGCAACCTCTTTTTGGGCGAAGTCGCGTACCATTTTTTGCACCATCAAATGCTCTTCAGATAGGGCGAAATCCATATATTCGACTCCGGGAAAGGGAAATTTCTCTCATTATATTCTATTATACCAAACAACCGACCGGTCGGTAGGGTGAATAATTAAATAAAAATGCCCGACGCATGTGATTTTGCGTCGGGCTCAGGAACCATGCGTATCGATCATTTGTGATCAATCCCCATGCTGCTTAACTCATCCGGATTGTATTGCGCGAGGAACAGATCCACACTGGCCAGAATGGTGAGCAGTATTGCAACTATGGCTGCGATAATCCACATAGGAGCCTCCTTTCTTACTATACATAACGATTAATTATGCAAAAAGTTACATAATTTACCAAGATGTAAGGTACCTGCAATATTATTGAGACGCTGGCAAGCATTTCTTTGTTCCCCGATTTTTAAGGTTGACAAAATGGACGTTTCGGATACAATACAAACCGCACGCCGGAGTGGCGGAATTGGCAGACGCGCTACGTTCAGGGCGTAGTTCCCATTAGGGAGTGAGGGTTCAAATCCCTCCTTCGGCATCCAAGAAGCCCGCTAGAAAGCGGGTTTCTTTATTTAATTAAACCAAGTTTGCGGTATAATTGGGGGGTAACTTTGTGAAATTATAGTCAGGGTACTTTAGCACCAAGACGCGAAGTCACAAAGAGTTTAGTCTTCTTCGTGTCTTGGTTTTTTTGTGATAAGGCACTCTTTTTGATTAACTCCAAGAAGGAAAAGCGATAGATGGAAATCGGTACTGTTCAACAAGTTGATATCGATTCTCAAATGCGCTCGGCGTATCTGGATTACGCCATGAGCGTGATTGTGGCGCGCGCCTTACCGGACGCGCGGGACGGGCTGAAACCAGTTCACCGGCGCATCTTGTACGCTATGTCGGATTTGGGACTGCGCTCGAACAGCGCTTTCAAGAAATCTGCCCGTATTGTTGGCGAGGTGTTGGGGAAGTATCACCCGCATGGGGACGCTGCCGTTTACGAGACAATGGCGCGCCTGGCGCAGGATTTTTCAATGCGCTATATGCTGGTAAGCGGTCAAGGCAACTTCGGCTCGATTGACGGCGATGCCCCGGCGGCCATGCGATATACCGAGGCCCGGATGGCCAAACTGGCCGAAGAAATGCTGGCTGATATCGAGAAGGACACCGTCGATTTTGGCCCGAATTTCGACGACTCGCTCGAAGAACCACTGGTCTTGCCGTCACGTATTCCTAATCTGCTGATGAACGGAACCTCAGGGATTGCTGTCGGGATGGCAACCAACATCCCACCTCACAATTTGCGCGAATTAGCCGAAGCTATCATTAATTTGATTGAAAACTACGATCAGATGGATGACATCCTGGTCTCAGACCTGATGAAGTTCATTTCCGGTCCGGATTTCCCGACTGGTGGCATGATCGTTGGCAAGGAAGGTATCGAACAGGCTTATGCGACCGGGAAAGGCCGCATCGTCATGCGCGGAATAGCCCATATCGAAGAATCCAAGAGCGGGCGCTTCCAGATCGTCATCACTGAAATCCCTTACCAGGTCAATAAGACCAGTTTGATCGAGCGGATTGCCCAACTGGTGCGCGAAGACAAGATCGATATGATCTCTGATTTGCGGGACGAGTCTGATCAGCGTGGAATGAGCATCGTGATTGAACTAAAACGCGGCGCTCAACCCAAAAAAGTGCTCAACCAGCTTTACAAGTACACCACCCTCCAGTCCACCTTCGGCGTTCAAATGTTGGCGTTAGTGGATGGAGAACCGAAGTTGCTCTCACTCAAGAGAGCACTTCAAATCTTCATCGACCATCGTCAAACGGTGACCGTCCGGCGTAGTAATTTCGAATTGGGAAAAGCGCGTGCACGCCAGCACATTCTGGATGGTTTGCTGATTGCGCTGGAAAACATCGATGCTGTGATTCAAACGATCCGTGCATCCGATGATGCGGACGAGGCTAAAGAACGTCTGATGGCTCGCTTCAACCTGAGCGATGTCCAAGCCCAGGCGATCCTGGATATGCAGTTGCGCCGTTTGGCTGCACTTGAACGAAGTAAGATCGAGGAAGAACACAAACAAGTGCGTGAACAGATCGAATATCTGGAAGATCTATTAGCGCATCCCAAGAAAATCCTTGCCCTTATTCAGGACGAGATGAAGGAATTGTCCGAAAAGTACGGAGATGAGCGTCGTACGCGCATTGCTTTGGATGCCAAGGAAGAACTCAACGAAGAAGATTTGGTCCATGATGAAGCTGTCCTAATCAGCTTGACCGATCGTGGGTATATCAAACGTACAGTGGCGACGGCATTCCGCTCACAAGGTATTGGTGGTAAGGGTGTAATGGGGCATACCACTCGTGACGAAGACGAGGTCTTGATTGTACTTCCGGCACGAACGCTGCACACTGTCTTGTTCTTCACAGACAAGGGCAAAGTCTATTCCGAAAAAACCTACCAGATCCCGGATGCGGGTCGCACGGGAAAGGGCATTCCCATCGTCAACGTATTGGCGCTTGGACCGGGAGAACGGATTACGGCCGCTATTTCTGTAGCGGATTTCAATGATGCCTCATACTGCACGCTGGCTACCGTCAAGGGTCGCATTAAACGCGTCGACCTTGCCGAGTTTGCATCCGTGCGTCCATCCGGCCTGATTGCAATGGGTCTTGATGATGACGACGAACTTGGTTGGGCACGTTTGACCAGTGGAAAGGACGAGATTATCATCGTTACCGAAAGGGGACAGGCACTGCGTTTCTCCGAAACCCAGGTCCGCTCCATGGGTCGTCCCGCGGCTGGCGTAACCGGTATTCGCTTGGCAAAAGGTGACAAAGTCACCACCATGGAAGTCATCGAGCCTAATGGTGCGCTGTTGACCGTCACCGCCGATGGCTACGGTAAACAGACTCCCCTTTCGACTTATCCGGCAAAGAATCGTGCCACCGGTGGTGTGGCTACGATTGATAGGAAAGCTCTACCTATTGTTGGCAAGATCGTTGCGGCCCGTGTTGTCCAAAAATCTGATCATTTAACATTGATTTCTGCCAATGGTGTCGTGATTCGTTTGAAGGTCAAGGAAGTCAAGGTCTCGGGGCGCGCCACACGAGGTGTGCATTTGATGCGCATGCATCAGGGCGATAACGTGGTGGCTGTTGCACGAATTGCAGCGGAAGACCTGAAACGTGCCGGCGCAGACATAAATAGTGATTTGAATGGGGACGAAAAAGCTGCTCCAGAGGAGCAGCCGCCTTCAGAATAGATTAGATAAAAACTCCCGCCAACGCGGGAGTTTTGCTTTAGAAGAGCATAAATCTTCCGGTTACGAACAGGGTCATCGTGCCGAGAATACAAAAAGTGATCATCAACATTACCGCGATGACAAAACGCTGAACTGGCGTCATACCCAGGAAATTGCCCGAATAAGAGCGCTTGAATTTTGGGGTGGACGGTTCTTTTTCGCCTTCCTGGTCCTCCAGGAAATCGGGAAACTCGTCTTCGAAAAATGGGGAGGATGATGAATCGTCACGGAGATTATCAAGCATGGTTCACCTCGTGGGTAAAGTATATCACGCAACCTTGTTAATTGGCCGCAGGTGGACTTCCCCAACACGTACTATGCTGGCTTCATTTCGACTCAAGCGCAATCGTAAACCGCCGTCTGTTTCCAGGCCTTCGATCTGACCGATGAGTGATGCGTCGTTCCCCTTCCAGATCTGAACCATCTCTCCCTTGTAGGCCAAGGCTGCTTCCCAGGCAAAGATAAAGGTTTTTGTTCCCAGGTGCTGACGCCAGTCGATTATACCGGCTAGGAGGTCGTGTAGGACCTGGATGCGGTCCGGGGCCTTGCCGAGTGCTTCTTCCAGGCTGGTGGCAGGAAATTGCAACTCATCTGCGGCTGGGAGGGCGGATTTGAGAATATTGACACCCATGCCTAACACTAGAGTTTCGATTTGCTCCCCAACCCAGGCTGTCTCTACCAGGATTCCGGCTGCCTTTTTGCCATTCAGCAGGACATCATTCGGCCATTTGATCTGGGCAGGAAGATTGTATTTTTTAAAGGCTTGCACCAGCCCCAAAGCACCTAAACCGGTGAATAGCAATGGAATGGTTTGTTCGGTCGTCGACGGATGCAGGATCAGGCTTAACGCCAAGCCTGAATTGGGCGGCGTGGACCACTTACGCCCTGCACGACCACGCCCTGCAGTCTGTTCGTCCGCAATGACCAGGGAGTAGTCCGGGGCAGATTGCTTGGCCCAGGTCAGGGCTAAATCGTTGGTCGAACCGACCTGCTCGAAATAACGGATTTCGCCCAGGGGTAAATCGGAGAGTCGTTTTTGCAGGGAGTGTTGGTCCATATTGAAGAATCAAAGACCCTCAGGTTTTATTCAAACCTGAGGGTCTACTGAATTATGGAAGTACGTACCAGGGGTTGATAAAACCACCATTTTCGCGCACCTCAAAGTGCAAATGCGCGCCGGTCGAGTTACCGGTGCTGCCAGCCAGACCGATCAATTGGCCGGCATAAACGGATTGGCAGACACTTACATTAATCTGGCTCAAGTGGGCGTAGAGGGTTGAATACCCGTTCCCATGATCGATCTGGATCACGTTACCGTAACCGTAGTTGTAGCCGCCTTGTGCCATGGTTACCACGCCGCTGTCAGCCGCGTAAATGGCGGCCCCCTCACCGGCAGCGATGTCGATGCCCAGGTGACCGGCGTAATAATCGTTGCCGGATAGATAGTGATTGTCTGCCGGCCAGACGAAGGCACCCGAGCCGACCGCACCACCACCGCAGGCACTTCCATTAACATTGGCGGTACCGGACCTACCGCGTGCTACGGTTGGGATCAGCCACTGAACAAATTCGCGGCTGCCACCCGGGACCATGACCCAGGTGCCCGGTTTGATAGCCGGATTGGTCAAATCGATGTTGTTGCCCGGCCAGTTGATAATATCATCGGGAGTAGCCTTGAATTCCTTAGCAACCGAGTCGATTGTATCGCCATCTTTCCACTTGTAATAAATGCCATCAGTCGGTGGGACCTGGAGTTCCTGGCCGGGGCGCAAGCTATCTGGGCTGTCCTTGAGCACGTCATAATTCGCCCAGAGCAAGGTTTCGGGTTTGATTTTATATTCTTGTGAAATATGAAAAACCGAATCACCGCGCGACACAGTGTATTCAATGGCATCATAGCGCGGTTTATCGGCTGGGATTTGGGTCTTCAGTTCGATATGGCGGGAGATTGCATCCAGCGAGTTGGAAGCATTCGTCGATGGCAAACTGATGGATGGCGCAGACTGACCCGGCTTGGCTGTCGCTTCCGGTTGTAAAGCGGCAGCGTTGGCGGAGGATTGTTTCCACCATAAGGTCGATCCAACCATTCCTGCTACGACGACGAGAGTTACTCCCCAACTGATAACAGTAAAACTGTTTTTCTTTATAAAGTTAATGAACTTACCGATCATTGTTCTTCCGTTAGATTTTCCAAGAACTCCTGAATGGTTTTTGCTCGATGCATACGTTGGATGATGGCTTCGGTTGCTACGGCCGCATCCATACCTGCGCCTTGCGGCGGTGACGAGATCATCTGGATGTACATGCGGCGCATCAGCCAGACCCGTTGAAGCAGGTCTGGGCCGAGCAGCAATTCTTCACGGCGGGTGGACGAACGTTCGATGTCCAGGGCGGGGAAGATACGGCGCTCTTGCAGACGGCGTGAAAGGTGCAGCTCCATATTGCCGGTGCCTTTGAATTCTTCGTAGACTACGTCGTCCAGGCGGGAGCCCGTGTCAACCAAACAGGTTGCGATGATTGTTAAAGATCCGCCTTCTTCGATATTACGTGCTGCGCCGAAGAAGCGTTTAGGTGGGTAAAGTGCCGAAGGATCCATGCCACCGGAGAGCGTGCGCCCGGAGGGATTGACCACCAGGTTGTAAGCACGCGCCAGACGCGTAATGGAGTCCATCAATATTACCACGTGGCGGCCGATCTCCACCAATCTCTTAGCTCTGTCTAATGCAATCTCGGCGGTGCGGACGTGGGCTGTGACCGGCTCGTCGAAAGTGGAGGCGATCACTTCAGCATCCACCGAGCGGTCCATATCGGTGACTTCTTCAGGGCGCTCGCCAATCAGGGCGACCATCAAATTGACATCGGGGTATCTGGTTGAGATCGAATTGGCGATTTGTTTAAGGATGGTAGTTTTACCTGCCTTGGGTGGCGATACGATCAAGCCCCGCTGGCCGCGGCCGATCGGGGCGATCAGGTTGATCAACCGCGGAGCTAAGTCTGGGTTGCCGGGTGTTTCCAGGTCGAAACGCACGTCGGGAAAAATGGGTGTCAGGTTCTCGAACAAAGGCCGGCGACGGGCTTCTTCAGGATCCTGGCCATTGACTGATTCTACTTTGAGCAGGCCGAAGTGCCGCTCCGATTCGCGCGGCGGGCGTACGTGTCCGATGACCAGGTCACCATTGCGTAAGTCAAAACGCCGCAACTGGGCTTGTGAAACGTATACATCCTGGTCACTAATGCGATAATTTTCGGCGCGAAGGAAACCAATACCTTCGCTCATGATTTCGAGAATTCCCCCGCGGATTTCAATACCTTCTTTTTCGGCTTCTGCCTGCCGGATGTGGAGGATCAAACTCTCCTTTTTCATGCGGTTGGCATTCGGCACGTTGAGGTCCCTGGCCGTTTGACGTAGCTTTGCCAGGGGTTCGTTTTCTAGTTCTAGAATTTTCATGTTAGGTTCTCGACGCTCGTTAGATTTGGAGTGATTCGACGTGAAAAAATGACGCCAGTGCCCCCACGGTCACAGGCAGGGTTACCAGATTGGTTGTGTTAAGCAGTAGGGCGATGTTTCCAATTGAATTGCAAGGTCGTCTACGCGGGCTAAATGGCCCAACTGACAGACGTTTTGAGGATACTTTTATCGCAGGGGAGTTGACCGCATTATAGCACGTTCGTTTGTAGCCTGCAAGCGGAAATTACTGTTCCAGGATTCGATTTTGCAACTCCCACATGCGCCGGTATAGCCCGCCCTGTTTCAGCAGTTGGGTATGCACGCCGCGCTCGACCACTTGCCCATGATCGAGCACCAGAATTTCGTCCATGTTTTCCAGACCGATCAGCCGATGGGTGACCAGCAGGGCAGTCCGTCCTTGCATCAGATCAAAAAGGGTATCCAATACGCGTTTCTCGGTGACTGGATCGAGATTGGCGGTTGGCTCATCCAGGATCAGGATGGGCGAGTCCTTGAGCAGTGTGCGGGCAATCGCCAATCGTTGGCGTTCGCCGCCGGATAGGCGTAAGCCTTGTTCACCCATGAGGGTCTCGAATCCCTGGGGCAGGCGCTGGATAAATTCGTAAATCTGGGCTTGGCGCGCCGCGCGTTCGCGTTGTTTGATGGAGGCTTTGGGTTGGGCCAGCTTTAGGTTTTGCCCGATGGTTGCATTGAAAAAATACGAGTTCTGTGAAACGATCCCGATCATCAGGCGTACATCTGACTGCGCATAAGCATTGAGCGGCTCTCCGTCGAGCAGGATTTTTCCTTGGCGATATTCCCAGAATCGAAGCAACAGGTTGATCAACGTGGATTTGCCAGCCCCGCTTGGACCCACGATGGCGAGATGCTTGCCGCTGGGTAAGTCGAAGCTCAGCCCATCGAGCGCTGGCGGATCGGACTTCCTGTAGGTGAAGCTCAGGTCTCGAACCGATAATGCCCCCGAACGAGGAGTTGCCAGTGGTAGGGGCGGATCGCTGACTGCAGGCTGTGCGTCCACTACGTCGAACAGTCGGCGGGCAGCCTCGCGTGTGCTCATCCACATTTGAGCGGCCAGGGGCAGGGGATTAACGGCTTCGAAAGATGCCAGTGTGACCAGTGCCAGGGTCGCTAGAACGACGCCTTGGATTCGGCCAGTGATTACCAGTGGGATGGCCAATACGATCACAGCCAACATACCCAGATTTGGCAACAGGACGGTCAGGGCTGCGTTGAATCCACCAATCAAGGACAGATGCTTTTGGGATTTTGCGTAACTTTTCCCAGTATTGACGATTTCGCGCAGTTGGCTGGCACCGCCTCCGAAGATCAACAGGTCGGCTAATCCTTGTACACCATCGACCAATTGCACCTGCATTTGAGCGCGGTCGTTGACCAGGTCTGATGCCGGGGTGCGGCTGAGCCACTGGATCAAGATCGGTAGGAATAAACCAATACCCAGAAAAAAGCTCAGGAACACGAGAGCCAATTGCGGTGAAAATGACCCGAGCAGCCAGGCAGTGCCAAGAGCGACCACGACCGCTACCAGGGGCGGCGCGACGACGCGCACGTAGAAATTCTCCAGCATTTCCACATCGGAGGTCACGCGGCTTAAGATGTCCCCGCTGCGATATTCCAACAGGCGGGCCGGGGCAAGCGGTTCAAGCTTTTCATAGAACCAGATGCGCAGACGTGCCAGCAGGCGGAAGGTGACGTTGTGGGAGGTCAGGCGTTCCAGGTAACGGAAGACACCGCGGCTTATCCCAAAGAAGCGCACGCCCACGATGGCGATTTCCAGATCGGCGATGGATGGGTGCAGAGCGGCGGCTGAAATCAGCCAGGCTGAGGTACCCATCAAGGCGATATTGGAGCCGATGGTCAGCGTCCCTAGCAGGACGGAAAGCAGCACCATGCCCCAGGAACCCTTCAGGAATGATAGCAGACGAGGCATGATGTGTGAGATGTGCCGGACGAATGTCACTGGTTGGGCTGAAAGTTGCAAGTCCAAAGCGAGGGGGGCGTTGTCTTTGTCCGGCCTCTGGATGGGTAACTCAAGGCTTTTTACCTTCAGCGCGTTGACCATCTTTGCATACGCGCCCTTTTGGGCGAGCAAACTTTCATGCGTACCTTGCTCGATGATACGGCTGTTATCGATGACGATGATCTGGTCAGCTTGATAGACGGTGTTCAGGCGGTGCGCGATGGTAATCACGGCGCGTCCTTGCCTCAAGCGCCGCGTCGCTGCTTCCAGCAGAGCTTCGTTTTCGGGGTCGAGGCTGGAGGTCGGTTCGTCGAGGATCAGCAGGGGGGTATTTTTCAAGAAGGCGCGTGCCAGGGCGAGCCGCTGCGCCTGTCCGCCGGAGAGGCGCCCGCCGCCCTCGCCGATGACCGTCTGGTAACCCTGGGGCAGTGAAAGGATGAAATCATGCAGGTTTGCCATTTGGGCTGCATCGAACAATTCCTGCATACCTGCCTCTGGTTGGCCCAGACGCAGGTTGGCGGCGATCGTGTCGTGGAACAGATAAGGTCGTTGCGGCACCCAGGCGATCAGCCTGCGCCAATCATTGAGCGGAAATTGCTCGAGCGGTTTGCCATCAACGCTGATCTGACCCTCCTGCGGCTGGATGAAGCGCAGCAGAAGATTCGCCAGTGTGGATTTGCCTGCGCCGCTTCTGCCGACCAGGGCCAGGTGTTGGCCGGAATGGATTTGCAAATTGATATTTCGCAATGCCGGGGCGGCCTCATTGGGATAAGTGAAAGATACCCCGGAGAATTCAATCCGCGCGAAGGTGCCCTCGGGCCTTGGGGGTTGGGAAACCGAGACGCGAGTATCGCTTATCGGGACACGATTGCTGGTGGGAGTATCCAGAATCTCAAAAATTCGCCGCGCAGCACTGGTTCCGGACAAACCGGCATGAAAACGCAGTCCCAGCATGCGTAATGGTAAATAAAATTCCGGAGCAAGCACCAGCAGGAAAAGTGCCGCTTGAAAATCCATCCTGCCGTACAACAAGCGCAGTCCGATCTCGACCGCCACGATGGCGGTGCTCAGAGTGGCGATCAGCTCCAAAGCCAACGCTGATAGAAACGTAACCCGCAGCACGCTCATGGTCGTAACACGGAACTGTTGGCTGACCTGCGCGATGCTGCGCGTGTGTTCTTTGGACTGCCCGAAAAGCTTGAGCGTGGTCAGCCCTTGCAGGCTGTCCAGGAAGTGCGCTGCGAGGCGGCCAAGAGTTTCATACTGACGCCGGGTGACAATTTCCGCACCTTTGCCGATCAGATACATGAAGAGCGGAATGAGCGGCGCGGTCAGCAGCAGGACCAGGCCGGAGAGCGGGTCAAGCGGAAAGACAAAAACCAGGATGGAGAGCGGTACCAGCGTCGCGACGACCAGTTGTGGCAGGTATTGACTGAAATAGGAATCCAGCGCCTCGACCCCCTCGACGACGGTTGCGGTTAATTCCCCCGTGCGTTCGCCGTGGCTGAAAGCTGGACCAAGGTCCAGGAGGTGGGCGAAGAGCCGCTCACGCAGGTCGCTCTTAATCCGCACTGCAATGGCATTGGCGCTGACCTCGTTGATCCAGGCCAGGAAAGCACGCCCGCCGATGATGAACAGGAGCAGCCGCAGCCACGGCAGGACTTGGATGAGCGACCTGCTGCCGAGGAAAGCGCCATCGATGGTGAGGCTCAGGTACCAGGCCTGGCCAATGGTCAGGATTCCGGCCAGAAATCCGGTCAGAATCGTAATGGTCAGCGCCAGGCGGCTGTTACGGGTCAGGGATATCAGTCGACGGTGCATGATGGCATTTATTAAGAAGATCGGGGCACGAAGCTTCGTGCCCCGATGCTTTATTGGGTTTTCGAGTTAGTAGGTCAGTGTCTTGGGGTCGGCCGTGATGCGTTTGCGATAGACCCAGTAAGAGTAGCCTTGATAGAGCAGCACCAATGGCACGAAGATCAATGCTACGCTGGTCATGATCCTGAGCGTATAAGGACTGGAGGATGCATTGTAGATCGTCAGGCTCCAGGCTGGGTTAAGTGTGGAGATCATCACACGCGGGAACATGATCATGAAAGACGTTGTCACGGTCAGGATAATCGTCAGGCCAGTCATGACAAAAGCCCAGCCGTTCATCTTTCGGTTCAAGAAGTAACCCGCCAACAACAAAGCAATGATGCCGCTGATCGGGATCACGCCCGGATCGACGCCCAGCCGAGCCAGAATGTCAGTGTAGAAGTAGGTTGCGACCAGCATCAACACCGTCAGGATTAGGACCACAACCCAGACGCGTCGCGCGAAGCTGTGGAAGCGTTCGGTGATTTCGCCGCTGATTTTTAGGTTCAGGAAGATTGCCCCATGCAGCAGGAAGGTGGAGATGGTCATCACACCGCCCAGCAAACCGTAAGGATTGAGCAGCGTCCAGAAGTTGCCGGTGTAATTCATATTGGCGTCAATTGGCACGCCTTTCGCCAGATTGGCGAAGGCTACCCCTAACAGTAGCGCAGCCAGGCCGCTGCCGGCAAAGATACACCAATCCCATAGGCCGCGCCATTTCGGGTTGGAATCCTTGCTGCGGAATTCGAAAGCCACGCCGCGCACGATCAGTGCCAGCAGCAGCAAGAACATGGCCAGATAGAAGCCGCTGAAGAGGGTCGCGTACCAGTGCGGGAATGCGGCAAAGGTCGCGCCGCCAGCAGTCACCAGCCAGACCTCGTTGCCATCCCAGTGCGGGCCAATCGAGTTGATGATGACGCGGCGCTGGTTGTCATCTTTTCCCAGGAAGGGCAATAGCATGCCGACACCGAAATCGAAACCTTCCAGGAAGAAGAAGCCAATCCACAGGACGGCAATCAGGATAAACCATAAGATGTTCAAGTCCATGTGAGCCTCCGTTAGTCTTGCACCGCGGTTAAAGCGGGGGTGATATCAGACGATTCCTGCATGGCAGCGGAGGGACCGGCTTTCGCAAATTTGTTAAGCAGGTAAACGTCTGCTGACATTAGCAAGGCGTAAATCAGGGTAAAGCCGATCACAGTCATCAGCACCATGCCGGGGCTGAGCGGTGAGACCGCCTCTTCTGTCTTGAGCAAGCCGTAGACGATCCATGGCTGGCGGCCCATTTCGGTCAGGATCCAGCCAGAGGAGTTTGCGATATACGGCAGCGCAATCGCCCATGGCATCCATTTGAGCCAGCGCATCCACTTTTCCGGCCAGTCTTTCATAACCAGGAAGAGCGCATAAGCAACCAGTCCAAACATCAGGAATCCGGCGCCGACCATGAAGCGGAAGGTCCAGTACGTGACGACCATCAGCGGAATGTAGTTGCCGGGTCCGTATTGTTGCACGTATTGCGCTTGGAGATCGTTCACCCCCTGCACACCGCAAGTGAGGTTGTTACAGGCCAGTAAGCTCATGACGTACGGGATGCGGATTGACCAGACTTCATTTCTACCGGACAGATCCCCAATTGTCAGCAGGGAGAAGGAGGCCGGCTTTTCGGATGTCCAAAGCGCCTCGAGCGCGGCGAGCTTCATGGGTTGCGTCTGACGCATTTCCTGTCCCTGTGTATGGCCTGCCAATATGACGCTGACGACGGCAAGCGTGCCAATGATGGCAGCGATGCGGAAGGAATGCTTGAAGACCTCGACATCCTTCTTGCGAGTCAGGAACCAGGCGCTGATACCGATCACGAAGAATGCAGCCGTTGCCAGCCCGGAGGAGATGGTATGCCAGAAGAATAGCCAGGCCTTGGGATTGGCTACCAGTGCGCCAAAATCGACCATTTCTGCCCGCCCATTTTGAAGCACGTAGCCGACCGGATGCTGCATGAAAGCATTGGCGATCAGGATCCACAGCGCTGACAGGTTTGACCCAATCACCACCAGCCAGATGGCTGTTAGATGCAAACCCTTGTGAATGCGATCCCAGCCAAAGATCCAGACACCCAGGAAAGTGGATTCAAGGAAAAACGCCAGCAGGGCTTCGATGGCCAGTGGTGCGCCGAAGATATCGCCAACGTATCGCGAGTATTCTGACCAATTCATGCCAAACTGGAATTCTTGAACGATACCGGTGACCACTCCCATGGCGAAATTGATCAAGAACAGCTTGCCCCAGAACTTCGCCATTTTCTTGAACGTCTCGTTTCCGGTGCGATAGTAGACTGTTTGCATGATTGCGACAAACCAGCCCAATCCCAGCGTGAGCGGGACGAAGAAAAAGTGGTAGACCGAGGTGATGGCAAATTGCCATCGCGAGAGTAACACAAGGTCCATAGCTTTCCTCCAGAAGAACGATTATCTCGTGGTCGCTAACAATTGTATTGTGGGTTTCGTCACAAGATTTATAGCACAAATTGTAATTTTAACGAAGTCTTTCGCCAGATATTCGTTCCAAAGGTGAGGGGTTGATCACAAGGATTGTGTTGTCATTATCGTATGGGATGATTATCGCGATAGGGACGACCGGTTTGCTTCAGTACTATTTTTTTGATTTGGGATTTTTAGATCAGCGTCATTGCGCAACCGTCAGCGCGGGGATCGCTACCACCGGTCAGGACGCCGGACTCGGGATCCCGCAGGATGACCTGTCCACGGCCGAACAAAGCTCGTTCGTACCCCGTCACCAGGCGGATTGAATGGCCAAGTTCAAACAGGCCCTCGATCGTCTGATCTGGCAGTCCATCCTCGAGGCCGACCCAACCTCCAGCTTCGCCCGATTCGATGCAAAACCGCGGCTGATCCAGCGCGGACTGCGGGTCCAGCTTATCGTCCACCAGCGCGTTGAAGACCTGCAGGTGTCCCTGCGGTTGCATGAATCCGCCCATCACGCCGAAAGAGGCGTACAGGCTGCCGTCGCCTTCGCGGGTGGCCATGGCCGGGATGATGGTGTGATAGGGTCGTTTGCCGGGCGCCAGTGCATTAGGATGTTTGGGATCGAGGTCGAAGTTGTGACCGCGGTTTTGCAGCGTGAAGCCCCAACCTCTGGGGACGATGCCCGTACCAAAACCCATGTAATTGCTGTTGATGAAAGAGCAAGCGTTACCCCAGCCATCGACGACACTTAAATAAACCGTGTCGGACGAGGAGACAGGCGCGCCACGTTTTTGGTCTAAACTGGCTTTCTGGGGATCGAGCAGTTTGCGGCGTTCGGTGGCATATGCCTTGGACAGCAATTGGGAAAGGGGAATGTCGAAGAAACGCGGATCGGTTACATACCAGCGGGTATCGGCGAATGCCAGGTGCAGCGCTTCGATCTCCAGATGCAGGCGCGCCGCGGAGAGCGGTTCCAGGGCTGCCAGGTCGAAGCCTTCGAGAATATTGAGTGCGATCAGAGCCGTCAGTCCCTGTCCATTGGGCGGGCACTCGTAGACACGAAAATCACGATAGGTTGTGCTGATGGGTTCTTCCCAGGTGGATGTGTGCGCCGCCAGGTCTGCCGTACTCAGGCATCCGCCTGCTTCCCGCACGGTGGCGACGATGGCTTCGGCAAGTTGGCCCTGATAGAAGGTCTGTTTACCGCCTTCGGCGATTTTTTTAAGTGTGCGCGCCAGTCCCGGATTTCGAAATACCTCACCCGGATGCGGGCCGCGCCCCTCGATGGTCATCTCTTGGCCATTAAGCGCAGTAGCGAGCTGGCGGTCCGCAGCGCGCCTCCAGAAATAAGAAGTCAGCGGCGCAACGGGAAAGCCATCTTCGGCCAACTTGATAGCGGGCGCCAGGATGGACTCCATTTCGAGCGAGCCGTGCTGTTCGATTAAGTCAAACCAGCCAGCGCAGGCGCCGGGCACGGTAATCGTATAAGGATGATAAGCCGGGAGTTCGTCAAAGCCTTCTTTTTGAAGGCGTTCAAGTGTCAGTGAGGCTGGCGCGCGGCCTGAGCCGTTCAAGGCCGTGACTTGCCGGGTTTGAGCCTCGAAAAACAACGCGAACATATCCCCACCGATGCCGGTTGAGGTCGGCTCAGTGACGTTGAGCGCCGCTGCGGCAGCCACGGCTGCGTCAGCCGCATTCCCGCCCTGGGAGAGCATCTCCAGCCCGGCAGCGCTCGCCAGTGGTTGGGAAGTAGCGACCATCCCGCCCTTGCTGTAAACGGGCGAGCGACGGGATGAGAATCGGGGTTCGTTGCTGGCAAACATTACGGATCTCAACTTATTCAGCCGCAGGTTTGGCAGGCAGGGTTGTGACCAGGATTTTATCCACCCGGCGGCCGTCCATGTCGACGACTTCGAAGCGCAAGCCTTCCCACTCGAACTGGTCAGCCGGGTCGGGAATGTGTCCAAGCTGGAGCATCACGAATCCGCCCAGGGTCTCGTAATCGTTTTCGTTGGGTAGTGCTCCCAGGTGAAAGATGTCCTTGAAATCGTCGATACCCAGCATGCCGTCTAACAGCCAGGAGCCGTCCTGGCGCTGTGTCGCCTGCGGCTCAGGCGTTTCGATATCACCAAAAATTTCTTCGATAATGTCATTGATCGTCAGGAGACCCTGGATGCCGCCAAATTCGTCGATGATCAACATCAGCTCACGCCCGTTTTCTTTGAAAACATCTAACGCACGTGAGGCAAAAGCCGTCTCGGGGATGAAGAGCGCCGGTTGCAGGCATTGCTTGAGTTTGATCGGTTCGCCGGTCAGGATCGGGACGAGCAGGTCGCGGGCCTTGACGATTCCCAGGACGTTATCCAGGCTGCCCTGGCAAACTGGAAAGCGCGAATAGGGGCTTTCTGCAATCTTGCGCACAATCTCTTCGGTTTCATCGCGAAGGTCCAACCAGACGATCTCGGGGCGCGGGGTCATCAATGAATTGATGCGTCGGTCGTTCAATTGGAAGATGCTGGCGACCATATCCTGTTCGGCCACTTCGAAGATGCCGGCCTGCGTGCCTTGATCCAGCAATACCTGGATCTCCTCCTCGGTGATTAGTGGTTCAGTAGAAGGCCGCATGCCAATTATCCTCAGGACGACTTCCGTCGAGAAACTCAAAAAACGCACGACCGGCGAAAGGATTTTCGAGATGACCAGCATCGGCCTCGCCACGATTATGGCGATCCGCTCCGGATTCTGGATAGCCAGACGTTTGGGAACCAATTCACCTAATATGATTGAGAAGTAAGTGATGATGATGACGACGATGCCCAGTCCCAGCGAATGGGCGTACGGAGCCAGCACAGGGACCTTTTGAATTGCGGTTGAGGCGAGCTCTGCCAAAGTGGCACCAGCAACTGCACCGGTCAGCACATCGATCAGGGTGATGCCGATTTGAATGACAGACAAGAATAAATTGGGGTTGTTTGTCAGTTTGAGGGCCGCGGCAGCTTGATTGTCTCCCTCGGTGAAGCGTTGCTGCAAGCGCGCTTTTCGGGCTGCCAGCAAGGCCGCCTCGGACATCGCCAGGATGTTATTAAAGAAAATCAAAATGGCGATGATCAGTATTTCGGTTCCAAATTCAGACATGGTCTCCAACCTGGCGGGGAATTCCCTCCGTCATAATTATTTTACCCGACTTACAATCCGGTCGATAATTTCTGAGATTTCCAACCCAGCCGACTGCATTTGGCGTAATTCTTGCGAATGGTAAAGAGTGAGGCCTAGGGCAACGGCCTGCGGTAGAACTTCCTGCCAGCGCCGCATGAAATGGCGTTGCAAGGCTTCCTCCCCGTGCTGGGTTAATTCATTTTCCACCTGCCAACCGATAATGAAGGTCTCCAGGTTCGGATCGGGCGGTCCGCTGGCGGATACGGGTTTATAACTCAAATATGGAGTTTTCCCCAGCAAGTCGGTGCTGCCAGCCCACGGGTCGCGTGCCGCGTAAGCCAGCTTGCGTATACCGGACATGTATGATGCGCCCATGCACAGGGGGCAAGGTTCAACCGTTGTATAGAGCGTACAGGCATGACGGGTGAGTTTATCTGCCTGCAAGGCGAGCAGCGCATTGATTTCAGCGTGAGCGAGCGTATCCCCGGCAATTTGAACCCCGGGCGCGTGGTCCGAGAAAATTCGATTGCGGCTCCGGGCAAGGATTTCGCCTTGTGGTCCGGTGATGACCGCTCCGATAGGCAAGTCACCCGCGCAATGTGCCTCC
>Ga0315540_10000762_pt1 | contig 18387 bp, 19 predicted proteins | sample SalMarSW160110MG_FD_203677 | JGI IMG/M metagenome (GOLD analysis project Ga0315540, IMG submission 203677) | Salt marsh sediment microbial communities from the Plum Island Ecosystem LTER, Massachusetts, United States - Salt Marsh Sediment SW1601-10 ...
CAGACGGGTCAGTGCCCGCAATCCAGCTGATCGTCGGACTGGGGAATCCCGGCGCCGAGTACGAACCAACCCGGCATAACGCCGGGTTTTGGTTTGTGGACGAGCTGGCGCGACGCTGCCAGCAGGGTTTTCGCACGGAAGCACGTTTCCACAGCGAGATCGCGCGCTGTGTGCTCGAAGGCCGGGAGTGCCGGCTGCAGAAACCGCAGACGTTCATGAATCGCAGCGGCCAGGCGGTGCGTGGCCTGACGCAGTTTTTCCGCATCCCGATTGAGCAGATTCTCGTGGTGCACGATGAACTCGACCTGCCTGCCGGGACGATAAGATTGAAGAAGGGTGGTGGGCACGGCGGTCATAACGGCCTGCGCGATCTGATCAGTCAGCTGGGCAGCAGGGATTTTCATCGCCTGCGCGTTGGTATCGACCATCCCGGCCACAAGGACCGGGTGGTGGACTACGTGCTGAAAAAGCCCGGCAAGCAGGAGCGGCGCGTGATCGATGAGGCCATTGACGCCGCACTGGAGGTCATGCCTGCGGTCATCGGCGGACACATGGACAAGGCCATGCACCAGCTGCACAGCCCTAACAAGTAGATGAAAAATCATGGGATTTAAATGTGGAATCGTCGGTTTGCCGAACGTGGGCAAATCGACGCTGTTCAATGCGTTGACCCGCGCGGGGATACAGGCGGAAAATTATCCTTTCTGTACCATAGACCCGAACGTCGGTGTGGTACCGGTGCCCGATCCGCGCCAGGACAAGCTCGCCGAGATCGTCAAGCCGGAGAAGGTGATTCCCACCGCCATGGAATTCGTCGATATCGCCGGACTGGTAGCCGGTGCCTCCAAGGGGGAGGGACTGGGCAACAAGTTCCTGGCGAATATCCGCGAGACCGACGCCATTGTGCACGTGGTGCGTTGTTTCGAAGACGATAACGTGGTGCACGTCGTCGGCAAGGTCGATCCGCTCTCCGACATCGAAGTGATCAATACCGAGCTGGCGCTGGCCGACCTGGAAACCGTCGAAAAAGCGATATTGCGCACCGCCAAAGTGGCAAAAAGCGGCGACAAGGATGCCAGGGCCAGGCTGGCGGTGCTGGAACAGGTACGAACCGGTCTCGACGAAGGCCGGCTGGTGCGTGCGCTGCCGCTGGACGATGACCAGCGCGCGCATCTGCGCGAGCTGCACCTGCTGACCATCAAGCCGACCCTGTACATCGCCAACGTCGCCGAGGACGGTTTCGAGAACAACCCTCGCCTGGACGCCGTGCGTGAACTCGCCCAAGCCGAGGGCGCCGAAGTCGTAGCGGTGTGTGCGGCTATCGAGGCCGAGCTGGTGGAGCTCGACGAAGAGGAACAACTCGCCTTCCTCGACGAACTGGGTCTGGATGAACCGGGGTTGAACCGCGTGATCCGTGCGGGTTACCGGCTGCTGGGCCTGCAGACGTTCTTCACCGCCGGGGTGAAGGAAGTCCGCGCCTGGACTGTCCGGATCGGCGCCACGGCGCCACAGGCGGCGGGCGTGATCCATACCGATTTCGAAAAAGGCTTCATTCGCGCCGAGGTGATTTCCTACGAGGATTTTGTTGCCTGCAAGGGCGAGCACGGTGCCAAGGAAGCCGGCAGGTTGCGCCTGGAAGGCAAGGACTACGTCGTCCACGACGGCGATGTCATGCACTTCAGATTTAACGTCTAGCTGGACAGAGAAGCGCGAAAAACCTACAATTTCGCCTCTTTCGCGGCCGGTCCGGCCGCGTGGAAGCCCGACATCTGGCAAGGTAGCTCAGTTGGTTAGAGCACAGCACTCATAATGCTGGGGTCGGCGGTTCAAATCCGCCCCTTGCTACCAGACATGCAACGGCCCGCTTACGCGGGCCGCCATTCACCGTCAAACGCCGCCAGATCTTCTTCCGACAGCCTGCGCTTCACATAGAGCGCGTCCAGTGTCTTCTTGTCCAGCAGCTGAATCTGGCCGCTGCGGTCGGTGTAGGCCCACTCGCGGTTGATCGCAAGCAGAAACAGGGTTTCCATCAGGTCGTCCAGCCGGATGGCGTGCTGTTTGGCGAGGCTGCAAAAGTCGTCATGCGTGAGCGGGCGCCCCTTTTTGCGGAATGCGTCTTCGGCCAACGCTGCCAGCGCGACGTCCCATTTGGGCATGTTTACCTGGTTTGCGGACATCAATGAATACTCCTCTGTTTGCATCCAGTGTAGTCGAGCAATGGCGGCATTTCTTGAGCGGCCGGCCGCCCGTCACCCAGTTACGACAGACAGCGGCGACTCGCGGCCAATATCGGGATGGTCTATCGTTTTCCACGGTTCCTCCGTCCGTTCGGCGGCGGCCCGGACCTTGAAAACACGCGGAATTGGCCGATAGCCCAAGGATGACGCCAAGCAAGCATGGAGAGATCCGCTTTGTCATGTAGACAATCCCTATTCGGCCGGGCGGTCTGTCGGATGACCACCCTCCTGCTGGCTGCCGGTTTATTGACAGTCGCGGGTCTGCCGTTACTGCGGCCGGCGGCGCGGCAATTCGTGTCCCGGATTACACCCGATCGGCTGGCAACCAAATTCAGCACCGGTCTGGCGATCAGCGACCCGGGTGTGGTAATCCTCGATGTGCGCCCCGGCGCAGCCTATCGCGGCGAGACGGGTAAGGCATCCACACTGACGTAGTTCATCCTGCGTCAACTGGGCTATGACGTAGCGACCTACGACGGCTCCTGGTATGAATGGAGCAACGATCCGCAGTTGCCGGTGGAAGTCGGCGGCGGCGGGTTCACCGGTCAATAGGCGAACGGACCAGGGGAAAGGCATCGTGCTCCAGCGTATTCACCGAATGTTGCGTCGGCTGTCGGTACGCAATCGGCTGATTCTGTCGATTTTCAGCGCGTCGCTGATTGTGGTGCTGGTCGTCGGGGTAATGCTGGTATCTCTCAGTACCCGGACTATCAGGCAGCAGGCGGAGGAAGGGCTCACCACCACTACCGCTGTTCTCAGCCAGGATTTCGTTAAAAACCCTGTTGCTCGATTCGCCGGAAGTCGCCGCGGACACGGTGTCCAGGCTGCGGGCGTTTGCCGATGTGCAGGCAGCCTTTCTTTATGACAAGAAGGGCGCTTTGCGGTTCGCCTACCGCAAGCAGGGCAGCGAGTCCCTGCCGGCGCCGGAATACCGGCTTGCCGATGTTCGCTATCACCAGGGCTACCTGGAGATGTTTTCGCCGCTGATCCTGAATCAGCAGAATTTCGGCGTTGTCTATCTGAGGTTGTCGCTGACAGGTCTGCAGCGGCGGATGCTCGGTTACTATCAGCTGGTCTTCGTCATTGTGCCCATGCTTATTGTCCTCGCTCTCATCGTGGCGATGCGTTTCCAGCGCTCGTTCAGCAGGCCCGTCGCCGAGCTTGCCGAGGCCTTCGATCGCGTCAACCGTGATCAGTACGGTGTACGTTTGCACACCCGCGAAGAGAACGAGATCGGGCGGCTGTTTGACGGCTTCAATCGCATGCTGTCGCATATCGATTCCGCCAATCAGGATCTGGTGAGCACACGTCAGCGCCTGCACGTAACGCTGGAGTCGATCAGTGACGGTGTCGTTGCCTGCGATGACGACAATCGGGTGATATATCTGAATCGCAGTGCCGAGAAAATGCTGCAATGGCGCCGCGAGGAGGCCGAGGGCAGGCCTGTGCAGGAGGTGGCGAGAACGGTCCGAGAGGGTGATAAACAGCAGGAGATCTCGCCCTGGCAACGGGCGCTATGGGAAGCCAGGGAAATTCCGGCTGAGCCCAACGTGCTGTTGATCAACTGGTCCGGAGAGAAAATTCCGGTATCGGTGTCGGCCTCGCCGATGTGGGATGTCTCCGGCGCGGTGATCGGTACCGTGATGGTGATTCGTGATGTCACCGAATCACACCGCCTGGCTCGCGAGCTGTCTTGCCAGGCTACCCACGATAGTCTCACCAGGCTGGTCAACCACAACGAGTTCGAGCGTATTCTGAAGCGGGAATTGCGCACAGTGCGCTCCCGGGACGATCACGTTGTTCTGTTATATATGGACCTCGATCAGTTCAAGGTGGTCAACGACACCTGCGGACACCTCGCTGGCGACCAGTTACTGAAGCAGTTGTCTGCGATCCTGCAGGAAGGGCTTCGCGCCAGCGACGTACTGGCGCGGCTTGGCGGCGACGAGTTCGGTGTGCTATTGGTAGGGTGTGATGTCGACAAAGCGCACGCCATCGCGCAGAACCTGCTCAAGACCATCGCGGAGTTCCATTTTGTAGGGAACAACCACACCTTCAATGTCGGTCTGAGTATCGGCATGGTTGCGGGTGACAAGAACAGTGAATCGGTTACCGACTTGCTTACCGCTGCGGACGTTGCCTGTTATTCGGCCAAAGACGCCGGCCGTAACCGCGTGCACCTGTTCCGGCCCGATGATGCCGATACCCAGCAACGCTACAACGAGGTGCAGTGGGTGTCGCGAATCGTGCGTGGCCTCAACCTTGCCACCGCAAGGCGGTTTATCGGCCGGCTGAAGGCGCGCGGTTGCCGTTTTGCGCTGGATGATTTCGGTTCCGGCTTATCATCGTTCGCCTATCTGAAAAATCTCGACGTGGATTTCCTCAAAATAGACGGCATGTTCGTGCGTGATATGGCTGTGGATCCTATCGACCGCTCGATGGTTAAATCAATCAACGAGATCGGCCATGTGATGGGCATGCAGACCATCGCGGAATTTGTGGAAGACGAGGCGATCCGCGATGAACTGAAGGCGCTCGGCGTTGACTTCGCCCAGGGTTATGCTGTACACAAACCCGAGCCGGTCGTGCTCAGTGCGGCCGCAACGCTGGAGACTTCGGCCTAGGAGACAAGCCGAATCATTTTCGCCTGTAGCAAAGCGGCATCCCGGACAGCATCAGTGGTTCACTGCAGGCCCGGTTGGCAGCGACACAGCTGAATCTGTAACAGGCGGATCAGGTCGGCCAGTTCCATTTGTGCCGGAACCTCCTGGATATCGGAAAACCAGATATCCTCGATCTGTTCGTGCTCGCCGCAGGCCTGTTCCGGAACCAGTGGCACGCCGACAAAGACTCCCTGCTGCCCGTTTTCGAGGCAAACTGTCAGCAGTTGAAGCGGGATGGCTTTCATGATTCACTCCTTTGGCACGCCGTGAGCCGCTGTGCGAATGTGCCTGTGACATGACTAGCATATCCTGTGCCATTTTATGTGAGCGCTGATGATCGAGGTCCTCGTCGACGACATTACCCGCCTGCCTGTGGACGCCATCGTCAACGCCGCCAACAGCAGCCTGTTGGGCGGCGGAGGTGTTGACGGTGCAATTCACCGCGCGGCGGGGCCGCAGCTCGTCGCATACTGCGGAGGGCTTGGCGGTTGCCCAACTGGCGAGGCACGCATCACCCCGGGTTTTGATTTACCCGCCAGGTGGGTCATTCATACGGTAGGGCCGGTCTGGCGAGGCGGCTCCAGCGGCGAGGCGGGCCTGCTTGAGCAGTGCTATACGGAAAGCTTCCGCCTGGCGCGGGAATACGCTGTCGCCAGTATCGCCTTCCCCTGTATCAGTACCGGTGTTTACGGGTATCCGAAGGCCGAGGCTGCGGCCATCGCGTTGTCGGTCATGCAGTTGTACCAGGCCGATTTTGCCAGGGTTATCGCCTGTTGCTACTCGCCCCAGGATGCGGCCATCTATCTGGCACTTTTGTCACAAAACTGACGCGATAACGCCCTGCAGGTGTCTTCCCTCGGATCCTTAGGGTTGGCCTGGGCTGAACTGTCGCTAAAACCAGACAGAATTTTGCCCTTCCGGTGTAGACTGATTGCGCCGGGGTCTCAACTGGGTTAGAAAAACCACTTGGGAACGTCGTTGCCAGCCGTCCGGTCAGTTGAAGCTAGAGCGATCAAGGCGGGACAATTGACGATATTTTCGCCGATTGGAATACAGGGAGATAGTGATGACTCAAATTCAGCAGTTCCATCGCTTCGTCGCGTTGTTTGTCATGTCGGTCGCCTGGGTCTTGTTTGTGGCGACTGTGTACTGCGCAAACTGTTGACAGGCTGACAAGGCAAGGGCATTTCCGCAGCCCCCCGGGCGGTGGTGTCGGCTGGTGCCTGCGCGCGGATTCCCCGAATCCGGGAGCCTTGCGCACAAACAGTCATGCTCAGCCCAAATATCCCTCTGCCCACGTCACGGGGCACTTGCGCGCACTGTTGTTATACTCTTCTTGATGCCGGATACGCGCAGGTTTGCGACACGGTCAAGCAACGCAGCGACCATCTTGCCGCTTAGCCTGGCGGCATAATTTGTCTCACAGCTGTTGAAAGTAGGCGCGTTCCTCGTCGCTGAGAGACGGTACGCTTTCGGCCGCGCGGGATGCGGGCGGGGTGACTTCCGGGACGGGCGGTTGTGTGGCGTGCGCGAGCGTCGTGACAGCGGCGCGGGCTGCCGGGGCGCCATCCAACGGCTCAAGCAGAATACCCATATCGCCGTTGACGCTTAATACCCTGCAGCTGAACATCGTCAGTCCGGCACCGCTGCCGGTCCGCAGGACGGCCTCGCTGCCCGGCGGCGGCTCGCTACTCACCACCACCAGGCGCGGTGCCTTCTGCCGCTGCTGCAGCGGTGCGTAGACCTGGTTGACCCAGGGTAGCGCGACCGCAAGCTGGTCGGTTGCATGCAGGCCGCTGACCAGCGCTGCTTGACTATCTGCCAGGTCAAAGCTGACCAGTACGGGGTGGCCCTCGGCGTCGGCCAACAGGATCGGATGACCGTCCCAAGGCAGCTTGGCTTCGAGCAAACAGCTATTCCCGCCTGCCAGTTCATCCGCGGCGTCAATCAACAGGGTGCGCAATTCCTCCCTGTTGCAATGCGGAGCGCTTTTTATGCGCAGCTTCATCGCGCCAGCCTTGCCTGCGTGGTCGTGCCGGGTCTGCAGCGGCAGTAGAATTCGCTGCGCAGCAGGCGTTCGCTGATGCGCGTCAGGTAGTTCTGCCGGTGATGGTCGGCGGGGTTGTGCTCCGGCATCACCTCCTGCGGCAGGAAACCCAGGTTGAGTAGCGGGATGTCCAGAAAACGCAAAGTGCCGACGGCGAGTTTGCGGAAGTAACGCCAGGCCGCATGTTGATCGCGCGGTCCCACCATGACGATGCCGATGTCCGGCGCAGCCTGCTGCGACAGCAGCTTGATGCGCTGATAGGCCAGCAGTGCCGCATCGAGGCTCGCCGGCACCAGCAACACGACGTGGTCAAAACGACACGCCTGGATTGTCGCGGGCGAACTCGCGGGTAGCAGGCAGAACCGCTTGTCCGCCTCTTGGCGCAGCAGTGCGCCCTCAACGTCCTCCAGCGATGCGCCATCGCTGTTTTCCTGTAGTTCGCATAACAGACTGCGTTGGCCGCGCTGGGTCAGCACCTCGCACAGTTCGCTGGCTATCCAGTGTTGATCCGGATGATCCAGCAAAAAAGGAATCACCTGGCAGCCATCAGTAGTCTGCTCGGGGCGCGGTCCGTCGCTGAGAAAACGGGCGCTGATTTTTGCCAGGTGATCGGAGGAAACCGCTCTGCGCTGCCACGCGGGATTCAGTTGGCTTGTCATCAGTGGTGCACCGGTACCTGGAGCAGCGAATTGATACCGCCGAGTTCATTGGGGATTTCGCACGGGTTGGTCGGGTCCGCCTGCCACTTGCCGTCGACCAGCAGCCGGTATTCGTAGACCCCGGGTTCGGCGGTAAACACCTTCTGCCAGTGCCCGTTGACATTGCGCGTTTCCACGTTCTGGTCGGGGATCCAGTCATTGAAATCCCCGGCCAGTTGCAGGCGCGTACATTCGAGGTCACTGAACGTCAGAACAATCATTCGGCGAACAGGTTTTTCACTGGTTTGGCTCATGCTCGGTTCCTCAAGGCTCTCTTCCCGGGCTAGATAAATGCCCCGGTCCATCAGGGTTTCAGTTGGTTTATTGCTGGCAGCGAGAATTTCTCCTGCCAGCCGCCGGTAGTCGCCCGCCGCTGTGCTGGCGGGCGCGTAATCGCAAAGCGGTTTGCCCAGATAGGCCGATTCCCGAGCGCGCACCGTGTGGCGGATCTGTACACCGCACAATGCCACCGGCAGTTGCTCGCGAATCTCCCGGGTAATGGTCTGCGCAAACCGTGTGTGGCCGTCGAACATGGTGAGCACGGCCGCTATCGGCAGGTCGACCTGATACTTTTCCTCCAACAAGCTGACGATGTCCCGTAGCTGGCGTATGCCCTCGAGCGCATATACGCCGGGTTCCACTGGCGCGAGTACCTGGGTTGCGGTTCTCAGCGCGTTAATGGACAGCAGGCCGAGTGAGGGGGGGCAATCGATAAGGATATAGTCATACAGCTCGTTCAACGGTTCGGTAAGCTCCAGCAGTTGCCGTTCGCGACCGGGCTGGTTGGTAAGCAGGGGTTCTACCGCCGCCAGCGCGATATTTGCCGGAACCAGGTCAACACCCTGGGCGACGTCTGACAGAACCACCTCGTGGAGTGACATTTCGTCACTGAATACCTCGTACAACCCCGGCATGTCACGCTCGCCGATACCGAGTCCCAGCGATGCGTGTCCCTGTGGATCCATATCCATCAACAGTACACGCTGTTCCCGTCTTCCCAGCTCCGCGGCCAGGTTGATGGCAGTCGTCGTTTTACCGCAGCCGCCCTTCTGATTAGCGATAGCAATGATGTGCATGCTCTGTCTCCACGCTGTCCTGCAGGTTTCCCGCAGACGTTTGCGACAAACGATGAAGGGCTCGGCCGCTTCATCACCATGCCTGTATTGCTGTTATTAGGTCAGGCCAGTTCTCCCCGTTTATTGTATTCAGCAGAAAACAATTCACCCTGTTCGGGCAGTTGCTGCTGAAGTTTCTCAACTTCCGCTGCCAGTTCGGCGATCGGAAAGACCCATTCCTGACCGGTGAGCGCATCGAAGGCCCGTTCACCGTGAAAAACCAGAACAACGTCACCGGTGACCACCAGTGACAGCTCTACCAGCGGACGATCCGCGGCGGGTAGAAATCGGGTGAGGGAATCGAGGCACCTGCGAATGCGCTGCAGGGAAACCCCGGCGTCCAACAGGCGCTTGGCGGTGCGAAGCGCCACCAGGTCTGTGAATGCGTAGCGCGCGTGCCCGCCCGGGGTGATGCTCTGCGGGCATACCAGGCCGGTTTTCCGCCAATAACTCAACTGGCGGCTGCTCAACTCGGTAAGTTTCAGGACCTGCTGACGGCTGAAAGAGCCTTGGGTCACGGGGATTCCCTGCCTGGGCGATGCGTGATTAGCGCAAGTGTCGCAGGGTTTTGTCGAATGTCAAGTAAAAAAGGACAAAAATATTGCTTTTTGTCGCTTTTCGGGGCCGGGGCAAAAAAAACCCCGCCGTGTTCAGGCGGGGTCATAACACGCTTATTTACTGACGGTGTGCGCCAGAACCGGCGACGTCAGGCCCTTCTGGCTGGAAAACCACGCGGCCGCGTCCTTCTTGTCCTGCTCGGACAGGCCCGCGGCGAAACCCATCATGATGGGGTTTTTGCGGGCGCCGCTCTGGTATTCAGTGAGGGCGCGTTCGAGGTAGTCCTGATGTTGCCCTGCCAGCCGCGGGTACTGGGCCTGGGTGCTGTTGCCATCAGCGCCGTGGCACGCCTGACATTTCTCGCTGGCGATGGCCTTGCCTGCGCTGGCGTTGCCGCCGGCCTGCACAGACAGGCTGAATGCTCCCATGACGGACAGCAGTATCATATTTCGAATCGTTTTCATCATTAGCTTCTCCGCATCCGTCCTGTTATTTCCCGCCCTGCTCGAAGAAAGCGGCGATGTCCTGCATGTCCTGATCGCTCAGGGTGGTAGCCTGAGCGCGCATCGTGGCGTGATTGCGCTGGCCGCTCTTGTATTCGTTCAGTGCGGCGACAATATAGTCGGCGTGCTGACCACCGAGTTTCGGTACATGGTAGGTCGGGTAGACGTTGTTGTAGCTCGGTATGCCGTGGCAACCCATGCAGGTAAAGGCCTTGGTTTTCCCGGCCGCCGCATCTCCGGCTGCGAAGCCGCTGGCCGGCACCACGCTGGCGGCCAACAGCACCAGACTGGGTAAATAGTTTGCTTTCATAGTCCTCACTCTCGTCTTTGATGTATACAGTGGCTGCTTTACCAGGGTAGCGCAGCGCGACCGGCAAGCGCATGACGTGTCTTCTTCTGCCGGTCGGACGGGAGTATAACAGAGCTTACCAGCTGATATAGCTGTACCCCTGCTCCTGGAGCGTCATTAGGTCGTCGGCCCCGATTTCGACGATTTCGGCAAAATCCAGTATATCGTCCTTGCCCCAGTCGAGCGACTTCATGGTGTTGCCGCAGGCGTGGAAACTGACACCGTAGGCAGCCAGGCTGGCGACACGCTGGCGTACCACTTCGGGGACAGGGCGCAATGGCCGTTTGCCGAGAATGTGAATGCCGGGTCCGATGGCGGTCACCACCAGGTGAATATCGTCACCGTACTTGCGCAGCAGGGCCCCCACGGAGAACAGCACGTGTTCCATGTAGTCTATGTCCGCCTTGTTGAACTGGTAGACCAGCTTGTGGCTTGGCTCGCCGAACAGTGCAGGGTCTTTGGCTATTGCATCGGCGCGTTGCGAAATCATGCCCAGTCCGCTTGTCGCTGTCAGCCACTGCAGTATGCGTCGTCGTCGGGTATCCGCTGTCATCGTGGTTCCTCATTTCGCTGGTGTTGTACATGTCTAGGACTGGTCCGCGGCGCTGTATGTTCCGCGCCAGCCCGCGCGCGCGGCCGTGTAGAATAGGCGTTTTGCCGTGGTTTAGGTCGACAATGATACCCGGAGACAGTTGCCGCGACGATGCGCAGAAGCTGCAAACGCTGGCACAGGATATAGACGATTGTCTGGCGCGCGATATTCCCGCGCTCAGCAGCCAGTGGCGCGCCCTGCAGGCGCGTTGCCGGCGCGGTCGGCCGGTGGACAGGGGCCTGGTCAAGCTGCAGCGGGCACTGGGTGCGGCGCAGCAACGGGTTGCTGAGCGGCGCGCGGGCTTGCCGACGCCCCGGTTTCCCCTGGCATTGCCGGTAGTCGAACGGCGTGACGACATCCTGGAGCTGATTGCCGCCCGTCAGGTGGTGGTGATATGCGGCGAAACCGGGTCGGGTAAGACCACCCAGCTGCCCAAGTTGTGCCTGCAACTGGGGCGTGGCATCCACGGCAAGATCGGGCACACCCAGCCGCGGCGGTTGGCGGCGCGAAGTCTCGCCGCGCGGGTCGCCGAAGAGCTGCAGTGCCCTCTCGGTACGCTGGTGGGTTACAAGGTGCGTTTCCAGGACCGGGTGCAGGACAGCAGCTATTTGAAGGTTATGACCGACGGTATGCTGCTGGCCGAAATCCAGTCGGATCCGGAACTTCGCGACTATGACACACTGATCCTCGATGAGGCGCATGAACGCAGCCTGAACATCGATTTTCTGCTGGGCTATCTGCATCGGCTGTTGCCGCGCCGCCCCGATCTCAAGCTGATCATTACCTCTGCAACGATAGACCCACAGCGCTTTGCCAAGCACTTCGACGATGCACCGGTGATCGAAGTGTCCGGCCGGACCTATCCGGTCGAGGTGCGCTACCGGCCGCTGGCCGGCGACGACGAAGATCAGCAGCAACGCAGTCGCGAACAGGCTATTGTCGATGCTGTTGACGAACTGGCCGCAGAAGGCCCGGGGGATATCCTGGTGTTCCTGCCGGGCGAGCGGGCTATCCGCGAGACCAGTGAGCGGCTGCGCAAACACCACCCGCCGCACACTGAAGTCCTGCCGCTCTATGCCCGCCTGTCGGCTGCACAGCAGAACCAGATATTCAGGCCCCACGCCGGCCGGCGCATCGTCCTGGCGACCAACGTGGCCGAAACCTCACTGACAGTGCCCGGTATCCGTTATGTCGTTGATACCGGACTGGCGCGCATCAGTCGCTATAACTATCGAACCAAGGTGCAACGGCTGCCGATCGAGGCGGTCTCCCGGGCGTCGGCCAATCAGCGGGCCGGACGTTGCGGGCGTGTCGCTGCGGGCATTTGTATCCGCCTGTACAGCGAGGACGATTTCCTCTCGCGTGACGAATTCACCACCCCCGAGATTCAGCGCACCAACCTCGCCGCGGTCATCCTGCAAATGGCCACCCGTGGGTTGGGGGATGTGGAGGCGTTTCCGTTTCTCGACGCGCCCGATGCGCGTTACGTCCGTGACGGCTACAAGCTGTTGCAGGAACTGGGTGCCGTCGATGCCCGGCAACGGCTTACTGCGCTGGGGCACAAGCTTGCACGTCTGCCGGTCGACCCGCGCCTGGCGCGCATGCTCATGGCGGCACACGAGAACGCCTGTTTGAGTGAGGTGCTGATTATCGTTTCGGTGCTTGAAACCGCCGACCCGCGCGACCGCCCGCTGGAGCAGGCCCAGGCCGCGGATGAAAAGCACGCGCTGTTTCGGGATACTCGCTCGGACTTCCTGAGTTATCTCAATCTGTGGAAAGTGTATGCAGAGCAGTCGCGCTACCTGTCCCAGAACAAGCTGCGCAAATGGTGCCGGGATCACTTCATTTCCTGGCTGCGCATGCGCGAGTGGGTCGACATTCACCGCCAGTTGCAGGCGCAGGTGCATGGCATGGGCTTGTCGAGCAACAGCGCGCCGGCGGACTACCGGGCGATTCATGTCGCGTTGCTGACCGGTTTGCTCGGCAACCTGGCCTGTCAGGCCGACAGCGACGGGTTTCTTGGCGCGCGCAACTTGAAGTTCACGCTGTTTCCCGGTTCCGGGCTGAATAACAAGAAACCCCGGTGGCTGGTGGCGGCTGAACTGGTCGAGACGGGACGGCGCTATCTGCGCACCGCTGCGGCCATCGAGCCGGAGTGGGTGGAGCCGCTCGCCATACACCTGGTGAAACGCAGCCATTGCGAGCCCCATTGGGAAAAGAAGCCTGCCCGGGTGGCAGCGTTTGAAACCGTCACGCTGTACGGCTTGCCGCTGGTGCAGCGGCGCAAGGTCGACTTTGGCCGCATCGATCCGGTCGCCGCGCGCGACTTATTTATTCGTCACGCGCTGGTCAGGAGCGAATGGCACACGCGCGAGGCGTTCGCCGAACACAATCGCCTGCTGCTGGCCGACCTCGAACAGCTCGAGGCGAAGTCGCGGCGCCGCGATCTGATTGCCGACGAAGAGCAGTTGTACGCGTTCTTCGATGAGCGCCTGCCGGCAACGGTGTTCGATGGACGCAGCTTCAGACGGTGGTGGGCCCAGGCCGAACAGCAGCAGCCGCGTTTGCTATACCTGCGGCGGGAGACGGTGATGCAGCACGCCGCCGACGCGGTCACCGGACAGCAGTTCCCCGATACCATCGCCGTACGTGGACTGCAGCTGCCGGTCAGCTATCAGTTCGCGCCGGGAGATGCCCGGGACGGGCTGTGCGTGCAGGTGCCGCTGGCGGCGCTCAACCAGTTGCAAGGCGAGGACTTCGACTGGCTGGTGCCGGGCCTGCGCAAAGAAAAGTGCACCTTGCTGATCAAGTCGCTGCCCAAGCCTTTGCGGCGGCACTTCGTGCCTGCTCCGGACTTCGCCGAGGTCTGCCTTCAGGCGGCGGATGTTGCCGATGGCAGCTTGACCGCATTCCTGGAGACGCAGCTGCAGCGCATGACCGGCGTCCAGGTACCGGCCGACGCCTGGCGCCCTGAGCTGTTGCCTGCGCATCTCAGCGTGGTGTTCGACATTGTCGACGAACGCGGTCAGCTGCTCGCCGAGGGCCGGGATTTGCAGGCGCTGCAGCGGCAATTCGGCGACCTCGCGCAGCGCACCTTTACCGCGCTGACAGATACCCGGTTCGAACGCCGCGATGTGCAGGACTGGGACTTCGGCACGCTGCCGGAGTTTGTCGAACTGGCGCGAAACGGTGTTCGGGTGCGGGGCTATCCGGCTTTGTCGGTTGCTGACGGGCGTATCGACCTGGCGCTTTTTGACCAGGAAAAGGCGGCGCGGGCCGCCCATCGGAAAGGCCTGCTGGCGCTGTTTCGCAAGCGCCTGGGCAGCCTCGTAAAGGAGATAAGGCGATCAATACCCGAGCTCGACAAACAGGCCTTGTGGTTCAGCACGATCGCCGGTGCAGAGGTGTTGCAGGCGGACCTGGAACGGGCGGTTTTACAGGCCGCATTTGTCCAGGAAGACGCTGCGATACGTGACGCGGCCGCCTTTCAGCAGCGCCTCGAGGCAGGTCGCGCGCAGCTGCTCGGGCTCGCCGTTGACATCGGTGCTCACAGTTTCGCGACATTGCAGGCCTACCAACAACTCAGTCGGCGCTTGAGGGGCGCGCTGTCACCGCAGTTGCTGGCGGCGGTCAGTGATGTGCGCGAACAGGTCGACCAGCTGATCTACCCGGGGTTTGTCAGCGCCACGCCGCGCCAGTGGCTGGCAGAGTTACCGCGTTACCTGCACGCCGCGGAGCGCCGCCTGGCGCAGTTGCATGGGAATCTGGCACGCGACCGCGAGCATGCCCTGGTGGTGGCGCGCTACTGGCAGCGTTACCGGCAGGCGGTCGAGCGTGGTGTCGAGGGAGACGATCTGGTCAATTTCCGCTGGCTGGTCGAGGAACTGCGTGTTTCCCTGTTTACGCAGTCCCTCGGAACCCGCGAGAAGGTTTCGCCGCAGCGGCTGGATCGCCTGTGGCAGGCGATCTGCGGCTGATAAATTCCGGCCTCAGCCCTCGAAGCGCTGGAACACCAGCGACGCGTTGGTGCCGCCGAAGCCGAAACTGTTGGACATGACGGTGCGCAACCCGGCGCTATCCTTGCGCTCGCACTGGATGGGGAAGCCTTCGGCGGCCGGATCGAGTTGCTGAATATTGGCCGAGGCGCAAATGAAATCGTTATTGAGCATCAGCAGCGAATACACAGCCTCCTGCACCCCGGCCGCACCCAGCGAGTGGCCGGTCAGGGACTTGGTGGAACTGATGGGCGGGATCTTCCCGTCAAACACCTGCTTGATGGCTTCCAGTTCGCGGACGTCGCCCACCGGCGTGCTGGTGCCGTGCGCGTTGATATAGTCGATGTCGCCGCTAACCGTCGACATCGCCTGCTGCATGCAGCGGGCTGCGCCTTCCCCGGAGGGTTGCACCATGTCGTAGCCGTCGGAGGTGGCGCCGTAGCCGACCAGTTCAGCGTAGATCTTTGCGCCGCGGGCCAGCGCATGTTCAAGCTCCTCGACCACCAGCATGCCGCCGCCGCCGGCGATGACAAAGCCATCCCTTGTGGCATCGTAGGCGCGAGAAGCGGTTTGTGGCGCATCGTTATACTTGGATGACAGTGCGCCCATGGCATCGAACAACAAGGTCAGGCTCCAGTGCAGCTCTTCGCCGCCGCCGGCGAAAACCATGTCCTGCTTGCCCATCTGGATCAGTTCGCAGGCGTTGCCGATGCAATGCGCGCTGGTCGAACAGGCCGAACTGATGGAATAGTTCACGCCCTTGATCTTGAAGGCCGTGGATAGGCACGCAGAGTTCGAGCTGCCCATGGTGCGCGGCACCATGAAGGGGCCGACCTTCCTCGCGCCTTTTTCGCGCAGCAGATCGACTGCCAGTACAACATTCTGGGTGGAGGTGCCGCCCGAGCCCGCTATCAAGCCGATGCGCGGGTCGGATATCTGGCCTTCTTCGAGCCCGGCGTCGGCGATGGCTTCCCGCATAGCGAGATAGTTGTACGCGGCGCTGTCACCCATGAAGCGCCGCAGCTTGCGGTCGACCAGGCTGTCGAGTTCCAGGTCGACCGCGCCGTGGACGTGGCTGCGGAAGCCCAGTTCCTCGTAGTCCGGCGCAAATACGATACCGGACTTGCCCTGCTGCAGGGATTCAAGCACCTGTTGCTGGTCGGTGCCGATACTGGAAGTAATGCCCAGTCCTGTTACTACTACGCGCCGCATACGATTCAATCCTAAAAGTCTTCAGTTGAGGTAAACAAACCGACCTGCAGGTTCTTGGCGTGGTAGATTTCCTTGCCGTCGGCTTCCATGACTGCATCGCCGATGCCCACGTGAAGCTTGCGCTGAATAACACGCTTGAGATCAATCCGGTAGGTCACCAGTTTAATCGCGGAGGTTACCTGCCCGCTGAACTTCACTTCGCCGGCACCCAGGGCGCGGCCGCGACCGGGGCCGCCCAGCCAGCCCAGGTAAAAACCGATCAACTGCCACATGGCATCCAGACCCAGGCAGCCGGGCATGACCGGGTCGGTCTCAAAGTGGCACGCAAAGAACCACAGATCAGGTTTGATATCGAGTTCGGCAACAATTTGTCCCTTGCCGTATGCTCCGCCCTGGTCACTGATATGCACGATACGGTCGAACATCAGCATCGGTGGCAGCGGCAGGCGGGCGTTGCCCGGGCCGAACAGCTCGCCGTGACCGCACTTAAGAAGTTCTTCGTAGGAATACTGGTTTTGAGTCTGCCGATGCAGGGCTTGTGCTGTGGTCATGACGGGAATCGATTTTCCGGTTTGGCTGTTTATCAGAGGCGCGTATTCTAGCGGTTTAGCCCGCGTTTTGCATGGCGCGGCCCGCTGCCGGGCACCACAGGCTGGCCACAGCCGCCAAAATACTGACTTAGTCGCGAAAATTGATGTATTGCAGGGGCAGATCGATGGCGGCGTCGCGCAGCAACGCGATGACGTCCTGCAGGTCGTCGCGCTTCTTGCCGGACACGCGCACCTTGTCGCCCTGGATGCTGACCTGAACCTTGAGCCTGGCGTCCTTGACCAGTTTCACGATCCGGCGGGCAATATCCTGCGGGATGCCCTGACGCACTGTCAGGTTCTGGCGCGCCTGGTTTATAGTGATTTCAACCTTGGCTTCTTCCAGTGACCCGAGATCGATACCCCGTTTGGCCAGCTTCTTGTGCAGGATGTCCTTGACCTGGTCGAGCTGAAACTCGCTGTCGGCAAGTATTGTCAGCACCTCACCGCTATGCTCCACCTTGGCGGAGGAACCTTTGAAATCGTAACGGGTGCCGACGTCGCGGTTCGCCTGGTCGACGGCATTGCTGACTTCGTGGAGATCGACTTCCGAGACGGTATCAAACGATGGCATGTGAGTTTCCTTGGGCACGGGTTGCATAGTCAGGCTGCAATTCAGCCGCATCGGCGCGTTACAATGGTAACTCACTCATCGGTGGTCGATCCAGAATGACTCTGAACGTGCTCAGGTTAATGCGTCGCGCCCGCTTTTTGTCGCCACGGCGTCGTATCGAGTGGTATCCGCCCTTCTGGTTGATGGGCGTGAAGGTTGCGGAACTTGAAGAGGACTGGAGCGCGGTGCGTCTGCGTCTGCCGCTGACGGCTTTCTCGCGCAACCTCGGTGGCAGCATGTTCGGTGGTTACCAGGCGGCGGTTGCCGACCCCATCGCGCCGATCGCCTGCGCCAAGCAGTTCCCCGGGTATGATGTCTGGACGCGTTCACTGTATCTCGATTTCGAGCACCCGGGAAACAGCGATCTGGAGTTGCGGTTTCTGTTCGACCCCGACCTGCACGAGCGGATCCGTTCTGAACTCGAGAGAAAGGGACGCAGCACCCCGGAATTCGAGTATGGTCTGTACCGCAGCGATGGTGAGCGTTGCACGCGAATACACTGTCGCGTCGCTATTCGCCCGCGCGGCTACAGAAAATCCGCTTAGAAGGCGTCCGCGGGTACCCGCACCGGGGCGTCTTCGCCCTGCTTGAGAGCGGCCTCCAGAGCGTGGATCAGTGCACTGTGCTGATTGTCCTGTGCCCGGTTCCAGGCGTGCAGGAGAGGCAGTACCGCACGGGCCAGGGGGGCGGTTTCCTGTTCGCACCGGCGGCCGCTGGCCAGCAGCTGCAGTGCATTTTCCACGGCAGCGACACTGGCAATGAGCGGGGTGCCGGCAGATGCCGGCGAGGCTGGCTCCGCCTCCACGGCGGGGGAGGGTGTCCGTGCCGGTGTGGCTGCCGACGGCGCCGTGCTGTCGGCGGGCTGCAGTTCATGTTGCACACAGTCACCGCCAGCCGCGGCCGCCAGGCGAAGTTTCTGCCTGGCATCTGCGAGCATGCCGGCCGCGGTGACTTCATGGTTTATTGCGGGGCTCGACACGCCGATACTGATGCGGACCGGTATTTTGTCGTCGTCGATTCCGAAGTCGTGGCTGCGGATCGCGTCGAGCAACTGTTCCGCGACACGGCGGGCGCCGATGCTGTTGGCCGACGGCAGCAGTATCCCGAAGGTGTCCAGGCCGGTGCGTGCAACAACATCTTCGCGTCGGCGTCCCTCACTGAGCATCCCGGCAAGGCCTCGCAAAATCTCTTCGGCGGCCTGCTTCCCGCGCCGCAAAA
>Ga0315540_10000764_pt1 | contig 18377 bp, 24 predicted proteins | sample SalMarSW160110MG_FD_203677 | JGI IMG/M metagenome (GOLD analysis project Ga0315540, IMG submission 203677) | Salt marsh sediment microbial communities from the Plum Island Ecosystem LTER, Massachusetts, United States - Salt Marsh Sediment SW1601-10 ...
GAAGGGCGCGCATCGCCAGCCGCACCTGCGGCCCCTCCTCGCTCGGCCCGAGCTTGAACCCGAGCGCGTGCATCAGCTCGAGCATCTTGTGGTTGGCGGCGAGCACATAGCCGTCCATGTGCTCGAACCCGGATCCACGCGCGAAGCCCATCAGGGTCTGCATCAGGCGGTAGCCGACGCCGCGCCCCTGCCAGCCGTCGGCCACCGCGAGCGCGAACTCGCAGCGCTGCGGCGGCTCGAGCGCGATGTAGCGCGCCACCGCGATCTCCTGCTCGCGCCCGCCTTGGTCGCAGGTGACGATCAGCGCCAGGTCGTGCGGATAGTTTATGCGGGTGAAGCGCGCCAGCATCTCGGGCGAGAGCTCGCGGATCTCCGCCATGAAGCGGTTGTGGCGCGACTCGGACGACAGCTCGCGCACGAACGCCTGCTCGATCACGGCGTCATCGGGACGGATCGGACGGCAGACAACGTGCGCGCCGTCGGCGAGCGTCCAGTCCTCGCGCCAGCGCTCGAGCTCGCGCGGGTCCAGAACCCGTTTCAGGGCGCCTTAAACCCCGCGCGCTCGACCGCGCGCTTGAAGTCCGCCAGGCTCGCGCGCGCGGGGTCGTAGCCCACGCTCGCCTTTCCTTCGGCGAGCGAGACCTCGACCTTGTCCACGCCCGCGACGCCGCTCAGCATGCGCGTCACGCTCTTGACGCAGCCGTCGCAGTCCATGCCTTGCACCTTGAATTCGATGGTTTCCATCGCTTCGCTTCCGGAACGGGTCGGGCCCATATTGTAGATCAACGCGCCACCAGCACCGGCGCGCCCGCCAGGTGCAGCACCCGGGTCGCGGTCGACCCGAGCAGCATGTTGCGCGCGGCGCCCATGCCGCGGCTGCCGATGAAGATCATGTCGCAGCGTTTCGCCTTCGCGTGCGCGACCAGGATCTCGGCCACCTGGCCGACCAGGATCCTGGCCTCGTAGTCGATGCCGGCGTCGTCGAGCATCCTCTTCGCCTCGGCCAGCCGCGCCTCGCCTTCCTCCCGGTAGTACTGCTTGAGCTGGTCCTTGCCCACGACCTTGGCCAGGCCGGGCAGGCGCGGCACCGGCAGGTGCACCGTGACCAGCTCGACGGTCGGCCTTTCGCGGTACCAGTCGGCGTGCGCGATGAGGCTGTCCACCGCGTGCAGCGAGCTCTTCGATCCGTCGACCGCGAGCAGGATCTTCATTTCCTGCCTGCGCCGCGCCGCGCGGCCATGCGCGCGCCCAGATCGACGCGCTCGGCCGGGGTCAGCACCTCGGCCGCGAAGCCGAACGCGATCGCCTCCTCGCGCATGATGTGGCGCCGGTAGAGCCAGGCGAAGTGCGCCACCTGCTCGATGTCGAGCCGCGGCGAGCGCACCTCGGCGACCTCCGCCAGCCGCGCGCGGATAATGGCGTAGACCCCCTCCATCGCGCGGTGGTCGCGCGCGAGCTCGTCCAGCGCGGCGAGCACGTCGGCCCGGCCGCGCTCGCCGGCGTAGCGGCGCAGCGGCGGGAACAGGTCCTGCTCCTCGTCCTGGTGGTGCTGCGCCCCGGCGCTGTCGAAGTAGCGCAGCACCGCGCGCGCCGCTTCCTGCGCCGGCGCGTCGCAGCCCGCGCGCGCCAGGTGCGGCACCAGCTTCTCGAGCGTCGCGATCTGGTCCTGGATCCGGCCGTGGCAGGCATAGAGCATCTCGAGCGGCTCATCGAAGCCGGGCGCCGGCGCGCCGAATCCGGGCAGGCCCGCCATCTCAGGCGCCCCCGAGCAGCGCGAGCGGCCCGCGCGCATCGCGCGTCAGCGCGACCCATACGATGTAGCCGAACGCGGCCAGCGCCGCGACGAACGCCGCGGCGCGCACGCGCGGGGTGCGGCCGCGCTTGAGCGCGATGGTGCCGAGCCCGATGTAGACCAGCAGTCCGAGCACTTTGGCGCTTAGCCAGCTGTCGGCGAACGGGTACTCGCGCAGCAGCCAGCACAGCCACAGCGCGCTCGCCAGCAGCACGGTGTCGACCACGTGCGGCGCGACGCGCACGAAGCGCGCCTCGAGCAGAGGCGAGCCGCGCAGCTTCAGCACGCCGCGCGCGATGAAGCCCGCGATGCTCAGACCGACAGTGCCAACGTGGATCGACTTGATCCAGAAGAAGAGAGACATGGGTCGATTTTCGCCGTTTGCGCCGTGCCTGCGTTGAGCTGAGTCAAGTCCGCGCGCCCGAGCAGGAGGTCGACCAGCTCGCGCACCGGGCGGATCGCACTGCCGAAGGGCACGCTCTCGGAGCCGCGAAAGAACAGGCCGTGGTCGACGTCGCCGCTCAGCGCGGCGGCGAGGTGGTGGTCGATGCAGAACTGGCCCATGGCCGGAATGCCGTCGCGCAGCCCGCACTGCGCCAGGCACTCCCAGGCGAGGGTGCAGTTGCGCGCGTGCGCGCGCTGCTTCAGCCCCTCGAGCATTTTCAGGTAATTGGCCAGCCAGGGCGTGCGCACCGCGCGCGCTGGCAGGCCGGCGACGCTCATGAACACCACGATGTCCTGCGGCGTGGCCTCGGCCAGCACGCGCTTGAAGTTCGGGTGCGCGTCGCACTCCTCGGTGACCGCGAACGCGGTGCCGACCTGCACCGCATCGGCGCCGGCATCGAGCGCCGCGGCGACGCGCGCGGGCGAATTGACTCCGCCGGCGGCGATTAGCGGCACGCGGTCGGCGTCCAGGCCCTGCGCGTGCAGCGCGGCGCGAATCTCGGGGATAACGCGCGCGAAGTCGAAGCGTTCTTCGGCGACCTGCTCCACCTTGGCGGCGCCGAGGTGGCCGCCGGCGTAGCGCGGATGCTCGATCACGATCGCGTCGGGCGCGCGCCGGTGCCTGAGCCAGCGGCGCACGATGAGCGACGCCGCGCGCGCCTCGGACACGATCGGCACCAGCGCGACGCGCGGGAAATCGCGCGCCAGCTCCGGCAGGTCCATCGCCAGCCCGGCGCCGACCACGATCGCGTCGGCGCCGCTCTCGCAGGACTGGCGCACGTAGCCGGCGTACTGCGATACCGCGCGCATGACGTTGACCGCGATCATGCCGCGCCCGCCCGAAACTTCGCGCGCGGCGCGGATTTCCCTGTCGAGCGCGGTCAGGTTGGCCTGCTCGATCGTGGCGCGGTCGCGCGAGCGGCCGGTGGCGCGCATCAGGTCCGGGTGGTGGCGGCGCAGGTCGACGCTCGAGATGGTGCCGACGCAGTCCTCGCGCGCCACCGCGCCCGCCAGGCGATGCGCCGAAACGCCCACCCCCATTCCACCTTGCACCAGAGGCAAAGCCTCGAGCGCGCCGATCTTCAGCATAGGCGGCAGTGTGCGCGAGGCAAGGCGGCAATTGTTTGATCTGCCTCAAATACACGGGTCAAAGGCATGCCAGCATGCGCACAAAGGATGAATACGGCTATGAGTACACCGAACGGCAACCTGGTGGAAGGCGTCATCGCCAACCTGCCCCTGTTCAAGCATTCGAGCAAGCCGCACCTGGCGGAGCTCGCGCGCCACGCGCGCACCCAGCATGTGACGCGCGGCACGCTGATCGTGCACCGCGGCGACAAGCTGCAGGGGCTGCTCGCGGTCGCTTACGGAATGGTCAAGCTCTCGCTGCGTGGCGACGCGGGCGAGGAGAAAGTAATCCGGCTGGTCGGCCCGGGCGAGGTGTTCGGCGAGCCCGCGGCCTTCCTCGAGACGCCGATGCCGCTCGACGCGATCGCGCTCGGCGACACGCTGCTGGTGATCCTGCCCGCGCAATCGGTCAATGCGCTGATCGAGCGCGAGCCGCACTTCGCGCGCAGTATGATCGCGAGCCTGAGCGCGCGGATGAACGCGATGGTCGCCGACATGGAGGCCACCACGCTGCACGGCGCGCTTGAGCGCGTCGCCTCCTACCTCGAGTCGCTCGCCGACGCCGGCGCGCCTGGCCAGGTGACGGTGCGCCTGCCGGCGACCAAGACCGTGATCGCGGCGCGCCTGGGGGTGACCAAGGAGACCTTCTCGCGCCTGCTGCGCGAACTCGCCCAGCGCGGGCTGGTGAGCATCGCCAAGCGCGAGATCACCCTGCTCGATCGCGCCGAGCTGGCCCAAGTCGCGCACAGCGGACGCAAGGCCCATGCGGAGGCGGGCGCGCACGCGCATCGGCCGTCGGTATAGCATTGCCAAAGAAGCCAACAAGGAGACGCCATGTACAAGCACATCCTGGTCCCCACCGACGGCAGCAAGCTGTCGGCCAAGGCCGTCAAGACCGCCGCCAGGCTTGCCAAGCAGGTCGGCGCGCGCATCACCGGGGTGTACGTGATTCCGCCCTACGTGCCGCCGATGTACGGCGAGGCGGCGATCTACGTGCCCGAAATCACGCCCAAGCGCTACAAGGAGCTGTCCGAGAAGGAAGCGAAGAAAGCGCTCGCGGTGGTCGAGATCGAGGCCCGTACCGCCGGGGTGTCGTGCAAGGTCGGCTGGGTGACCGCCGACCAGGCCTGGGAAGGCATCGTGAAGCAGGCCAAGGCCAAGAAGGCCGACCTGGTCGTGATGGCCTCGCACGGCCGGCGCGGCCTGTCGGGGCTGCTGCTCGGGAGCGAGACCACCAAGGTGCTCACGCACTCGAAGATTCCGGTTCTGGTTTGCCGCTGAGCACTGCGCCGGCTTGAAGTACAAGGACTACTACAAGATCCTCGGCGTCGAGCGGGGCGCCAGCGACGAGGAGATCAAGAAGGCGTACCGGCGCCTGGCGCGCAAGTACCACCCCGACGTGTCCAAAGAGGCCGACGCCAAGGAGCGCTTCCAGGAAGTGTCCGAGGCCTACGAGACGCTCAAGGACAAGGACAAGCGCACCGCCTACGACGGCCTGGGGAGCTTTCGCCCGGGGCAGGACTTCCGCCCGCCGCCGGACTGGTCCGAGCGCTTCCACGCCGGTGGCATGGACGACCTGGGCGGCATCGACCTGTCGGACCTGTTCGCCTCCTTTGGCGGCGCGCGCGCGCGCCAGGGCCCGCGCCGCGGCCGCGACTACGAAGTCGGGGTGCACATCGGCCTGCACGAGGCCGCGCACGGCGCCGAGGTAACGCTCGACCTCGGCGGCGGCAGGCGGGTGCAGGCGCGCATCCCCAAGGGCGTCACCGACGGCGAGCGGCTGCGCCTGCGCGGCAAGGGCGGCGCGGGCGCCAAGGGCGGCCCACCGGGCGACCTGTATCTCGACATCGCGCTGCACCCGCATCCGCTGTTCAAGCCCAACGGCCACGACCTGTACCTGGACGTGCCGCTCGCGCCCTGGGAAGCGGCGCTCGGGGCCGAGGTGCGCATCCCGACGCTGGAAGGCCAGGTCACGATGAAGGTGCCCGCGGGCTCCAAGGGCGGCCAGCGCCTGCGCCTCGCGGGCAAGGGCCTGCCCAGGCCCCAGGCCGGCGCCGGCGACTTGTACGCGGTGCTCAGCGTCGCCGCGCCGAGCGTGCTCTCGGAGCGCGAGAAGGAGCTGTTCGAAGAGCTGCGCAAAGAGTCGAAATTCAATCCGCGCGGGCACTTCGAATGAGCGGCGAGCTGATCGTGCTGCTCGAGTTCGAGTCCGCCTCGGGGCTCACGCGGGCCGAGATCATCGAGCTGGTCGAAGTCGGCGTGTTCGCGCCGCAGGGCGAGGGGCCCGAGGACTGGCGCTTTCCCGAGGACGCGCTCGCGCTCGCGCGCGAGGCGGCGCGCCTGATGGCCGGCTTCGACCTCTCGGCGCCGGGGCTCGCGCTGGTGCTTTCCTACCGCGACCGCCTGGCCGAGCTCGAGGAACGCATCCGCGAGCTCGAGTGCCGGCTGCCGCGCTAAGGCGCGGCTCCTCCAGGCGCCTAGGCTAGCGCGTAGAGCGCAGCCGCGCCGCCTGCGATCGCCGCCGCGAGCGGCAACAGGGCCTGGCCCGCGATCTTGCGTCCGCCGAGCCATGCCAGCACCCCGACCTTGAACAGCATGTTGGCGGCAACCGCGAGCGCGATCGCGGTCACCGCCTCGTGGGCGAGCGCCCGGCCGGCGTTGTGCAGGTTCAACGCCGAGAGCGTCGGCGGATCGATGTCGACCATGCCGGCGGCGAGCGCAGCGGCGTACAGGCCGCGGCTGCCCGCGACGCTAGACAGCCAGGCCGAAGCGACCAGCACCAGCGCATACAGCGCGCCGAACTTGATGGCGGTTCCAAGCTCGGTCGGGTTGTGCAGCTCCGGCGCCGGCAGCGCGCCGCTCCGCCCCAGGCTGCGCACCGACAGCGCGGTGATCACCAGGCCGCAGGCGAAGGCCGCACCCGCGGCGGGCGCCAGTGTCGCCAGCACCGCCGGCGCGAGCACCGCGGCCAGCACCACAACGCGCACGAGCGGTACCAGGTTCGCCAGCAGCACCACAACCAGGGCGATGCGCCGCATGGCCTCGGACTCGGCGCTGCGCCGCGCGTACAGCACGGTGGTCGCGGTCGAAGACACCAGCCCGCCGAGCACGCCGGCGAGCACCGCGCCGTGGCGCTCGCCGGCGATGCGCAGCGCAACGTAGCTCGCCAGCCCGAGGCCCGAGATGAGCACCACCATCAGCCAGAGGTGAAAGGGGTTGAGGACCCCGAACGGCCCGAAACCGCGGTCGGGCAGGATCGGCAGGACGATGAAGGTGACCACCAGGAACTGCAGCACCGACACCAGGTCCTGGCGCGACAGCGCGGTCGAGAAGCCTTCCAGCTCCGGCTTGAAGTACAGCAGCGCAGTGACGCCGATTGCGAGCGCACCGGCGAGCGAGGCCTCGCCCATCCCGGCGAGCGCGCCGAGCAGGTAGGCGACCGCCGCCGCGACCACGGTGGTCGTGCCCGGGTCGCCGGTCGGGGCGTCGCGCAGGTAGGCCGCAATCAGCATCCCGGCCACCGCCGCGAGCCCGGTCGGCAGCAGCCAGGGGCTGTCGAGGCGCTCGGCGACCAGTGCGGCGAGTGTGCCAAGCAGGGATACGAGTGCGAAGGTGCGCAGTCCCGCCTTGGCGGTCGGGTTGCGCTCGCGCTCAAGGCCGATCAGCAGCCCGATGCCGAGGCTCGCGCCGAAAGCCAGCCAGGTCTGCGGCTCGAGCAGCGCGCCCGGCGCTTCGAACACTCAGGCGCCGGCCTTCTTCCACGGCGCGCCGAGCCCGATCGGGTCTGGCGCCAGCTCGACGATGCGCGAGTACAACTTGCTGAAGTCGGTGTGGTACTGCGGGTCGGAGAACGGGTCGGTGTTGGCGGCGAAGGCCTGTTCGATTTCGTCCCAGTCCTCGGGCCTGAGCGCTTTTTCCGCCAGCGGCAGCACCTCGCGCTCTTCCTTGCGCATGTGCGCACGGTGAAAGCGCGCGTACTCGTCCACCACGGCGGCGAACACGTCCGCGCCGTTGGGCCAGCTCTGCTCGAACGCGAGCAACGCCTGCTCGAGGTCGCGAATCACCTTGGCGCTCTTGACGTGCTCGGCGTGCAGCTCGTCCAGCAACGGCCCGGTCTGCGGCGCGCGCGCGCGCAGGCGCGCGAACAGGTGCTCGTCCTCCTTGGGATGGTGCTGGCGCTCGGGGAAGGCGTCGATGTAGTAAATCATCGCGCGGAATACCTCGAACTCGGGCCGCACCGAGCTGTCCTGCGCCGCGTGCGCGAGCTGCTCCAGCGCGTGCACCACCGCGCTGATCGAGCGGTGCTCCTCGCGCAACTTCCTGATCGCCTTGTTCATCGCCCTCTCCTCGCCCCTCACAGGCACAGCCAGCCGCGGCGGATCGCTTCGCCCACGCCCGCGGCGTGGGCCAGCCCGACCAGGCCGAAGCCGAATACCACGCTGCCGGCGGCGAGCCGCACCGCCCTGCGCGCGGCAAAGGCGCGCACGCGCCCGGCCGCGAGGCCCGCGGCGAGCAGGTTCGGCAGCGTTCCCAGCCCGAAGGCTAGCATTGCCAGCGCCCCCGCGGCGGGCGAGCCTGCGAACGCGGCCGCGGCGAGCGCGCCGTACACCAGGCCGCAGGGCAGCCAGCCCCAGGCCAGCCCCGCCGCATAGGCCTGCGCCGGAGTGCGCGCGGGCAGCAGGCGCGCGGCGAGCGGCTGCAGCCGCCGCCACAACGGCGCGCCGAGGGATTCGATTCTTGCCAGCCAGCCCCCGGCGCCGGCCAGATGCAATCCGACCAGCAGCAGCATGACATTGGCCAGCACGTAGAGCGCGGTCTGCGCCGGCAGCGCGCCGGCGACCCAGGCCCCGGCGCTGCCAAGCAGTCCCGCCCCGGCACCGGCCGCGGCGTAGCTCGAGATGCGCCCGAGGTTGAACGCGAGCTGACGGCGCACGCCCCCGCCGTTGGAGGAGAACGCGCACACGATACCGCCGCACATGCCGACGCAGTGCACGCCCGAGGCGAAGCCGGTCGCGAGCAGCGCGAGCGGCAGGGCCCAGCCGTTGGCCGCGAACTCCACGCTAGATCACTTTCGAGTAGCGCGCGTGCTCGCGGCTGGTGCGCAGGTAGCGGTCGAACGTCATCGCGACCACCCGCACCAGCAGCCGCCCCCTGGGCGTGACCGTGATCCAGTCCGGCTGCAGCTCGACCAGGCCCTCGTCGGCGAGCTTCTTCAGCTCGGCCAGCTCCTCGGCGAAGTAGCTGCGGAAGTCGATCAGGTAGGAGATCTCGATCGACTCGAGCGAGAGGCGGAAGTGGCAGGTCAGCGCCTGGATCACCGCGCGCCGCACCAGGTCGTCCTGGGTCAGCTCCAGCCCGCGCCACGCCGGCAGGCGGCTCTCGTCGAGCGCGCCGTAGTACTCCTCGAGGCTCTTGCGGTTCTGGTAGTAGGTCGGGCCGACGCGCCCGATCGAGGACACGCCCAGTCCCAGCATGTCGCTGTCGGGCTGGGTCGAATAGCCCTGGAAGTTGCGGTGCAGCCGTCCCTGGCGCTGCGCCACCGCGAGCTCGTCGTCCGGCTTGGCGAAGTGGTCCATGCCGATGTACAGGTACCCGGCGCGAGTCAGGCGCCCGATCGCGAGCGTCATGATCTGCAGCTTGGTTTCGGCCGAAGGCAGCTCGGGCGCGTTGATGCGGCGCTGGGTCTTGAAGATCTGCGGCAGGTGGGCGTAGTTGTACAGCGCGATGCGATCCGGGTCGAGCGCCAGGATCTTGTCGAGCGTGGTGTTGAAGCTGTCCAGGGTCTGCTTGGGCAGGCCGTAGATCAGGTCGAGGTTCACCGAACGGAAGCCGTTGGCGCGCGCTTCCTCGATCGCGCGCCGCGTCTCGGCCTCGCTCTGGATGCGGTGCACCGCCTGCTGCACCGCCGGGTCGAAGTCCTGCACCCCGATCGAGATGCGGTTGAAGCCGAGGCTGCCCAGGAAGGCCACCCGCCCGGGCTCGATGCGGCGCGGGTCGACTTCGATCGAGCACTCGCAGTCCGGCAGGCGCACGAAATTCGCGTCGAGCTTCGCCACCAGCTCGCGCGTCTCGTCGCGCGTGAGGAAGGTCGGCGTGCCGCCGCCCCAGTGCATCTGGCTGATGCGCCGTTCCTCGCCCAACGGCGCGGCGAGCAGCGAAAGTTCCTTGCCGATGTAGTTGATATACTTCGCCGACTTGCTATGGTCGCCCGTCACGACCTTGTTGCACGCGCAGTAATAGCAGGCCGTGTCGCAGAACGGCAGGTGCACGTACACCGACAGCGGCTGGCTGATGCCGCCGATGTTGCGCTTCTCCAGCCAGCGGCGGAATTCCGCTTCGCCGAAGGCCTCGACGAACCTGTCCGCGGTCGGGTACGACGTGTAGCGCGGGCCACTGACGTCGTACTTGCGGATCAGGACCGGGTCGATGACGAGTTCGGAAGATGGGTAAGACATGGTTCCCCGCACTATGGCCCGCACCGCCACAGGGCACATTGACTTTGGTCAAATGCCCCTGACGCCCGCGCCATGAGCGAGATGCTGATCGCGAGCGTCGCCGTGGCGGCCGCCCTGGCGCTGGTGGGCGTGATCGTGTTCGTCTCGGCGCGGCGCATGCGGCGCGCGGACGCGCGCGCCACGGCCGCGGTCCACGACAGCGAGGCCCAGCTCTCGGCCATCGTCGAATCGGCCATGGACGCCATCATCACGGTCGACAGCGGGCACAAGATCGTGCTGTTCAACCGCGCCGCCGAGCAGGTCTTTCGCTGCTCCAGGGAGGAAGTGCTCGGCGGTTCGCTCGATCGCTTCCTGCCGGTGCGCTTTCGCGCCGCGCACCGCGCTCACATCGAGCACTTCGGCCACACCGGGGTCACCAACCGGCGCATGGGCGATGCCACCACTCTGGCCGCGATACGCGCCGACGGCAGCGAGGAGTTCCCGATCGAGGCCTCGATCTCGCAGACCGAGATCGGCGGCAAACACTACTACACCGTGATCCTGCGCGACATCACCGCGCGCAGGCAGGCCGAGGATCGGCTCAGGCGCCAGCAGAACGAGCTGCGCGAGCTCTCGGCGCAGGTGTTCGAGGCGCGCGAGGAGGAAAAGACGCTCATCGCGCGCGAGCTGCACGACGAGCTGGGGCAGCTCTTGACCGCGATGAAGATGGACCTGTCGTGGCTGCGCGCGCGCCTGCCGGCGCTCGACCCGGCGCTCGGGGACAAGGCGCGGCAGATGAACGAGGTGCTCGACCAGACCGTCGGCTCGGTGCGGCGCATCGCCGCCGACCTGCGCCCGCTGATGCTCGACGACCTGGGACTGGCCGACGCTGCGGGCTGGCTGGTGGAGGACTTCGCGCGCCGCTCGGGCATCGAGTGCCGCATCGACCTGCCGCCCGCGGAGCGGCTCGAGGCGCTCGAGCGCGACGCCTCGATCGCGATCTACCGCGTGCTGCAGGAGGCGCTGACCAACATCGCGCGCCACTCGGGCGCGAAGCACGCCTGGGGGGTGCTCGTGGCGCTCGACGATGCGCTGCTGCTCGAAATCGAGGACGACGGGCGCGGCATCTCGCCCGATGAGCTGACCAAGTCGCGCTCGCTCGGGGTCAAGGGCATGCGCGAGCGCATGCTCTATCTTGGCGGCGAGCTCGAGGTGTCGCGCGCGCCGCGCGGCGGTACCCGGGTGCGCGCGCGCGTGCCGCTCGCCACTGGAGACCAGGCATGATCCGCGTGCTCGTCGCCGACGACCACAAGCTGGTGCGCGAAGGGCTGAAGCAGATTCTCGGCGCCGCGGCCGACGTCCAGGTCGCGGGCGAGGCGGCCAACGGCGACGAGGCGCTCGCGCTGGCGAAGGCGAACGACTACGACCTCGCGCTGCTCGACATGTCGATGCCGGGCCTGGCCGGGATCGAACTGATCAAGCGCCTCAAGCTCGAGAAGCCGGCCCTGCGCCTGCTGGTGCTGTCGATGCACGGCGAGCAGCAGTACGCGGCGCGGGCGCTCAAGGCCGGCGCCTCGGGCTACCTGACCAAGGACAGCGCCGCCGAGCAGCTGCTGCGCGCGATCCGCAAGGTCGCCGCCGGCGGCGTGCACATCAGCGAGGCGGCGGCGGCGAGCCTGGTCGAAGGCGGCGGCGCGCACGGCGCGCTGTCGGACCGCGAGTTCCAGGTCCTGCGCATGCTCGCGGGGGGGCACGGGCCAACCGAGATCGCCGACCTGCTCAACCTGTCGGTCAAGACGGTCAGCACCCACAAGGCCCGCATCCTGCAGAAGCTCGGCCTGGGCAGCACCGCCGAGCTGGTGCGCTACGCGATCGAAAACGGCCTGCTCGAAGGCTGATTCTGACGCCGGGGTAAGAAAGCGCCTACAAGCAGATTCAGCCTCCGCCGATAGTGGGCGGCGCCCGGCGCGGGCAGACTGCGAAGCATGCAAGCCGCAACCTCCGCCCTCAAGGTCTACCTGGTCGAGGACTCGCCCGCGATCCTGGAGCGGCTCGAGGCGCTGCTCGCCACGGTCGAGGGAGCGCACACGATCGGGCGCGCGAGCTGCGCCTCGGAGGCGATCGAAGGCATCCTCGCCGGGCAACCCGACCTGGTAGTGCTCGACCTCAAGCTGGCCGAGGGAAGCGGCTTCGACGTGCTGCGCGCGGTGCGCGGCGCCGCGCCCGGCATCGACGTCTACATGCTCACCAACTTCGCCTCCGAGCCGTACCGGCGCCTCGCCGAGCGGCTGGGAGCGCGCAATCTGTTCGACAAAACCACCGAATTCGAGCGCGTGCGCGAGGCGATCGTCGACCGCGCGGCTCAAGCGCACTGATAACCGGGGAAACCGTCATGAACTTCGCCACCGACCGGATGTACACCGCGGAAGTGGTCTCGCTGCACGCCGACGCGTCGCTCGCGCCGCGCAAGTTCGAGACCACCTGCTCCAACTGCAACCTGCGCGAGTTGTGCCTGCCGCAGGGATTGAACGACGAAGACCTGCAGCGCGTCGAGCAGATCGTGTACGCGCGCCGGCGCATGAAGCGCGGCGAGTCGCTGTTCAACGCCGGCGACGATTTCAACGCCGTGTACGCGGTGCGCAGCGGCTTCTTCAAGACCAGCGTGATCGACAACGAGGGACGCGAGCAGGTCACCGGCTTCTCGATGGGCGGCGAGCTGCTCGGCATGGACGGCATCGGCTCGGGGCACTATAACGGCACCACCACCGCGCTCGAGGACAGCGAAGTGTGCGTGATGCCCTTCTCGCTGATCGAGGAACTGTCCTGGCAGGTGCGCGCGCTGCAGCGCCACTTGCACGCGGTGCTCTCGCGCGAGATCGTGCGCGACCACGGCGTGATGATGCTGCTCGGCTCGATGCGCGCCGAGGAGCGGCTGGCGGCGTTCCTGCTCAACCTTTCCAAGCGCTTCACCAAGCGCGGCTTCTCGCGCACCGACTTCCATCTGCGCATGACGCGCGAAGAGATCGGCAGCTATCTCGGCCTCAAGCTCGAGACCGTGAGCCGGCTGTTCTCCAAGTTCCAGGAAGACGGCCTGATCGAGGTGCAGCAAAAGCACGTGCGCATCCTCGACTCCGAAGCCCTCGAGCGGCTGCTCGGGCCCAAGAACTGATTCAGAGCTCGACCGTCTGGCGCGGCGCCGGCACCGCGGCGCGCCAGCCGTAGCGCCGCTCGATCTCGTCGCGCAGCGAGTGCGCCGCGAGCGGTTCGCCGTGCACCACCCAGCACTGGCGCGGAGCGGCGCGGAAGTTCCCCAGCCAGCCCAGCAGCGCGTCGCGGTCGGCGTGCGCCGACAGCCCGCCGATGGTGAACAGCTTGGCCCGCACCGGGTAGGGCTCGCGGTACAGGTTGATGCGCTTCGCGCCGTCGACAATGCGCCGCCCGAGCGAGCCCGCGGCCTGGAAACCGACGAACACGATCGCGCATTCGGGGTGCGAGATGTTGTACTTCAGGTGGTGCTTGATGCGCCCGCCGTCGCACATGCCGCTGGCGGAGATGATCACCGCGCCCGAGCGGATCGAGTTGATGCGCTTGGAGTCCTCGACGTCCTCGGTAAAGTGCACCCGCCCGCCGGCGCCGCCTTTGAGCCATTCGTTCATCTTCAGCGACTCGCTGTCCTGCAGCTCGGGGTGCGCGAGCGTGATGCGCGTGGCCGCGACCGCCATCGGCGAGTCGACGTAGACGTCGAACGCCGGCACCCGCTTCTGGCGCCGGAGCTCGGAGATGAAGAACAGGATGTCCTGCGTGCGCCCGACCGCGAAGGCCGGGATCACCACGTTGCCGCGCCGGCTGGCGAGAGTGTCGTTGAGCGCGAAGGCGAACTCGTCCAGGGTCTGGGTCAGGCTCTTGTGCAGGCGGTTGCCGTAGGTGGACTCGATGAGCAGCACGTCGGCCGCCGCGATCGGCGCCGGGTCGCGCACGATCGGGTGCCCCGGCTGGCCGAGGTCGCCCGAGAACACGATCTTGCTGCCGCCCGCCTCGACCTCGACGATCGCCGAGCCGAGGATGTGGCCCGCGTCGCGGAAGGTGCAGCGCACCGAGGTGTGCGGGCGCGCCTCGGCCTCGTACTCGACCGGCACCAGGTACTTCAGGCTCGCGACCGCCTCGGCCGCGGTATACAGCGGCGCGCGCCCGCGGCGGTCGTATTTCGCCTCGCGCTCCTGCAGGTGGCCGCTGTCGGGCAGCATCACGCCCAGCAGCTCGCAGGTCGCGCGCGTGGCGTAGACCGCGCCGCGAAAGCCCTGCGCGACCAGGCGCGGGATCAGTCCCGAGTGGTCGATGTGCGCGTGCGACAGCAGCACGAACGCGATCTCGCGCGGGTCGCAGGCGAAGGCACGCCGGTTCTTCGCCTCGGCCTCGCGCCCGCCCTGGAACATGCCGCAGTCGATCAGAAACTTCAGCTCGCCGGTCTCGACCAGGTAGGACGATCCGGTGACCTCCCCCGCCGCACCGAGGAAGGTCAGTCTCACTTCGCGAAGTGGTAGTGCGACTGGTCGAGGTAGGCGACCACGTCCTCGATGTCCTCGCGCGTGAAACGAATGCCGGTGAGTCCCGCTCGGAGCGTCGTTTCCTTTCTCAGTTCATTCAGGGAATGGACCTCGGAACGCTCCGGCGCGCGATCGTGCACGTGCTCGTAGTGGCAGCCGAGGCAGAGCGTCTCGTAGAGCTGGCGCCCGCGGCGCGCATCCTGCGCCTGCGCGGGCAGCGCGGCCGCAAGGACCACGAGCAGGGTTATGACGCTAGCGCGCGGCATATGGGTTCTCCCGGGTACGGTTTATATCCTTCGCGCCGCGCTGCAGGAAGCAGGTGAACGCGCTCGAGGCCGCGGCGAGGATCCAGAATAAAAGAAACCCGACCGAGTAAACGTCGAGCCGGCTCAAGCTCGCACCTTTCCAGGGTATGGGAAGCTCGATCGGGTCGAAGACGGTGAAGAACAGCACCTCGGCCACGCCCGCAACGATGAACGAGGGCCAAAGGATCCAAATCAACCTTTTCGCGTCCATGTTTCCTCCTAGCGACTGCTTCTCAGCTGGCCTCTCAGCGCCTTTGGTGTTCCGGGTCCAGGGTGAAAGGCGCCTGGGCCCCGCTCCAGATTCCCGCCACGCGCCATTCGCGCTTCGGGTCCTCGATCGACACGTGCCAATGCCCCGCCGGCAGTGCCGGCGGCAGCGCCGCGCGGTAGCTGCCGTCCGCCCCGCGCGCGAGGCGCAGCGTGACGTCGAACCCGGCGCGCGTGGCGTGCGCCAGGTGCACGAACAGCGCCGGCGGCGCGGCCCGCCCCGCCAGCAGCACGCGCAGCGCGCCGCGCGCGGGCTCCACCGTGGCGCTGAGGCCCAGGCGCTCGGCCGCGTCCTCGCGCGCGAACACGCGGTTCACCGCCAGGCCCTGCTTGTAGTAGTCCTCGGCCACCAGCCCGTCCGAGGTCGTCACCGCGAGCCACAGCGTGACGAAGCCCGCGACCACCACCACGGCGGGCCCGGACATCAGGATCCACGGCCAGGGCTCGCGGTACCAGGGGCGGGAGACGTCTTCGGGGAGGCTTGCCATAAGGGGTCCTAACGCACGATGAACACCGACTTCTCTTCGACCTTGACGCGCGGGTCGCCGATCGCGCGCACCTCGAACTCGATCCGGTAGGTGCCGGGAGTCAGATGCTCCCGCTCGGCGTGCACCCGCACCTTGAGCGGGTCGATAAGGCTGGAGCCGGCGCCGACCTCGATCTCCGCCGGTCCCGCCAGGTGGATGTCGTGCAGCCCGCTGACCATGATCTCGTAGCGCTGCGCCTTCTCGGTGGTGTTGATGATCTGCAGCCGGTACACGTTCTCGATCTCGCCGCCGGCGACCTCGCGCGCGATCGCCGCGCGATCGCGGATCACGTCCAACTTGAGCGGCACGCGCAGGTAAAGGCTCACCCCGGCGGCGATCACGATCCCGGCCAGGATCGCAAGATAGACCAGCGAGCGGAGGCGGAACACGCGGCGGAACATCTGCGCGCGGCTGAGCTTGCGCTCCAGGGCGTGCTCGGTCGAGTAGCGGATCAGGCCGCGCGGGGTGCCCATCTTGTCCATCACCTGGTTGCAGCCGTCGATGCACGCGGCGCAGCCGATGCACTCGTATTGCAGCCCGTTCCTGATGTCGATTCCGGTCGGGCAGACCTGCACGCAGACGCCGCAGTCGACGCAGTCGCCCAGTCCCCTGGCACGGTAGTCGATGTTGCGCGCGCGCGGGCCCCTGGGCTCGCCGCGCTCAGGATCGTAGGTGATGATCAGCGTGTCGCGGTCGAACATCGCGCTCTGGAAGCGCGCGTAGGGGCACATGTACTTGCACACCTGCTCTCGCATCCAGCCGGCGTTGCCGTAGGTGGCGAAGCCGTAGAACAGGATCCAGAAGGTCGCCCAGGACCCGGTCGAGCCGTGCCACACCTCGTGCCACAGATCGCGGATCGGCGTGAAGTAGCCGACGAAGGTGAACCCGGTCCAGAGCGCGAGCGCAATCCAGACGGCATGCTTGGCGCTCTTGCGCGTAACTTTTGCAGGGCTGAGCTCGCTGCGATCCAGGCGGATGCGCTTGCTGCGGTCGCCCTCGATCAGCTTCTCGATCCAGAGGAAGATCTCGGTGTACACCGTCTGCGGACAGGCGTAGCCGCACCACAGCCTGCCGGCGATCGCGGTGAACAGGAAAAGACTGAGCGCCGAAATGACCAGCAGGACCGTGAGGTAGATGATGTCCTGCGGCCAGAACACCAGGCCGAAGATGTAGAACTTGCGCTGCGCGATGTCGAACAGCAGTGCCTGGCGATCGTTCCAGGTCAGCCAGGCGCTGCCGTAGAACACCAGCTGCGTGGCCCACACCAGCGCCCAGCGCCAGGCCGCGAACCAGCCGCGCACCGCGCGCGGGTAGATCTTCTGCCGGACCTCGTACAGCGCCTGCTCGGCGCTGTCGCCGGGTTCCTGTCTTGTAATCACTTTGAGAGAAGGTTGAGCCATGCCTTCCCGCGCCTCATTGCCCGGGAGGCGCGGCTCCGTGCGAGAGCGAGTACACGTAGGCGGCTAGGAGGTGGATCTTCGCGGGACCGAGGATGTCCTTCCAGGTCGGCATGTGGCCGTTGCGGCCTTTGGTGATGGTTTCGATCACGGTCGGTTCGCCGCCGCCGTAGAGCCAGGTCTTGTCGGTCAGGTTGGGCGCGCCGACCGCGTGCATGCCCTTGCCGTCCGCGCCGTGGCAAGCGAAGCAGGTCTTGGCGAAGATCTCCCGGCCGCGCGCGACGCGGATGCTGTCCGCGGCACCGCCCGAGAGCGAGATCACGTAGTTCGCGACGTCCTTCACCCCCTCGGCGCCGAGCACCGGACCCCAGGGCGGCATGACGCCGTTGCGGCCGTTGGTGATGGTCTGTTCGATGGTCTTCGGCTCCCCACCGTAGAGCCAGTCGTTGTCGGTCAGGTTGGGAAAGCCGCGGCTGCCGCCGCCATCCGACGCATGGCACTGGGCGCAGTTGTTGAGGAACAGCTTCTGACCGATCGCGAGCGCGTCGGGGTTCTTCGCCAGCGCCACGATGTCCTGCGCGGCGAACTTGTCGAAGATCGGCCCGTACATCGCCTCGGCCCGCGCGTTTTCCTGCTTCAGCTGCCCGACCTCGCTCCAGCCTAGCAGCCCCTTCCAGCTGCCCAGCCCCGGGTACAGCGCGAGGTAGACCAGCGCGAACACGATGGTGAGGTAGAACAGCCACATCCACCAGCGCGGCAGCGGATTGTTGTATTCGCCCAGGTCCTCGTCCCAGGTGTGGCCGGTGGTCTCGCTGCCGCTGCCGGCGACCCGGCGCACGCTCTGCATCTTGAGGAACACGCCGCAGGCGACGACCGACACCAGTGTGATGACCGCGATGTAGATGTCCCAGAAGCTGCTGCTGAACTGGCTCATTGGCGCGCCCCCTTCTCGTCGTCCGGCCGCTCGGGCTCGTCGAACACCATTCGGCCGTCCCGTTCGAAACGCTCGCGGCGCGCGGGCGCGTAGGCCCACCAGACGATGCCGAGGAAGACGGCGAGCGAGGCCACCGTCCAGATGCTGTGAATCAGGATTGTGTCCATGAGTCTCCCCTTACGGCCGCGCGGCGCCGCGTCCCGCGACCCCGAGGTTCTGCAGGTAGGCAATCAGCGCGTCGAGCTCGGTCTTGTCCTTGAGCTCCTCCGGCGCCTTGGCGATGTCTTCGTCGCTGTACGGCACACCGACCATGCGCAGCGCGCGCATCTTGGCCTCAATGTCGGCCGCGTCGGCCGGGTTGCGCGCGAGCCAGGGGTAATCCGGCATGTTCGACTCGGGCACCACGTCGCGCGGGTTGTTGAGGTGGATGCGATGCCAGTCGTCCGAATAGCGCCCGCCCACGCGCCCGAGGTCGGGCCCGGTGCGCTTGGAGCCCCACTGGAAGGGGTGGTCGTAGACGAACTCGCCGGCCACCGAGTACGGGCCGTAGCGCTCGACCTCGGCGCGGAACGGCCGGATCATCTGCGAGTGGCAGTTGTAGCAGC
>Ga0315540_10000765_pt1 | contig 18375 bp, 20 predicted proteins | sample SalMarSW160110MG_FD_203677 | JGI IMG/M metagenome (GOLD analysis project Ga0315540, IMG submission 203677) | Salt marsh sediment microbial communities from the Plum Island Ecosystem LTER, Massachusetts, United States - Salt Marsh Sediment SW1601-10 ...
CCCACGGTCCTCGGGGAGGGTACGGTGATCGAGGGGAAAACGAGGGTCGGCTCGGCCGTTTTCATGCCGGATACCCGACTCGAAGCCGGACGATGCATCGAGCGCGCCATCCTTTCCCCCTGGGGAAATGCGATGATCGGGCGGGGGGCATCGATCCCGGATGCCGAACCCTGACGCTCCTTCGATCCGGCCCCGGTAGCCGGGTCGCTTATCCCTCCGAGCTTTCATCCATGATCGTTTTGCGGGATAATGACCCGTGAAGCACAAGGCAGGTACGGGGAGACGGCGCCCCGTTGGGAGAGCGCCGTCTGTGAGCACGCCCTGCCGGAGGAGGGTCTTTGGTTCGACATCCCGCCGATCTCGATAGAAAGGCCGTCACCGCCATCATTCCCGCCGGGAACGAGGCGCACCAGATTGCCGACACCATAAAGTCCGTCCTCTGGGCCGACGAGGTCCTTGTGGTCGTGGACGCGGCGAGCGTCGATGATACGGCCGGGGCGGCCGCGTCCGTCGACCCGAAGGTAACGGTCCTCGTCCACGAATACGGCTACTCCGCCGCCCAGAAAAACTGGGCGATTCCGCAGGCATCCCATCCCTACGTCTTTCTGCTCGACGCCGATGAACGGGCCACACCGGATGTCGAAAGGGAGATCGGCGAGGCACTCCGAGGCGACTCTACCTGCGACGCCTACTGGATTCCCAGGCGAAACCTCTATTTCGGACGCCTGATGAAACATGGGGGCATGCAGACCGACAAGGTCATACGGCTCTTCAAGCGGGAATGCCGATACCAGGACCGCAGGGTTCACGCGGAGATAGAAGGGTGGACGACCGTGGGTTTCATGCGATCCGCTCTTCTGCACAACACCTTCAGGAACTGGGGACACTACCTCCGCAAGCTGGACGTCTACACGACCTGGGGGGCCGAGCAGGATCTCAAGGACGGCAAGCGGTCCGGTTTTCTTCATGTGGTCTTGAGACCGGCCGGGCGATTCCTCAAGCAGTACGTTTTCCGGCTCGGCTTCATGGATGGTATCCCGGGAGCCATATCCGCGTACCTGGGCGTGTACGGCGTTTTTCTCAAATACGCGAAGTTGTGGGATCTTCAGCGCAGAAGCGATCGCTCCCGTATCTGAAGGTCACGCCTTGACAGGCTCGACGCCCGGACAGCATACTTTTCACAGGGAGTTATAACCTGTTATGAAAAGAGCCTTGTTTTCATTGTGTTTGTTTCTTGTCGGTCTGTTTGCGACGACCGCGGCGAAGGCGGGAACCGTCTACGTGATCCACCTCGACCAGCCCATCCAGCCCATCACCCAAGAGTACATCGTCCACGCCATCAAGAAGGCGAACGAGAAGAACGCCGACCTCATCCTCATAGACATGGACACTCCGGGCGGGTTCATCGTTTCTGTCGAGAAGATCCAGAAGGCCATTCTCGCCTCCAAAGCGCCCGTCGTGACCTACGTCACGCCCTCCGGAGCGCGCGCGGCCTCCGGCGGAGCCTTCATCGCCCTGACCTGCGACCTCATCGCCATGGCTCCGGGCACCAACATCGGGGCGGCGCATCCCGTTTCGGGCATCCCGCTGCCCGTCCCCTCGCCCCAGCCCGTCAGTCCTCCGGAGGGAGGGGACAAGGGGCTTAAGCCGAGGCAGAACCCACCAAATAGCGGTGTTGAAATGGAGAAAATCGTCAACGATCTGGCCGCGCACATGAGATCGCTGGCCGCCAACCGCCACCGAAACGTGGAGCTTGCCGAGAAGATGGTCCGCGAGAGCGTCTCCTTCACCGAGCAGGAAGCCCTCAAGAGCAACCTAATAGAGCTGATCGCAAAGAACCGCCAGGCGATCTTCGACTACATCAACACGCACCCGATCCGCCGCTTCGACGGGAACGAGCAGAAGGTCGACCTGGGTCCATCGCCGCAGATCATCGAGATCGACATGTCGGTCAGGGAACGCTTCCTGTCCGCCCTGGCCAACCCGAGCCTTGCCTACATCCTCCTCCTGCTGGGCGCGCTGGGCCTGTTTGTGGAGTTCAAGAGCCCCGGCCTTATATTCCCCGGCGTACTGGGAGGGATTTTCATCCTGCTCTACCTCATGTCGATTCCCCTCCTTCCCGTCAACGTCGTGGGCCTTCTCCTCATTTTCCTGGGGATAGCATTCTTCATCCTCGAGCTGAAGGTGGTATCCTACGGAATGTTGAGTATTGGAGGGGTCATTGCCCTGCTGGTAGGAAGCATGATGCTCTACAGCCAGGGCCCCATACCGGAGCTGAGGTTGCCCCTGACGATCATCCTGCCCGTCGTGGCGGCCTTTTCGGCCATTGTCGTGTTTCTTCTGACCCTGGTCGCAAAGGCCATGAGAAATCCCGTTGTCACGGGAAGTGAGGGGATCGTCGGCCAGGAAGGGACGGTTCGGCAGGCCGTCAACCCCCCGCTCGCGGGCAAGGTTTTCGTATTTGGTGAATACTGGAATGCGGTCAGCGACACGCCGCTCGCGCCCGGTGACCGGGTGAAGGTGGTCGGACAGGACGGGATGACCCTGCGTGTTGTCCCTCAATCAGAGGGAGGAAATCATGGCGAACATTAGCATGTCCTTTTTGGTCGTTATCGTCATCGTGGTCTTTTGGCTCTTTTCCTGCATCAACATCCTCAAGGAATACGAGCGGGGAGTCATCTTCAGGCTTGGCCGGGTCCTCCCCCAGCCCAAGGGACCGGGGCTGATCTTCGTCTTCAAGCCATTCGACAGCCTCGTCCGGGTCGCGCTACGCACCATCGTCCTCGACGTGCCTCCCCAGGACGTCATCACGCGAGACAACGTATCCGTGAAGGTCAATGCCGTGGTCTACTTCAGGGTATTCAATCCTTCGAACGCCGTGCTCCAGGTCGAGAACTACATCTACGCGACGTCTCAGCTTTCGCAGACGACCCTTCGCTCCATTCTTGGCCAGGTGGAACTGGACGACCTTCTCTCCAAGCGGGAGAAGCTGAACGAGCAACTCCAGTCCGTGCTCGATCTTCACACCGACCCCTGGGGCATCAAGATTTCCCTCGTTGAAATCAAGGGCGTGGACCTTCCCCAGGACATGCAGAGAGCCATGGCGCTCCAGGCCCAGGCGGAGCGGGAAAAACGCGCGAAAGTCATCAACGCGACGGGCGAATACCAGGCCGCACAGACCCTGGCGGACGCCGCCGAGATCATGGCGAAGAATCCCATCACGATGCAGTTGCGATACCTGCAGACCCTGACCCAGATCAGCGCGGAGAACGCCAGCACGATTATCTTCCCCGTCCCCATGGAATTTCGGGCGCTCTTCGGTCAGCTCGTCGAAGGCATGGCGCAAAAAGCGGAGAGAGCGGAAAAAGCAGAAAAAGCTTAGCCGCAATCAGGGGCCACGATGCTGGTGAGGTCAGGAACGGATCGATTCCGACGGGACGCGCAGCCGTCCATCCGGGCTGAGGCGAGGTTCTTCGGGGCTCGTCCATGAAGAAAGTGAAGCGGCTACCGGCGGGACTGGAACTCTCCCTTTACAGGGATTTGGCGCGCACCTTCCGCTCCTTCGATCTGCATACCGTCTCCGAGGAGATCCTCAAGTCCTTGCTCCACGCCTTTCACTTGGATTACGGCACCCTCATGATCCTGAGCGAAAAGGGCCAGTACGTGGAGCGCGTCTTCCGGGCGGGTTTCACACCCGAGAAGCACACCACAGACCGTTTCGGCCTCACACGTTCGGATATTGAATCCCTGATCAGGGACATGATCCCCAAGCTGAAGTTCTTCGATGCGACTCAATCCAGCCAGCCGATCCCTTCTGTGGACGGACACCAGATTCCACTCCTTGCCGTCCTGCCCATGCAGCTCGTTTACGATTACACGGGACTTATTCTTCTAGCCGTTCGCGACGATCACATAGACGACACTTACGTCAACAGCGAGAGCTTCCGCATCCTCGAATCGGCCCTTCCGGACTTTAGTTTCGTCTTGAAAAACGCACTGACCGTGCGACGGATGAACGAGCTGATCACCAAGGACGACCTGACTCTCTCTTACAACCGACGCTTCTTTGAGGACTACCTGGCGGAAGAGCTGGAGCGTGCCCGCCGGTACAACAACCCGGTATCTCTGATCTTTCTGGATCTCGACGGGCTCAGGGAGGTGAACAACCGCTTCGGTCACGCCATGGGCAGCCGGACCCTCCAGGAAGCCTCGGCGCGGATCATGAATGCCGTGCGCTCCATTGATAAAGTCGTCCGGTACGGAGGCGATGAATTTTGCATCATCCTTCCCGAAACCCACTGGCGGGGTGCGCTCGAGGTGGCAGAACGGATGCGGACGCGTCTGGCTGCCACACCTTTCCTCCTGGAAGAGACCGGCGGCATAGAGATTACCGGGTCCTTCGGGGTGGCCTCCTACCCGACCCATGCAATGACCAAGGAGGAACTCATCAAGAAAGCCGATGAGGCCATGTACCGAATCAAGAGTCAGACGAAAAACGACATTCAGGTGGCACAGCCACTCAAACGTTTTCCCTGACCGTGCGGAGCTGAACCATGAGCGAAGACTTCGTACTCGAAGGACAGCTCTCGGACATTTGTCTTCCGACCATCCTCATGTCCCTTCACAACGACGGCGAGACAGGAATTCTCGAAATCAGCGATGATCTCCATACCAAGCGTCTGTTCGTCCAGGAGGGGAAGATCGCTCACGCCTCGTCCACCGACCCGGACGAGGGGCTTGCCGAGTGTCTCCTGAGACACGACCTAATCTCTCTTGCGCACTACCTGGAAATCAGGGAAGAGCTTCAGGCTGAGGCCCAGGGAAGAGTCGTGCCGACGGCATTTAGGACGCTCGAACCGGACAGGCTGCAGGAAGGCGCCGAGAGTCGTCTCCGGGACCTCGTTCTCTCCATGCTCGGCATGAAAATGGGCCGGTACAACCTCCGGCTGGCACCCTTCTCCGCGATGGACATGATGACCCTCTCTACGGGCATCCCGCACCTTCTTTTCGAACTTATGCAGGCCATGACATGCTGGGGCCGCATTTACGCTGCGGTTGGAGATCCCGACACGCGACTGACCCTTTCCGCCGGGCTCCCGGCGTTCGTCGCCGACCTGGACATGGACACGGACCAGGCTCACCTCATGGATCTCTGCAGATCGGGAATGCCCGTTTCCGCCCTCGTGGAAGCCAGTTATATGTCGCCGTTTCAGACCTATCGCTTGCTCTGGTCATTCCTCATTCTCGGGCTGGTGGTCCACCTCGACAATTCCGGGATGAAGGAGGCGGGCACGAGGATCGCCGCGCTGGAAGAGACACTGGAGTGCTACAACGATCTCTATGCCTACATACACGGCAAGCTCGCCGTGCTCCCCGGTGCGGATGCCCTTTTCGGCGCCATGATGGCCGAACTTGCCGAGCGCCACCCGCGCATGGCCAGCCGGCAGGGCGGCCTCGGACAGTACGGTAAGCTCGACGTGGACCTCGCGCTCTGGGAGCTCCGGAAATTGCCTGAGGATACCAGGACCCGCGAGTTGATGACGTTTCTTGACGACGTGCTCGATGCCTTCACCTCGATAGCCGGGTCGAGTCTCCCTCCAGGTACCCGAGAAGACGTGGCTGCCTACGTCCGGACCCGGACGGGCTCACCACCAGGAGGACAGCAATGACGGATGGATCCCGTTCCCCCATCTCCCTGAGGCAGATCCTGTGGGTCGCGGCCGGTGCCGCCATCCTCACGTTCCTGGTCGCAGTGGCCTCATGGCTCTTTTCTCCGCGCTCGTCACAGGATGCCGGAGGAACCGCGTCCACCTCGATCCAGGAAACAACGCTCGACAAGAAGACCTTCACACCCGAGCCGACAGGGCCTGGACGCACCAAAGAGTCCCCGGCCTCCATTCCGCCCTCCGGGACCGTCCGCGAGGTACATACGGGGCCGGAACCCACAACACCGCCCGTCCCGCCCCCGCAGCCGCCGGCTTCCGCGCCCTCCGATCACGCCGTGAGCAAGCGACCTGGTTACGGTATTCAAGTGGGCGCATTCTCTTCGGCGGTGAACGCCCTGCAGATCAAGCAAAGGCTCGATGCAAGCGGTTTCCACGCCTCGATCCTTACCAAGGCCGAAATCCACAAGGTCGTCGTCACGGGCTTTGCAGATCGGGCCGCGGCGGAAAAAACCCTTGCCGATCTCCGGCACAAGGGCTTCCCGAAGGCATTCATCGTTCCCGTGGAGTAGAGATGCCCAAATCCCCAAAAAAAGTAAGCTTCGAGAAACAACTCACGGAACTCGAGGACATCGTGGCCAGGCTGGAGGACGGCAGCCTGCCCCTTGAGGAGAGCCTTCAGCTGTTCGAGAAAGGCATCAAACTGAGCCGCGAGCTTCAGTCCGCCCTTCAGTCGGCATCGATGAAAGTGACCTACCTCCTCGAGGGTGAGCGGATAGAGGAGCAGCCGCTTCCGGAGAGCGATAGGAAAGACAGGACCGAAGAGCGCGGAGGCAGAGATTCATGACGCCCTCCGCGATAAGGCGCTGGGGCCCCCGAGTGGAATCCACGCTGGACGAAGTCCTCCCTCCGGTCGAACAACCCCCGCGTGTCCTCCATGAAGCCATGCGTTACAGCGTCATGGCCGGAGGAAAGCGGCTGAGACCGATTCTTGCGCTCTCAGCCTACACCGCGTGCGGCGGCGACAATCCAGAGTCGATCCTCCCGGCGGCCTCAGCCCTGGAATTGTTCCATACCTACAGCCTCATTCATGACGACCTGCCCTCGATGGATGACGATACGCTGCGGCGGGGGAAGCCGACCAACCACGTCATTTTCGGAGAGGCCATAGCAGTGTTAGCCGGAGACGCCCTGCAGACGTTAGGCTCGTTTCTCCTCTGCACAGAGCCTAGAGGTGCGCGATGGACGGCGCGAAGAAACAAGGCATCCCGTGAAGTGCTCACCGCACTCGGATCCAGGGGCATGGTGGGCGGCCAGGTCCTGGACCTGCAGCTTACGGGCACGGCGGGAATGGTTTCCGAAAAGGACCTCCTCAAGATCCACAACCTGAAGACGGGACGCTTCCTCGAAGCTTGTGTGCAGGCCGGCGCCATCTGGGCGGGCGCGAGGGCCGAGCGCCGGAAGGCTCTGCGCAGGTATGGCCAAGCCATCGGGCTGGCATTCCAGATCATGGACGACATTCTCGACGAAACGGCCTCTTCGGAGGACCTCGGCAAGACGGCCGGCAAGGATTCGGCCCAGGGTAAAGCTACCTTTCCGGCCTTGTGGGGGCTGGAAGAGTCCAGGATGGCGGCGCAGCGGCTTCTCTCCGAAGCCTTGCGCGCGGTCTCCGACCTGGGCCCACCCAGCCAGGAACTGAGGGAACTGGCCCATTTCGTGGTGAATCGCGGACGATGAAGGAGCGCGCCGACAAACTGGTCGTGGCGCAAGGTCTGGCCTCGACGAGACAGAAGGCCCAGGCGCTCATCATGGCCGGGCAAATTTACGCGGCCGAGGTCCGGATCGACAAGGCCGGTCACCTCCTGCCCGCGGACGTGGTATTGACCCTGCGCGGCAAGAGTTGCCCCTATGTCAGCCGGGGGGGACTCAAGCTGGAAGGTGCGCTGGATCAGTTGGGGTTGTCGGTCACAGGTTGGATCTGTGCCGACGTGGGGGCCTCGACGGGCGGTTTCACAGACTGCCTTCTCCAGAGGGGCGCGGCGAAAGTTTACGCCCTCGACGTCGGACATGGCCAGCTGGACTTCAGCCTGAGGTTCGATTCCCGCGTGGTGGTCCTGGAGGGCGTCAATGCCCGGTACCTCCCCCCGGATTTCTATCCGGATGCGATCCAATTAGTGGTGGCGGACGCTTCCTTCATTTCGCTCAAACTTCTCCTGCCCGCGATCAAGGCAAGCGCTCCCGAGGCCCGCGTCCTCGCTCTCGTCAAGCCGCAGTTCGAAGCAGGACGGAATAAAGTCGGCAAGGGAGGCGTAGTCAGAGACCAGAAGGTGAGAGACCTCGCCGTAAGATCGGTGTGTCAATACGCCGTCGAACTGGGGTATACTCATAAGGCTACGATAGAGAGTCCCGTGAAGGGTCCGAAGGGCAATGTCGAGTACTTCATAGACCTGAGGCCCGAACAAACGGACAGACCATGAGCGCAAAACGGCACACCAGCGTAGGCATTGTCGCAAAGCCACAGCCTGAGGGCAGCTTGCCGCTGCTGGACGAATTGATCGCGTGGCTTACGGAACGGGAAGTTTCGTTCATTCTAGATCCCGAGGCGGCCCGCCTGACCGAAATCAGCGGGAAAGTGCTCGACAGGATGAGCCTGCCATCGGCCGCGGACCTCGTGGTGGTGCTTGGGGGCGATGGAACGCTGCTGTCCGTCGCCAGGCATTGCGGTTCTTCACCGGTTCCCATTCTCGGCGTTAATTTGGGTCATCTCGGATTTCTCACGGAAATCAGCACCGGTGAGATTTTCCCGGTTCTCGAGAAATACCTTGACGGTTCGGCGTCGATCGAAAGCCGGATGATGCTGGAAGCCACTCTCGTAAGGCACGATTCCGTCGTCGCCAGATTCAAGTGCCTCAACGACGTGGTTTTCAACAAGGCGGCACTCGCGCGGATGATCGAGATCCGCGTTGAAGTCGGAGGCGTTCTCCTGACCAAGATGCGCGCCGATGGCTTGATTGTATCCACGCCTACCGGTTCCACGGCCTACAATCTGTCTGCCGGCGGCCCCATCCTCACACCGGGCATGGACGGTGTGATCATCACCCCTCTGTGTCCGCACACCCTGACAATACGGCCGTTGATCGTCGACGGCCGAGCGCCTATCACCATTACCCTGACCAAGGAATCGGGCGAGGTCTTCCTCACGGCGGACGGTCAGTCCGGCCATCCCGTGGAAATGGGTGACCGCGTCCGGATCGAAAAATCCTCCGACGTGGTGCGCCTGGTCACGTCGCGAGAGCGAAACTACTTCGCCCTGCTGCGCGAAAAGCTCGGCTGGGGGACCCAGTATCCATGAACGGAGTGCGCCGCTTGCCGGCCTCGGACCCATGCTCGTGCATCCTGTGCTATCCTCAGGAGCGGTGCTTGCTGACTCAATCGACCCCTACCTCATTATGCTCGTCACAGTGGGACAAATTTATGGAGGTTACCTCATGAAGAAACGCTCATCCGTCATCGGCGCCGGTGCCGTCTTTCTTCTGGCGTGCGCCCTGAGTCTGGTCGTCCTGGCGGCCAACCCGCAGAAGCCGGCAGTAAAACAGGAAAAGACGGCGGCCGCCGCCGCCGTCAAGGAGGTTCCCCCCGCTTCGAAGCCCGACGCGGTCGTGGAAGATACCACTTTTGATGCCGGGACCGTTACTCGCGGCGATACCATCACGCACGATTTCGTCGTAAAAAACGAGGGCAAGGGGACTCTTGAAGTGACCCGCGTCCAACCCACCTGCGGATGCACCGTCACGAAGTTCGACAGGACCATCGCTCCCGGCAAGACGGGCAAGATAACGGCCAGCGTTCACACGGCCGCATTCTCGGGTCCGATTCACAAAACCATTATGGTGGCGACCAATGACGCGAAGATGGCCAATTTCCAGCTGTCCATCAAGGCCGTGGTCAAGTCCATCCTAAACGTTTCCCCTCAGGAAAACCAGAACTTCGGCCTCGTCTTCAAGGGACAGTCCATGGAGAAGACCTTCGACATCAAGTCGTCGGATGGGAAGCCCTTTGAGATCACGTCCGTTCAGGCGCAGGATAATAACCTGAAGTACGACCTCAGCCAGGCCAAGGACCACCAGTCGGCCATTTTCAAGGTCATCCTGCCCGCGGACCATCCCGTCGGCCCCATAAACGGCCGTTTCACCCTGATGACGACGCACCCCAAGGTTCACACCCTCAACCTCAACGTGTTCGGAACCATCCGGGACCCCCTCACCATATACCCTCAGGACATCGTCTTTACGGGACTCAACAAGGATTACATCAACGAGCACCCGGACGATATTTCCCTGAACAAGACCATCACGCTTGCCTACGAGCAGGGTCCCGGACTCAAGATCGAGAAGGTCACGTCAAGCCTCAAGAACCTCGAGGCCACCGTGCAGACGATTACGCCCGACCAGCGGTACAGCATCAAGCTTCATCTCAAACCACCCGTCGAACTGGGCGATTTCAGCGGCGAGGTTACGGTAAAGACGAACAAGAAGACGGTCACCATTCCGGTCCGCGGCAAGATCTTCTAGATTTGCCGCAGCATGGCCGAGACACGAAAAGGCGGGGGCCTGGCCCCCGCCTTTTCTGTCCGTACCCATGCCCGACTCTCAGCTTCCCCGCTCCCGGTAAGTTCCCGTCCGCGTGTCCACGACAATCCGGTCCCCGGCGTTCAGATGGAATGGGACGCTGACGACGGCCCCTGTGTTGCATGTCGCCGGTTTTCCCCCCGACACCGTGTCGCCCTTGAAACCGGGCTCCGTCTCGAGGATGGTCAGGGTCACGAAGTTCGGCAGGTCCACGCCTAGAGGCTCGGTGCCGTGAAGCAGTACGCTGACCTCGAGGTTCTCGGTCAGGTATTGCACCGAGTCGCCGAGAACGTCTTTCGGTATCGCGAGCTGTTCGTAGGTCTGCTGGTCCATAAAATGGAAGATGTCCTCCTCCCTGTAGAGGAATTGCATTTTGGCTTCCTGGGTCTCCGCCGTCTCGACCTTGTCGCCCGCCTTGACCGTTTTCTCGAGGACCTGGCCTGTCCGCAGGTTCCGCACCTTGGCCCGCGCGAAGGCCGAACCCTTGCCGGGCTTCACGTGGTCCACGTCCACGACATCGTAGGCGGCCCCATCGATAAGAAGTTTCACACCTTTACGTATCTGGTTGCTGCTGATAAACCCCATGAGGCGGCCTCCAAAATTTTAGGGAGTTATTTTAAAGCATCTTGGAACTGGTGGGCAATCCTCTGCACTTCGAAGCGCGTCTTGCCTGTGGCCTCGGAGGGCGTCGTGACGAGCAAAATGAAGAGTCCTTCGGATAAAGCAAATAGGATGACGTTCTGAGACTCGGTGCGAACTATGAATTCGTTCAGCCGGCCAAGAGCCAGTTCCGAGCGCAGCCTTTGCATTGTCCTGAGAATTCCGTTCATCTCGGCGCTCAGGACCTCATGGGGCACTTCAGCCGCTCTTACCGTGCTTTCGATCTCGATGCCGTCGTCTCCGACCACAGCCACCGCCCGGAGGCCCGGCAAGGCTTCCAATAGTCTCGTGAACTGCTGTTCAAACATTGGCCCCCTCCCTGATTCGGCGCAGCCACCCCTCCAGCAGTTCGATCCGCTTGCTACGAACGGCCTTTCTGACGTCCACTTCCTGCACGGCCGGACCTTCCTGCTCCACCCCTGCCATGCCCGTCATGAGCCGCGAGATCCTCTCTCTGATCGCAGCGCTTTCGGGCTCCTTGAGCAGAATACGCTGGTAGATCTCGATAGCCTTCTCCGGGTATCCCTGCTTTTCGTACAGCTCAGCAAGGGTCATGGTGTTCAGCGAGACATCGGCGGTATCCTCTACGATCTCGGGGGAAGGGTACACCCGCTCCTCGACGTCCGTCTCGCTTTCGCTCGTTTCGGAGGTCAGCGTGGCCATGCGATCTGTTTCCACGTCCTCGTCGAGGGGCTGGTCGTCGGCGCTTCCGGCCCTCAGAAAGTCCGGTTGGGACAGTGCGCTCGATTCGAGAGCCAGGGGATCTTCGTCCATGTCCGGGATTTCCCACACGTCAGACGATTCATTCGCTGATGCCGGCGCATCGTCGACCGAATCCTCCACGGACTCCACGGGAGGGACGGGTAGCATCACCGTGTGGGCCGGGTCTTCCTCGGCTTCTGCAACAGGGCCCGCTTCCGCTTCGCGTGCCGATTCGTCCGGCCTCCCGGGGGATTGGCCAGCCTCGCCACCGGCGAGTGCATCTGATGCTTCATGATGCCCCGATTCCCCCTTGATCCTTCCGATCCTCTCTTTGACTTGCGCCTTGCCAGGATCAAAGAGCTCAACAATCTGGTAGTGCCGGAGAGCCAAGTCCTTCTCACCCTGGGAGTAATAGATATCGGCGGCGAGGTGATTCGCCGCCACGTTCTCCGGCAGCGCCTTCAGGACCCGCTCCACCATGCCGTGAGCATCTTCCAGGCGATCCCCCGCAAGATAGAGCTGCGCAAGCAGAATCCTGGCCTGCCAATGGTTCGGGTTCTGGTCCAATCCCTTTTCGCAGATCCCCACGGCCTCGTCGAACCGGCCCATCTTCTGATACTCGCGTGCCAAATCGAAGAACCGACGCATTTTCGGATCTTCTCTGATCTGGGTCTCCAGTTCGGCGAGACTGAACTCCATCAATAATTCCCAATGGAGAAATAGTAGGTGGTCTTCAGGGTCTGCACATACCCGTCCTTGTTTCGATGTGCCTTGATCACCACCTGCATCGCCAGCCTGGCGGAATCCGTCGTGCCGGCGAAGCTTGCCGCGTTTTCCTGCAGATACGCTTCCGATACGAGAGTCACCGGTATCCGGCTGGTCACGTAGGGCTTGACCTTGATCTTGACATTTTGATCGTCACCGGCCGGAAGAGCCACCAGGTGGTGCCCGGGGTCGCTGATGAGCGTGTAGTCAGTCTGCACCTCACTCACTGTCCAGGCATCCGAGGCCACGAGCGACAACCCGGGATCGTTCAGCTTGATATTGAACAAAAAATAGACGAGCCGCGTATTGGGCGGTGTGACCCCCACGTTGACGGACGGAGGCTCAGCGCCCTTGAAGGCGAGTTCGGAAACCGGCTCGAGGTTCTTATTTGTTCCGCATCCCCCTATCAGTCCAAGAAGGATTACCCCAATGATTCCGATGAATAGGGACCTTTTTTTTTTCATGCGCTCCTACCTGATGATTTTCGGAGTAAGGAAAATAAGCAACTCATCATTCGATCTGGTCTTGGACCTGTTCTTGAACAGCCACCCAAGGACGGGGATCTTCGAGAGAAAGGGCAGCCCGTTCTGCGACACGCCCTCATTGGTAACGAAGACACCACCGATGACCGCTGTCTGTCCGTCGTGGACCTTCAGGACGGTCTTGGCCTCTTTCTTGATGATGGGCGGGGGATTGCCCGGCTCCGCGTTCGCAAAGTCGACGGAATCGTTCGTAATGTCCACGGTCATGTTGACGTTGCCGTCCGCACTGATCTGCGGCGTCACATCCAGCTTGAGGGTGGCGTTGACGAATATGACCGAGATCTTGTCGGTCGTGGCTACCCTGATGGGTATCTGACGGCCGGACTCTATGGACGCCTTCTGGTTGTCCTGGGTCACGATGCGAGGTGCCGACAGGACGCGGCCGCGCCCGGTGTTTTCCAGAGCGGCCAGTTTAACGTCCAGGAAGAACGACCCGGTGGTGTTGCCGAGGACCAGGTCGATGAACCCGTTTGAGGCGGTCGGTGGAAGCGTCACGGCAAAATCGCCCTGGCCGAAATTGGGAAATCCCGTTGAATTGCCGAAGTTATGCAGCGAGTATACGCCTGCCGGCCCCGAACCCGTCGCTCCGCCGTGGGTACTCGTGACGTTACCGCTGGTGTCCATCCCGGAATACCAGTTCCCGCTCCAGGTAATGCCGAAACTCTGTGACCAGGTGATGCTTGTCTCCACGATGCGCGCCTCAATCAGGACCTGCGGAGTCGCCGTGTCCAGCGAATCGATGAGTTTGAGCAGACTTGCCTTCTTGGAAGGCACCTCCTGGATGATCAGGCTGTTGGTCCTCGGGTCCACGATTATGTGGCCCCTCTCGCTGAGGAACTTGCCTGCAATGGCGGCCATGCTGGTCGCCTTTGCGTAGGACAACCGTTTGATAAAGGTCACAGGCTCTTCGGCAAGGAGCTTCTCCTTCTGCATTCGCTGCTGTTGAGCGAACTTACGCGCAATCTCGGAGGCCGGAGCCACCCAGATCACGTTGTTCTCGTATATGTAATCCAAACCGTTATTCTTGAGGATGATGTCCATGGCCTGGTCCCACGGAACGTTGGTGAGATCCACGGTGACCTTTCCCTGAACGCCCGGATGAACGACGATGTTCATACCGGAGATGTCGTGGAACATCCTCAGGACATCCTTGATGTCGGCGTCCTTAAGGCTGAGGGATATGGGCTCCCCGGTGTACTTGACGGATTCGCCCGAGATGGTCTTTTCCTTGAACGACAGCGGGACGCCGCCGGCAACCATCGTCTTGCCTTCCGCGCTCTTTGAGGCCGTGTCCTGAGCCACGAACAGGTCCTCGTAGCCCTTGAACTCCTTGGTTGCACCAGGCTTTATGGGTGAGAGGTCAACCTTCACCTTGTCCAGGTCTCCGGATTTCGCCTTTGCGGGCGCTGCGTTATTGGCCACGGTCCGGGACGACTGATCCTCCTTCTTGCTGGAAGCGTCCGGGCCGGGTGCCGAAGGCCTTTCATCGCCTTTGGCCAGATCCGGGGCTGCTCCCGTCTGAGGAGGAGGGGTCATGGCCTTCGGCTGGGTCTTGGAAGCGCGCTCTGCGCCGCCGTCGAGCCGGACTATTACCCTTGCGCCTTGCGAGTCGACGGTCACCGGGCTCACGGCCTTCTTCATGTCGAGCACGACCCGAGTGACCGGCGGATTGTTCTCATGAATGCCGATGCGCACCTTTTCTATGGCACCTGCACCTTCGACGCGGTTGGGAACGCTTCCCTTCTTTACGCCCAGCAGGTCAACCACGATGCGCTCGGGGTTCTTCATGGTGAAGTACTTGTACTTCGGCGCGCCATCGGCCTTAATGTCCACGGCGGACCCGTCCTGAGCGACTGCCACGCTCAACAGCCTGTCCGCCGGGCGAATGGGTGCACCGGTGGCGACGGGTGAAGCCTGTTTAGGTGTTTCGGCCGTTTTCACCGAAGCCCGGGAAGCTTGGGAGGTCGCATTTGCTTCGGGTCGAGAGGCCTTGCGCGAGGCGCCGGCAGAAGTCGGAGGCGCCGCGTTTCCAGCCCCCACTACCTTAACCAGCAACTTGTTGCCGTCGGTGGACACGATGCATTTGGCGAGGTAGGCCTTGTGAATCTCCAGTTTGGCCAGGGCCCTGCCCTTTGCGTGGCTGATAGACTCGACCTTGACACTCCGAACGCCGTCCTTGTTGACGGCGAGCGTCTTCGGCAGGTTCGACACGTCCACGTCGGCCATATCTACGACGAACGTCTCTGGATCATAGTCGTAGTAAGTATAGTCCATTATCGGATAGTTTCCGGTCACCTCGACGACCACTGCACCGTTCTGCGATGAAGTGGTGAGATCGTGCAATGCGTTCAACGTGGCAGGCGAGGCGTCCACCGCCCAGACGGTCCAAGCGGCCAAACAGCTGAGAACCGTCATCCAAACGGCAATTCGCTTACTCATTGTCCCTCCCCTTCTTGGCTCCTAATCTTGAGAACCAGGTTGCGGAACGGCTTGATGGCGGTTGGGTCATTCAGTTCCTGCTGGACGGTCACCTCTCCCTCCTTGAACGAGACATTGAGGACGATGCCATCCGCGAAGTGCTCGCCCGCTTTGACTTTGTAGGGCTTGCTATCGGGCCCCTGAAACCACGCTACCGTACCGTGAGGCGTCTTGACGATGGCTTCCAGGGAGCAGGCCTCAACCGTGAAACGGGACAGTCCCGTCGTGCCCCGCTTGACTTTCACTTGAGAACCGGCGCCGAACGCGCCCCTGACCAGCGGGCTGAAAGGATCCCTCTCCGTTGCGTGCCGGTAAAGGGACTCACCTTCCATCAGCAGGCTGTCATCTGGACGCTCCGATGCCGCCTGCCCCGTGGCTTGCTGGGGAGAGATCAAAGCGGCCGGGGAAGCCTGCTGCGGTGAAACCTGCTCCTGAACGTGCTGAAGGGTCTTCACAGGTCTTTGAGCCGCCACTCCCCCGAGCCAGCCGACAGCGATTCCTGCGATACAATACAGGATTAGTCGTCGCCTCATCATTTCTTCTCCAGCGCCTTGAAGGCTTCGGGGTTTTGCATGTAAACCAGGGCGTTGAACTTCGCCGATACCGAGGCCCCCTTCTTATTGGAAGCCTGCATGTCCAGATTGGAAATGTTCACGATGCGCCGCATGTGCGCGATCTTGTCGAAAAACAGGGCCAAGTCATGATAACCACCCTGCACGTCTATCCCGTAGGCCTGCTCGGAGTACAGGTCCTTCTTCGTGATCGGCTTCGGGCTGATGGCCACAATGTCCAGGTTCTGGTCCCGGGCATAACTTTGAAACACTCTCAGGAGTTTTCCCGTCTCGGGGTCCATGGGAATAATGGACTTCAGGACGTCCAAATCCCGCCGGATCATGTCGATCTGACGGTTGAGTTCATCCACCCGCTTCATGGCCTCTTTCCCCTGCCGGATCTGCGTTTCCAGTTCGTCGCTCTGGGCACGCCGAGCCTGGAGCGTCGTATTCTGATCTGAAAGGAATGCGAACCAGGCAGCCCCGAATATGAGTGCGCCGACGAGGACGACCACCAGGTACTGGGCCCAGCGGGGAAGTCTCAAGAATCTATCCATGGTCCCCTCCTAATTCCCTGAATTCCCTGTGGTCTTGGCCGGCTGTGCGGCCTGCCCCGGCTGCGGTTGATCCGGTTCAGGCTTATAGTTGGCACTGAGTTTATAGCTGTAGACCTGCTCGCCCTGACCGCTTTCCTGGCGGACGTCACCGAGCTGGACGCTTGAAAATTCTTTCATGTCGACCATGTTGTCGTAGAGAGATGAGATTGTTTTGATGCTGCGCGCCCGGCCCTGAAGGATGATTCCGTTACTCGACTGCTTGGCCGACGTGTACCACGCGCCCTCAGGCAGAACCTCAACGAGTCGGTTCATCAGCTTGACCGGAAGGCTCTGTTTGTCTTTCAGCTCTTTGATCTGATCCACTTTGGCGCTGTATTCCTTCTTCTTCTGCTCAAGTTCCTTGACCTTTTCCCTCGCGCCCTCGTATTTCTTGAGTTCCTCCCGTTGGCGGGCGATCTGCTGCGCCAGGTTGTGGTTTTCCATCATGAGCCAAGCACCGTATCCCAGGGTCGCAAGAACTGTGATCAGGAGAATCGTGGCGAATATACCCCAGGGGGGAGCTCCTTCCGCGGGTGCAGCCGCAGCCATAGAAGGAAGGCTCACACCGCCTCTTTTAGCGCCCCGACCTTCCCTGAGCAAATTGATTCGGATCATTTAATCCCCCATCTTGCGCAAGGCCAAGCCCACGGCAACCGCGAAGTGTGGAGCCAGTTTGTTCACGGTGTCCATAGGGATCTGCCGTTCGTCGATGGTCACGTTCTGGAACGGGTTCATAATCTCCACGGGCACGCCGAAGAACTGACTCAAGTACCGGTCGAGGTTGGGGATCTGGCAACCGCCTCCCGAGAGGACAATCTTGTGGATGGTGTTCTCGTTGGTGGTCACACGGAAGAAGTCCAGGGTCTTCTTGAGTTCGGCGCCGAACTCCTCGGTCATGGCGTTGAGAATCGGGGCGGCCTGCTCGGGGCGCACGCCCTCCACATCGTCCCCTTTCTTTATGGCTTCCGCCTGCTCATAGGTGAGGTTGAGTTCGCGCTGCAACGTGTCCGTATAGTTGTTGCCGCCGCCCTGGATGTCCCGCCAGAAGAGCGGGCTTCCGCCTTTGAGCACGGCGATGTTCGAGGTGCCGGCGCCGACGTTGACGAGGGCGACGACTTCACCACCCGAGATGGGATAGTTGATTTCATAGGAATTCTGAACGGAGAAGACGTCCACGTCCAAAACGGACGGCGTGAGCCCCGCCTGACTCAAGATAGAGGTGTACTCCGCGATCAGATCGCGCTTCACGGCCACCAGGAGAACGCTGATGTTGCCGGTTGTGGGATCGGTTTCCAGCACCTGGTGGTCAATCTTCACTTCCTCGATGTCGAAGGGAATGTACTGGCCCGCCTCCCACTGGATGGCCTCTGCCAGTTCGGCCTCGCTCATGGCCATCATCGAGATGCGCTTGATGATGACGGAGTTGCCGTCGACAGAGGTGGCGACATTCACTGTCCTTATGTTCTTCTCCCGGATCAACCGAGTCACGGCGTCAATCACCGCGCCCGAGTCCATTATCGTCCCTCCAACGACGGCTTCGGCGGGAAGCGGTTCGATTCCGAAGGACTTCAGTTGGTAGCCTTTGCCTTTGCCCAGATCCTTGAGTTCCACCATTTTTACGGTGGACGACCCGATATCCAAGCCCAACAGGTTTTTGCTTTTTCCGAAGAACACCTTCGATTCCCCTTTTTAAAGCGCCTAAAGCCCCTTAAACTTAATGCTCTGCATTAACATATCGAATGCACGGCCGAAAGTCAAGTGCAAAATTGTTCTCATGACCCTTCCCCTTT
>Ga0315540_10000767_pt1 | contig 18346 bp, 18 predicted proteins | sample SalMarSW160110MG_FD_203677 | JGI IMG/M metagenome (GOLD analysis project Ga0315540, IMG submission 203677) | Salt marsh sediment microbial communities from the Plum Island Ecosystem LTER, Massachusetts, United States - Salt Marsh Sediment SW1601-10 ...
CAGGTCGCCGCGTGGCACGAGCACGCCGTCGTTGCGCTCGACCGCGACAAGGACGACATCCCGGGGCCAGGGCACGCCGGCCACGCGCCGCCCGGCCAGCGGCGAGCCCAGGCTGATCTCGGTCTCGACGATCACTCCGTCAGCGCGCAGGCCGCGCACCTGTCGGACGTTGCCGTGCAGAGCTGAGCGATAGGCGGCGATCGCATCGCGGACCGAGAGCACGCCCGTCAGCCGGCGGCCAGAGGTCACCGGCGCCCAGTCGCGCCGATGATCGGACAGCGCGCCCAGCGCGTCGTCGAGGCCGTCATCGGAGGCGAGGATCGGCTCGCGGGCGATGAGCTTGCCGGGGATGGCCTCGTCGGGAGGCGCGTCACGGAGCGCCTCGAGATCGATCAGCCCGGCCACCGACCCGTCCCGGGCGATGACCGGCGCCCCGGGAACGTGGGCGGCGATCATCTGCTCGCGCGCCGACGCGACCGTGTCATCCGGATGCACGACGACCCGTGCCTGCCGGGCCGCGTCGCCGACCGGAACCGCGGCCAGCAGCGGCAGCGCGAACCGGAACCGATGCGCCGGCGAGTCGGCGCGGGTGGCCAGCTGGCTGCTGTAGATCGATCGCTGGCCGACGATGAACGTGGCCAGCCCCACCGCGACCATGGCCGGCGCCAGCATCGACAGGTTGCCGGTCATCTCGGCCACCATCAGCATCACGGCCAGCGGCGCGTGGGCGACGCTGCCGAACAGGGCCATCATGGCCACGATCGCGAACGGGGCGGGATCGGCGGGGATCGCGGGCGCAACGGGCTCGAGCAGGCGCCAGATGCCCGCGCCGAGCAGGGCGCCGACGACCACCCCCGGGCCGAAGATGCCACCCGAGCCACCGGAGCCGATCGAGAGCGACGTGGCCAGGATCTTGGCGAAGGGGAGGACGAGCACCATCCACAACGGGATCGACAGCAGCACGTTCCGATCGAGGCCCGCCTGGACGAAGCCGTAGCCGGTCCCGAGCGCGCCGGGCACCACCAGCCCGATGGCACCCACGGAGAGGCCGGCGATGGCCGGCTTGAGCGCTCGCGGGATCTGCCAGCGGTGGAACCAGTGGGTCAGGCCATAGAAGCCGGTGATGTACAGCAGGCCGACCAGGCCGCACACGAGCCCGATCAGCGCGTACCAGCCGAGCTCGGCCGGCTCCGAGAACCCGAACCTCGCCTGCGTCCCGAAGATCGGGTTGAAGCCAACCACGGCACCGAAGATCGTGTACGCGACGATGGTGCCGATGAACGAGGGGACGAGCGCGTCCGACTCCACGTCGTCGCGGTAGAGCAGCTCGGCTCCCAGGATCGCGCCGCCCAGCGGCGCCCGGAAGATGGCCCCGATCCCGGCCGCGATGCCGACCGCAACGGCGATCCGGGAATCACGGGCGTCGAGGTCGAGGAGACGACCCAGGAAGGACCCGAACCCGGCGCTGATCTGCGCCGTGGGACCCTCGCGGCCGGCCGAGCCCCCCGATCCGATGGTGACGGCCGAGGCGACCAGCTTGATCAGCGGCACCCGGGCGCGGATCCCGCGTGGGTGGTGATGGAACGCGGCGATCGCGGCATCGGTGCCGTGGCCCTCGGCTTCCGGCGCCCAGCGGAACACGATGAACCCCGAGATCAGGCCGCCCAGTCCCACGATGAACGGGATCGCCCACGGCCGTGCCGCGTCCCAGATCGGGGTGATGGGTCTGCCACCCTCACCGGCCGGCGACGGCGGCGTGTAGCCGGCGAGACCGCCCAGGAAGACCTGGGTGGCGAAATCGAGGGCGGTGGTGAACAGGATGGCGCCCAGACCACCGATCACGCCGATGATGGCGCCGAGCACGACCCACTTGCGCAGGTAGCTGGCGGACCGGATGCGGCGCCGGACGATGATCAGCGCATGGTCGATCCTGGGATGCGATCCCCGCATCACGCGTACCGCTCGAAGGACCCGGCCAGGGCGCGGACCGCCCGCCCGGGCGCGCCGGGGCGCGACGCACCCGCATGCTCGGCGATCTCGTGCAGCGCAGTACGGCGGAACGCGAGGATCGCCTCGCGCACGTCGCGTCCGAGGGCCGTGACGCGAGCCCGGGTGGCACGACGATCCGTCTCGTCGGGCCTCAGGGTGACCAGTCCGCGGCGCTCGAGCCGGCGGAGGAGCCGGCTCGTCGCGGGCAGGGTCACGCCCACCCTGGCTGCGACCTCGCCGACCCTGATGCCGTCCGGCGGCTCACCGAGGATCAGCAGCGCGCGCCATTGGGAGAACGTCAGGTCGACACCGGGCGCGGCGCGCTCGAGCGCCTGAGAGGTGAGACCGACGGCGCCGATGACGATCCGCTCGAGGTCGGCGACAGGGTCCAGCGCGTGGTCACCGCCTCGCCGTGCGTCGCGATGCGAGGGGACGTCGCCGTCCGGAGCGGATCCACCACCGGCGGCAGCGTCGCGTCCGTCCGGGGCAGCATGGAATGCGGGGGGTTGTCCGGGATTCATGCCACCTAGGATAGTCGACAGTTGCCAGGTGGCTATTATCGGGCGGCTGAGTCCCCGCACGAGCCGGCGGCACGGCCGGTCGGATGCGATCGGACCAAGACGCTACGGCAGCGGCCGCCAGGCGCGTCCGAGCAGCAGCGAGGCCCCGAGCAGCAGCGAGGCGAGGGCGACGAACGCAACGCTCGCCTCGACCACCTCGTGCCGGGTGATGAGCGACGTGGGCAAGCTCGCGAACACCTGCTCGAGGTCGCTCGCGCTCTCGGCCGGGTAGTAGGTGCCCCCGGTCATGGCCGCGATCTGGCGCAGGGTCGCCTCGTCGATGCCCCGCCGGAAGCCGCCGGGGAGGCCGCCGCCGGTCCCACCCCCACCGCCACCGCCGTTGCCGAAGAACCCGCCATTCGGCTCGCGTCCGACGAACTGGGGGGCGCAGGCAGGATCCTGGCCGCCACCGGAGGCGGTTCCAAATCCGATCGTGTACACGCGAACCCCCCGGTCGGCGGCCTGCTGCGCGGCCGCCAGCGGATCGACACCCGAGTTGCTCGCGCCGTCGGTGAGCACGACCACGATGTCGGGCGCATACGCGCCGCTCGGGACGGGCGTGATCGCGGTTCCGCCGTCGGGCTGGCTGGGGGCCACCGAGCTGTCCACCTCGGCGATCGCGTCGAGCGACTCCAGGATGCCGCTGCCGACGGCTGTCCGGCGCCCGGTCGCCAGGCTGTGAAGCGCGTCGAGCAGCACGTTGACGTCCGTCGTCGGAGCCTGGACGAGCTCGGCGTAGCTGCCGAAGGCGACGATCCCGATCTGCGTGCTGGACGCCTGGTGCTCGATGAACGACGCCGCGGCGGCTTCGGCCGCCTGGAGGCGGCTGGGCGGGATGTCGGTCGAGCACATGCTGCGCGACACGTCGATCGTGAGCAGCACCGTGGTGCGGTTGACGGGCACGCTGGCAATGACGACGGGCCGGCTGAAACCGACCACCAGGCTGGCGACCGCCAGCGCGAACAGGGCGAACGGGATGTGACGCCGGAGCCGTGCGCCTCCGGGCCGCGCGGCCCGGACCAGCGACAGGCTCGAGTAGCGGATGCCGCCGGGCTTGCGGCGCCGCAGACTCCACACGTAGCCGGCGACGAGCAGCGGGACCAGCACCAGCAACAGCAGGAACGCAGGCCACAGGATGTCGATCATCGCGGGTTCTCCGTCGTCCGTCCCGGCCGGCTCACGGGAGCCGTCCCAGCCACAGGAACGAGGTGCCGGCACCCACGACCAGCAGCAGCAGGCCGGCGCCCGCGAGGACCGAGGTCAGCTCGACAGGCTGCGGCTGGATCACCAGCCGCGGGTCGAGGTTCTCGTACACCGCATGCAGCTGGTCCGTGCTGTCGGCGGCGTAGTAGGTGCCGCCGGTAAGATCCGCGATCTGCCGGAGCAGGGCAGCATCCAGCTGCGTGTGCACCCGGAACCCGTTCAGGTCGAGATCTGCGCCAGCCTGGCTGCCGATGCCGACCGTGTCGATCCGGATGCCGGCGTCGGCGGCCGCCTGGGCGGCCCGGACCGGGTCCGGGTTCTCGTTGTTCTCGCCATCGGTCAGGAGCACGATGACCGCCGAGCCGTGGCTGCCCGGCGGCACCGGCGCCGGAGTGGGAGTCGGATCGGGCGCGGGCGAGCGGTTCGTGTAGTAGTCCACGTTGCCGCCCGACTCGGCGACCCGGATCGCGGTGAGCGACGACGTGATGCCCTGGGCGAGCGACGTCCCCTTCTCGGGGGACAGCCGGTCGATCGCGGCCAGCACGGCGGCCTGGTCGGTGGTCGGAACCTGGACCGAGAGGCCCGAGTCGCTGAACGCGACCACGCCGATGGCGATGCCCGACGGCTGGCGCTTGACGAAGTCCGTGGCTGCCGCCTTGGCGGCGGCCATCCGCGAGGGCTGGAGGTCCGTCGCCGCCATGCTTCCGGACACGTCGAAGGCGAGCACGACCGTGCCCTGCCGGACGGGCAGGCCCAGCGTCGCCTGGGGTCGAGCCAGGGCGATCACCAGGACCATCAGCCCCAGCAGGAACAGGCTGGCCGGGATCAGCGTCCGGCGGCCCGGACGGCGGCCGTCCGGCCGGTCCCTGTCGAGCCCGCCCAGCACACCGGCGCGGGCGCGGCGGCGGCGCCCGATCTCCGCATACAACCAGGCGCCCGCAGGGATGGCGAGCAGGAGCAGCAGCATCGGGGGCCAGATCAGCGCCATCGCTACCGCCTCGCCGCCGCCGGCGCGGGTGTCCTGCGGCGACGTAGCTCGGCCATCCGCACGATGGCGCGCACCAGGTCGTCGTCGGTGGACAGGGCGAGCGCCTCGACCCCCGACCGCGCGAACGCGCGGCGCACATCCCCCTCGCGCTGCGCGGTCGCCGCGGCGAATCGCCGCCGGAATGCGCCGTCTGAGGTGTCGACGTACAGCTGCTCTCCGGTCTCGGCGTCCTGCATGATCAGCGGCCCGGCGTCTGGCAGCTCCATCTCGCGCGGATCGAGCAGCCGGACCGCGACCACCTCGTGGCGCCGGTTGAGCAGGTTGAGCGGCCGCTCCCAGCCGGGCGCGCTGATGAAGTCCGAGATCACGAACACCAGCGAGCGACGCCGGATCGACGCCCGGGCGGCATCGAGCAGCGGCGCCAGGTCGGTGAACGGGGCGGCCGGCAGCATCGGCTGCGCGAGCAGATCGTTGACCAGGCGCAGCACCTGCCGCCGGCCACCGCCGGCCGGGATCGTGCGCTCCACCCGGCTCCCGTACACGACCGCGCCCACGCGATTGCCACGGCGCGTCAAGAGCCGGGCCAGCGTGGCCACGAAGTCGATCAGGACGGTGCGCTTCTGACGCTCGCCGTCAACCGTCCCGAAGTCCACCGACGGGCTGAGGTCGAGCAGGAACCACGCGGTCAGGTCGCGGTCCTCGAGGTACTCGCGGACATACGGCTCGTCAAGACGGGCGGTGACGTTCCAGTCGATGTACCGGACGTCGTCGCCGGGCTGGTACTCGCGCAGGTCCGCGAGATCCACCCCGTTGCCGTACAGCAGGCTGCGGTAGTCGCCCTGGAGCAGGCCGTCCAGCCGGCGGACGACCTGCCAGTCGAGGCGCTGGAGGATGCGCTCAGGCGCTGACGCGACCGTCGGTCGACTCCCTGAGGGGCACGACGGGTGCCGGAACTCGGGCCAGGATGGTGGTCAGGATGTCGTCGCTGGTGACGTTGTCCGAGAGGGCCTCGAACGACAGCACCAGGCGATGGCGGATGACGTCGCGGGCCATGTCGTAGACGTCCTGGGGCAGCACGTAATCCCGGCCGCGGACGAACGCCAGCGCACGAGCGGTGAGGATCAGGTTGATCGACGCCCGGGGGCTGGCGCCGTAGGTGATGTACCGCTCGAGCTCGGGCATGCCGGCAGCCCTGGTCATGCGCGTCGACGTCGCCAACCGGACCGCGTAGTCGATCAGCGAGGGGTCCACGTAGACCCGATCCGTCTCCTGCTGGAGGCGGACGAGGTCATCGGTCGTAAGCACCTCGGCGATGCGTTCGGCCGGGCCCGTCTGGCGCTCGACGATCACGAACTCCTCGTTGCGGGTCGGGTAGCCGACCAGGACCTTGAGCATGAACCGGTCCACCTGCGCCTCGGGCAGGGCGTAGGTGCCCTCGGTCTCGATCGGGTTCTGGGTGGCCAGGACGAGGAACGGCTCGGGCACGTGATGCGTCTCGCGGCCGATCGTGACCTGGTGCTCCTGCATCACCTCGAGCAGCGCGCTCTGGACCTTGGCCGGCGCCCGATTGATCTCGTCCGCGAGCAGGAGGTTGGTGAACACCGGACCCAGCGACGTGTTGAACTCACCCGTCTTCTGGTTGTAGATGCGGGTGCCGATGAGGTCCGCGGGGACGAGGTCCGGCGTGAACTGGATCCGCTTGAACTCACCACCGATCGAGGCCGCCAGCGTCTTGATCGCCATCGTCTTGGCCAGGCCCGGCACGCCCTCCACGAGGAGGTGGCCGCGCGCCAGGAGGGCCACGACCATCCGCTCGAGCAGGTGATCCTGGCCCACGATCACCTTCTTGACCTCGTACAGGACGCGCTCCATCGGCGCGGCGCGGGCCACCGTCACGTCCTGGTCCATCGGCATCACCTCCCGGCTAGTACTGGGGCAGGCCGGCCGCGCCGCCTGCCACGTCGATCGGTACGGCGAGGCCGATCCCGACGAACACGTCTTCCTTGGTGGGGTTGATGAGCGCGGCCACGATGCCGATCACCCTGCCGTTGGCGTCGAGCAGGGGCCCGCCCGAGTTGCCGGGGTTGACGGCGGCATCCACCTGGATCAGGCCGCTCAGGACCTGGCCGCTGTCGGGGAGCGTGAACGAGCGATCCAGGCCGGACACGATGCCAGAGCTCATCGACCCGTACAGCCCGAACGGGTTGCCGACCACGAATGCCTGGCTACCGACGCGGACGGATCTCGGGTCGCCGAGCACAGCCGGCTGCAGGACCGACGGCGGCTGATCCGGCTGGAGCACCGCGATGTCGGAGTCCGGCTGGCGGCTGGCGATCGAGGCGGTCGATTGCGACCCGTCGGCAAACGTGACCTCGATGCCGGTGGCGCCGTCGACCACGTGCAGGCTGGTCAGGATCTCACCCGCGTCGTCGACGACGACGCCGCTGCCGAGCGATGCGTCGCCGGAGTCGGACCCACGCTGGGCGTGAACCAGCACCAGTGATGGCTGGATCTGCTCGTAGGCGACCGCGGACAGCGGTGGGGCGGGGGTCACGGAGGCGAGCGCGCTGGCGATTGCGTCGTTGACGTCGGCCCGGTCGAGCTGCGGCGGTCCGGGCACGAGGGTGTTGTAGCCAGCGATCGCGATCAGCGCCGCGGCCAAACCCGCGACGAACAGGCCGGCGCTCCGCGCGCTCGGGCGGCGCCGGCGCCGACGGCGAACGGGTGGCCCTGGGTGCAGCTCGGCAAGGCCCCACGGCCGGGTCGGGCCATCCGGTGGGATCTGAGGATTCGGCATGCCACCCGGCTGCCGGGTGAATGGGGAGCCGTCGATCGGGCTGCCTCCGTCCGGTCGTGGAGCGCCGGGCAAGTCTGCATGCCGTTCCTGAAAGGAACATGACAGCCCATTCCAGCCGTTCGGACGCCGGTGCGGAGCCTGCACCGACCGCCCCACCGAACCTGTGCCCCTCACCGCGCCGATGGGTGTGCGGGCGACCCCCCACGGCCGTGGGGGCCCCCGACCCCACGCGCGTCGCCCTGACACCTAACCTCCGTTGCCCGAATCCCCACCCGTGTTCCCGAGCTTCGGCACGAGGGTGCCCCATCGAGCCCCCTGTCGTGTCTGGTGATCGCTCCGACCCGGGGGCACCATCGACCCACACGGGACGCAGAAGCCGCCAACGAGGCCCCAGCAGGCGTCGACGGACGGCGGGAGGACAGGCAATGCAGCTATCGCAGCTCACCGAGGACCTGGCACTGCTGCTGCCGATCGTGATCCTCGTCGAGGGGATCATCGGCATCGTCGCCTGGTTCTGGTACGGATCCAGGGGCGGGCGCGGTGCGCGCGTCGCAACCTGGCTGGGCCTCGTCACCCTCACCCTGTGGGTCGGCTCGGCCGCCGCGTTCGTGCTCCTCCACCTGCTGTACTTCACGTTCGGCTCGGCCGCCACCATCCTGGGCGCGATCGTCGTCACGGCGCTGATGCTGCTGATGCCGTTCGCCTGGGCCGCCGTCATTCGCCACCATGGGCACGGCGACGCCGGCCCGCAGGCGCGTTGAGCCCGGATCCGGCGATGCCCACCTCGCAAGCGTCGCGGACCGACCTCCAGGTGGAGGCGGACCAGCTCTCGGTCCTGCTCGCCATCGTCGACTTCCCGATGCTCGGCAGCGCGTTCCGCTCGCTCATCGAGCGTGAGCCAGATCTCCGGGTCGCGGGCGAGGTCGAGACCCGCGACGAGCTCGTCGCCCAGGTCAGGAGCACTCGGCCGGACGTCCTGGTCACCGAGTGCGCGCCGTTCGGGGGTCTCGGCTGCCCGACCTTCGAGACCCTGGAGCAGATCCACGACGAGTGTCCGGAGACGCGGATCATCGCCCTCGACTGCCGGTGCGCCGCGGAGCAGTTCTCCGTCGCGTTGAAGGCGGGAGCCAACGGCTACCTGACCCGCGAGGCCACCGACACCGACGTCCTGGTCGCGATCCGGAGCGTGGCCGCCGGTCACACCTACGTCAGCCCCGCGATCGTGACCCGGATGATCGACACCTATGTGCGGCGGACGCCGGATGCCACGTTCGAGGACCCGTACGACACGTTGACCGCTCGCGAGCGCGAGATCCTGCTGCTGGCCGCGATGGGCCACACCAATCGCGACATCGCCCGATCGTTGAAGCTCTCCGACCAGACCGTCCATTCCCATCGCGCGAGCGTGATGGAGAAGCTGGGGCTCCACGACCGCGTCGAGCTGCTCCGCTACTGCGTCCGGCGCGGCATCCTCAACCCCTCGACCCTGTGAACGTGGTCGATCGCCTGCGCGCCTTCTGGGCGAGCGTTCGGCCGCGCACCCGACGGGGACGCGCGCTCGCAATCGCAGGCGTGCTCGGGGGGTCGGTGCTGATGTCGGCCGTCCTGTTCGCGGGCGCCGTGATGGCCTGGTCTCCGTATCTCGACTTCAGCCTCCATCGCGACGTGAACGCACGGTCGTGGGCCGTGCTGGACGTCTCGTTCGCGAGCTCGTCGACCTGCGCGCGGTGCCATGCGACCGAGGCACAGCGGCTGACCGGCGGAAGTCACGCCGACATCGGCTGCCAGAGCTGCCACGGCCCGCTGCAGGCACACGTGGCCGCGGGCGATCAGGCGGGCAGCGACACGGTGGCGGTGGCGGTGCCCACCGACGAGGTGTGCACGCGGTGCCACGTCGCCGCCGAGGGGCGCCCGGCCAGCCAGGCGCAGATCATCCCGACGGAGCACTACGTCGTGCAGTGCCTCCAGTGCCACGACCCACACACCGCGATCGCGGAGCGACCCCCAGTGGTCGAGCACCCGCTGGACGGCCTGCCGCCCTGCCTGACCTGCCACGGACCCGAGGGGTTCAAGGCCCGCAACGAGCGCCACCCGATCGTCCCCGACGACGAGGGATGCCTCAACTGCCACGCGCCGGGCCGGGGCCCGGACCAGCTCACGGTGTCGCCATGAGCGAGCGGATCGAACGCGTTGAGGAGCCGGCGGCCGACGCCGGCGTGCGCGCGACCGAGGACCCGATGATCGTCGGGCAGGCGGACGCCGCGGTCGAGTCCGAGCCGGCGGCCGACGCCGCACAGGCCCCGGAGATCGCCGAGGTCGAGCCCGTGACCGAGCCCGTCGCGATGGCCCCGACCGAACAGCCAGCCGAAGCCGAAGCCGAAGCCGAAGCCGAAGCCGAAGCCGAAGCCGAAGCCGAAGCCGAAGCCGAAGCCGAAGCCGAAGCCGAAGCCGAAGCCGAAGCCGAAGCCGAAGCCGAAGCCGAAGCCCCGGAGATGGTCGCCGAGCCGGCCCCCGCCGTCATGGCGGAGGCGATGCCCGTCGCGGACGAGGAGCCGGACATCGCGGCCATCGGACCGGCGCCGGCCGAGGCCGTCGATCCCGCGTCCCTGGTGCCCCTCGACGAGATCGCTCCGGCGATCGTCAGCGCCTCCATGAGCCGCCGTGCCTTCCTCGGGTTCGGGCTGATCATGGCCGGCGGTCTGGCGGGTGCGGCGGGCCTGTCCCGGCTGTTCCCGGTGTTCGACGAGTCGGCGGATGCGCCGAGCCCGATCGTCCCGACCTACGACCCCGCCGACAAGGCGTGGACGTTCGTCGTCGACACCGCCTCCTGCATTGGCTGCGGCCTGTGCGTGGTCGCCTGCAAGGAGGAGAACCACGTCGCGGAGGAGGCCCAGTACACCCGGACCTGGGTCGAGCGCCACGTGGTCACCGCGGACGGTGACCTGTACGTCGACTCCCCGGAGGCCGGCATGTACGGCTTCCCCGCCGAGTCAACCGCCCCGGGCGCTGCCGGCAAGGCCGTCGACGCCTCGTTCTTCGAACCTCGCCTGTGCATGCAGTGCGAGGACTCGCCGTGCACGGCGGTCTGCCCCGTCGGTGCCACCTACCGGACTGAGGACGGCGTGATCCTGGTGGACGCTCGCCGCTGCATCGGCTGCGGATACTGCGTCGTCGCGTGCCCCTATGGCGCTCGCTACCTGACGCCCGCTGGCGGCGACAACCCCAACGACATGCCCGGCGTCGCCGACAAGTGCACCTGGTGCTACCACCGGATCAGCCGAGGCGCCCAGCCCGCGTGCGTCGAGGTCTGCCCCGTCGGTGCCCGCCGGTTCGGTGACGCCAGCGATCCGTCCAGCGAGATCGCCACGCTCGTCCGCCAGCGTGCCCCCAAGCAGCTCCATCCCGAGTACGGCACCCGGCCTCGCGTGCTCTACCTCGGCCCAGCCATCGAGGAGGCCTGAGGCATGCAGGCGACCGGTCTGACCCTCACGCTCGGCGGACACGTCGTCCCGATCGGACCGCGGACCGCCGGCCGCGCGCTCGCCCACGAGGTCCGCGGGATGTCGCTCGCTCTTCGCCTGTGGCTGGCCGGCCTGTCGGGCGTCATCGCCGTCGGTGCGGTGGCCGCGCTGATCGCCCTGCCGCCCGGCTGGGAGGTATTCGGGACCAGCCCCAGCTTGGAGTGGGGGCTGCTGATCGTGGGCTACGTGTTCTTTGCCGTGATGACCAGCGGGCTGTGTCTCGCCTCGTCGCTCGGGACCGTGTTCGGGATCGAGCGCTTCCGGCCGCTCGAGAAGCGCCACGCAGTGCTGGCCGTGCTCAGCCTCACAACCGCGTTCGGGATCATCGCCCTCGACCTCCATTACCCGGTTCGGATGGTGTTCGGCGCCGTGCTCGTACCCTCGCCCACCTCGCCCATGTGGTGGATGGGCGTGTTCTACGGCATCTACCTGGTGGTGCTCCTGGTCGAGGTCTGGAGCATGTTCACCCACCACCCGAAGATCCACCAGTACGCGTGCACCGCGGCGACCTGCGTCGCGGTCCTCGCGCCGGCCACGCTGGGTGCCGTGTTCGGCGTGCTGGGTGCCAAGGCCCTCTGGAACGGACCGTTCACGGTGCTGATGATGGTGGCCGCGGCCTACCTCGCCGGGACCTCGCTGCTGGGCATCGTGTTCTACGCCGTGACGCGGCTGGGGCTCCAGGACCACGACCGGGCCCGCCGGCTGGCGATCCCCTCGATCCGGCTGCTGGTCACGATCGCGCTGCTGATCGTGTCGGTGCTGCTCGCCCGCCAGGTCATCGTCGGCCTGATGGGCGGCGAGCCGGGGCTGCGCGAGGCGACCGTCGCCTTGGTCACCGGCCCGCTCGCGCTGCCGTTCTGGGGGCTGCGGGTGGTCGCCGGCCTGGCCCTGCCGCTGACGCTCGTCCTGCTGCCCATGACCCGGACCCCGGCCGGCCTGTTCGCGGCCAGCCTGCTGTCCCTGGGCGGGGTGTTCGTCGACCGCTTCCTGTTCGTGATCGCCGGCCAGATCGCGCCCATCACCGCGCACGCGGGGACCGTATCCAGCCCGTTCGTCACGTACGTCCCGTCCCCGGTCGAGATCGCGATCATCGCCGGCGCCGTGGCCCTGGTGGCCCTCGTGTACACGCTGGCAGAGCGCTACCTGGACCTGGGCGAGGACGACGAGCACATCAACTGGCCGTGGCCCTGGCTGCACCACCAGCCGCCGGCGGAGGCAGAGGCGTGAACCGCGCCGCCGTCGCCCGCTACGGGTTCCCGGCCGCGGTCATCGTGCTGGTGGGTGCGATCTGCATCATGGCTGCGTTCCTCCTGATCGTCGCGGTGCCTGACCTCTCGAAGCCGGCCGGCGACATCTCGGCTCCGACCGCGTCCCCGGCGCCGGCGTCGACCCCGACCCCGCTCTCGCCCATGGCCAACTCGCCGGTGGGGATCCAGATGGCGGCCAATGCGGACTGCTCCGCCTGCCACGTCACCACCAACGGCACCGTGGGCACGAAGAACATCCCGGTGATGGCCCACCCGCTGTGGGGCTGGCGAAACTGCACCGCCTGCCACACGACCGGCAGCCTCGTGTCCACGGCGCCTGGCCACTCCGGTCTCCACAAGGACGATTGCCTGGTGTGCCACAAGGCCCCGGACGCCGACTCGGCAGCGAGCAACCCGCCGCTCCGGCCCGAGCACATGGGCTACACCGAGCCATGCACGTCGTGCCACGGCCAGGACCAGCACGCCCCGCTGCCCGATTCGATGAAGGGCCGGGGGGACAACTGCTGGATCTGCCACAACGGCCCCGAGTTCACCTACCTGTTCAACGAGGACGGCTCGCCCAGCCCGGTGCCCCCGTCCCCAGCGGCGGCCGGCGCGGGCTGACGGCTGCGCGCACCGGCGCCGGCGCGTACCAGAAGGCGTACGGGCAGCTGCTGTCCAAGACGAGCACCGAGTGGGCGCCCTGGTACGTGATCCCGGCCGACCACAAGTGGTTCATGCGGGTCGCGGTGTCGGCCGCCATCCTGTCCGCTCTCATCGACCTCGATCCGCAGTTCCCCGAGCCCACCAGGGCCGAGCGCGAGGAGATGCTCATGACCAGGGACGAGCTGCTCGCCGAAGGCTGAGCCGGCGGAGGTGAGATGGGCATAGGGGCAGACTCGAGAGGCGAAGCTCCCGTCGCGGCATGGGCGACCCTCGCCCTGGCGGTCGCGATCCCGCTCGGCCTCGTGGCGCTCGCGTCGGCGCTGGGGTGGGTCAGCGACCAGGTGGTGGTCATCGGCCCCTTCGACCGCGCGTCCTTCGGCTGGGTCGTGGTCGTCTCGCTCTGGCTCTCGGCGCCCGTGGTCGCAGGGTTCGTCTGGCGACGGCTTCCACCGGCCACCAGCCTGGCCCCCGCCCTCGTCCTGTGGGTCATCGTCGCCGGCGTGGCAACCATCCTGCTGTGGCTGGCCGTGGCGTTCCCCGATTGTCCAGGCGGTGCGAACCGCACGCCGATCGAATGGGTCACACCGTCGCTCGTTGTTGGCGTCCTGGTCGGCGCCGCCGTCGGCGTGAGCGGTCTCATCGCCGAGCGAATCGTGCGCGGCGGTCATCCATGGTGGGCCGTCATCATCGGCGCCGGCAACGCGGCGGTCATGCTCCTCGCGGCGCTCATGATCGCAGCCATGACGGTGCTCGCGGTGCCAGCGTGCCAACGGTCAGTCTGAAGCCAGCCCGATCGACCCCTTCGCGGCGCCGGCTCGCTGGGGCATGATGGGGGCCGTCATGGACAGCACACCCGGCGCACCCCGGTACAGCCTCCTGCGCGACCTGATCGCGCTGGTCGTGGTCGTGGTGGCGTGCCCGGCCGCCCTGTTCGGCGGCTCGATGCTGGGCTGCGTGGGTCAGGGATTCAATCCCGCCTGCGCCATGAACGCGATCGTCATCTCGCCGATCCTGCTGCTCGCCTCCGGCCTCGTCGCCGGGCTGTTGTCGCGCGGCTGGACGGGGCTGCTGATCACCTTCGTGGCCACCGTGATCGGGATGATCACGATCCTGCTCCTGTCGTTCGGCGTGGGCGAGGCGGTCCCGGTGGACCCGATCTCCGGGGTGCTGGCGACGATCTGGTTCTACGCCCCGGTGGCGATCGGCTATGGAGCCGGGCGCCTGGTGTGGCGTCTGTTCGAAACGCGCGGGGCGGGCGGCCCGAACGGATCCTGAGCCGGAGCCGAGCGGGACGCGGGCGCAGCCGTCGGCTGGCGCTGGCTCGTCGTCAGGTCAGGCCACGCGCTCCTCCGGAGGTCGGAGCCGCCGGAACGAGCGGTACAGCAGCAGGTCGTAGACGATCTTGAGGCCGCCCGAGATGAGGAATGGGAGGCTTGCGAGCGCGACGGTCGCGAACATCGGGCCGGCCAGCAGCGGTGCCGTGGCGACCCCCAGCGACCGGGCGATCCCGGTCACGCCGGCCGCGGCGGATCGTTCGTCGGGCTCCACGATCGCCATCGTGTAGCTCTGGCGGGTGGGCACGTCCATCTGGCTGATCGAGTAACGGGCGAGCAGGGTGGCGACGGCGAGCGGGAGCGTCGGCATCAACGGGACCGCCATCAGCAGCACGTTCGACGGCAGGTGGGTGAACACCATCGTGCGCACGAGCCCGAAGCGGGCCGCCAGCCGGCCTGCGGCGAGCGCCGACAACCCGGACGCGAGGTTGGCGCCGGCCAGCACGAGCCCGATGGTCGCGGGGTCGATGCCGAACCGCTGATGGAACCAGAACGCGATGAACGACTGGATCGCAAAGCCGCCGGCGAACGCGTCGAGCGCGAACAGTGCCGAGAGCCGGAGCACCACCCCGCGCGACCGGTGCAGTCCGAGGCGGTCCCGGATCCGCGCGTCGTCGACCCTGGCGGCCGGCACCTCCACGCGCGCCGACACCCTTGAGAACAGCAGCGCGAGCAGGACGCCGACCAACGCGTAGCCGACGATCACGTATCGGTAGGCATCGGCTTCGCCCGCTCCACCGGCGATCGCCGCCTGCGACGTCGCGCCGCCCGCGAGCGTGCCCACCGCGGTGGCCAGCGATCCCGCCAGCTGGTACCGGGCGAACAGGCTCGTTCGGCGGCGGTCCGGGACCAGCTGCGAGAGCGAGGCCTGCTCGACCGCCAGGAACGGGCCGATCTCGTTGCCGCTGGGGCTGATGACCCCGAACGTCGCGGCCACCAGCAGGATCGCAAACACGGGCGTCGCGACGAACACCAGTCCGGCAACGAGCATCAGCCCCGCGCCCGCGAGCAGCACGCGACGCCGGCCGACTCGATCGGCGTGGGTGGTCAGCCACAGGGAGACCCCCGCGTCCCCCAGCAGCGTGAGCGCGAGCAGCAGCCCGATCTCGGCCCCCGAGAGCCCGATCGCATCCAGGTACAGGACGAGCACGACGGCAAGGAACCCGTAGCCGAACATGCGCAGGATCCGGGTCGCGAACAGCAGCACGATGTCGGCCCGGTCGGTGATCCCCGGAGGGCCCGGCGATGCGGCGGTCGGCGATGCGGCGGTCGGCGATGCGGACGCGGTTGCCGGCTCCGGTCCCCTCGATGGCCCCGACACGGTCAGGCGCGCCCGCGCGCGAGGTCGATCAGCCGGCCGAGCACGCGCTCCCCGTCGGCCCGCAGGCCGTTGTGCTGGTACTCATTGGTGATCCAGGGCCGCAGCCCACGAACCGCGACAGCCGTCTCCTCCGCGAACGCCCGCTCGACGTACAGGTCGTCCACGTAGATCGTGGCCGCGACCGGGACCTCGTTGCGGGCCAGCTGATCCGCATCGTAGAGGTGCGGCCAGACGTGCTCCGCGATCAGATCCGCCGCCTCGCGGTGGGGTCGGAGCTGCCCGTAATCCTCGAACATCCATGGGAACACGTGCTCTGCCGTGAACGCCTCGGTCGTGGCGATCTCGTCGGGCAGCAGCCGGTGAGCCGACCAGCGGGTCGCCGCGCCGTCCGCATACGACGACTCGTGGAGCGTGGCGTACAGCGGGTTGCGGGTGAACCGGACGCCTCCCTCGACGTCGTGCAGGAAGGCGGGCGAGCCAAATGGCAGCTCGATGACGTGATGGAGCAGCTCGAACCCGGCGCTGTCACCCAGCCACAGGCCCAGCTGCCGGAAGCGGCGCACGGTGAGCCGGTCGCCCGACGGCAGGCGGACGTCCTCGTCCTCGAGCCGCCGGTGGATCTCCCGGACCCGGTTGCGGTCGTCGGGGTAGCGGTCGAAGTAGCGGCGGTTGGCCTCGATCAGGCGCCGGTACGTCGCGCCGTAGATGTCGTCCACCGGGCGGCCGATGGGTGACAGCCCACCGGTGAGGAACGCCTCGCGCAGCCCCTCGGGCGCGATCGAGAGGTAGCTCAGGCTGGTGAAGCCACCAAAGCTCTGGCCGAGCACGCTCCATCGCTCGACGCCCAGCTCGCGACGGATCGCCTCGGCGTCGCGCACGATCGAGTCGGCCCGGAGATGGGTGAGGTACTCGGCCTGGGCGGCGGAGTCGTCGCCCGGGATCGCCGGTCCGACCGGCGTCGAGCGGCCCGTGCCTCGCTGGTCGAGCAGGAGCACCCGGAAGTCGCGCAGGGCCCGCGCCATCCAGCCCGACGGCGGGCTGGTGGGTCGGGCGGCCTCGAAGCCCGGCCCTCCCTGGAGGAACACCAGGTACGGCCGGTCCGTGCCGTCGGGCGCGGCGACCTCGCGCGTGAACACCGTGATCGATGGCCCGTCCGGCCGGGCGTGGTCGAGCGGCAGCCGGTGCTCGCGCTCGGTGAGGATCGCCCCTGGAACCTGATACGTGACGCTCATGTGTTGCACGATAGCGGCTCGCCGGCCGTCACTCACCGCATGTGCCGCCGGTGGCTGGTCCGGCCAGGACCGCCGCGGCCGGCGCGCCGCGCCTACCAGCGCTGATGGACGAGCGGCTTGACACGAGCCTCGTACAGGGCGCGGATCCGGTCCATCGTCTCGGGCGGCAGCGGCGGCAGGTCGGCGGCGAGCGCGTTGGACCGGGCCTGCTCCGGTGTGCGGGCGCCGGGGATCGTGGTGCTGACCCCGTCATGGGCGAGGATCCAGCGCAACGCCATCTGGGCCATCGTCGCGCCCGCCGGGACGAGCGCCCTGAGCTCCTCGACCACCTCGAGGCCGGTCTGGTAGTCGACACCGGCGAACGTCTCTCCGGCATCGAACGACTCGCCGTGGCGGTTGAACGCGCGGTGGTCGTCCGCCTCGAACGCGGTGTCGCGGCGCAGCTTGCCCGTCAGCAGCCCCGAGGCCAGCGGCACCCGCACCAGGACGCCGATGTCGTGCCGGGCCGCCTCCGCCAGGAACCGGTCTGCCGGGCGCTGGCGAAAGATGTTGAAGATGATCTGGACCGTGGCGACACCCGGGAGCTCGATCGCCTTGAGCGCCTCCTCCACCTTCTCCACGCTCACCCCGTAGGCCGCGATCGCCCCCGCCGCCACCAGCTCGTCGAGCGCCGCGAACACCTCGGGCTGGTAGTAGACCTGGGTCGGCAGACAGTGGAGCTGGATGAGGTCGAGGCGGTCGACGCCGAGGTTCTCGCGACTTCGATCGACCCAGCCGCGGAAGGCCTCGGGCGTGTAGCTCGCCATGTCCAGCGGAGCGTCGCGTCCCATCTTGGTGGCCACCAGGAACGCCTCACCCGGACGCTCCCGCAGGAACCGGCCGATCAGGCGCTCGCTGTGGCCGTCACCGTATACATCGGCGGTATCGAACAGGGTGACACCGGCATCCGCCGCCGCGTGCAGAGCGCGCAGGCTGGTGGCGTCATCGACGCTGCCCCACGACCCACCGATGGCCCACGCCCCGAATCCGATCACGCTGACGTCCCGCCCGGTCCTGCCGAGGCGCCGATGCTCCATCGCTTGGCACTCCCGTTGCCGCGGCTGCCGCCGTGTCGTCCGGACGGATCGCCGCCTACCGCCAGCCTATCCCGTGCGACGCACGTTCCGTGCCGCGGGCTGCCCTGGCACGAGAAGACCCCGTCGGCTGGACGGGGCCTTCTCGCTTGCTGCCGGCCGTCAGCGTGGCCGGTTGGGCAGTCGGGCTGGGCTGACCTCGATCAGCGGTTGCCGGGGAACACCAGGCTCAGGGCCGCCCGCTTGCCGGGTTCGGGCCAGCGGATGGTGACCTCCTTCTGGCGAGTGAAGAAGCGAAGGCCGTCCTCGCCGCGCAACGGCAGGTCTCCGAGCGCGGACTCCTTCGCGCCGCCGAAGCTGAGATAGCCGGCCGGGACGGGGATCGGCACGTTGACGCCAACCATGGGGACCTCTG
>Ga0315540_10000768_pt1 | contig 18346 bp, 16 predicted proteins | sample SalMarSW160110MG_FD_203677 | JGI IMG/M metagenome (GOLD analysis project Ga0315540, IMG submission 203677) | Salt marsh sediment microbial communities from the Plum Island Ecosystem LTER, Massachusetts, United States - Salt Marsh Sediment SW1601-10 ...
GGCAGCTCGCCTGTCCGAGCACGTCCGATCAATCAACTGCCCTCATTCTCGGACGAAGACCCGATGGCTCGATTGGAAAACAGAGGTCATATTGCCCGGTCCGCCTAACAGGGAACCATCGGAAATCGCTTCGACAATGCCACCGAGGATCAGGGAACAGGTACCCCTTGAAGCAGGTACTCCGCGATCTGCCCCGGACCGGCCGGACCCTCGTCCCCGCGGCCCACGAGCCGATGCGGCACGCAGGCCGGCAACACCGCCTGTACGTCTTCGGGAATGACGAAGCTGCGCCCGGCAATCAGTGCCCAGGCCCTTGCACTGTGCAGGATGCCGAGTCCGGCCCTGGGCGAAAGTCCATGCAGAAAACGGGTCGAGCGGCGCGAGAAGACCAGGATCCGGTGGCAGTATTCAATGATCGATCGGGCCAAGTGAATCTGCTCCACCTGGCGTTGCAGATTCTGAAGCTCGGACGGGGGCAGCGCCGGCTGGAGCCTTTCCAGTATCCGTCTACGGTCTTCCCCTGCGAGCAGAACCTTCTCCGCACTGGCTGACGGATAGCCGAGCTGGATTCTCATGAGAAAACGGTCGAGCTGGGATTCGGGGAGCGGGAAGGTTCCGATCTGAAAGGCCGGGTTTTGGGTGGCAACGACGAAAAAGGGCTCGGGGAGCGCCCGGGTTTGTCCCTCGACCGTGACCTGCCGTTCCTCCATGGCCTCCAGCAGCGCACTCTGGGCCTTGGGGGTCGCTCGGTTGATCTCGTCCGCCAGAACCACCTGAGCGAAGATGGGGCCTGGATGGAAGTGGAACCCCTCGTTGCGTCGCTCGAATACCGAAACGCCAACGATGTCGGCGGGAAGCAGGTCGCTGGTAAACTGGATGCGCGAGTAATGCAGCCCGAACAGCCTCGCCAACAAGTGGGCCAAGGTGGTCTTGCCGACGCCGGGCAAATCCTCGATGAGCAGGTGGCCACCCGCAAAGAGGCAGGCGAGGGCCAGGCGCAGCTCGTGCTCCTTGCCGACGATCACTTCCGCCGCACGGCCCAGGAGGATCTCCAGCTTCGAAGGGGTTTGCGGGCCTGACTCCTTCAACATCCGGATTGCTCGGCGAGCCGCATCAGCCCTCCTCCCAGTTGCTTCGCAGCCGGCGCTGGAAGTGGTTCAGCAGCCGCGAGCGGATCTTCTTTTCCTTGTGCTTGGAGGCGGCCGCCAGGCGCCGCTCTGCCACGCCGATGAGGGTCTCCTGAGCGCCCTTGGAAGTCTCGTCGGGGGGGCGGCGCTGCAAGTAGGTGCCGTCGGGCTGCATGGCCCAGGCGGAGCGCTGATCGGCCAGCTGCACGTCCAGGATTAGGCGCAGCTCCTGGCGCATCTCCGGGTCCTCCACCGGTGCATGCACCTCCACCCTGCTCTCCAGGTTGCGCTGCATCATATCCGCCGAACCGATATAGTACTCCTCGTCCCCCCCGTTGCGGAAATAGAGGATGCGGGCGTGCTCGAGGAAGCGCCCAACGATGCTCACCACCCGCGCACCCTCGGACAGACCGGGGATCCCCGGGCGGAAGCGGCAGGTGTCGCGCACGATGAGGTCGACCTTGACACCGGCGCGGCTGGCCTCGTAGAGGGCGCGGGTGATGCCCACGTCTTCTAAGGCGTTCATCTTGATCTGGATATGCCCGTCGCGGCCTTCCTGTAGATGGACGATCTCACGCCGTATGCGCTCCTGGATGACATTCTTCATCCGATAGGGCGCGACCAGGATCTTGCGGTAGCTCGGTGGCGGCGAGTAGCCGGTGATGTAGTTGAAGAGCTCCGTGATGTCCTGCCCGATGTTCTCGTCGCAGCCGAGCATCCCCAGGTCCGTGTAGAGCTTGGACGTGCCCGAGTGGTAATTCCCCGTTCCCACGTGGTAGTAGCGACGCAGCTGGGAGTAGTCTCGGCGCACGACGAAGATGAGCTTGCAGTGGGTCTTGAGGCCGAGGACCCCATAGTTGACATGAATGCCCTCGCCCTCCAGCCGGCGTGCCCAGCGGATGTTTGCAGCCTCGTCGAAGCGGGCCTTGAGCTCCACCAGCACGGCCACCTGCTTGCCGTTGCGCGCAGCCTTGACCAGGGAGTCGACGATCTTGCCCTCGGCCGAGGTGCGGTAGAGGGTCATCTTGATGGCGAGGACCTTTGGGTCCTCCGCCGCCGTCTCGATGAAACGCTCAACGCTGGTCGCAAAGGACTCGTAAGGGTGCTGCAGCAGCAGCGGGCCGTTCTCGCGGATGATGTGGAAGATGTTGCGGCGGTCCTTCCCGAGGAGGGGATGATCCACCGAGCGGTGCGGCTCGTCGTGCAGGACGGGGATATCCAGCGCGGCCAGCTCGAAGAGGTCGCGCATCGCCATCATGCCCTCGACCTCGAAGACATCTTCGGCCTCGTTCAGGCCGAGCTCCGCGGCGAGCATCCCGCGGTGGACCGAGTCCATGCCTTTCTCCACCTCGAGGCGCACGATGGGCGCGAAATGGCGCTCCCGCAGCTCCGTCTCGATCATCTCCAAGAGGTCGTTCGCCGCCTCCTCCGCAGGCTCCACGATGGCGTTGCGCGTGACCCGGAACATCTCGCAGGACTCGATCTCCATCCCCGGGAACAGCATGTCCAAGTTGCTGACGATGAGATCGTTCAGGGTCACGAATGTCTGGCCGCCTCCCACCGGGATCAGTCGTTGGGACATGTCCTTGCTCACCGGCACCTTCACCCGCGCCATATGGGTCTCGGTTCCGCCGGGGAAACGCAGGGTCACCAATAGATTGAGGGCAAGGTTGGAGATGAAGGGGAAGGGGTGTGCCGGGTCCATGGCCAGCGGCGTGAGGATCGGGAAGATGTTGATGCTGAAATGCTCGCGCAGCTCATCCCGGATCGCCTCCGGCAGATCCGCCACCTTGGCAATACGGATCTCGTGGACCTCGAGCAGGGCCAGAAGCTCGTCGAGTATGCGCTTCTGCTCCGCGTGCAGCTCCCGGCACATGGCGTGGCAGGCCTGAACCTGTTGAACCGGGGTACGCCCGTCCACGGACGCCTTGTGCACACCCGCGGCGATCTGCTGCTTGAGCCCGCCGATGCGCTTCATGAAAAACTCGTCCAGGTTGCTGCTGACGATCGCCAGGAACTTGACCCGCTCCAGCAGGAGCGTGCGTGGATCGGCCGCCTCGTTCAACACGCGGCGGTTGAACTCCAGCCAGGTCAGCTCCCGGTTGAGATAGAGCGAAGGGTCGTCCAGGTCGATCTTGGGCACCTCGGGAGGCGTTCTATCGGGCATCGTCTCCTCTTCATCGGGGCTCGAGTCGAGGGCCGGCGCGGCTTCGGGGGTGTTCATGGGAAACTCTTTGTAAGGATCTGTCCGAACGGATTGGGGTGAAGGCTTACGACAAAGCTTACGACAGTTTAGCAATCGCTGAATGTCTGTGCCTCGGCTTTGCAAGTACTCGGATTGAAAGCCGAATTATCGAATACCAACAGCGAGCCGGGAGCAAGAGGCCCGAAGAATCGGCAACAGCGGCACCGAACCACGGCTTGGCGTGACAAGCCCCTTGCCTGAGCGCAACGCGAATTTCTGTCACGAGACATGGGCAAAGAGCAGCCGATCAGGAACCGACCTGTATGCGGATGATTTTGGCGCTCCCTAGGGGGATCGAACCCCTGTTACCGGCGTGAGAGGCCAGCGTCCTAGACCGCTAGACGAAGGGAGCAAGAAGAATCGTGCGGAAAAAGGTATTATACGCGTCGCGGGCCGTGCCTCAAGCTCGGTGTCGATCGGCACATCCGAGTTTCGCTCGCCCGACCAGACAGCGCTTGGAGGACGAAGAAGCGACTTGCACGAGACCATCCCCGACCCTCCCTTTGTGATTCCCCGCAGCGAGCATCCCATCTCGCGCGCCAACATCAGCGAGAATGCACTGAAGGTACTGTATCGCCTGAAGGACGGCGGTTACCAGGCCTATCTCGTCGGCGGGGGCGTACGGGATCTTCTGCTCGGACGAGAGCCCAAGGACTTCGACGTGGCCACCGACGCCACCCCGGAGCAGGTACGCAAGCAGTTCCGCAACTGCCGTCTGATCGGAAGGCGGTTCAGGCTCGCTCACGTGCATTTCGGCCGCGAGATCATCGAGGTTGCCACCTTCCGAGGGGGCGGGCGCGAGGAGACCCTCGAGGGCGAGCGCCACCTGAAGAACGGGATGATCGTGCGTGACAACCTGTACGGTACGCGCGCGGAAGACGCCCTGCGCCGCGACTTCAGCGTCAACGCCCTCTATTACAACATCGCGGATTTCTCCGTCATCGACTACGCGGGCGGACTCGATGATCTGCGAGCCGGTCGCCTGCGGCTGATCGGCGAAGACCCGGTGACGCGCTACCGAGAGGATCCGGTACGGATGCTGCGCGCCGTGCGTTTTGCCTGCAAGCTCGGCTTCAATATCGATCCCGCCTGTGAGCAGCCCCTGTTCGAGCTCGGGCATCTGCTTCGTGACGTGCCGTCGGCACGCCTCTTCGAGGAGGTCCTGAAGCTGCTCCAAACCGGCCTGGGTCAATGCACCTTCGAGAAGCTGCGGCACTATGGGCTTTTCGCTCACCTGTTCCCGGAGACCGAGGAGTGGCTGGCCCGGGAGGACCAGGAGTTTCCCGTCACCTTCGTCAGCCGGGGCCTTGCGAATACGGACCGGCGCATCCAGGAAGACAAACCGGTCACCCCCGCCTTTCTGTTCGCCGTGCTGCTGTGGGAGCCGGTGCGCCGACGCTTCGAGGAACTGCTTGCGCAGGATATGGCACCCGACGAGGCCATGCTCCACGCCTCGGGCGAGCTCTTTGCCCGCCGACGTAACCTGGTGGCGATTCCCAAGCGCTTCGCCCTGACCACGCGGGAGATTTGGGCGCTGCAGCCGCGTCTCGGGCAATGCGACGGCAAACGCCCCTACCGCCTGCTGACCCATCCCAGATTCCGTGCCGCCTATGATTTCCTGGTCCTGCGGTCCGAGGCCGGTGAGGCGAGCTCCGAGCTGGCCGAGTGGTGGACGGTCTTTCAGGAGGGCAATGGACAGGTCCGTGCGTCCATGACCGGGGGGCCGGCCAAGCGCCGGAAACGCCGGCGCCGGCCACGCCAGTCTGCGACTGCGGCCTCGGAAACGGCGGAGAGCTGAGCATGTCCCTGGAGCTGATCGAGGAAATCCCCGCACTGCGTCTACGCATAGGGGGATGGCGGCAAGGCGGCGAGCGCATCGCCCTGGTGCCCACCATGGGCAACCTCCATGAAGGTCACCTGGCCCTGGTCCGGGAGGCACGGAGACTGGCCGACCGCACCGTCGCGAGCATTTTCGTCAACCCCCTGCAATTCGGCCCCAAGGAGGACTTCGGGGCTTACCCCCGTACGCTGGAGCGGGACCGGGAGCTATTGGAGGCCAAGCATACGGATCTCCTCTTCGCGCCCCCCGTTGCGGCGGTCTACCCACATGGGCAGGAAGCGCAGACCCGAGTCGAGGTGCCCGGGCTTTCGGACATCCTCTGCGGAGCCAGCCGCCCCGGACATTTCGTCGGCGTGGCGACGGTCGTGTGCAAGCTCTTCAACATGGTGCAGCCGGACCTCGCGGTCTTCGGGGAGAAGGATTTCCAGCAACTGCTGGTGATTCGGCGCATGGTCGAGGATCTCTGCCTGCCGGTAGAAGTACGGGGATTGGCCACGGTCCGCGAGCCCGACGGCCTGGCCATGAGCTCGCGCAACGGCTATCTGACCCCCGAAGAGCGGACGCGCGCCCCGGCGCTCTTCCGCACCCTGAGCCGCGCCGGTGACCGCCTGCGCACGGGGCTGCCCCCCCGCGAGGTCGAGACCGAGGCGGAAGAGGCCCTGATGGGCGACGGATTTCGCCCGGATTACTTCCGCGTCTGTCGCGCGTCGGATCTCCAGCCGGCAGGCTCGACGGATCGAGACCTGGTGGTGCTCGCCGCCGCCTATCTGGGTAAGGCGCGGCTCATCGACAATCTCTCAGTCTGAGTAGGCGCAATTCTCAAAATCCGGGGGGCGCAGTCCGATGCCAATCCGTCGCCCGCTGGAACCGGTACGCGGCGTTGAGCAACCGGCCCTCCTGGAAGTAGTTGCCGATGATCTGCAGACCCGTGGGCTTTCCGCCCAGGGTACCGATGGGAATGGACATCGCAGGCAGGCCGGCCAGGTTGGCGGCGATGGTGTAGATGTCGTTCAGATACATGGCCACCGGGTCGTCGTTCTTGTCCCCGATGGAGAAGGCGGTCGTAGGGCTCGTGGGTCCCATGATCAAGTCCACCTGCTCGAAGGCACGCATGAAGTCGTCGCTGATCAGGTGCCGGATCCTCTGCGCCTTCAGATAATAGGCGTCATAGTAGCCTGCGGAGAGGACGTAGGTCCCGATCATGATGCGCCGTTTGACCTCTGCGCCGAAGCCCTCCGCGCGGCTGCGCTTGTACATATCTTCTAGGTCCTTCGGATCCTCGCAACGGTGGCCGTAACGCACGCCGTCGAACCGGGCGAGGTTGGAGGAGCATTCGGCTGGGGCCACCACATAATAGGCAGGCAGGGATAGGGGACTGTTGGGCAGGCTGATCCTGCGGACGCTTGCACCGAGGCGCTCGAACTCCTCGAGTGCCGTCTCGACGGCAGCGGCAATTCCGGGATCCAGCCCTTCTCCGAAATACTCCTTCGGCAGGCCGATGCGTAGACCCGCCAGATCCAGATCCAATCCATCTGCGTACTCCGGCACCGGCTCCTTGGAGCTGGTGGAGTCCTTGGGATCGAAGCCGGCCATGGCCTGGAGCAGGATGGCGACATCTTCGGCGCTACGGGCCATCGGACCCGCCTGATCCAGGCTCGAGGCGAAGGCGATCATGCCCCAGCGCGAGACCCGCCCGTAGGTGGGCTTGAGTCCGGTAATGCCGCACAGCGCAGACGGCTGACGGATGGAGCCGCCAGTGTCGGTACCGGTGGCCGCCGCACACAGGCGCGCGGCCACCGCCGCCGCCGAGCCGCCGGAGGAGCCTCCGGGCACACACTTCTCATCCCAGGGGTTCTTCACGGGGCCGTAGAAGCTGGTCTCGTTGGAGGAGCCCATGGCGAACTCGTCCATGTTGGTCTTGCCGAGCACTACGGCACCGGCCTGCTCAAGGTGCTCCACCACGGTGGCACTGTAGGGTGCGATAAAGTTGTCCAGCATCCGCGAGCCGCAGCTGGTCCTGACTCCCTTGGTACAGAAGATGTCCTTGTGGGCGATGGGAATGCCGGTGAGCGGGCCGCCTTCGCCTCGGCGCAGCCTCTCGTCGGCGCGCCCGGCCGCCGCCAGTGCCCCCGCCGCCTCGACGCTGATGAAGCTGTTCAGGCGGGGGTCCAGATGCTCGATCCGCTCCAGGTAATGGCGGATGATCTCGGTGCTCGTGAAATCACCCCGGTGCAAGCCCGCGGCCAGCTCGGTGATGGTCTTGTCGTGCATGTGGGGAGAAATCCTGAGGTTCGGGACGGAGTGTAGGAGGGATCGCTGGTCAGGCCGCCGGCTACTCGATGACCTTCGGAACCAGGTAAAGACCCGCTTCGGTAGCAGGCGCGATCCCCTGAAACAGCTCCCGCTGATCGGTCTCTCGAGGTTGGTCCGTCCGAAGGCGTTGCACCATGTGCAGGGGATGGGCCATGGGGGCGACCTGGTCGGTGTCCACCGTGCTCATCTGCTCCACCAAGTCTAGGATTCTGGACAACTCGCTCGCGTAGCGGTCCTTCTCCTCGTCGGAGATGGCGAGACGTGCCAGATGGGCGATTTTCTCGACGTCGGTACGATCAAGTGACATTCGGGGGCTTTCTCCATTATGGTGGCGAGCTGGAAGTATTGTGCGATCCGCCGTCCAAGGGATCGAGCGAAAAGAAAAAATAGCACAGCCGGCATATGCATCGCATGCGCGATGGAACAAACGGCGGGGTTTCTCGAGGAGATGTCGATTTCGCGGCCGCCCGGTGGGGATCAGCGTTTCCCCAGGGGTTTCGACGATTCCTTTGTGACTCGGCCCCTTTGTGTGAAAATTCCGCGATTGAAAGGGCTTCAGCTTCTTTGTCCTAGGGTGACTTTTTCATGTTTCTGCGACGCCTCCGAGGAATCTTTTCCAACGATCTGTCGATCGATCTTGGAACGGCCAACACGCTCATCTACGTTCGTGGGAAGGGTATCGTGCTCAACGAGCCGTCGGTCGTGGCCATCCGGCAAGATCGAACGGGGGGAGCCAAGGCCGTTGCCGCAGTCGGAGAGAATGCCAAGCAGATGCTGGGGCGTACACCACAGAACATCACAGCGATACGGCCACTGAAGGACGGCGTCATCGCCGACTTCACGGTCACCGAGAAGATGTTGCAGTACTTCATCCACAAGGTGCACGAGAGCCGGGTCATCCGCCCCAGTCCCCAGGTGTTGATCTGTGTCCCCTGCGGATCGACCCAGGTGGAGCGCCGGGCCATCAAGGAGTCCGCCGAGGGTGCCGGCGCCCGGGACGTCTTCCTGATCGAAGAGCCGATGGCAGCGGCCATCGGTGCCGGCTTGCCGGTGGATGAGCCCTGCGGCTCCATGGTACTGGACATCGGGGGCGGTACCTCGGAAGTAGCGGTCATCTCCCTGAACGGAATCGTCTACTCGAGCTCGGTGCGTGTCGGGGGTGACCGCTTCGACGACGCCATCGTCAACTACGTGCGGCGAAACTACGGCATCCTGATCGGCGAGGCGACCGCCGAGCGCATCAAGCACGAGATCGGCTCCGCCTTCCCCGGCAACGAGGTACGGGAGATCGAGGTCAAGGGCCGTAATCTGGCCGAGGGTATCCCCCGCAGCTTCACCCTCAACAGCAACGAGATCCTGGAGGCTTTGCAGGAGCCGCTGTCGGGGATTACGGAGGCAGTGAAAGGAGCGCTAGAGCAGACTCCGCCGGAGCTGGGCGCCGACGTGGCCGAGAGGGGTATCGTGATCACGGGTGGCGGCGCCTTGCTGCGCGACATCGATCGCCTCCTGGAGGAGGAGACCGGTCTGCCGGTGCTGGTAGCGGAGGATCCCCTGACCTGTGTCGCCCGCGGTGGCGGTCGCGCCCTGGAAACAATCGACGAGCGCGGCCTGGAGCTGTTCGCGACCGAGTAGTCGAGCGAGACCCATCGCGTTGCCGAGAAGGCGCCGAATAGCCGGGCTCCGTCCCTCGGGTCCCAGTTCCGAGCCCCTCTTCCAGGGTACGCCACCATCAAACCTCTGTTCGTACATGGCCCTTCGCCCTCCCTGCGCGTCCTGCTGGCGGCGGTACTCTCCCTGGCCTTGATCGCGGCGGACCACCGCTACCAGCAGCTCGACCTGCTGCGCTCCGGCATCTCGGTCGCGATCTACCCATTACACTACCTGGCCAGCCTTCCGAGCGCCCTGTTCCGAAGGGTGCAGGACCGCATGGCGAGGGAGGATGAGCTGCGCGAGCGGAACCATCTCCTGCGCCGGAGCAACCTGTTGCTCAAGGCACGGTTGCAGCAGCTACAAGCCCTGGAGGCGGAAAACCGGCGTTTGAGAGATCTGCTCGGGTCTTCCTTCAAGGTCGGGGATCGGGTGCTCATCGCCGAGCTCATGTCCGTCGACTTGGATCCCTACCGTCAGCAGGTGTTGATCGACAAAGGCGCGTCTTCGGGGGTTTTCGTCGGTCAGCCGGTCCTGGACGCAGACGCGGTCATGGGGCAGGTGGTGCGGGTCAATCCCCTAACCGCGACCGTGCTGCTGATTACCGATGCACGTCATGGACTGCCGGTACAGATCAACCGCAACGGACTTCGCACCGTGGCCCAGGGCACAGGATTCATCGACCGTCTCGAGCTGTCCCATCTGCCGAAGAACGCGGATGTGCGGGTCGGCGATCTGCTGGTGACCTCGGGGCTGGGGGAGCATTTCCCGCCGGGCTATCCGGTAGCTCGGGTAACGCAGGTTCTCCGGGAGCCGGGTAAGCCCTTTGCTACCGTAATCGCAGTGCCCACGGCTCACCTGGACCGCAGCCACGAGGTCATGCTGGTCTGGACCCTCGCACCCTCCCCGAAGGGCGAGGCCCTTACCGAGCGTATCGGAAAGAAGTAGGAAAGCTTTCGTGAACGAGGCGCCACGCACGGGGACCAGCGTCATACTCGTAAGCCTGGGTATAGCCCTGTTCCTGAGTGTACTGCCCATGCCTCGAGGGGCGGAGGATTTCCGGCCCCAATGGGTCGCCATGACGCTGATCTACTGGGCCTTGGCCTTGCCGCAGCGGGTGGGGATCTTCTGGGCCTGGGGCACGGGCCTGGTACTGGATGTGACCTCCGGGACGGTGCTGGGCCAACACGCGCTGAGCCTGTCTCTCACCGTCTATCTGGCCATCGAGCTTCACGCTCGCATCCGCAGCTTTCCCCTGCCGCAACAGGCGGTGTCCGTGTGGATACTGCTGCTGGTGGAGCGCCTGGTATCCCTCTGGGTCAGGGGTGCTACGGGTCAGCCGACGCCGACCCTCTGGTACTGGATGCCGACCTTGGTCGGCATGTTGCTGTGGCCCTGGCTCTCCATCCTGCTGCGCGACCTGCGCCAGCGCTTCCCCGTGACCTGAGGTATCCGGCGTCTTGGTGGCATCGACCTTCAAGGACCATTCCGGGGAGAGCCGTCTCTTCACGGATCGGGTCCTGGTTGCCGGCGTCCTCGTTCTCGCGGCACTGCTCCTGGTGACGGCACGGCTGTTCCAGCTGCAGGTCGAGAGCCACGAGCACTTTTCCACCCTGTCCAAAGACAACCGCGTCAGGATCGAGCCCCTGCCCCCGACCCGCGGACTCATCTACGATGCCAACGGGATCCTGTTGGCAAATAACTACCCTTCCTATTCCCTGGAGATCACCGTCGAGAAGGTACCTGACCTGGATGCCGCCATCGCCGATCTGGGCACGCTGGTCCAGATCGAGGACAAGGACCTCGAGCACTTCGAGCGATTGCGAAGACGACGGCGGCGTTTCGAGGGCGTTCCCATCCGCACCAACCTGAGTCAGGTAGAGGTGGCCCGCTTTGCCGTCAACAGCTATCGCTTCCCTGGGATCGATGTTCGCGCTCAGCTGGTGCGCTCCTATCCGTTCGGAGAGGACACGGCCCATGTGCTGAGCTACGTCGGAAGGATCAACGAAACGGAGCTGAAGCGCATCGATGCCTCAAACTACGCCGGGACAGACTACATCGGCAAGGGGGGGGTGGAAAAGGCCTATGAGGACCTGCTGCACGGCAAGGTCGGGCATCAGCAAGTAGAGGTAAATGCCAGGGGCCAAGTCCTGCGGGTGCTCGAGGCCCAGCTTCCGCAGGCCGGGAAGGACTTGAAGCTGTTCCTGGATATACGGCTGCAGCAAGAGGCGGCCGCCGCGCTGGGAGAGCAACGCGGGGCCGTGGTGGCCATCGATCCGCGCACCGGCGGCGTCCTTGCCCTGGTCAGCCGACCGAGCTTCGACCCCAACCTCTTCGTAGAAGGCATCGGCTCCGCAGACTACAAGAACCTGCGCGACTCGCCCGACAAGCCCCTGTTCAACCGTGCTATCCGCGGACAGTATCCTCCCGGATCCACCGTCAAGCCCTTCGTGGGCCTGGGCGGGCTGGACACCGGGAGCGTGGTCGCCTCCGACACCAAGTGGTGCCCCGGTTTCTACCAGCTCCCGGGCGGTAGCCACAAATACCGGGACTGGAAGCGCTGGGGACACGGAACCGTCAACCTGGAGAAGGCGATCGTCCAGTCCTGCGATGTCTATTTCTACCGTTTGGCCCACGACATGGGCATCGACCGGCTGCACGACTTCTTGTCGGAATTCGGCTTCGGGAAGCCCACCGGCGTCGACCTCTCCGGTGAGCTGGGGGGCCTGCTCCCGTCCAGGGACTGGAAGGAGCGCACGCGCAAGCAGGCCTGGTTTGCCGGCGAGACTCTCATCATGGGTATCGGGCAAGGTTATTTTTTGGCGACACCCCTGCAGCTCGCCACAGCCACTGCGACCTTGGCCGCTCGCGGTCGCCTGATGCAGCCTCGCGTCGCCCGCGCCACTGAGGTCCCCGGCTCGGAGCTGGAGCGCGAGATCCCGAAGGCCGTCCGGCAGCTCCCCCTCACCCACCGCAACATCGAGGAGGTGATCGCCGCGATGGAGAAGGTCGTGCAGAGCCCCGGGGGTACCGCCAGGCGGATCCGCACCGATGCCTACCGCATTGCCGGAAAGACGGGAACGGCCCAGGTCTTCAGCGTCGGTCAGAAAGAGCGCTACCGGGAATCGCAGGTGGCCGAGCGTAAACGCGATCATGCCCTGTTCGTAGCCTTCGCGCCCGTGGAGGACCCGCGTATCGCCGTGGCGGTCATCGTGGAGAACGGCGGTCACGGCGGTTCCGTGGCGGCGCCGATCGCCCGCCAGGTGATGGACGCCTATCTCCTCGGCAGCACGACATCGATATCGGATCCGGATCCGGTAGCCGAAGATGGCGACTGAACTCCACGGCTGGAGCCTCGATGACCCACCAGCGGCAACCCAGATGGGGCTGCTGGCACGGATGCATCTCGACCTGTCGCTGCTGATCGCCTTGCTGCTCCTGTGCGGCTACGGCCTTCTGGTGCTCTACAGTGCCGTCGACCAGGACCCGAGCAAGCTGGAGTCGCAGATGATCCGGCTCGGGATCGCCTTCACGGTGATGATCGCGGTCGCTCAAATCCCGCCTTGGCAGCTGCGGCGCTGGTCCTTGCCCCTCTTCGTTGCCGGGTTGGCGATGCTGGTGGGCGTCCTGGCGGTCGGAGCCATCGGCAAGGGGGCTCAGCGCTGGCTAGATCTGGGAGTGATGCGCTTCCAACCCTCGGAGCTTCTAAAGCTGGCGGTTCCCATGATGCTCGCCAGGTTCCTGGCGGAAGAGCCGCTGCCTCCCAGCGGGCTGCGCGTGTTGGGAGGAGCGATCCTGACCGGGGTGCCCGTGCTTCTGATCGCTGTCCAACCGGACCTGGGCACCGCCTTACTGGTCGCGAGTGCCGGCTCCATGGTGCTCTTCCTGGCAGGGCTCAGATGGCGGGTGATCCTCGTATCGGGCGCCATCGCCGCGGCCCTCGCCCCCGTGCTCTGGTATTTCATGCACTCCTACCAGCGCCAACGCGTGCTCACCTTTCTCGACCCGGGGAACGACCCCCTGGGCGCCGGTTATCACATCATCCAGTCGCAGATCGCAATCGGCTCCGGTGGCGTCTACGGCAAGGGTTGGCTCAACGGGACCCAGTCCCACCTGGAGTTTCTGCCAGAGCGCTCGACGGATTTCATCTTTGCCGTGCTCGGTGAGGAGCTCGGTCTAATGGGTATCCTGGTGATCCTGGCGCTCTACCTCTTCATTATCGCGCGCGGTCTCTACATCGCCACCCAGGCGCAAGATGCCTACGGGCGCCTGCTCGCCGGCGGACTCACCCTGGTGTTCTTCGTCTATCTGTTCGTCAACACCGGGATGGTCACGGGACTCCTGCCGGTGGTCGGAGTACCCCTGCCCCTCGTGAGCTATGGAGGCACCTCCCTGGTGACCATAATGGCCGGCTTCGGCATGCTGATGTCCATCCAAACACACAGAAAATTGCTTCGCCCCTAGAAAGTTTCGTAATATTCATAATATCTCGCTTGAAGCGCGTCCCGATTTCAGAATTGAGCGTTCCATGGGACCGATGCGTGTGTGGATGGGGATTCTGGTAGCCTGCGTAGCCTCGCCGGTGATCGCCGACGAGCCGCCGAGCTATCGCGCGGGCGCCGAGTCGTTCGCCTCCGACATGGCCATGAGGCACGGTTTCGACCGGGACGAGGTCGCCACCCTCTTGGCAAGGGCCAGCTACAGCCAAGCGATCGTCGACGCCATGCGCCGACCCTACGAGGGCAAGCCGTGGCACCAGTATCGGTCCATCTTTCTCACCCGGGCGCGGATCCGCGGCGGCGTCTCCTTCTGGCGGGCGAACCGCGAGCTTCTGGAGCGCGCTCGCGCGACCTTCGGCATACCCCCGGAAATCATCGTTGCCGTCATCGGCGTAGAGACCGGCTACGGTGCCAACCTGGGCCATCACCGGGTCATCGACGCCTTGACCACCCTGGGCTTCTCCTACCCCGAACGGTCCGACTTCTTCCGCAAGGAGCTCGAAGAGCTCCTGCTCCTTTCCCGGGAGGAATCCATCGATCCATTGACGATCAAGGGCTCCTACGCCGGAGCTGTGGGCCTGTCCCAATTCATTCCGTCGAGCTACCGCGCCTATGCCGTGGATTTCGATCGCGACGGACGCAGGGACCTGTGGGGGAGTGCGGCCGATGCCATCGGCAGCGTCGGCAGCTATCTGCAGCAACACGGCTGGAGAGCCGGTGAGCCGGTGGCCTTGGAAGCCGAGCTGACGCGAGCCTTGCCGAAGGAAATCCTACCGGCGGAGAAGATACCGGAACAGCCGGACAGGAGCCTGGGGACCCTTCGGGCGGCGGGCATCAGCACGAGCGAGAACCTGCCGGCGTCGACGCGGGTGACACTCCTCCGGTTGGATGCACCGGATCCGGAGTATTGGCTGGGCCTCGAAAATTTCTACGTAATCACCCGTTACAACCATAGCAATCTCTACGCCATGGCCGTTTATCAGCTCGGTGGCGAGATCCGGGCGGCGCTCGCCGCCGAAGACGCAGGGCAAAGGGCCCGCGCCCAGTAAAACAAATATTGGGGGGATGACGATGAGCAGAAAGAGTAGACGCTGGAGCTCCCGGATATGCTCGTGGGCGAGGGTGGGGATCGGACTGGTCCCGCTTCTCCTGGTGGGACTCTTGTCCGGTTGCGCAAGCAGCGGGACGAAGGACTTGGCGTCGGGCGATTTCCCTGACCCATCCAGCATCCCGGATGCCGTACCCAAGGTCGAGCCCAAGAGCAAATACGGGAATCCGGAATCCTACGTTGTCTTCGGCAAGCGCTATCACACGAAGAGCAGCAGCCATGGCTACGTGGCGAAGGGCGTGGCCTCCTGGTACGGACCCAATTTTCACGGTCGCAAGACCAGCAGCGGCGAGCCCTACGACATGTATGCCATGACCGCCGCACACAAGACCCTGCCGCTGCCGACCTACGCCCGGGTGACCAACGTGAGAAACGGGCGCAGCGCCGTGGTGAAAATCAACGACCGGGGACCCTTTCACGGTAATCGGATCATCGATTTGTCCTATTCCGCCGCACGCAAGCTCGGCGTGGTGGCCAAGGGAACGGCCATGGTGGAAGTCAAAGCCATCGATCCGAGGCAGCCGGAGCCCAAGGCCCGAAACGACCTTTTCGCCTTTGCCGATACGAGCTCCGTGGGCGAAACGCCTGCCTCCATGAAAAGGACCGAAACACCGCGGGCGAGGTCGGCAACAGCAAGGCCGTCTGCCCCAGAAGCAGCGAAGAAGACTCTGGTCGCCAAGGCGGAAGAGCCACGAGCGGCTCGGGCACCCGGGAAAATGTCCCAGGTGCGGGTCGCAAAGGCCGAGAAGCCGCGAGCAGCCGCCAAAGCGATGCCAATCCAGATCGCGAAGGCGGAGAAGCCGCACACCACCTCCAAAGGCGTCCTGGCCTCGTCGGCCAAATCGGCAAAGGCATCGACACCCGAGCCCAAGGTCGCCTTGGCAAAGGCCGCGACGTCTCCCCGGAAGGGCTCCCGGTCATCCATGTATCTTCAGGTCGGGGCCTTCGGCAGCCGCGCAAACGCGGAGCAGCTCCGGCGCCGGCTGGCACAACGGATCGCCGAGCACGTCCAGATTCGTTCTGTCGACGACCAGACGACGCATTGGTACAAGGTGCACGTGGGACCCTTGGCTTCCAAGACGACCGCGAAGGACCTTTCCCAGCAACTCGCCTCTCTGGGCTTGCAGGGGTCCCACATCGTGATGGAATAGAGAGCCGTCTCCGTGCTCGGGTGCCACAGCCGAGGCTTGGGCTTATCGTGAAAGTGCGCGCCGAAGGCGCTCCGACTCGCCCTCTCCCTCTGGGAGAAGGAACGATCATGGGTGAGGCGACCTATCATTGCTTCCAGGGTGGCTCGACTCGCCCCATGATCGTTAGAATGGAAAAGCTCAACGGGGCAACCGCGCGCCCCTTCTTCTTGGCAAAGTCCCATGTCCGATCTTAGCCGATGAATCTTCTTCCCCGAATCCTGCTTCTGTTCCTCTGCACCGGTCTGCTACAGGCCGGTGAAACGCCCACGATGGATAGCCCGACGACGTCGGCGCCGGCACCTGTTGCACGGGAAGTACCCATCCCCGACCCGCCGGAGATCGACGCCAAGAGTTACCTGCTCATCGACGCGAACAGCGGCGAGGTGCTGGCGGAGCATGACGCCGACGAGCGCCGGGAGCCGGCGAGCCTGACCAAGATCATGACCGCCTACGTGGTGTTCCGTGAGCTCGCCGACGGCCATATCAAGCTGGATGATCCGGTGCTCATCAGCGAGAAGGCCTGGCGTACCGGCGGCTCCAAGATGTTCATCGAGGTCGGAGATCGGGTGCCACTGGAAGATCTCCTCAAAGGTATGATCATTCAATCGGGCAATGACGCCAGCGTTGCTCTGGCCGAGCATATCGCAGGCAGCGAGGGGACGTTCGCGGAGCTGATGAATACCTATGCCCAGCGCTTGGGCATGAGCAACAGCCACTTCGCGGATTCCGACGGCCTGCCGCAGCCCGAGCACTACACCACGGCACGGGACATGTCCCTGGTAACCGCCGCTACGATCAAGGAGTTCCCGGAGTATTACGCCTGGTATTCGCAAAAGGAGTTCGCCTACAACGGAATCGAGCAGCACAACCGCAACCTGCTCCTGTACAAGGACGATTCGGTGGACGGCGTAAAGACCGGTTACACGAAAGCGGCCGGCTACTGTCTGATCGCCTCCGCCAAGCACGGTGATATGCGCTTGATCTCCGTGGTTCTGGGGGCGAAGAGCCCGAAGGCGCGCGCAGCGGCCAGCCTGGCACTCCTCAACTACGGTTTCCGCTTTTACGAGACCCACAAGCTCTACTCCGCCGACCAGCAAGTGGAGACCCTGCGCGTCTGGATGGGCGAGATCGAGGACCTCCCCGTGGGTCCGGCGAAGGCCGTCTACGTGACCATCCCCCGGAACAAGTACGACAAGCTGTCGGCGACACTGGAAAAGAGCTCCGACATCTCCGCGCCAATCGCCAAAGGCGATGTGGTGGGACACATCAGCATCCTTCTCGATGGAGAGGAGATCCGCCAGGTTCCCCTTGTGGCACTGCGAAACGTAGCCGAAGGCGGCCTGCTGCAGAAGGCCAAGGACAGCGTGCTGCAGTGGTTCTGATATGACGGAGATCTATCTGAACGGGCGATACATGCCCCTCACGGAAGCGCGTGTGCCCGTGCTGGACCGCGGATTCCTGTTCGGTGACGGGGTCTACGAGGTGATACCCGTCTTCGACGGACGTCCCTTTCGGCTCGATCAGCACATGGAGCGGCTCGACAACAGCCTGCACTCGATCCGTATCCGCAATCCCCTTCAGCCCGACGATTGGGGGCGGATCTTCGCGCGTCTGACCTCCGCGACGCCGGAGCTCGATCAGCTGATCTATCTGCAGATAACCCGGGGGGTGGATCCGACGAGGAACCATCTGTTCTCAGAAGGGGTTGCACCCACGGTCTTCGTGATGGCCTGGACTGCCAAGCCGCGTGACCCGTCCATTGCCAGGGATGGGGTCGCTGCGGTCGTTCTGGAGGACAACCGGTGGCAGCGCTGCGACATCAAGTCCACTGCCCTCCTGGGAAATGTCCTGCTGCGACAGGAGGCCGCAGATGCCGGTGCCGAGGAAGCCATACTGGTGCGCGATGGGCTGGTGACGGAAGGCTCCTCGACCAATCCCTTCATCGTCCAGGGAGAGGTGATCCTGACCCCCCCGAGAAGCAACCTTCTGCTTCGCGGCGTGACGCGGGATCTGGTGCTGGAGCTGGCTCGGGAGGCGCAAATGCCCTGTACCGAGCGCCACGTGACCCGCGACGAGCTCGAAACGGCGGACGAGGTTTGGATCTGCAGCTCCAGCCGGGAAATCCAGCCCGTCACCCGGCTCGACGGCAAACCGGTCGGCGAGGGGGCTCCCGGCCCCCTGTTCGGGCGCATCGATGCCCTGTTCCAGGACTACAAGGCGCGTTTGAGATCGGGCGATGCCTGAGCGAAGGGAGACCTTACTGGAGTTTCCCTGCCGCTTCCCCATCAAAGTCATGGGCAAAGCGGGCGAAGGCTTCGACAGTCTCGTTGCCCGGCTGGTGCGCCGCCATGCCCCCGATCTGAGCGAGGGTTCTGTC
>Ga0315540_10000771_pt1 | contig 18330 bp, 13 predicted proteins | sample SalMarSW160110MG_FD_203677 | JGI IMG/M metagenome (GOLD analysis project Ga0315540, IMG submission 203677) | Salt marsh sediment microbial communities from the Plum Island Ecosystem LTER, Massachusetts, United States - Salt Marsh Sediment SW1601-10 ...
TTGAACTATGCCATGTGCTCTTTGGCACGGATATGGAATTTTCTCTCGATTTCTTGAAGGGAATCCAGCCATCAAGCCTCAAGTCCGCCTTCCGGGAAAAGGCCCTCCAAACCCATCCAGACAGGGCCAGGGCCCTGGGATCGGATCAAATGGCCATGAGCGAGCGGTTCAAGGAGGTATCCCAAGCCTATGAAAAGCTTAAGTCTCTTCTGAATGAATCCGGCCATCCTATCAATCTCATTAAACAAATATATCGGCGCCCAACCGCCGGAAGAACCGTTAGGCCAGATCAGGAGGCCGTTGTATCCGATCATTTCTACAAGGGAACCCTTCCCAAGAGAACGCTGCTCTTTGGTCAATTTCTCAATTATTCCAGCCTCGTCTCATGGCGTCAGTTCATCAAGGCCATCACGTGGCAAAGGCTTCACAGACCCCTTATCGGTCAGATTGCACGGGAATCGGGCATACTTTCGGAACGTGAGATCACCAAGATCCTCCTGGGCCAGGGTTTCAAGGAAAAATTCGGGGAATGTGCGGTTCGAAAAGGCTACCTGATCCCTTTCAGGCTCTTGATTCTCCTGGGAAAGCAACGAAAATATCAGGCCCCATAGGCAGGTACTTCCTTGAGAACGGCATATTTCACTCAACAGCCCTGGACCGCCTTGTCGAACAGCAAAGGGCTCACAACCGGAAGGCCTTTTTCGGCAGGTGGGCCTGAGACATTCATAAACGGTCTTCTTCATCGGGAACAAGGGTCAATCACCAGGCCATGATATCGAATCTTGTCATTTACAAGAACGTTTTGAATGAAATAGATTTCGTTGATATTCAATAACTTACCTACTATTGTGCACGTATGTTCTTAGGGGACATTTTCGTATCCCGGGATCTCCCCATCTCCGGAAAAGGAGGGCAGAAAAATGGCAAAGAGACGCTTTGTTGACCTCAGTATCAGTATTGAAGCCGATCTCCCGAGCGATCCACCTATCATGATTCCCAAAATCGATTATGTGGACCATGTGCAGGGAGCCGACCAGATGAAGGATTTTTTCCCCGGCACAAAGAAAAGCCAATTGCCCGGCGGCCTTGGCTGGGCTCTCGAGTTCCTGACCCTCACAACCCACAGCGGTACGCATCTCGACGCACCTTATCATTATCATCCCACCATGGACCAAGGGAAACCTTCGCTTACCATAGACGAAATCCCTCTGGAGTGGTGTTTCGGTGACGGCGTTCTCCTTGATTTTCGCCAAAAGGGCGATGGCGAACGTATAACGGTCGAAGATGTCGAAAAAGAGCTTGAGCGGATACAATATGAAATCAAACCGTTGGATATTGTTTTGATTCAAACGGGTGCCGATAAGGCATGGGGCACTGAAGAATATCTCGTTAAAGGCGCCGGCATGGACCGGGAAAGCACTATAAAGGGGGCCAGCGCGGGCTGGGTCAGACCCGTGGCTATCGTGGATGAACCATAGGAAGAAGTTAAAACCAATTGTCAACCTTAGATTGGAGATGGAGGATGGATATGAAAGCATTTAAGATCATAATGTTTGCAGCAGTCATTGCAGGTTTGGCCCTGACCACGGCCGCAACACCTGCCCCGGCCAAGACCTACAATCTAACCGCCGCTGCCGGACACCCGCCGATCTTTCTGTGGGTCACCTTGACCAGAGACTATTTCATTCCGGAAGTGAACCGACGCCTGGTCGTTGCAGGTGGCAAGGACAAGATCATCTGGAACCAGGCCTACGGAGGCACTGTAGCCAAAATCGGGGGAGTGCTCGAAGCCGTGGAGGCAGGAATCGTCGATGTGGGTTTCGTCGGCACCATATTTGAAGCCCCCAAGATGCCCCTGCACAACGTGAGCTACATGACGCCTTTCGGCACCAGCGATATCTTTAAGGTGGTGGATACCATGGCCGAACTCCAGGCAAGCATCCCTGCGGTGGCCCGGGAATGGACCAAGTACAACCAGGTCTACCTGGGCGGGGTCGGCTTGGATGCCTATGGGATCCTGACCAATTTCCCGGTAAAGACCGTGGATGACATCAATGGACACAAGATTGCCGCACCGGGTCCTTCTGCAAATTGGATCAAGGGCACCGGAGCCGTGGCCGTGGCCGCCAATCTGAATACTTACTACAACGGCATCAAGACGGGTGTTTTTGAAGGAACCCTCACGTTCATGACCGCCGGGGCGGCCATCAAGGTGTACGAGGTTGCACCCTATATCGGCCTGGTCAATTTCGGTGCACAGTTCGCAGGAGGCCTCAGCGTCAATAAAGACGTCTTTGAATCCTTTCCGCCCTATATGCAGCAAATATTCAAAGAAACAGGAGCGGAATGGTCCAGAAAACTGGCCCAGGCCCAGACGGATAAGGCCTCCGGAGCCTTGGAGAAGATGAGGAAGGCGGGCGCAAAGGTGACCCCTTTTTCTGATGCTGAACGAAAGAAGTGGGCCGAAAAACTCCCCAACATTCCCATGAACTGGGCCATGGCCATGGAAAAGAAAGGCATGCCGGGCAAGAAGGTTCTGAAAGGTTACCTCAATGGTCTCCGCAAAAGAGGCGTCGTGCTTGTCCGGGATTGGGATAAATAATTCATGCCTGATAATCCAGGGAATCAGAAAAACCCAAACAAACCCCGCAGCCGCAGGTTCAGATACAGTGATATTACCTCGGTGATGAATTCTATCGGCACTGCCTGGGTATTCGTACTGCTTGTCATCATCAACATGGACATCGGAGGGCGGGCCCTTTTTAATCATCCTATCCGTGGCGTGCCGGAGATTGTGGCCCTGTCCATCACGGCCTGCGTGTTCCTTCAACTGGCCCACACATTGAAAGTCGGCAGACTGACCCGCTCAGATCTGCTTTTAAACTGGCTTCACAAAAAGCATCCCGGGATCGGAGCCCTGCTCCAGGGGCTCCACCATCTTATCGGGGCAGTGGTCATGATGATCATGTTCAAGGCCAGTCTGCCCCTGTTCGCAAAGGCGTGGCGGCTGGATGTATACGTAGGCGCCGAGGGCGATTTCATGGCCCCTGTCTGGCCGGTCAAGCTCATTATCATCGTCGGTTGTGTTGCAGCGACTATTCAGTTCATTCTGTTGGCTTGGAATGACTTCAAGTCTCTCGGGGGAAGGGAGCTGTTGCAACCCGGGTCTGGGAGTGATTCCGAATGAGCAATATCCAGATCGGGGTCCTCTCCATCATCGGCATTCTGTTCCTGATCTATGCAGGCATGCACGTGGCCATCGCCCTCACACTGCTCTCGTTCCTGGGCGTGTGGTTCATCCGCGGGAACTGGACCATAGCCAGCAAGCTGCTGGCCTTGGCGGCAGCCGACAGCATCTCCGGGTATATCTTCGGGGTGGTTCCCCTGTTTGTGCTCATGGGGATGTTCATTTCCATCTCAGGAATCGGCAAGGACACCTTTGATGTGGCGAACCGGCTCTTTGGAAGACTTGGAGGCGGCTTGGGCATCGCCACTGTGGCCGCCAATGCCGTATTCGCCGCAGTAACCGGAATCTCCATCGCCTCTGCGGCGGTGTTTACAAAGGTCGCCGTTCCGGAAATGATGCGGTTGGGATACAGGCCGCGGTTCGCTGTCGGAGTGGTAACCGGTTCTTCCGTGCTGGGAATGCTGATCCCTCCGAGCCTGCTTCTGATCCTTTTTGGAGTGCTCACGGAGACTTCCATAGGCGACCTTTTCAAGGCGGGAATCATGCCCGGCATTGTGCTCTCCGCCGGTTTTTCCATCGCCATCCTGATTATGGCCTATCGCTTTCCCGGTTATGTGCGATCCAATGGCTCGGAAAACAGGGAAAATGGTTCAGAGTTGATGAGCCCTGCCGGTGCGCTCGGCAAACTGATCCCCATAGCCCTCTTGATCGCGCTCGTCCTGGGGGGAATCTATGCAGGCTGGTTTACACCCACCGAATCCGGGGCTGTCGGGGCTTTAGGGGCACTTGTGCTGGCCCTGGGCAAGCGTGCCCTGAGCTGGTCCAAACTGTGGCAGGTCCTTACCGAAACGGGGCATGTGACCGTTTCGATCCTTTTTCTGATCATATCCGCCAATATCTACGGCCGCATGCTCGCGTTATCGGGCATTACCGGGTTTGTCGGCACCTGGATAGCTGAGTCCGGACTGGGACTCTACGCCGTTCTTAGTATCTACCTGGTGGTCGTACTGCTCATGGGAACAATCCTGGATTCCACATCGATCATGATGATTATCGTACCCCTCATCTACCCTATCATTCAACCATTCGGTGTAAATTTCGTTTGGTTCGGGCTGGTGACGGTCATAGCCATTGAAGTAGGACTGATCACCCCACCACTGGGCATTGCCGCCTATGTGGTCAAATCAACCCTGGATGATCAGAGCATCAGTCTCAATGACGTCTTCGCCGGCGCGTTTCCATTTGTCATCATTATGATACTTGTCCTCGCCCTCGTTGTCATTTTCCCTCAAATCAGCCTTATCCTCGTTGGGTGATCGACTTATGCGCGTCAGTTCAAAACAGGATGGATCACGATCGTGAACCCCCACAGCAACATGGAAGGCTCCGAATGGCGGGCCGATGGAAAGGAGATGGAATGGCGGAAAACCCTATAATCGGATTTCAAGTGAATCCGGAAGATATCAAGTACATCGGTAAAGATCTTCAAAGACCGGAATGCATCCTGGCGGAACCGGACGGCACCCTGTGGTCAGCTGATGCGCGCGGCGGCGTTGTGAGGATCTCACCCAATGGTGAACAGGAGATCATCACCCAGTCCTTCATTTCCACTTTCGGAGATGCCATCGATGAAGCCAGCAGGTTTACCGAAGGAACACTCCCCAACGGTCTGGCCTTTGCGGAGAACGGGGATATCCTGATCTCCAATTTCGGAACCGACGTGCTGGAAGTCATGACACGTGACGGCACGACGAGCCTCCTTTACGACACCATCGATGGCATGCCCATAGGCAAGGTGAATTTTGTGCTAAGGGATAGCAAAAACCGCATTTGGCTGACCATATCGACCCGCACTAAGAACTGGATGAAGACGATCAGCCCGAACATTTCTGACGGGTATATCGCTCTCGCCGATGAGACGGGGTTAAGGATCGTCACCGATGGCCTGAGTTTCACCAATGAAATCCGTCTTGATGCCGAAGAGAAGTTTCTCTATATCGTGGAGACCACAGGCCGACGCATATCCCGGATGGAGGTAAAGCCGGACGGCTCTCTTTCGAATCGCGAGATTTTTGGCCCCACGAAACTCGGAGAGTTCGGATTCCCGGATGGCATTGCTTTTGATTCCTATGGCAATCTCTGGGGAACGCTGGTCATGGCGGATCAGGTCTTCGCCATAACCCCCGAAGGGAATTTTCAGGTCATTCTCGATGACAGCAGCAAAGCCCCCGGCCTGTCCCTTGAGCAGGCCTTTATCGAGGACCATGTGACGCCGGATGATATGCTGGCTGCAGGAGGCACCGTCGCGCCATGGTTTTCCAGCGTCACCTTTGGCTCGGCGGATCTGAAAACCGTTTATATCGGGAGCCTTCGGGGAACGAGGATCCCTTACTTTAGATCACCGGTCGCCGGGTTACCTATGGTTCATTGGAAATCGTGAAAACACATTAAAACGGAGGGAATATTGCAGATGAGAACCGAGTTGAAAAACAAGGTGGTTATTACCGCGGCGGTCACAGGGGCCATTCATACACCAAGCATGTCCCCCTATCTCCCCATAACACCCGAACAGCTCATCGCCGAGATCCTGGCGGTACATGATGCCGGGGGAACGGTTGCCCATCTCCACGTGCGGGACCCGGAGACCGGTATCCCCAACGCGGACCAGGATATCTTCATGGAGATAGCAACCGAGGTCAAGAAGCGCTGTGACATCATTCTCTGCACCACGACCGGGGGCAGGCTCGGAGAACCGGTCGAAAAGAGGGTGCAGGTCGTCTCCACCCTGCGGCCGGAACTGGCGTCGCTCAACGCCGGGTCCCTCAACTTTGCCCTCTTCCATGTCAAGGACAAGTTCAAGGACTGGAAATACGACTGGGAAAAAAACTACCTCGAATTGACGGAAGATTTTATCTTCCCGAATACCTTCAAGACCATGCGCCAGTTCCTGGAGATCTTCAATAAGTCGAAAACGAAGCCGGAATTCGAAATCTATGACGTGGGTATGCTCAACAACGTGGCTTTTGCCATTCAGGCGGGATGGATCAAAAAACCCGTATACCTCCAGTTCGTCCTGGGCATCCTGGGCGGCATGCCGGCTACCCCCCAGAACCTGATATTCCTGGTCGACACGGCGAGGAAGGCCATCGGGGACTTCGAGTTCTCGGTCTGCGCCGCCGGCAGATACCAGTTCCCCATGGGCACCCAGTCCTTTCTCCTGGGCGGCAGCGCGCGCGTCGGTCTGGAAGATAACCTGTACCTGTCAAAAGGGGTGTTGGCCAAGAGCAATGCCGAACAGGTTCAAAAAATCATCCGTATTGCCCGGGAACTGGACCTGGAGCCTGCCACTCCCCAGGAAGGCCGGAAGATACTCGGGCTCAAGGGTCTTGACGACGTCAATTTCTAACCCGCTTTGATCTTCTTTTACCGGAGCTCGGGAGAAAGCCTGAGGGTCTTTTTCGGACGTTTTCTCATAGTGCCCGCAACCCATTCGCCTCTACCGGACGGATCTCTGCCACTCTTTTCCAAAGATCTTCCCTATTCTTCCCACCTGGCTGGGATCAATCTTGAGCGCCCGGGCGATTTCCCTGTACAGTTTTTTCCTGTCTCCGTTCTCGGCACGGATCAGGTTTTTCAGATCTCTTGTCTGCTTGAGCCCCAACCCCCCGACCTTCTTTATTGTTACATAACCGTCATTCCCCTCTTTGAGAAATCCTTTCAGGTAATAGGGCTTCATGCTTGTGTATCGGTCTTTCATCTGCTGCTTCAATTCCCGGATTGTCGGGTTTGACACCGTCAGGGTCTCATCGGCATAGGCCGTGGAACACGCGAAAGCCAGCAGCGTTTTCTTGAGAAGATGGCTGTCCTTGTCCGGGGAAGGCTTCTTGGTTGCGGGGGGTTTCTGGCCCCTGATGTCGTCCACGATCTTGCCCGCCACGGATTCAACTTTCTCTGCCGGAAAGTAGATGTTAATGGTAACGCATGCGAACAGCATCAGCGAAAAAATGCAGCTTACAGCCAGAAGTGCCTTTTTGTTTCTCTTCATTTCATCCTCCGGATCACGGGTGAACGTTTCTTTAATCCATTTTGCATTCAAGATGATAACAAGGCGGCAAGGAGTAGGAGACGGAGGCGTACGTTAACGGTACGTCGAGGAGCCGGCGACGCAGCCAACGCCGGTAGCGCTTGAATGCGAATTGGAATTAATCCGTCCCCTATCTGACAACTGGGCCGCTCTTTGATTGGGTCACACGCCTTAACCGCTTGACCATATCCTTGAAACTGACGCGACTATCGGGGTTTTGATTTATCACATTCACGCCTGAGAATAAACTCCTTTTTACCAGGTACTCCTTGTCCCCATCCCTGATGGTGCCGTTTATCCTGAAGGCATCGTTTTCCAACGAGGCATGGACACCAATCTTCTGGTATGGAAATTCTTTGAAAAAGCCAGCGAATACCCCGGCAGCGCCGACAAAAGGGCTCTGCCCGCCACCCAGTTCGGCGATATGATCGACAGCCTTTACGCTAATCCGCTGGGGAACGCCTTTTTTCCTGACCGTCTCCAGGAGCAGTTCAAATCTTTGGGGTTGACCTCCCGCTATTTCGAGCCTGTTCACGTGGCCTTTCAAAACCCCCTGAATTTTACCAAATCCTGTCCCGGCGGTCAATTTCGCAAGATCCAGGTCATGCCACCGGGCGTCTAATTTGAAGACCGGCGTGGAAGTGAACAGACCCGACGCGCCGATATTGGAAAACAGAACGCTTCCACCAAAAACCCTTGCCTCCATTTTTCCCCTGCTGCTCATGATTCCTTTTTCAATATGAATGGAATCCAGGCTGCCATTCAGGACACCCCGGATACTTTGTGTGGATAGTTTTGCCAACAGGGGACCCAGCCTGAAGGAATCCACACTGAGGCTCGTCTCACACGACGGCTTCATGTTGCCCCACCCCATGGTTTTCAAGGGGCCAATCCTGACCGTTCCGCCGGGGACCCTGAGGAGTGTGGGCGCAGGTATGGACAAGGTGTTTGGTCCGGCAAGGATGTCCAGGTTCAGGGGCTGAACAGCGATGAAGGGCGTTTTCATGGACCGAACGGACAGTCTTCCCCTGAGAGGTTTTAGGGAATCTTTTTTGTTGTAGTTCCGGTACCAGAGGGGGAGCGAAAGATCAATGCCTTCCAGCGATCCCCTATCGCTGCCAATGGAAAGGGCACCCCCCTTCCAGAGGAGACGGCCCTTGGCCGCCCATTGAGATCCTGTCCCTCTCACCCTGAAATCCCCCGACACGCTCCCGGCGGCGTCCATGGCGCTTAAAATCGGCTTTTCCGTCTGGAACGGATCCTTCAGGAGCGTTTCAAACACAGGCCCCAGCGGCGTGCCGGGGATATTCATGGAAACATCGAAGCCCCTTGCCGCGCCGCTCCCATGCAGTTCGCCATTCATATGAAGTTGCAGGATGGACTTGAGCCCCAGTGTCAGACCGGCCAGACGATAGCCTCCTTTCCTCACATTGTACATGCCCTCCGCCGAAAAGCTGAATGGGTTCTTTTTGAGATCGAAGTAAAAGCGGTCATACAGGACTTCTCCCCTGTCCGCTCGAACAGCAACGTGTGCTTCAATCCTTGAAAAAGATGGGTCAATCTTTCCCCCTATGTCCGCCTTGACAGCGAGGGCCTCCCCCAAAGAGGTTGCCTCGCGGTTCTGAAAGGAAAATTGTCCAAGGGTCACCCGTGTGCTAAAGACGTATCCTTCTTCCTTTCTCAGTCGTGCCTCAGCCTCTATATGATCCAACCCCGAGGCCTTCCAGCCCGACGGCAACAGTTCCAGTGCATGGGCCAAGTCAAAAAACCCTGTTTCCCTGCCCTTAAGTTTCACAGCTATTTCGCTTCTATCAACATTCAGAGACGCTTCGAGGTTTTTCAACAGGGAAGAATCCATATGGATGGCGGGCAGGGACAGGGTTCTTTTTACCGCATCCGCCTTGCCGTCCGCGGCTTTCAGCTTCATGTCCCTGATCAGAAGTTCCCTCCCCTTATAAACAAGCCCTGCCGACGAAATAAGGGCAGATAGATTCATGATGTCATATTTCGGATAGCTACCGGAAAAAGAAAAGGAGACCCTGAGAGGTTTCAAATCCAGACCAATCCCCGACAAGAGGATGTCGCTTGCGTTCACCGCGCCGGAAACCCGGATGTCGGGGAAGGTCCCCTTTGCACTCACCTTTCCGGCGATCATTCCACTTCCCCTGACGCTTGAGGAAACAAATGAAAGGTGATTCTGCCGGAAACCCGCGTGAAGATCTCCCTTCCAGATCCATGCATTCTCCCCATTCCCATTACAAAGGCCCTTGATATTGCCGGTCAGGTTAAGGGGTCCGGTCAGCGTCACGGGGGGCACCTTGATTTCTCGAGGGAGGAGGGAACGTAAACGCTCAGGGAAAAAACTGGATTTGAGAATCTTTACCCCGATCTCCGGTTGGGTTCCGAACCCCGCATTCAACAAACCCTCGAACTGTAACCCGTCACCCAGGGTGACGTGCAGGGGATCGGCACGCAGGGTCTTGTTCCCAAAATAGACTTCACCTCCCGTCGTGATGCGGACGCCCGGAAGAGAGATCTTTTCCTGAACTCCCTTCTTGTAGTTCATCCACCCGGACACAACCTCCGCATTACGGAAGGAAAGTTTCTTCTCTCGGACTTGATAAAGAAGACTTGCCCTTGCCTCCAGGTCTCTGATGCCGGCCATCGGGCTCTCAAAAAGGGCCCCTTTGAGGCTCAGAAAACCGTTAAATGCAGGATCATCAAAAGACAATTTCCGGTCCGCCGTCAGGTGAACGAGGGGAAGGAAAAGCTTCATACCCTGGGAAGGCCATGCAGCCCGAATTTCACAGAAGAGTTCGACAGGTTGGCCGGCCTCCAGTGTTGCCCGGATATGGTCTGCGCGAAGCGTACGTTCGCCCAGTCTCGCGGAGACAAGACCGTTGTGGATTTCCGCGGACTGGAGCCTGAGGTCCCTGAAAACGAAAAACACAAAAAGCCTCCTCAAGAGGCCACCAAGGAAGGAGGGTTTCGCAGGTTTTTTCCTGACCCCCGGGAGTTCAGGGTTTTCGGAGATATGGGAGGTAAACCCGGGCACCAGGATGTTTCTCACAACGAGGGTCCTGTGCCCCCATGACCCTTCAAATGAAAAGTCGGTTGTAACTGATGGCACGTCCAGGGAGAAACCTTTTGCTGTTTTCCCCGGCCCAACATGGACCCCTTCAAGCTCCAGTTTAAGCGGTTTGTGTGAATAGGTCATCCGCTGGATACTGAGAGAGGCCCCGATCGAGCTTGAGACAAATTTTTCTACAAGCGATTTTACCTTGGCGGGATGCGTGTAGTAATAGTAGAGAAGGGCGGACACTGAAAGCACTGCAAAAACCAGGACGGCCACACCAATGGTCACGATGATTTTTACCCTGGCTTTCATTTTCACCTGTCAGAATCAAGTGGGATCGGAAAGAAAAGGTTTGCAGCGTTATTGTAGCGAAGCGGAAGTGAATTGTAAATGACGCGAAAGATTTCAGCTGTAATGGGTTTCTTGGAAGGCATCGAGATTTCCATTGAAAATGATGCCCATATTTCACGCGATCGTCCGCCCAGGGACAAGATGATCGCTTTCATCAAATGGACCGGTTTCTCACACCATTCGCTCAATCTCCTTCAACTTCTTCTCCAGTCTTTTTTCGGAAACAGGGAAAAGGGTCTTCAGCTCCTGGGCAAAGAGCGAGACTTTGAATTCCTCTATCATCCAGCGGAATTCCTCCAAGGCCGCCTTCTTCTCTTGGGAGGACGTTCGGATCGGGTCATCCTGTGTCAACCCGTTGAGCCCTTCTATGAAAGCAGCGGCCCTGTCCATCTTCTGGCTCTCCTTTGAAGGATCATAGGCCCCCCTTTCAGCCCTTATCTCCAGTGCGCGCAGGTAGCGGAGAAGCTGCCCCAGGCGTTCAGGGGAATGAATTTCCAGAAAATTTACCGGCACCAGTCGTTCCAGATCTTCCCGTATCCGGGCGCACATTTTCAAGACAGCGGTATTTGAACCGTTCGCTCCCTCGATCCTGTGCAGGATCGATCGTGTCTGTTCATAGCCATCGAGCACCTTCAAGACCTGATCACGAAGTTCCCGTGTCCTTGAAAACAGGGAGGATCTCATGGCTTCAGCCTCGGCCATGAATGCTTCCCGTGTACGGATATCTTTCTGAAAGAGCAGCTTAAGAAGACAACCATACAAGGCCTTTGCAACAACCCGGGCACCTCCGAAATAGGCCACCCCCCTGGTTCCTTTCTCCGGCAGGGCGAGATCATGCTTCACAAACCTGAAATCCTTTGAAAATTGGAGGGTAAACAACTTCCGGACACCCTCCAGGTGGGATCGCCGGGCCTCGTCGGGGGTACGAAAGAGCCGAATGTTCACATGGGTGCCCTCGGCTTCAAGGCCCGGGTAGGCCTCGATGGAATCCGCAACAGTGATTTGCAGAGGCAGCGAATCGAACGCCCATTGGGTAAGGCCCTCTTTCTCCCATTGCATCCTTGCTTTCTTCCAGGCCGCTGTTTCTTCCCCTGGAGGCAAATCCGTCGCTTTTTGTCCCAGGAGCCCGATATCCCTCCCCGACTCGATTTCCCTGCCCTCCTGGTCCGTGACGGAAACCCGCATTTTCAGATGATCCGGGATCTCCACGGAGGCCCAGACCGAGGCGGGAATATCCACCTGGAAGCGATCAAAGACAAATGCGGACAGCCCGCTCAACAGGGGCCTGTCTCCTTGTTCCATCTCCCTGATGATGACATCCACCGTCTGTGAAACGGGAACGAGGAGTTTCCTGTACCTCTTAGGCAGTCCCTTGACCAGGGCGGTTATCTTTTCCCGCAGAAGACCCGGCACGCCCCTCTCAAGCTGCTCGGGCGACAGGAGGGAAAGCAGGCCGGAAGGGACGGAAACCGTGACCCCGTCTTCCCTTTCCCCTGGGGCAAACCTGTAGGAGCAGTCGAAAAGCCGGTTGCCGAAGCCCACCTGGTCTGGAAAAAGGGCGATTTTCTCCTCGTCCGGCGTGTCCATGAGCAGGTCATCTTCCCTCATCCTGAGACAACCGTCTCCCCCCTGCTCCTTTATCATCTTTTTGAGGGTGCGGATATCACAGATCCCTTTCAACCTCCGGGAATAGAAATCCGCCATGACCTGGTCGTCCACCAAAATCCCCCTCCGTCTCACCTTCTCTTCCAGGTCCTGCACGCCCTGGATAAGTTCCCGGTTGTATTTGAGAAAAGGGAGCTCCCCCCTGATCTCTCCCTCCACAAGGGCCGACTGGACGAACAGCCGGTGGGATTCCTCCGGGTCGATGGATCCATAAGAAATGGACCGACCTGACACGATCGTCAGACCGAAGAGCGTGACCTGCTCCACGGCACGGACCTCTCCCCGGTTCTTTTCCCAGTGGGGGCTGGAATAGGTGGAACGGCAGAGATCCCCGCCAAGGGATTCCAGCCAATCGGATTCGATTTTCGCCACGGTCCGGGCAAAGAGCCTGGACGTCTTGACCATCTCGGCCGCAACGATCCATTGGGGCCCCTTGTTGAAGAGGGTGGACCCCGGGAAAACCATCACTTCCCTCCCCCTGGCCGCCTGGTAGATGTTTTTCTCTTTCTTTTGGGCGATATTGGATAGAAAACCGCCCAGGATGGCCCTGTGTATCCTTGCATACATGGGCTCCTTCGTCTGCTCGCCCTGGGCCTTTTTCCCTTTCCGGCCGTGTTCTTCCATGATGGAGCAGATCTGTTCGTGGATCTGGATCCACTCCCTCATCCGGGGAAAAGAGAGAAAGTAGGCCGTGCAGAATTTCCGCATCTTGTTTTGGGTCTTGAGGGCCTCCCACTGGCGATGATACTGGGTCCAGATGTTGAGGAGGGTGATAAAATCCGAGGCCTTGTCCCTGAAGGGTGCGTGCGCCTGGTCCGCTTGGGCTGCCCTGTCCATTGGACGCTCCCGGGGGTCCTGAATGCTCAGTGCCGCGGCCATGACGGCGGCTTCTTCAACGCATCCCTCTTTTTCCGCCTCGATCATCATCCTGGAAATCCGCGGATCCAGGGGCATCCGGGCCATGAGGCGTCCCTTTTCCGTGAGGGAGACCTCCCTGCCCTTTCCGGAAATGGCCCCCAGTTCCATGAGCAGGCTGAAGCCGTCATTGATGCTCCTTTGATTGGGCCGGTCCAGGAAGGGAAACGTCGCAATATCACCCAGTTTAAGGGAAATCATGCGCAGGATGACCTCGGCCAGGTTTGAGCGGAGGATTTCCGGCGGGGTGAATTCGGGCCTCGCGTTGTAATCGTCTTCGGAATAGAGCCGGATGCAAACGCCGTTCCGAACCCGCCCGCACCGTCCCTTTCGCTGATCGGCGCTGGCCCGGGAGATATTGCTGATGGGCAGAGCGGTGGTCCTGGTCCCGGGCATATACCGGGAGATGCGGGCAAGCCCGGCGTCCGCCACGTACTTGATGCCGGGTATGGTCAAAGACGTTTCCGCCACATTGGTGGCCACTACGATCTTCCGGCCATGGACAGAAAAAACCCGTTGCTGCCTGGACCAGGGAAGCCTGCCGAAGAGCGGCAGAACGGCCGTGTTGGGATAACCTCTTCCCTCCAGCCTTTCGCAGGTTTCGAGGATATCCTGTTCGGTGGGCATGAAGACAAGGACGTCGCCTGAATCCCGCCTCCCCATGATCCTCTCAAGCGCCTGGACGGCCCTGTCCACGTAGTCGGGGTCATCATCTTTCCCCGCAGTGCCGTCCACCGGAAGATATTCAACCTCAACCGGATAAGTCCTCCCGCTCACCTGGATAACGGGTGCCTGATCGAAAAATTTGGAGAACTTTTCCGTGTCCAGGGTGGCGGAACTGATAATCAATTTGAGCTCGGGCCGTCTCCTGAGAAGCATCTTGAGAATCCCCAGGAGAAAATCGATGTTGAGAGTCCGCTCGTGGGCCTCGTCAATAATCAGGGTGTCGTACTGATAGAGCCCCGGGTCTCCCTGGGTCTCTGCCAGGAGCATCCCGTCGGTCAGGATCTTGATGTAGGCGGTCGGGGGGGTCCGGTCCCGGAACCGGATCCTGTATCCCACGGACTTTCCGAGTTCCTCTCCCATTTCCTCGGCAATCCGGCGGGCAATGGTGCCGGCGGCTATCCTGCGGGGCTGGGTACACCCTATCTTCCCGGCGATCCCCCTGCCCGCCTCCAGGCACATCTTGGGAATCTGGGTGCTCTTTCCCGAACCCGTATCACCAGAGATGATAACGACCTGGTTCTGTTGGACGACACGGAGGATATCGTCTTTTCTTGTGGTTATTGGAAGGTCTTCCGGGTAGGTGATTGGAGGTCTCTGAGCCAGCCGTGTCTCTCTTTCCAAGACCGACCTTTCAAGTCTCCTCTCCAGGGACGCCGCTTCCTTTTCAATCCGCTCTCCGGACTTCTTTCCCCGACCAATGGTCTTCTTTATATCCCTGAGACGTTTCGAGACTCTGTCCTGATCCAAAAGCATGGCCAGCGGGATGGTCTGGCGTATGTTGTGAAGACGGCTTTCTAAAGACATGAGAGACAAAGAGACCCGTGGTAATTGAGAAGGTTATCAGGTTCAGAGTTCTGGCTTCAAAGTTATCGCTACCCACTCTCTGAGCTGAACCTGTGCGCACCCTTGTATAGACAATAACACAAAATTTGGCAACCATAAGATACCCATTCAGGGACAAGAATTTGTGGTGAAACTGGGTTGGTCTGGAGCATATCATCTTGCTCGTTTCACAATTGTTTATCGCTCCGCGTTCATATTTTTCGATATTTCACTTGAGTGAATCTCCTCCCGCAGAGCGAGAGGCATCATGAAGCCCCCCGAGGGGAGCTCAAATGTTGGGAAAGTCCCTTAACCTTTGTCTTAATTATTCAAGGTCCAATTTTCTCTGACCACTTTCAAGGGCATCTTGCTCACGGATGTATTTCCTGATGGTTTTTTCATCCAGACCCACTGTGCTTACACAATAGCCCCGGGACCAGAAGTGCAAGCCCGTCACACGCTTGTTCCCCAATATCTGTCGGTGGATCCGAACTGCGCTCTTCCCTTTGATAAACCCCATCGCAAATGCAACACTGTATTTCGGAGGTATGCCTAGACACATATGGATATGGTCCGGCATCAGATGCCCCTCCACCACTTCTATCCCTCGTTGACGGCACAGCTCCCGCACTACTTCCCCAACTCGTTTTCGAAACTTCCCGTAGAGTACCCTTTTTCGAAAATTCGGAATGATTACAATATGGTATTTGCAATCCCATCTCAAATGCGATAAACTTCTTTATCCGTGCATAGGTTCTTCCTCCTTCCCTTTCTTAGGGACTTTCCCGGAGGAAGGGCCTATATTATTTCTCCCCGGATCGGTAGAACCTATCCGGGTTCTCCACCAGAGGTGGAGGGTTTAGTCAAAACTAATTAATCACTTATCAAGATTCTACAACGTATCTTTAGCAATATAAAGGAACCAGATCTCATGCCTGAAACACGTGTAGACAGCCAGATCTTCGAAAAATTTACGAGCTTTCGCCGCGGCATCGTTGTGGCCCGAAATATGAACAATAGGGGACCCTTCACACAACTCGCGTCCCTTCTGGATGAAGCTTTTGCCAACGCGGCCTCCAACCCCATCGATTTGACAACAGACCCGCGAACGGCTGCCTGGAACGAAACCTACCGGGAGTTGGGATGCAATCCGAAAAAATTCCCAGCCGCTCACCTTGCACTCCTGAAGCGAATTCAGAAACCAGGCGCCTCCATTCCTTTCATCAACAAGGCGGTGGCGATCATGAACGACAACTCTATCCGGGGTGTCTTGCCTGTCGGTGGGGATGACGTGCTCCGGGCTGGGGAAACCCTCGAACTTCGTTTCGCAGACGGGCATGAACAGTTTACGCCCTTGAGTGATCCGGAGAAAATCGAGCACCCGGATCCCGGGGAGATTATTTACGTGGTTGCGGAGACACGAGAGGTCATGTGCCGGCGGTGGAACTGGCGAAACGGATTTCAAACCCGGATCACTGAAGAAACGCAAGCCATGGTCATGAACATAGATGGACTCGGAGAGGACAGTGAGAAGCGGGCCATTTTGGTTCGTGATCGTGTGGCCCGAATGCTTGAACAATACTGTAATGCCGAAGTCGAGACAGCTCTCCTGACGCCATCCGAGCCATATTTTCGATTTGGGGGGGTAAAGGATATGCGAGGGAAAAGATCAGGGGCAAATCTTAAACCTTAAATAGTCACAACCAATCTTTAATATTTAAGATGCGACCCGGTTCATCTACTAAAAATAATTCATAATAACGGCATTAAGTGTGACGGCAAAAAGCCGCCGCGCCTTATGCCGAGCGTTGTTCGCGAGGATTGCAATCCGCCGGCCGTAAGCTGATCCGCGGCGATTATGTTTTAGATTATAAAGGAGGAAAGTTATGGCAACGTTACCAGAAGAAGTGAGTAAAGCATGGGAAGACCGGGAAGGTCCTATCATTCTGTCAACTGTAAATGGAGACGGAATTCCTAATGCTATATACGCTACCTGCGTGTCAAAATTCAGCAAAGATACTATAGTGGTTGCGAATAATTATTTTTCTAAAACACTCGAAAACATACTTGCAGGCAGCAAAGGAACAATTCTTTTTATAACAAAAAAAGGAAAATCCTATCAGATAAAGGGAACTATTGAATACCACAAAGAAGGTAGTATCTTTGAGGATATGAAAAAATGGAACCCTAAGAAACATCCAGGTCATGCTGCAGCAGCATTGAAAGTGGAAGAGGTCTATACGGGAGCAGAGAAACTTGTTTAGGTATAGCCTTAAAAGGATGGGGTCAAGAGCAGACCCTATAACTCTATTGCGGGTTCCCGCGTCTCACCCGGCCGTTAAGCATCTGATTTGAGATGGAGTTGCGAAAGGGAAAAAATGTTAAGAAATGAAGGCGAAAGGTTGAGGCGGGTCGTTGTGTGTTCGCCAAAACGTGAATATGCCCGTGCCAGCAATTTTGAAAAGCATAATATTGGCGAGCTGGGTATTCCAACAGTTGCAATTCAGCAGCATGATACGTTGAAATCTAAACTTAGCGAGTTTGGGGCTGAACTGATAGATATTTCAGAATTAGATGAACATCCAAATTCTGTTTTCACGCGCGATACAGCACTTTGTACGCCGCGAGGATATATAAAACTGCGGCTAGGTTTAGAAACTCGACAAGGCGAAGGGGAGTGGATGGCCGCAACTTTAGATTCACTTGGCGAATCTTGTGTGGGTAAAATCAAAGCACCAGGAACAGTTGAAGGGGGAGATGTTGTTCTAGCGGGGAAAGTTGCATTTATAGGGAAGTCAATACGTACGAATGGGGAAGGGATAAGACAACTTTCTGCGCTGTTGAAGATGATGGGATATGATATTCGGGTAATAGAATTGCCCAATACAATCTTGCATCTTGATAAAGCCTTGATGGTTCTTGGCCCAAGACAAGTCCTTTATTGTAGGGGCCTAATATCAAAAGAAAAGATAAAAGGCTTTGAAGGAATTGGAATATCTTGTGGAGGAGATACCACAGCGAATATTATATGTTTAGGAGATAAAAATCTGATCATACATCGCTCAAACTCAATCGTAATAGACCACCTGGAAGCCGAAGGGTATATAGTTCATAATCTTGATTTGGGCGAATTTGCCAAAGGAATGGGTGGACCAAATTGTCTCATTATGCCTGTCGAGCGCGGTACCTAACCCAACATGCACTTGACCGGGCTTTGCCCGGAGGGTAAGCGGCGCGATTTGCCAAATTTGTTTATGGCCAAACGGCAGCCGGAGCCAAGACACCAGGCAAGTGATGTAGCCGTTAGCGTCAGAAGGAGCGGAAAAGGATAGAATGAAAGTCACCATTTTCGGGGACTTTAGGGCCGCCTTTCACAGTTTTATCATAAATATGGACGGCCCACCTATCTAATGACATTCCATGAATTGGAAATTTTTAGGAGGGAAATAGAATGGAAGTAAGGCTTAATAATCACGGACAGAATTTACTTTCCACAAAGGTATT
>Ga0315540_10000772_pt1 | contig 18317 bp, 14 predicted proteins | sample SalMarSW160110MG_FD_203677 | JGI IMG/M metagenome (GOLD analysis project Ga0315540, IMG submission 203677) | Salt marsh sediment microbial communities from the Plum Island Ecosystem LTER, Massachusetts, United States - Salt Marsh Sediment SW1601-10 ...
TCGCTGGTCACCGTGCTGGTGGGTTCTGCATATGCCTTCTCCCTGGGAGTGTTTTCTCCCGCCCTTTTTACCATAACCCTCCTCGGTGTCGGATCTTTGCATCTTGGCGCCAACCTCCTCAACGATTATTACGACGCGCGAGGGAGCGATCCCATCAACGTGCGACTCACTCCTTTCAGCGGGGGGAGCCGTGTCATCCAGGAGGGAAAACTATCCGCGTATGTGGTGCTCCTCATGGCGCTTCTTTTCCTTGCTGTCGGTATGGCCGCTGGTATCTGGTTGATCTTCCTGAAACGCCCCTGGGTTGCGCTTTTCGGGGGATTAGGTCTTTTTTCGGGCTGGATCTATTCGGCTTCTCCTTTTCAGTGGATGTCAAGGGGATTAGGCGAACTGGTAATTTTTCTCGCGTTCGGTCCCCTGATCACGCTGGGGACCTTCTATGTCATGACCAATTCGGTGAGCTGGCCCGGGTTCGCAGTGGGTTTTCCCCAGGGGTTACTGGTTGCCGCCATCATCTGGATAAATGAATTTCCCGACTTCCAGGCAGACGCGAAAGCGGGAAAGAAGAACCTCGTGGTGAGACTCGGCTTAAAATCAAGCCGATACGGGTACGGGGTGATCATGCTGTGCGCTTTCGCATCCATCATCTTTCTGGTGGGGGCTGTGGGCATGCCCTATCTCATCATGGTGGGCTTCGCGGCCCTTCCCCTGGCATTCAAGGCCACGAAGACAGTCTGGAGACAATACCAATCTCTCGAGGGACTTGTTCCGGCTCAGGCCGCCACCATCCAAACGGTGATTGCCACCGGTTTCTTAGTATCACTTGGCCTGGTCTTGAGCCGTTTTGTGGGGAAATAAATGGTATTTATAAAGACACGCTATGTCACTTATTGAAAATAAGAAAAGGTTCTTTCTCTTCTGCACGGGATTGATTTTTCTCCTGGCAGTTTTTTTGGTGATGGGATTTGGCTATTACCTGATGAGCCCTGCCCAGAAAATCGACGATCAGCGCGTTGTTCAGATCCGCGAAGGGACGACGCTACGGGAAGTGGCCGTGAATCTGGAAAGAAACGGCATCATCAAAAACCGTTCTGTTTTTCTTCTCTGGGGCAGGTGCATGGGATACGGCAGAGCAATAAAAGCGGGAGAATATCTCTTGAGTCCGACCATGTCCCCACTCAGGGTTTTCGGTGTGCTTATCAGGGGCGTCGGCATTACCTATCCCGTTACCATTCCCGAAGGATATAACCGCAAACAGATAGCTCGACTCCTGGACGAGAAAGGGATCACCGACAGGAAAGCCTTTTTGCGCATTTCCAGCGACGCGGAGGTGGCAAGGAAATACGGTATCTCCGGGCAGGATCTTGAAGGATATCTCTACCCCGATACCTATCGATTCCGCCACGGCATGGATGCAAGAAAGGTGATTGATGTGATGGTCAGAAGGTTCCGGGAAGTCCTTGCCCCGTATAAAAAAAGTATTAAGAAAAGTCACCTGTCTCTTGAACAGGTGGTCACCCTGGCATCCATTGTTGAAAAAGAAACGGGAAGCACGGAGGAACGGCCCAAGATCGCAAGCGTGTTTCTGAACCGGCTGAGGAAGAAAATGCGCCTTGAGAGTGATCCCACTGTGATTTACGGCCTTGCATCTTTCTCGGGAAATTTGACAAGAAAAGACCTGGAGCGCCCCACACGCTACAATACCTATACCATTAAAGGCCTGCCTCCTGGCCCCATAGCAAGTCCCGGGATCGAGGCAATCAAAGCAGTGCTTTTTCCTGCTCGGAGCGATTATCTCTATTTCGTATCAAAAAACGATGGAACGCACCATTTTTCCACGACCCTGGAAGAACATAATCGTGCCGTTACTCGGTACCAGAAGAGGAGGCATGCCAGAGAAAAGCGAGAGCGGCAGGGATGAGTTGAGAATGATGATGAGATATTGAATTGTTTTTTATCTTGACAAAGGAAAGTAAAACTATTAAAAAAGACCTCAATAAATGATTTAAGGAATGCCCTTAACGAATATTTCTTAAATTAGAAGGTGTGCCTGTGCGCGTCCGAATAAAACAAAACCCCTGAAGCGGTGTACCCGCAGCAGGGGTTTTTTTGTCGGAGGTGTGCAACTTGTTTCCCCTGCAAGGAAACCAGGGAGGGAGTGTAATTGAAATGAGACCACAATAAGGGAGGTGATGAACACTCAGGCGATAACCTTTGCATGAAAAAAGGAGGGAATTATGGCCAACAGCAACCAAACAGAGGGGCAAGGATTCCTCAGGAACATTGGCGCTGGTTTGACAAATTGGACAGAAAAATGGATTCCTGATTCTTTTGTAATCGTTCTGATCCTTAGCATGATCGCTTACGTTCTGGCCCTCATCTGGGGATTTGGAAAAGAGATAGGTTTCGCGGACAGGCTTTACGGCGGGATCGAAGCATGGGGAAAAGGATTCTGGGTGTACCTTGCGTTCGCAATGCAGATGTGCCTCATTATGATGACTGGATACATCCTGGCCCTTTCGCCGCCCGTACGTCGTCTCCTGGACGGCCTTGCCGGTGCGCCGGACAAGGACAAGCCGGGTCAGGCCATCGTGATCATGGCGCTGTTTTCAACATTGTCTGCCTGGGTGTCATGGGGGCTCTCCATCATCGGCAGCGCCGTTCTGGCCCTGTTTATTGTTCGGAGAAATCCAAAGGTGGATTATCGCGTCCTGGTGGCCGCGGCATACCTGGGTTTGGGCTGCACCTGGCACTCGGGTCTCACCGGTTCCGCGACCCTCATGATGGCGTCTCCCGGCAATGCCCTCGTCAAAACAGCAATCAAGGAAGGACTTATCAATGCCCCCATCTCCACGGGGAGCACCATTTTTCATCCCTTCAATCTCATCCTGACAGCGGTTATTATCATCGTGGTGACCTGGATGATGGCCAAGATGCACCCGACCCCGGAGCATACCTACGTTGTGGAACCGGAACTCATGGAGCAGCTCAAGATCTATGAGCCGCCGAAAAGGGAGACGGCCAAATCACCCTCGGATTGGATGAACTGGTGGCCTGGCTTCAATATCATCATCGTGGTCGGCGGGGCCATAGGACTTTATTCGTACCTGAAGGGTAAACCGGCGGGAAACTGGCTGACCCTCAATAACGTGATCTTTTTCTTTCTGATGCTCGGGATCCTGTTCCACTGGCGACCATGGTCATTTCTCAAGGCCACGGAGCAGTCGGGCAAGGCAGTATGGGGGATCGTCATCCAGTTTCCCTTTTATGCCGGCATTTACGGTCTGATCAAATTTACCCTCCTCTCCCAGACCTTTACCGGCTGGTTCGTGGCGATCAGCAGCACTTCGACCTTCCTGTTGTTTGCCTACTGGTACGGGGGCATCTTGAACTACCTTGTGCCTTCCGGAGGCGGGGAATGGTTGATGACGGCGCCATATTTGCTGCCGGCCGGACATCATCTCGCCATCCCTGCGTACAAGACCGTAATTGCCTATGCATGGGGGGACATGATGACGGACATGATCCAACCCTTCTGGGCCATTGCGATGCTGGCTGTGGCAAAACTCAACTTCCGTGATATCATGGGATACTTGATGGTGATCTTCGTAGTTTATTTTGTGATTACCTCCATCGCCTTTCTCATCTTGCCGTTGCTCTAGAGCAGGCGGGTGATTCCAGGTATCTTTGAAGAAGCCGTCGCCCCGGAAGAAAAATGATCCTTTCGGGGCGACTTTTTCATTATACTGAAAGGAAAGTATTGATGCGTGATCTATTGTCTTATTCTGCCGTGGAGTTGGTTGCACTCATTCGTTCGAAGGAAGTTTCGCCCGTTGATGTCGCGGAAGAGACCTTCAAAGGATTAAGGGCAATCAACCCGCGGGTGAACGCTTTTGTAGCCCTGCGGGAAGAGCAGGCCATGGATGAGGCAAGGTTGCTGGGTGATCGAATCGCGAAGGGGGAAGATCCTGGCCCCCTGGCGGGTATTCCCCTGGGGGTGAAAGACCTGGAAGACGTGGAAGGCATGGTCACCAGCTTCGGTTCCATCCCTTTCAAGGACAATGTGGTGCACCAGGACTCAGTGCAGGTTGCTCGCCTCCGAAAAGCAGGTGCCATTGTGGTCGGGAAAACCAATACCCCGGAGTTCGGGTTCACGGGATTCACGAAAAACAGGTTGTACGGCTTGACGCGAAACCCGTGGAATCTCGAGAAAACTCCCGGGGGATCCAGTGGCGGTTCTGCCGCAGCAGTGGCCTCCGGGATGGTTCCATTGGCTACCGGTTCCGACGCTGGAGGGTCCATTCGCATACCGGCATCGTATTCGGGCTGTTTCGGGATGAAGCCCAGCTTCGGGAGGATTCCGCTGGGTCCGTCGGACCTGCTGCACATGACCGCAACCTGGACGCTTGGTCCCCTTTCAAGAACCGTCAGCGACGCTGCTTTGTACCTTGATTCGGCCGCGGGATATCACCCGGCTGATCCAAACTCACTTCCCCGACCCTCCTTGTCTTATCTGGAGCGCTTGAAGCAGGAACTCCCGGGACTGAAGATTGCCTACAGCCCCGATCTTGGCTATGCACGGGTCCAGCGAGACGTGGCCCGTCTTGTGGAAAAAGCCGTGGATTCTTTTGAACAAATGGGACACCGTGTGGAAATGTGGAAAGGAGAATTCCCTGAGGTGAGCAATGCTTGGGCGCAATTGATGAACGTAGAGCTGTATGCGTTGCTGCAGGAGGACTTTGCACGAATCCGCGAGGACCTTGGGAGAACGCTGGCGTTTTCGCTGGATCAGTCGAAAGCCCTTTCGGTAGATGACCTGATTGAAGGGCAGATGGTCCGAACCAAATTGAACGGCGTCCTTTGGAAGCTGTTTGAACAATTTGATCTTCTCCTGACGCCCGCCATGCCCACGGAGGCATTTGGTGCCAAAGGACCGCCGCCCGCAGAGATAGACGGACACCCGATTTCCCTCCTTGGCGCCGTGGCATTCACCTATCCATTTAATCTCTCCGGGCACCCTGCTGCCACCATACCGGTAGGCCACACCGAAGCCGGGCTCCCGGTCGGACTCCAGATCGTGGGACCGCGGCACAGGGATGATCTGGTGCTCCAGGTGGCCAAGGCCTATGAGCGTTCTCACCCGTGGGATTACCCGCCCCCTCCCATCACTGCAACCTGACACTCTTTTTCTGGTCCTCGGGCTCAGTTTTGATTTGGGGTAGCAGAGGGTCTTGTCTGAAGAGCAGGTGAATGGGATGTTTCTGAAGCGGCGTCATTTCGGCCCTGGAATAGGACAGTGGGAGGGCCGAAATCCGCAGCGACCGGAGTCATGGAGGACGAAAAGAGCGTAGCTTCAGGAATATGCCGTTTGCCTGCTCACTTGGATCACCCCCAACATTGGAAGTACAATATGACTTGGTCGGAAAAGCCTTTCAAGAAGAATCAGAGAGATCACATCAAGGAAATCAAGACTTGACAGATAATCCTGTATACCGTATACAATTTCCATGGCCTAACCCTTCCTGTCATAGCTTTTCATCGGAGGACATCCCATGGAACTTCTCAAGGAACTGACTGTTCTATCCCTTGAACAGGCAACCGTATTACCCTATCTGACCCTCCGTCTTGTCGAGGATGGTATGCAGGTTATCAGGCTGGAGCACCCGGTCTATGGAGATCCAAACCGGCTCATTGGTGATAATGTGCTCGGGGAGGAACGGATGAATGCCTATTTTCTTTGCATTAATGCGGGGAAAAAGGGACTGACGCTTGACCTGGCAGACCCTGATGGACAAGAGATTTTCCGTCGTCTGATTCGGGAACTGGATGTGGATATCTTTGCAACCAACCAACTCCCTCGGAACTACCAGAAACTCGGCATCGACTATGATTCACTTAAGGCCCTGAAAAACGATATCATCTGGCTGGGTGTTACCGGGTTCGGGCCCGAGAGCAACGAGGCGGCATACGATCCCATATTGCAGGCAAAGTCGGGACTCATGGAGATGACGGGCGAGAAGGGAGGAGATCCGCAGGTTCTCGGGATTCCGCTCCCTGACATGGGGACGAGTGAGCACGGGTACGGTCTGCTGATGAAGGCGCTTTACCGGCGACAGGCCACAGGGAAGGGAAGCAGGATTGATCTGGCCATGTTTGAATCCTCAGTGTCGTGGCTCACTGTTCCCATTACCCTTTCCACCAGCTTCGGCCAAAAGATAACTCGGAGGGGCAACACCCATGCATTCTTCTGTCCGGTTTCGGTATACAAGACAAGGGATGGCTTTGTATACCTGGCGGTGGGGAATGAGCGGCAGTGGAAGTCGCTGGTTTCTCAGGAGGCGTTCAAGTCTCTTGATAAACCCGAATATGAAAAGAACGCGGGAAGAATAGCAGACGTTGAGAACCTTAACCGGGCGATAAATAGGATTACCCAGGAGTACACCTCGGAAGAGATGATCGCCCTTTTCAATTCTATTACAGTCCCCATCAGCAAAATCAGGACCATCCCTGAGGTGGTAGCGGACCCATTGGTGCAAAAAAGACTCCTTCACGCGGAAGATCCGGTTTCCGGAACTCGCATCACCCTGGCACCTCCCCCGTACATGACACCCTTTCTTGAAAGCGCGGACCGTGTACTGAGTTTCCCTCCCCGTTTCGGTGAACATAACGAGGAGATATACGGTCGGCTTGGATATTCCCGGGACCATCTCAGCCGACTGAAAGAGGACAGGGTCATTTGAAGGTAGAATTCCCCATTCCCAATTCCGAATTCAACATGGAGGTACTATGAACATTATCGTTTTGGTGAAACAGGTCCCTGATACAACGGAGGTTAAGCTGGATCCCAAGACAGGGAACCTGATCAGAGAGGGTATCGAGAGTATTATCAACCCTGACGACGTGCACGCCCTTGAAGCGGCCATAGATCTGAAAGAAAGTCATGGGGGAAAGATTACCGTCCTTTCCATGGGCCCGCCTCAGGCGATAGATGCCATATCAGAAGCCATGGGTATGGGCGCTGATGAGGGTATCCTGCTCTCGGACAGGGCATTTGCAGGTGCGGACACCTGGGCCACATCCACCACCTTGGGAAAGGCCATAGAAAAGGTGGAAAACTACGATCTTGTCCTTTGCGGCAGGCAGGCCATAGACGGGGATACCGCCCAGATAGGGCCGCAGGTAGCGGAGTATCTCAACCTGCCGCAGGTCAGCTACGCGTACGATATCGAAAAGGTGACCAAAAAGAGTATGGTGGTGAAAAGGCGCCTCGAAGACGGCTTCGAAAAAATCCTGTGTCCCCTCCCCGCCGTTTTGACGGTGATCGGAGATATGAACAGGCCCAGATATCCCCATGTGGCACGGCTCATCGACGCCTGCGGAGAAAAAGCGAAGATAAAGATCTGGAATACCGCAGACATCGGGGCACAAACAAGGGATGTGGGGCTGGAAGGATCCCTGACCCACGTGATCAAAACGTTTGCTCCCAAGTTCAAACGCCAGGGAGAGATGCTCCAGGGCGATACAGAGACGATCGTAGAAGAACTGGTCGGGAAGCTCAAGGAGAACATGCTCATCTAGAAATTCGGAAGTCGGAATGGGGAAGGCGGAAAGGGAAATCCGCATTCCGACTTCCGAATTCCCAATTCAACAAGGAGAACAAAATGACTGTCTGGGTTGAAGTTGATCTCTGCAACGGCTGTAAACGTTGCGTCAAGACCTGCCCGTACGGTGCGGTGGAAGTAGTTGACGGCAAGGCGCATATCCTGGACAACTGCACCTCATGCGGCGCCTGTATACAGGCCTGTAAGCCGCATGCCCTGCAAACGGATGTGGAGCCGAGAAAAATTCCCGATTTTAGCGATAGGAAGGGGATCTGGGTGTTTGCGGAACAGCGGGACGGCGTTTTGACGCCGGTATCCCTGGAATTGCTCGGCAAGGCCCAGGAACTTGCCGGTGACTTGGGCCAGGGTGTCTCGGCGGTGCTCCTGGGATACAAGGTATCTGATCTGTGCGGGAAGCTCGGGGAGTACGGAGCTGACAATGTCTATCTGGTAGAGCACCGGGCACTGAAGGATTACAGGACCATTGCCTATGCCAAGGCCATTGAGGAATTGGTGATGGCTTTCAAGCCGAATATCCTGCTGATGGGAGCCACCCATATTGGAAGGGACCTCGCTCCCCGTGTTTCCAGAAGGGTGGGCGTGGGATTGACCGCGGACTGCACGGACCTCTCCATCGATCCGGAAGAAAAAATTCTACTTCAGACCAGACCTGCCTTCGGTGGAAATGTGATGGCCACCATCGCAAATCGCTATTCGCGTCCCCAGATGGCGACGGTTCGTCCGGGAGTGATGGAGGTAAACAGGAAGGCGGAAAAGAAGACGAAAATCATCAAGCAGAGGATATCCCTCACTGAGAAGGAAATCGGGACCAAGGTCCTGGAAGTGGTACGGGAGAAAAAGAGGGGAGTAAAACTTGATCAGGCGAAAGTGATTGTTGCCGGGGGGCGGGGAGTTGGCTCTCATGAAGAGATGAAAGCGTTGTTCTCCCTTGCGGGGACATTGGAAGGCGAGGTTGCGGGGACCAGAATCATTGTAGAAGAAGGGTGGCTGCCTGTTGAGCAGCAGGTGGGCCAGACCGGTCAGACCGTGAGGCCGGAGCTTTACATCGCCTGCGGCATTTCGGGGGCGATTCAGCATCGGGCCGGCATGCTTGGGTCCCGCTATGTAATCGCGATCAACAGTGACGAGCGGGCTCCTATTTTCGGGGTTGCGGACTGGGGCGTCGTGGGCGACCTGCACGAGGTTGTCCCTGCACTCACAAGAAAGATCAAGGCAAGCAAAAAGAAACAGGGGAAATAAGGGGGCGAGATGCTGCGTTCAGATTTAGAAAAACTGCACAGGAAAATCATGGCCAGATTTGTGGACGAGGAAGTCATCCCCGTGGCCAGGGAACTTGATGAAAAGGGCGAATTCCCAGCGGAATTGTTCAAGAAGCTCGCCGACATGGGGATCCTGGGGATACGGTATCCCAAGAAGGTGGGCGGTTCGAGGGGAAATACCACCCTCTACTGTATTGCCATGGAGGAACTGGCCCGTGGGCTCCTGAGTCTCGCCGCGGTGACGGCAATGCAGTCCCTCATGGCCACCAACGGCCTCTATCTCTACGGCACCAGGGAAATGCATGATGAATACCTCCGCCCTGCATTAAGGGGTGAAAAAATCGGGGCCTTCCAGCTGACCGAACCGGAAGCCGGATCCGATCTCGGAAACGTGCGAACATCGGCCGTGAAGACCGAAAACGGCTGGGTGATTAACGGCATGAAGACCTGGTCCACAAGCGGTCCGTACGGCGACTTCCACACGGTCCTTTGCCAGACGGATCCTGCGAAGAAACTCAAGGGACTCATGTTCGTCTTCATCCCGGCCGACACGCCCGGATTTTCCCACAGCAAGAAATTCGAGACCCTTGGCACCAGGACATCATCCCTTTCCGAGATCTATTTTAACAACTGCCATGTGCCGTCGGAGTATATGCTTGGTGAAATGGGGCGGGGCCTGGATGTCCTGCTCACCATCCTGGCGGAGATACGAGTCATGACTGCCTGTCTCGCCCTGGGACTCCACCGGGCCGCCATGGATGACTCTATCCGGTACTGCAAGGAACGCGTACAGTTTGGGAGGCCCATCGGAAAATTCCAGTTGATCCAGGCCAAGATCGCGAATATGGCGGTCAATCTGGAGGCGGGTCATCTCATGTCCTACAAGGTGACCCATCTGATTGACAACAAGGTCTCTTGCCTGAATGAAGCATCCATGGCCAAGTATTTCGCCACGGAGTCGGCCTGCAAGGCGGTGGACGAGGCCACAAGAATCTATGGCGCGTATGGTTATTCCATGGAATATGCGGTCCAGAGATATTACCGGGATTCTCGATTTCTCCTTTACGGCGGCGGGACCCATGAAGTCCTGCAGACAACCATTGCGCGGCAATACGGGATTTAGCCCGCATTTCTCACGGGCCTTCGTAGCGAGGTGGTGGAGAGTCCCGTGGATGGCAAGTTGAGCTTGCGAAATCCCGCTATCGGGAGCGCGCGAAGAAAAATGGATGAAGGCGTACTATCAGTACGTCGAAGTCATTTTTCGAGCGCAACGCGGGAGACATGGGGCTATCCGCCACCACAGTAGATTGCCCGTGAGAAATGCGGGTTAACCATCCAGGAGAAAAAATCATGACACCCTCCGGGGAGCATGACCCCCTCGCCAAGAGCCTGAAAGGGTTGGATTCACCTCCTCAGCGGATCTCGTTGGGCCAGTATGTCTATGACACGGTGAAACACGCCGTGGTCATTGGAGACATGGCGCCGGGAACACGGATGGTTGAAAGCCGTCTTGCCGAGGCCCTTGGGATCAGCCGGACACCGGTCAGGGAGGCCTTTCACAAGTTGGAACGGGAGCGCCTGGTCCGACGTTCACCCGCGGGCGGATTTTTCGTGGTTGGGCTGACGCAGGCCGATGTGGAGGAGACATTCGGTATCAGGAGCATCCTTGAGAGCTACGCTGCAAGGCTCGCAGCTCTGAAACACCGGGAAAGCGATCTGGCGCCCCTTGAAGCGAAGATCCGTGAATATCAGGAGCATCTTGACACGGGCCAACTGGATTTATTGCTGAAGATAAACACCGAATTCCACGACCTGCTGTACGGCCTGAGCGGGAGTCCCCGTCTCGTGAAGATGATCAATGACCTCCGCGACCTGATATTCCGGTTCAGGCAGGTTATCCTGAAGATCGAGGGCATGGCCAGGTTGAGTAATGAAGATCACTTGGGCATGCTGGAGCATATGAAGAAGCGCGACGCGAACAAGGTAGAAAAACTGGTGCGGGAACATATCCTCCGGGGCCAGGAGATCGTGCTCAAGGCATTCGATGATGAATTCAGGAGTAACGGTAACGGGGGAGATAGGCTGTAGGTTTTGATGTATAGCAGTCTTCAGCCTAATGAACCTGAATAACGGAGAGGGATAAACATAAAGAAGCTCATCCGGAAATACAAACGGATGGCTATTAGGTAGTGCCTATCCAGAAATGAGATAGTTTGTTCAAGATCAAGTCGAAGATCCCGGACTTTGAGCGGGGGCATACGAAAATTTTAGCCACAGGAATACATTTAGGTATTTCGAGGACTAAAATTTGAGCATAACGACGATATTGGGCAAAATAGCCATTTATGGATGGGCACTAGGTAGGAAGGGAGTGAAAACACTATGGGACAGAGAAAAATACGCGTACTTCTGGCAAAACCGGGCCTGGACGGGCATGATCGCGGGGCTAAGGTCGTTGCCCACGCCCTTCGGGAGGCAGGGATGGAAGTGATCTACACCGGCCTGCATCAGACCGTGCCAAGCATCGTGAAGCAGGCCCTCCAGGAAGATGTGGACGTGATTGGGCTTTCCATCATGTCCGGCGCACACATCCCGATTTCCAGGAAATTGATGCAGCTGATCAAGGAGGAAAATCTCGATGACAAAATTGTGGTTGTGGGCGGCGTGATTCCAAGCAGGGACATCGCTCCGCTGAAAGAGCTGGGTGTGGACGGGATCTTCCCCGGGGGCGCCTACTTTGATGAAATTGTCCAATTTATAAAAGAAAAGGCTGCTGCATGATCGGGTGCAGTGCCCCTTATTGCGAAAAGGAGAGGACATTATGGGAGTAGCTACATATATCAAGGACGAAAATGATGCCATCAAGGAGGTCATTTTGCAGTCCGGCATCAAGGTGAAGCCTGTGTATACGCCGGAAGACCTGGAAAGGGTTGGCTTTGACTATGAAAAAGACCTCGGCAATCCGGGTGAATTCCCTTTCACGAGGAGCCTGCACCCCCTGGGATATCGCAGCCGGAACTGGACAACCAGGCAGTACACCGGCTTCGGGACCCCGGACCAGACGAATGAACGCTTCAAGCTCATGATCGCCAACGGCCAGACCGGCCTCAATGTGGCTTTTGATCTGCCCACGCAAATGGGCTATGATTCCGACGACCCCATGGCCGAAGGAGAGGTGGGCCGGGTCGGGATGGCCATCGACTCCCTGAGGGACTTCGAGATCGCGTTCAAGGATATCCAGCTGAACCGCATCGGTTCCGGCCTGACCATCAATGCCGTGGCTTCCGTCATGCTCGCCATGTACCAGGCCATGGCCGAAAAATTCGGATATAAAAAGACCGAGATTTCCGCCACTCCCCAGAATGACATCCTCAAGGAAATGGTGGGACGCGGAGCCTGGATATACCCGGTGGAGCCGGCGGTCCGGCTTATCGGAGATACCATAGAATATTCCATGACGGAACTGCCCAGATGCAATCCCGTTTCCGTGGCGGGATACCATATCCGTGAATCCGGGTGCACCCCGGCTCAGGAGATCTCCTACGCCTTCATGATTGCCTTTGCCTACATCGACAATGTGGTCGCCCGCGGCTACAAGGCCGAAGACTTCGTGGGCAGGTTCTCCTTCAACCTGAACATCTACGGGAACCTGTGGGAAAACGTGGCAAAATTCAGGGCCGCCCGGAAGCTCTGGGCAAAGCTCCTGAGGGAGAGATATGCCGTTCAGGACAAGAAAGCGCTCTTCCTGCGGGGTATATTCGGCGGGGGCGGTTCAGGCATGACCAAGCAGCAGCCGGAGAACAATATTATGCGGGGTGCCTATTATGCCCTTACCGCGGCCCTTTCCGGTGCACAGACCACGGCCCTTTGCAGTTTCGATGAAGCATACACCATCCCCACGGAACGCGCAGCGCTCCTCTCCCTCAGGACGTTTCAGATCCTCATGGACGAGATCGGTCTCAGGGACACGATAGATCCCTTGGCTGGGTCCTACTTCCTCGAGACCCTGACCAAGGAAATGGAAGGCAAAATCCTGGAAGAGATGGAAAAGGTTGAAAAAATGGGAGGCATGGTCAAGGCCGTGGCCTCAGGATATGTCCAGGCGGAGGTCTCGAGACAGGCCTATGAATTTGAAAAGAAACTCCAGGAAGGATTGGTCAAAAAGGTTGGGGTGAACGAATACACCGAGGGTGTGGACATGGAAGTGGAGCTCTTCGAATATAATGAAGAGTGGGCAAACCTGCAGATTGAACGGCTGAAAGAACTGAGAAAGACCCGGGATAACAGGGCGGTGAAGGAATCATTGAAGGCCTTGGAAAAGGCCGCAAGGGATGAACAGAACGTCATGCCTTTCCTGGTGGAGTGTTGTAGGAATTATGCGACCGTCGGCGAAATGGCGAACGTCTTCCGTGACGTTTTTGGCGAGTGGACGGAACCAAACATTTTTTGAGCTATCTTGCAGTGGACATGATGATAGACTTAGGCCTAGAGAACAAGGCAGGTAACAGTGAGCATTGAAGCTGACAGCGTACGGGGATATTTCCCTGGAGAGGAAGGTGTTCCTTACCGGGCGGTGGTGAAGTCCATGAACATTGCCTGGTGCGTGCAGCGCTGGAGTGAATTGCAGCCTGAGAAACCCGCCATCATTTTTGAGGGGACTTCGATCAGCTATTCCATACTCCAGCAGCGGGTAAACAAGACCAGTTGTTGGCTTCAATCCCTTGGGATCGAAAAAGGGGACAGGGTGGCGGCGATGCTGAGTAATTGCCCTGAATTTATGGATCTCTACCTGGCCTGTTCCCGCCTGGGCGCCATATTTGTCCCCATCAATTTTCGAATGGCAGCCCCCGAAGTGGATTATACACTGAGGAATTGTCGCCCCCGGCTCTTTGTCTTCGGTGGCGAATCTCCAGAGGAATTGGCCGGATTGGACATCAAGAATTATTTATCAACGGTGCTGATTGCAAGCGTTGGAGAGCAGAACCTCGACTCAAGGATACCGGATTACCGCACAGGGGTGGAGAAATTCGAGGGACAGGAACCTTTCATAACCGGATCCACAGGACCGGCCGATCCGGAGGAACCCCAGGTGATCATGTATACGTCAGGCACCACCGGGGAGCCGAAAGGGGCCGTGCTGACACATCGGAAGACCTTTTTCAACTGCCTGAATGCTGATATTTTCTTCAAGCTTCATTTTGATGATATCATGCTTATCATCCTGCCGCTGTTCCATTCCGGAGGGCTCTTTATCCAGGCGTCACCCATTCTATACAAAGGGGCGACGATGGTAATCCACCCGAAATTTGAGGCTTTGAAGACTTTCCGAGATATAGAGCGATTCCGGGTGACGAAATTCCTGGGGGTCCCCACCATTTACAAAGCACTCCTGCATGTAGCACCCGGGGAAAGAGGAGCCCTTTCCTCGTTGAAGGTTTCCGCGATCGGTGGCGAAAAGACAACGCATGAACTGCTCCTGAAATGTAAAGAAGCCGGATTCCCGGTCCGCCAGATCATGGGGCAAACAGAGACCTCCATTCTCCTGTGGGCATCAGAAGAAGCGTCTCTTGCAAAACCGGGCACCGTTGGGCGGCCTGTTTTCCATGCCGAGGTGAACCTTGTTGACCGAGATGGGGTACCGGTGAAGCCTGGGGAAGTAGGTGAAATTGTGGTGCGGGGTTCCATCATGATGAAGGAATACTGGCAGGACCCGTTGAAGACAGCAGAAACCATTCGAAATGGATGGCTCCACACGGGTGACCTGGCGCGAATGGATGACGAAGGGTATTTCTACCTTGTGGACAGGGCCAAAGACATGTATATTTCCGGGGGGGAAAATGTCTATCCGGCTGAGGTGGAAAAAGTGTTGAGAGAGCACCCCGGAGTGGAAGATGTCGCTGTCATCGGGGTCCCGGATGATCAGTGGGGAGAGGCGGGACAGGCCTTTGTTATCAGAAAAAAGGAATTTGATCTGAAGGCAGAGGACTTGATCAATTTCTGCAAAGGGAAGCTCGCCCGGTATAAATGGCCGAAGAAGGTTTCTTTTGTTTCTTCTTTTCCACGCACGTCCCTTGGAAAGGTTCGAAAACTCCTCCTCACCGGTGGGACCAAACCTTTTGAAGCGAGGATTGCCAATACTGAGTTAAAAAGAGCCTATTAGGGGAAGGGCCATGTAAGGGGCCTTGTTTATATTTCTCTAGACGAAAGGGGGTGGAAAAAAGGCTGTTCATCATAGGAGAAGGTTTTCTGAATCGTTCACCCATCCATTAGGAGGTATTAAAATGCGACGAAAAATAGCTTTTGCATTGGCTGGAGTTTTTCTGGCAACCATACTTGCGATTACCTTGATGCCTGCAAATGCCGTAGCAGCGCCGATCAAGCTCAGCTACGCGAACTTTCCTCCTGCTCCTACCTTCCCCTGCGTCCAGATGGAACGCTGGAAAAAGGAAGTAGAGGCACGGACTAATGGAAAGGTCCTGATTAACACCTTCCCGGGCGGGACGCTCCTGGGAGCCAAGAATATGATGGACGGAGTTATTGCCGGTCAGGCTGATATCGGGTGTTTGTGCATGGCCTATCAGCCGGGAAGGTTCATGGTCACCAATGCCACAGCCCTCCCTGTTGGCTTTCCGAATGCAACCGTGGCAAGCCTCACGCTCTGGGATCTTTATAAGAAATATAAGCCCGAAGGGTTTGCAAAGGTGAAGGTTCTTACCATGTTCACCTGCGCACCTGCAAATATTTATGCCAAAGTTCCTGTAAGGAATTTACATGATCTCAAAGGCTTGCAGTTGAGAGCTTCCGGAGGCGTTGCCGAAGTTTTGAAGGCTCTTGGTGCAACTGCTGTCGGAATGCCTCAATCGGCAACCCCCGAAGCACTTCAGAAGGGAGTTGTGAAGGGCGCTGCATCTTCGCTTGAAACCCTCAAGGATTTCAAATACGCAGAAATGTGTAAATATGTGACAATGTTGAATGGGCCGGTCTACCCCTTTGCAGTAGTCATGAACATGGATAAGTGGAATAGCCTGCCCAAGGATGTCCAGGAAGTGTTTGATGGCATGACAGTACAGCAGTGTGTATGGACAGGATTATACATGGACAGTCATGTGAATGAATCCATCGCCTGGTCAAAGAAAAATTATAATATAGAGATTACGGTACTCCCGAAGGAAGAAAAAGCAAAATGGGATAAGTTGCTTGAACCAATTACGGGTAAATGGATTAAAGGTGCGGAGGCAAAAGGACTGCCGGCCAAAGGTATTGTAGCGGACATAAAGGCCTTTGGGGCTATGTATGCAGGGCAATAAAGGCACCGTGGCGTTCAGCGGTTGCGGATTGTGGATCGCATGCTTTTCATAAGATCCACAGTCTGCAGCCATTTTTCCATGTTGAAAGCGTAACAAGAACAAGCAGGATGCACCATGAGGGCATCGGGGGCAGATATGTGGATTCTTGAGAGAATAAGCAACTTCTTGAACCAAGTTTTCATCTGGATAGCTGGCTGCTCGTTAGTCGCAATGGTCCTTTTGACCTGTACAAATATATTCCTTCGCATTATCTGGAGGCCGGTTATTGGCACGTTTGAACTCATGGGATACCTGGGGGCCGTGGTAACGGCATTTGCCCTTGGCTACACCCAGAGCAGGCACGGCCATATCGCCGTTGATATCGTGGTTCTGGGCTTCCCCAAGAGATTGCAGGGAGTTTTAAACGGGATAAACGGCATCCTCTGTGTGGCTTTTTTCTCCCTCATCGGCTGGCAGGTTGCAAAATATGCCACGAATCTCTGGAGAACAGGAGAAGTGACCGAGACCTTGCGCATAATCTATTACCCCTTTGCCTATGCGGTGGCCCTTGGGTGTTTTTCCCTGGCACTGGTCTTTCTGGTTGAAGGCCTGCAATCTTTTTTTGGAAATCGGGGGGTGAAAAGTTGAGCCTGGCCGTTGTTGGAATCATCGGAATCGTATTTCTCCTCCTTGTTCTTTTTTTCCTGGGTATGCCCGTTGGCTTTGCCATGGCGATCGTGGGTTTCTGCGGGTTCTGGCATGTCGTGTCATTCAACGCCGCCATAAACATGGTGGGAACAGATGTCTGGACCACCTTTTCAAGTTATGGCCTCACTGTGGTCCCTCTCTTTATTTTCCTTGGTTATCTCGCATTCAACTCGGGGATCGCGGACAGGTTATATGATGCGGCGTACAAGTGGTTCGGACATTGGCGGGGAGGACTTGCCATAGCCACCATAGGCGCGGATGAACTCTTTGCGGCGATTTGCGGTTCCAATACAGCCACCGTTGCGACCATGGGTGCCGTTGCATTGCCGCAGATGAAAAAATACGGCTATGCCGCATTGCTCAGCAGCGGGACCATCGCGACAGGAGGTACGTTGGGGACAGTCATGCCGCCCAGCGTGATCCTCATCATCATCGGGTTGCAGACAGAGCAATCCATCATTCAGCTTTTTCTCGCGGGTATCCTGCCCGCAGTGCTCCTTGGTTCCCTGTTTTTCCTGACGATTTTCGTCCTCTGCAGAATTCGCCCTGACCTCGGTCCCGCAGGCCCCAAGACGAGACTTAAGGAGAAAATCAAGTCCCTCTGGGGTGTCATAGAGGCGGTTGCCATTTTCGTCCTAGTCATCGGCGGGCTTTACCTGGGTATTTTCACCCCCACCGAAGCCGGAGCAGCAGGTGTCTTTTTCACCCTTGCCGTCACGGTCCCTTTCGGAAGGCTCAGCTGGAAAGGGCTTATTGATTCTTTTAGGGATACCCTGAAGATTTCCGCCATGGTTTTTTTCCTGGTGACCGGGGCCATTATTTTCGGCCGTTTCCTGGCGGTGACGAGACTGCCGTTCAGCGTCGCGGAGTTTGCCACTGCGCTCCCCGTATCGCGATACGTGATTCTCGCAATCGTGCTGGTGATTTATATCATCGGCGGATGCTTTGTTGACTCGCTGGGATTCCTGGTCCTGACTATCCCGATTTTTTTCCCCCTTGGCATGGCCCTGGGGTTTGATCCCATATGGTATTCCATTATCCTGACCATGGTGACCACCATGGGCGCCATCACACCCCCTGTCGGCGTGAATCTTTACGTGGTCAAGGCCATCAATCCTGAAATAGAGCTTTCCACCATTTTTAAGAGCATTATCTTTTTCTTGATGGCCTGTATTATCAGCATAGTTATCCTGATAATTTTTCCGAAAATCGCGTTACTTATTCCACACATGGCCCGGTAGGATTCCACGTATTTGTTGGGGCCGTAAAATTTGATGACTTTGCAAGAATCATCATCATGCCTATGGACGGGCACAGAAATTAACGGGATGTCTTGTGAGCCGTTGATTTGCAAGGAAACCGAAAATCGCACTTTTCGGTTTTCGTGAGGAAAAAGTCCACGAACGGACTTTTTGCGATCCTATCAAATTTGAGAAGAGGTG
>Ga0315540_10000774_pt1 | contig 18309 bp, 17 predicted proteins | sample SalMarSW160110MG_FD_203677 | JGI IMG/M metagenome (GOLD analysis project Ga0315540, IMG submission 203677) | Salt marsh sediment microbial communities from the Plum Island Ecosystem LTER, Massachusetts, United States - Salt Marsh Sediment SW1601-10 ...
ACCGGTTAGAAAAATTGCTTGGTGTTTAACGGTACAATTGGACCTTCGAAAATACCGAATTTGAATTGAAAGAGAGTTACATGCCCCAAACTACAATCAACTGTCCCCGCTGCAAGCAGCCCATCCAAGCCAATGTCGAACAGCTGTTCGACGTCACCTCCGATCCCGGTGCCAAGCAGCGTTTACTAAGCGGTGTCTCGAACTTCGCCCACTGCCCGTTTTGCGGCTACGAGGGTCAATTAGCCACGCCGATCGTTTACCACGATGCAGACAAACAACTGTTGCTGACCTATTTTCCAGCCGAGATTGGAATGCCGGTCAATGAGCAGGAAAAGCAGATCGGTCCGCTGATCACCCAGGTCACCAACAAACTTCCACCCGAGAAACGCAAAGCCTACCTGCTCAGCCCGCAGGCGCACTTGAGTTTCCAAAGTCTGATCGAGCGCATCCTGGCCGCCGATGGCGTCACACCGGAAATGCTCAAAGCCCAGCAGGACCGTGTGAGCTTGATCGAGCGCCTGCTGAAAGCCAGCGGAGACGATGTCCGCAAAGAAATTCTTGGGCAGGAACCCGGCCTGGCCGATGAGCAATTTTTCGCGCTTTTCAGCCGCCTGCTGCAAAGCGCGGCTGCCAGCGGAGACGAGCAGGTAGCCAAAGAAATGGCCAACTTGCAGAACTTACTTCTGGAAGAAACCGAATATGGACGCAAAATCCAGGCTTCGTATGGCGAAATGGAAGCGGCCGCCAAATCCCTGCAGGAAGCGGGCAAAGAACTGACCCGCGAAAAACTGCTGGATATCATTATCGAAGCGCCAAACGATGAACGCCTGAGCGCACTGGTCAGCCTGGCCCGCCCAGGCCTGGACTACGTCTTTTTCCAGACTCTGACCGAAAAGATCGACAAAGCCCAAGGCGAAGATAAGCAAAAATTGGAGGCCCTGCGCGAAAAGCTGCTCGACCTGGTCAATAAGGTTGACAAGCAAATCGAGGAACGCTACAAGCAGGCGCAGCAATTCGTGGAAGAAATCCTGGCCCAGGACGACATTGCCCAGGCCACGCGAGACAGCCTGGAGGCTGTCAACCAGGATGTAGTCGATGTCATCAACACCATGCTGCGCGAGGCCTCCGATAAGAAGGACGGCGCTCGATTGGAAAAATTACAGCAGATGGTGCAAATTCTTCAAGAATCGAGTGCACCACCGCCAGAGGTTGCCTTCATTGAACAATTGCTAGATGCACCCGACGAAGCCGCCGTCGAAAAAATGCTCCAAGAGAACGAAGCGATGGTCAATGATAACTTTATGGAAGCCTTGAGTGGACTTTCGGCACAAATGGATGCTCAAGCTGAACAACTCGGCGAGGAAAACAAAGCCATAGCCGAGAAATTAGGCCAGGTTTTCCGCACAGCCCTAAAATACACGATGAAAAGGAATATAAAAACTGGCTGATGCTGCTCCACCAAAAACAATCGCGCCCGGAAATTACCGGGCGCTTTTTTTTAGAAAAGTAGGTGTCCAGAGGGTGCGCTGGCCGGGAATATTGGTAACCGGAGGGGAAATTCTAAAGTTATGCGACACAAGCCATCCGGCCAGCGCGACCCTCGAATTTTTAGGTTCAAGAATTCTTAGACAGATGTGATTTCACCACAATCGTGACATGAAATACTTTCTGCGGTGTTGGGCAGGCAACATTAGGCGGGCAAAGCGGTCCACTCGTGGCTGTCAAACCGGTCGACCCAGCCTGGATGGCATTGTATACGCCTTGTGCGCCACGTACCACCATGATATTCGTTACGCGTCTCAAGACCAAAGGATCGTCCACCTGTACGGTCCAGTTGTAATGGTTGCCTAAAGCCAGAAGCAACTGCTGTCCGGCCTGCATTTGGATCGTTGAGCCGTCGTCAGCCAGCGTGACCTTGATCGTGCTTCCTCCCGGGTGCCCCACATCGTGGGTTTCACCCTGAGCGTTACTGCCTGATGAAATGGCAGTTGGGTGAGCAGGAACTTCGGTCACCACGGTCTGGGTGCTACAGGCTGCAAGCAGCAGACTCAGTCCAAGTAAACTAGGTAAAACTATCGATAAAATTCGTTTCATTTTATATTCCAATATCTACAGGTTTATTCGTGACAACTAACGTGCCGGAGGCGGGAAACCGTTCAGGTCTTCAGGCGCTTCGACCTCGCCTGGGTCTGATCGCTCGAACAAATATCCAGGTTTCCAAGGCATGCCGACTGCGGGCATCATCCAGCGATCCAATCCCAACCAGCCAGCTGTTCGCCAGGCCAACAAGAGTAGAATTGCAACCACCAACATATATGGATCGAGGCCAATGACGCCTGCCAGTAAATAATTCAAGCTCATTACGCCGCTCAGGAACGAGGCAATCCAGGTGAAGAAACCCAGGACCAGGATCACCCCAATCAGCAGTTCGGCCCAGGCAATCAAATTGCTCCACAGGACGGCATTTGGCAGGATGGTCCCTTCGAGGAAACGCGTATACCAACTCTGAACTGTCGAAGTAGAATCAGATGATTGATCCAGCAATCCGTGAATGAAGCCGATTAACGCGGCTCCCGATTCGCTCCCGGTCCAGGCCGGATTACCAATTTTCGAGAGCCCAGCCAGAACCCATTCGACTCCCAACCACAATCGCAAGATGAGCCAGACCCAAGACCAAGTCACGTTGTGAAACAAGGCTTCCAGCACTTGCGGACCGGGTAACGCCTCAACCTGCTTTGATGGAGAATTTAGATGATCGGTCGTTTGCATTCCAAAGTCCTTTCACATTCTTGATGATGGCCATCTAAGACCTACTTTAGCACTCCCGAAGGAGTTTGTCTTTATCACTCTCTTGCGAAGCCATTAAGACGACTTTAAGCGCATAGGTTGGAATTAAAAAAAGCACCTTGCGCCAATCACAAGGTGCCGCTAATCATTTCTTTAAATTAAATGCTACTCATCCTCGCAGTCGCACGCCAAGCCTGCAGCCTTCTCAAAAGACTCACGCCCTTCCTGCACAGAAAAGTAGATCAGCCCCAGGGCGCCCAAGCTATCCACGATTCCAAAGCCGGTTAACTGATAGATCAGACTGGACCCCAATAAAACCAGCGACATGTAAATACACACCAGCGTGCAGTTTGCATCCGCTAGGATGGGCGCGGAATCCAAAGTCCTGCCCACCTTGCGTTTCGCCGCTACCAATGCCCACATCATGGCAATTGAAATCAGCGAGATGATGATACCCGGCAGGGTGGTTTCGGGCGTGTGCCCGCTAAGGATATTGATCACTGCTGTGACCGCCAAACCGACGGCCAGGATGTAGAAGCTCGTCCCGGTAATGCGTAAAGCCGTCCTCTCAAATTGGCTGCGCTCCGTCCCCGGGTTATGGCGGATGCGCAGGATCATGGCGATGATCCCGATTCCCGAGAGAACTTCGATGAAACTGTCCACGCCAAAGCCGAAAAGAGCCAGGGTCTCGTCATTGACGCTGAAAAGGATCGAAACCAAACCCTCGAATAAATTGTAGAATACCGTAAAATAACCCAGCCACAGGGCATACTGGTAGTAGCGTTCCACATCGGTTTTGGAAGGAAGGGAAGTCATACCAACATTATCTCACAGGAACACTATCAAGCTGAAATATATTTATTGCGCAGAGCATCGATCGATTTCATCTCACCGCTCTGATCTTCAAATAACCAGAATTCCCAGCCGTTGCAGGGGGTCTCGGTCAGCTTGCGGGCTACTTGATGGATCGAACCAGAGATTTCCCCGCAGATCAGGGATCCATCCGCTCGAATTGTCGCGGTAATACGCTTGTCTCTGGTAAAAAAAAGTGTCTGTCCTGGGAACACCAATCCCGCCTCGACTAACAAACCAAACGGCACCCGGCGTCGTTTCCGCTTACGGTCAGCAAAAATCTCATCAGAATATGCCACGGGAATTACCGATTCAATCCTTTCGTTGGCCAGGTCCACATACCGCTGATCCTGCTCGATCCCAATCCAATGACGGTGCAATTTCTTGGCCACTGCCCCGGTCGTCCCGGTACCAAAGAATGGATCGAGCACCACATCCTCCGGATTACTGCTGGACAGAATCACGCGATAAAGCAATGCCTCCGGTTTCTGTGTGGAATGCGCTTTCCCGCCATTGACTTTGATCCGTTCCTTGCCGGTGCACAATGGGGTAACCCAATCGCTGCGCATCTGCAAATCATCATTTAGCGCCTTCATTGATTGGTAGTTGAACGTGTAGCGTTCCCCTTTGTGCTTTTGAGCCCATATCAGGGTTTCATGGGCATTCGTAAAGCGTACACCGCGAAAATTAGGCATTGGATTGGTCTTGATCCAGACCACATCGTTTAAAATCCAAAATCCCAGATCCTGCAAAACGCGTCCAACACGAAAAATATTGTGGTAAGTACCGATCACCCACAATGACCCGGTGTCCTTTAGTACACGGCGGCAGGCCATAAGCCAGTCCCTGGTAAAGGCGTCGTAAGCCTCAAAACTATCGAATTGATCCCAGGTATCGTCCACCGCGTCAACCCGCGTTAAATTGGGACGCCACAAATCCTTGGAGAGTTGCAAGTTATAAGGTGGATCGGCGAAAATCAGATCGACGGATTTATCAGGAAGGGATTCAAGAACTTTGATACAGTCCCCCAAGAGGATCTGATCCAGAGGTAATTGAGACATAAAATGATTTCAAGCAGGCGGGTTGTCAAGGCGGACGCCGTGTCCGCGCACTGTATCGATATACTGGTGCGTTGGATCAATTCTTGCCAGGCGATCCCGCAGACGGCGGATCAAGGCATCCAGCGCCTGGTCGGAAACCCCGGCAGCTTCATCCTCGCCCCAAACCGCGGCGATCAATTCCGGGCGTGGCACGACTTCGCCTTGTTTGTCATAGAGATTCCACAACAAGCGATACTGCTGGGCCGAAAGAGGCGGCACAACCTGCTGCTGGTTGATCCAAACGCGCCGCGACCGGGCATCGATCATTAAACGACCCAACCGGGCGCTCGATTCAGTCAACGGCATGGTAGCATCCGAGGTTAAGAACAAAAACTGCTGGATCAGGGCTATTTGCACTACATCACCATCTTGTAAAACCACCGGAGCATTTAACGCAACCCCATTATGATGGGTACCGTTTTTACTGCCAAGGTCCTCTAAAATGACGCCCTCTGTCGTCGGCGTGATGCGGGCATGATAGCGTGAAACTTGCCGGTCCGGAACGATTAAATCACATCCTGGTTCGCGACCCATTACAATCGCATGGGTCAGCGGCCAGCGCTGTCCATTCAACGGTCCTTCTTGCGCAACCAGCATGGGATATTCTTCGATCGGAAATTCCATAATGCCTCAAATTAGTTAAAATTATTATATAGCATATAAAGGCGTTTATAATATAGCAGAAAATACGTTTCTGTGCAGCAACCACGCCGAAATCCAAAACTGCATGGAAATCACGCTCCAAATAACCAGTTGCGATTTAATACCAGAAGGATCTGCACTTGGGAACCTACAATTCTGGGCTGTAATTTGACGTAGCTGGTCTTCAAGGATGGCAAATGCCTCTTTCCCTCAAACCTGGAGAGGTACTGCGCAATCGTTACCACATCCATGATCGCATCGGTCAAGGCGGAATGGGAAATATTTATCTCGCCGATGATCAGCGCCTGGAGGGGCGCTTGTGTGCGCTCAAGGAAGTGGAACACGATCGCAACCTTCCCGATAATGTTCTGGAAGAGGCCCGCGAACAGTTTCTACGCGAGGCTACAGTCCTCGCGCGCCTGGATCATCCCAACCTACCGAAGGTCTCGGATTTCTTTACTTATGAACGGCGCGATTACTTGGTCATGGATTACATCCCGGGTAAGGATTTGCGCACAATCATGCTCGAAGCCCGCCAACAAAAACGTTTCCTGCCTGAGACAGAGGTCTTAGGTTGGATAAATCAGCTTGCTGACGCCCTATCCTACTTGCACAGTCAGGTCCCACCCATCGTGCACCGCGATATCAAACCCAGCAATCTAAAGATCACCCCTAATGGCTTGCTAAAACTGGTCGACTTTGGCCTGGTGAAGGTCATGGCTCCAGAGGAAGTCACCATCACGGTCATCCAGGGACAGGGAACAGCGCTTTATACCCCGCTCGAGCAGTATGGTGGTGATGGGACACACACTGATGTCCGCACAGACATCTATGCCTTTGGCGCCACTTTGTACCACTTGTTGACCAACGAGCCACCAGCCGACGCACGCCGACGATTTTTGGATCCTGAGAGTCTGACCCCGCCTCGCCGCATTAACCCGTCCGTCAGCACACGTACAGAACGGTCAATTTTATGGGCCATGGCATTACACCCGGACCAGCGCCCCGATTCAATCCAAGCCCTGCGCGAATTCCTGTTTGGACAACGGGAAATTCCCACTTCGCCGGTTGCTGCCATGCGCACCCCAACTGTTCCGATTTTGGATATGCTGATGAATCCACCAGAAGTCGTTCTGGCCTGGCTGGCAAGTGGTTTGCTGTTAATCAGCTTGATCGCAACGCTCAGTCGCTAGCGCGCTGCGACCAAATCCAACCGCCACTCCAACCCAGCATTTCCCCAATTATGGTCCAACCTAACACTCCCCAGGTACCGCTGGTAGAGACCCAGGCGGTGCTACCTGGAAATCCAAGCGCCAAATAATTGTAAGCAATCAAGCCCCCCAGCAGCACGCTTAAAGCCCAGCGAAGTCCCCAGCGTCGGTTATGTATTTGACTGCCGATTCTGTAAGCGAACCAGGTACCAAGGATCAACACGATCACTACCAAAATCCAGACGCTGAATGGCGGATATCCATCCGTAATGGAAAATAAGCCGGACTCTTGAGATATTGGTGTGGGCGTAATTTCAAACAGTGGCGTTTGGGTCGGGACTGGAGCGATGACTGTCATCGCTGCTGCTTCCCCGCTCGTTACATCCAGTTGGACAATATCTGAAACCGTTGCGGGCTCGCTACTGGCACGGATTTCGATCATACCCGTTTTATCCAAGCGGAAAGAGGCGCGAGCAATACCATCGGTAGTATTGGCATCCACCTGCTGTAAAATACCACCGCTTTCCCCTGTCAGGGTCATGGTAAACCGCACGACCGTTCCATCCGGGACGCTATTGCCGTTATGGTCGAGAATTTCGCCTGTCCGAACTGCAACCGTATCGCCGACGTTGTAGAAGGGAACCGCGGTCGGCTCAGGAGTTGCTGTCAGACTTTCTGGCGTGGAGGGCAGAGGAATGTCCGCAAAGAGCGAGATAGTTTGTCCCGGATCGGGTGAGGTAGCAGTGATCAGGTCATATCCAATTCCCTGTACCGAAACCGGTGAAGCTCCTTTGGGAGTCAATTCGCGATAGAGCAGACGGGCAGCCACATCCACAAACGGAGGTTGTTTGCTGTATAGATCGTAATAGGCCGTCAGTTTGGAAATATCAGTAGCATCCAAATAATATGGGGCGCTGAATGAGAACAGGATCACGTGCTTGTCGCGTAATAAATCCTGGTGCTCAGAAAGAAATCGCTGGATGGTTATGGGCTGATCTAGGTCGGTTCCGGCCAGTGACAGAACCACCCAATTACTGCGGCGCAAATCATCCGACAAAGGCGTATCACCACCATCCAACATCACTTTCAGGTCGTCAAAGCTGTGTGAGAAGAGATGGTTAATGAATACCTGTCCACCCGCGCTCGGGCCGTACAGGCGCAAGACCACATCCTGAAATTCTGTTTGTGACATGATCGGTTGCTCGGCACAGGTACTACATTGGCGAGCAGTTTGTACATCCGTAATAAATACAATATTGTCACGATAATCAGGAGGCCCCGGCAGGACAGTGTCCAATTCACGCAGGTCAGGGCTGATCAAGGTGGCAGCCTGGCGGGCAATCTCAAAGGGAATCTGGCTGGATTGATTTACAACACTCTTGTAATCGGTTTGAGGTAATATGTAAGGTAGAGACAGGTCCCGGTACATGCCGTACTTGGCTTGGAGAATGCGTTCGACCGCAGCGTTAACACGTTGTGCAAAGGCCGGATCCTCACGATATTTCTGGGCAAAGTAATCCAGGACTCGCAGCACGGTAGTGTAAGAATCGGTGTCGTCGCTCGAGCGGATATTACCCAGATAGAGCATATCATTGCCAGCCAGGAAAGCATTGAGGGCTACCAACCGCGCCTGGAAATTGAACCCGCTCGGATCGTAGAACTGGCGCACAGCCTGGCTACCCAGGTCATCACTGACGATCAGCCCGCCATTTTCGCGCCAGGAGACAAATTGCGGTAAAGACAAAATCTGGGCCAGCGCCTGGGGATCAAAGCTGATCGGGCGTGTACTGGCGCGGATATTGCCTTGAAATCCCTGATATCGAATATGCGAAACCAATAAACCGTCCACTTTGGCTTGCGGGCTGGGGGCATTTCCAGTCACAGCAAAGAATGGAGGCAGTTCAATTTGTTTCATCTGTTCCAGGGACTTGCGTACGGTGGCCACTTCTTCCTCGGGCAACCGATCCGAACTACCTCGGCCAGGGAAGTGTTTGGCGATTACCAGTAATTTTCCGCTGCTGCCCGAATGCAATCCGCTGATATAGGCCTGTCCCATTTTTCCAACCCAATACGGATCACCCCCGAAGACACGCGTTCCCAGGTCACCACCACCACTGGGATTGGGGGTTTCGAGTACATCCAATGATGGCCCCATGAACAGGTTAAATCCCAGCGCCGACAGTTCCTGACCGAGAATATTGCCAGTTTGTTCTGCCAGGTCGGGATTCCAAGTTGCTCCGAGAGCCATCTCATTCGGCAGCGGGGTCAGGTCATTAATGATTTGATCATAAGGTGGACCATCCCCATCCTGCGCTATCCCGATAAACAGCGGTACATAATTGCGTTGCAACGAATTGTTTGTCGTTGGATCAATGTAAGGCAAAAGAGAGCTATTCCACTCCGCACGTTGCAAATCTCCAATCATTTGGAACGTATTTGCCAGCGTATCTGGAGCATCCGAAAAATTGTCATTGGCGGCCACCATCACAACCCCGCCAACGTTATGATTAACGATCAGATCATAAATTTGGGAATTGGTTCCAACGTCTGTGCCAGTAAAGGTCACTAAAAACAATTGCCCGACACGCTCTTCGGGTGTCATCGATTCAAGTAATGCGCCCACAGCCGGTGGTGGTGTCGCAGTTTGCGCCATTACAGAGACTGGCGGAAATACAACCGACCCCATTAAAGACGCGACCAGTATCAACAACATCAGGGCTGAGAATAAGCGCTTGGCTCTCATGCATCTCCTGCATAACTTTGACAAATTTCTGCATGGAGCTCGGGTTGGATATTCCCCCCCGAAACCACGACTACTGCGGGACGAGCATTGACCTTTTCCGACAGGATGGCTGCCAGCCCAACCGCTCCGGCTCCTTCTAACTTCTGGCCGTATTTGTGCCACGAATGGGCGATTGCCCGCCTGATTTCATCTTCCGACACCAGTATGATTTCATCCACGAATTGTTTGACCAGCGAGATGGTCACCGAACCCTCTTCAACCGCCCCCGTCAGGCCATCCGCCAGACTGGGAAGATCGGGGACGTTTTGCTGCGTGTTGTGATAATACAATGAATGCATAAATGGTGAAGCCTCAGCTTGAACACCGATCAGGTGCGGACGCGGATTGAAACGTGACAGGAATGCACCGACACCAGAGATTAATCCGCCACCACTGACAGGTACCAGCCAGGTCGGGACAAAGGATAGATTTAACTCACGGGCAACTTCCATGGCCAATGTGCCCTGTCCAGCAACCACCTGACCATCATTGTAAGGGGAAATCCAGGTCTTTCCGGATTCGGTGGCATGCTTCAAGCCAGCCGCTTCAGCTTCGGCATATCCCCCATCAACTAGCCGGACCTCTGCTCCAAGGTTGCGCATTGCATCCAGTTTGATCGCTGGAGCTTGCGCAGAAGCAAAAACCGTCACCGGAGCACCGACCTGCTTCCCCGCCAAAGCAACTCCCTGGCCGTGATTGCCTGCGGAGGCCGTCACAATACCAACTTCGCGCTCCCATTCCAGCAAGGTCAGTACTTTATTCAACGCACCTCGTGCTTTGAATGAGCCGGTTACCTGCTGATTGTCCCACTTAAAATAGACATCAAGCGCCGCATCGTAGGTCAGCGGCGTTCGGTGGATATAAGGTGCAATACGGGCGTCGGCTTCGTCCAGCCATTCCGGAGGAATCATGTGGCGCCTCCGAATAGATTTCTCGCTAGTTGTACATCATCGGTGATAATACCATCCACACCCAGTGAATGAAGTCGCTTCATTTCAGCCTCAGCATTCACGGTCCAAACGTGAACGCGCTTGCCCTTTTGGTGAAGGCGTCTAACCAGATGAGCGTTCACATCCGATTGATAGGGGTGCAGGGCAGTGTAAATTTTTCGAGTGTAACCAATAGTACGACCGGGCCAGCCCAGCCAACCTTTGAGGGTCAGCAAACCACAGGGGGTTTCCGGCAGGGATTTCGCAGCCTTATTCAAGTTACCGGGAAAGAACGAGGAAAAAACGACCCTTTCCTGCATGCTGTGGCGTTTAACCAGGGCAACAACTTTCTCAACCAAACCATCACGAGGCGTCGTATAGTTGGTCAGTTCTACATTGATGAGCAGACGTTGTCCCACCGCTTCGAAAACTTCTTCCAGGGTGGGAATTGGCTCGCCGTGGAATTTTTCAGACATAAAACTGCCTGCGTCAAGTTCACGCAGGGCAGTAAATGACAGATCAGCAACGCGACCGGTTCCATTTGTCGTGCGATCCACATTTGGGTCGTGGATGACCACTGGGACCCCATCAGCGGTCAATTTTACATCCAGCTCAACGGCATCAGCACCCAGATCAGCAGCCAATTGAAAGGCGGCCAAGGTGTTCTCGGGTGCCATAGACGAAGCACCCCGATGAGCAAAGACAACTGGACGAGGAAGTTCGTTCAGCACTTAGAGCTCCACAAAGTAAGCTTGTGCAGCTCGGTCGATCATCTCCTTGCTCATTTCGGGATCGATAGCCAAGTAACGGGCAATGTCAAGGATTTGGTCGCACATATCCCGGGGATGAGAAGCGCGTAATTTGCGATTGCGTTTGATGTACCACTCTTGCAGCAGGTAAGCTAAACCCTGATCGCTGTACGGGATGCCTTTAGCCTGCGCAACGCGGCGAAAAATCTCACGATACTCCTCGTAAGAAGGATCGCCAATCTCAATCTTGTGACGCAGGCGGCGCAGGAAGGCCTCATCAACCAAGTCTCTGGGTGGCAGGTTGGTCGAAAAGACAACCAATACATCAAAGGGAATCTCGATCTTGCGACCTGTATGCAAAGTCAGGAAGTCAACCCGGTTTTCCAATGGAACGATCCAGCGATTGAGCAGGTCTCTCGGCCGAACCTGTTGACGTCCAAAATCATCGATCAACAGGATACCGCCATTGGCTTTGACTTGGAATGGGGCTTCGTAAAACTTATTTGTATCGTCGAAAACCAGGTCCAGGCCATCCAGCGTCAACTCACCGCCAACAACAATAAATGGCCGGCGGATCTTGACCCAACGCGGGTCACGGCGGGTGCTGGTGCGCAATGATCCCGTTCCCGTTCCCAACGAATCCTGTTCAGGCGCCAGTTGGTGATTGACCGAATCATACAACTTGACAACCTGTCCATCCACATGCAGTGCATGAGGAATATACATATTTTGTTGCAAGATCAAGTTTCCAAAAGCGCGCGCAATACTGGTCTTGCCATTTCCTGGAGGTCCATACAGAAAGATCGAGGATCCTGAATTAAGTGCCGGGCCAAGTGTCTGAAAAGTTGACTCGGAAATAACCAGCTGCGAAAGGATCTGCCGCATTTGCCGGGCTGTGACGACCATCCGGCTGCGCATTTGACGGCGCATGGAAGCATTGTAGACATCGATCGGTACGGGAGCGGGACCAGCATATTGGCTGCGTTCGAGCGCCTCGCGAGCGCGTGCGACCCCAGCACCGGTAATCGCGTATTGATAACCGCCTTCTCCCAACCCAATCTGCGAGGATTTGACCTCGATCAATTTTTCTCGCTTGAGTACTTCCAGAATCTGATCCGTCACTCCAGCAAAGGGCAGCGCAATTTCTTCGGAAATCTTAAAGCCTGAGAGATAACCCCCAAAATAAAGGATCTTAAGTGCTAAATCTTGCAACCAGAGTGGGGAAAGACCTGTGTCTTCCAAATTGGCAATTGCCGGAGGTAAAAATCCAGTCCCGGGCAGAGATGGAACTTGTTGTGTGGGAATATTGGTCATCTAATCCTCCAACCCATGCAATCCAGTATCATCAAAATGATTACAAAATTTAATAATTCATGCATTCCGAATTATAGCACGGCGTTTCAATCGATTTTCTAAACTTTTGTATTTATCGTATATAATTTGCCGCATGAATCTTTCTGTCATCATCCCAGTCTTTAACGAAGAAAACAGCATCCGCGAAATTGTCAAACGCGTCCAGGCCACTAAGCTGGTTTGGGAGATCGTCATTGTGGATGACGGTTCACAAGACGGCACCCGTGAGATCCTCAAAGAATTGGGCGGTAAGCCAAATGTTCACGTTGTGCTGCACGAGAGGAATAGCGGGAAAGGCTCAGCCGTGCGTGACGGCATCGCTGCCGCACAAGGCGACATTCTCCTAATCCAGGATGCCGATCTGGAATACGATCCGCGCGAGTATCCCAATTTATTACGTCCCCTAGAGGAGGGTGCCGCCGATGTAGTCTATGGGTCGCGCTTCCTGGGTGCAGCCCGGCGACCAATCCTGTTTTGGAATATGCTTGCCAACAAAATCCTAACCCTGATAACTAATATCTTGTATAACAATATCCTGACGGATATGGAAACCGGTTACAAAGTCTTTCGTAAAGAGGTTTTGGAGGGGGTTCCTCTACACGCCAAACGCTTCGACTTCGAGCCGGAATTCACCGCCAAGATGCTCAAACGCAAGGTGCGCATCTTCGAGGTGCCAATCACTTTTTACCCGCGCGATTATACTGAGGGGAAAAAGATCAAAATGAAAGACGCCTTCGAGGCAGTGTGGACTTTGATCAAATACAGGTTTGTGGATTGAATTTAAATAGAATAAATTAGTAGAGCACCGGCCATTGTAAGTACCGGTGCTCTATTTTGTTATTATGCTTTCCAACACCTAGAATCACTACGGCGTGACAAACACGCTGTAATCCAGCACGTAATCACCCGGCGGATAATCCGTCTGCCCATCATTGATCTTTTTCGTCATCGTCATTGTCGTACTGAGATGGTGCTCACCAGCCGGCCAATCGCTTAGCGCTGCATAGATCAAGTGGCAAAACAGATTTTGAGAGGGCGTCTCGAAAACGGCCATCTGGTCATTGGGCACATCTTTCCCATCCAGGACAAATTTGTACTGGATCGACTTCAGGTTGTCAGCCAGAACCTCTTTGGTTGAGGCACACCAGATGCCGCCCCAAATCAACTTATCAGATTGAGATGCCTGGACTGTAAAGGTCAGCGTACCTGGTTTGGCATAATCCGCATCCGAATAGTTTTCGCGTGCCAACTGCTCGATGAATTTTGCCCCTCCGCTCAAAGCTGCTTCAGCGGCATTTTTATCCAACATTTTCGGCGGACCGGACGGTTCAACCCCCGCCCCTTGCGGCTGTAGTACAGCTTGTTCGCCCGCTTTCAGTACTACGTCCTCATTCGACAGGACAGTCTTCGCATCAACCGGAACACGCAAGGTAGGAGCAACGCCTTTACCCTCCAGAAAGATGCTGCCATCCGGCAGGATGAAGCGACCGGTCGGAATCTGCATGGACATGCCCTCGGGCAGGATGAACTGCCCCCGCGCTACTTCCGCTTCAGTTCCAGAAGTCGGATTTTGCCCGACAACGATCATGCCGGGCACCTTACTAAAGCCATAAGCCTCTAATTCGCAGGCGCTGGCGCAGGCTTGCCCTACCAGCAGCACCTGCTTATCAAAATGATATTGTTCCTGGTTGGGCGTGATCTTGTCAGGCAAGCCTTCGGGTTCGAACTTGCCGGTCTTGCTGCTGTAATATTCCAACTGACCCATGGTAATTTCATTTTGAGTTAGGAAACCTGCCAGACCTAACGGCGCGCCACCGGAGTTTTGGCGCAGGTCGATCACAATTCCCGCCACTTTGTTGTTTTGGAAGGTGGTGAGAGCACGTTCAAAAAGCCGGATAATCAGGTTCAGATCATCGTAGTTCGAATTAATCTTCACATACCCTACGCCTGAATTGAGGATTTTATACTCAACCGGTAGAGCATTTGGGTCTGAGCCGGCGAAAATTGAAGTGACACCGAATGATTGGCGTTCAGCGATGGCAGTCAGATTCAAGGTTTGAGACTGGGCGTCAGGATTGGAGAAGGTCACACTGGCCTGCGTACCGAGTGTGGCACGTAGCAGATAACGCGACTGCTGATAGCGATAAGACATTTCCGTGGACTGCGGCGTCCAGGGCTTGACATTGCTGATCGCGTCTTTGATCGGTTGACCGTTGAATGCAGTTACCTGCGCGCCGACCTGCATGCCAGCCTGAGCAACCGGGCTGCCAGCCAGCACATAAGTTACGATAACGCTGCCATCATCCAGTTCGCGGATCGCAAAACCATAGCCACCAGCTGTGGCATCCAGGAATTCTTGATTGCCAACATTCCCGCCGTTCAAACCAACGTGACCGTCCTTGAAGGCCAGCGTGAAATCTTGGAGTACATCATAAAAAGCCTTGGGGTCTTTATTTTTCTCGGCGGCTTCCACGCGCGGCTGCAATTCAGCATATAAGCTATCCCAATTCGGCTGTTTTCCTTCAATCCCATTAAAAGCATACTCCTTACGCACGATCTCAAACATTTTGTCAAAAGCCTGGGTGTAGGAATCTTTCGAAAAATCCTTGATGGCGATATCTTTGGGCTCATACAGAGCCAGGCTCGGTTCCGGCTGTTGGGTAACAGTGAAGGGTTCTTTGTCAAGGTTGACGACCGAATAGCCCGCCGGGAGAATTCCAACCGGGTCGTCCGCCGTGAACAGCTTGCCATCCGAGCCAAAACCGGTTGGGAATTCCTGATTCGCATCCGGCGACCAGACGACGAGATTTCCGCCAATCACTTCGTCCTCGTTCTCAGTATCGGTTACAACTGAGGCCAGGTAGGTCGGCCAACCCTTGGAGGCGTCATCAGCAACCGAATACGGGCCACCGGTCAGGTTCGGCCAATATGAAACTGCGAAGATCTGCACCCCGGCATTTTTCTGTCCATTATTGTCGACATCCACCATCTGACCAGTTGGTCTGGCAGGCAATTGCAGGGCATAGGAACCGTGCTTTTTTTGCGAATCTAAAGCCAGGTAACCCAGGGTCTGCGACGCGACCGGGATTTCCCACTCCCGGTCGCGTTTGACAAAACCGTACATATCAACCAATGCCACTGCTTGCTCTACATAATATGTAGTAATGATGCTGTTGGTGTAATCAAATTCACCGGTAATTTCATATGGCTGGTTGCCCTGCCCACCTGCACCCGATGGATTTGTGCCCAGTGGGGCTTGCGGTGTGTTGAATGGTAAAGAAAATGCGCAAGCCACTGTGAGCATACTAATCACCGTTAAAATCGACAGCAAGGAAAAAACGCGTTTCTTCATCTTCTCTCTCCTAACTAATAAGAAATAATCCTTCGCAGGATCGCTCAATTATACTGCTCTGATCGTCAAGTATAATCATCAGCATGGCCGATTGGAAAAACGAATTGATGGCTGAATTCGAACACGCTGATGAAGCCCGCGCTCGCGACAACGAAGGGCGGGCGCGCGTCTGTGCCCGGCGTGCGGCTGGCATCGCCATCCGCGAATATCTCGCGCGCCAAGGACAGCCTACACCCAATTCGAGCGCTTATAATTTAATCCGCCAGCTACGCGATGAACCGGGTCTATCCCCTGAACTGATACGAGCGTGCGATTTTTTAACCTTGCGCGTCAATGAAGAATTCAAACTCCCAGTTGAGATGGACCTGGTATCCGAGGCGCGCAAGCTGTGCCAGGGACTGCTCACCGATTGGGATGGAAATTAAAGATGCGGCTCCAAGAAGGAGCCGCATCTTTCTTATGAAATAACCCTGATCGACTCTCAACCGCTCCGACGCGTCATCAGGTTGAACACGAATCGCGCTACAGTGACCAGGAACACTGTTACCGAAGCCACACCACCCACCACGATGAGCAAGTACTCCCAATCTGCCAGTCGGCGAGATAAAACGCGTGGACCGGAAAAACGCACGCGACTGCGCATGCGGTGAATATGTTCTCTGGTTGGTTGTACCGGCCGCAGGGTTCCGGCCAATCGCGCTTCCAAGGTATCGAATTGTTTGTGGTTTTGATCTTTCTCACTCATGCTACACTACCCGTTCCAATTTAGTCTGTAGGATATAACACCAGACCGACCGTTCCGGGTCCGAGATTGGCAGCCACAGCAATCGACAAATCGGTCATGATCAAATCCTTGATGTTGAACTTATCCTTCACCATTTCCATTAACCCTCTTCCGGATTGCGGGTCTCGAGCCTGGACGACGGCGATGTGCAGCGGCTGACTGCTATATTTCTCGCGTGCCATCTCGATCGTGCGTTCTAACGCAGCGCGGCGTGTACGGACTTTCTCTGTCATATCCAGCATGCCATTTTTAAGGACAACCAGCGGTTTGACGTTCAAAATCGAAGCTAGCGCGGCTTGCAAGGTACCCACGCGTCCACTCATGCGGGCATAATCGAGCGTATCCAGCGTCAGAAAGATCCCGACGCGCTCACGGATCGACTCGATCCGTCTGACGATCTCTTCGGTGCTTTTTCCAGCCCGATCCATCAGGCGCGCCTCCCGGCACATAAAACCGATACCAGCCGAGCCGCCGAACGAATCGATCGGAAAAACCTTGAATTTTCCTGCAACTTCACGCGCTGCAGCCACAGCCGAGTCGAACGTTCCGGAGAGTTTGCTGGTCACATGGATAGAAATGATCGTGTCTCCGGCTTTGGCAACCTTTTCGTAGAACTCAACAAATTGATGCGGTGAGGGTTGGGCTGTTTTTGGAATTTTTTTGGTTTCATCGACCAATTTGTAAAACCCCTCATTATCAATATCTTCGTACTGCAGAAAAGTTTTTTCGCCAAACTGGATATTGATCGGCACAATCTGGACGTCAAATTCCTTTTCCCAGGCTGGAGGCATGTCTGCTGCCCCGTCGGTGATAATCCGCACCATTTTCTTACTCTCCTTCTAAACCATTCTCTCCACTGATCTGATCACGTAACGCCAGGAGAGTGCGGTGGTAAAGGCTTTTGACAGCTCCTTCGCTGCGTCCCATGATCTGGCCAATTTCCGCATTCGATAGGTTCTCCAAAAATTTTAAAATTAAGAGGTGCTGTCGGTCGGGCGGTAGGCGTCGGATCAGGCGCAACAAATCTTCTTGCTCTTCCGAATGGACCAGGGTCGTTTCAGGATGTTCGCCCTTGGACGGCAGGACCGGAAGGTCATTAAGCGGGATTTCCTGCCTGCGGCTGCGGTCACGGTGCCAGTTGGCTACCAGATTATGGGCAATACGATACAGCCAGGCAGAGAACGGAACGCCCCGGTCGGTATAATTGTGGATGTGATTCATGGCCCGCTGAAAAACGCGGGCAGTCAAATCCTCGGCGTCGTGAAGGTTCCCTGTGCGGTAGTAGACATAATTGAAGATGCGATCCACGTAACGCTCGTACAGCTGACCAAAAGCTTCACGGTCACCATCCGAGGCACTTTTCAGTACATCTTCTTCTTTAAATTCGCTATCCGGCACTTGGCTAGGCCCTACCGGAGGATTTGTTGATATTACAAACCCCACCGGATTTGATTAGTTTCACTCGAGTATATCATGTCAATTCTGAGAGCCATCAGCGGAAGGACTGAGGTCAAACTGGTATAATTACAAATTACGCGTCCATTATTTGTATACTGGAACAGATGTGCTATAATTGATTGGTTTTACTGCTAACGAGGAGAAATATGACAGCGAATGTCATCCGCGTGGTTGGCGCACGCGTTCACAACTTAAAGAACATCACGGTTGAAATCCCGCGCGACAAGCTGGTCGTTATTACCGGTTTGTCCGGCTCTGGCAAATCCTCGCTGGCGTTCGACACGATCTTTGCCGAGGGACAACGGCGCTA
>Ga0315540_10000777_pt1 | contig 18284 bp, 17 predicted proteins | sample SalMarSW160110MG_FD_203677 | JGI IMG/M metagenome (GOLD analysis project Ga0315540, IMG submission 203677) | Salt marsh sediment microbial communities from the Plum Island Ecosystem LTER, Massachusetts, United States - Salt Marsh Sediment SW1601-10 ...
CCCTCCCAGTGAGAAGGTTAGGATGAGGGGGATAAACAGGTTTTATGCAATGTGATCACCCCCTTACCCCAGTGCTCTCCCAGAGAGGGAAGAGCGCAGCGAAGGGTGCGGGGGTAGATGACGACAGTCGGTCTGTGATTGATCCCTTCTCCCTCTCAGGGATAAGGTCAGGATGAGGGGGATCGGAAGAGATACTTCCTCGACGGGCTGCATACATTAGAATTTACATTTAGAAAAACACATAACGACCAGAATAATGGTAAAAATAGGAATTGTAGGCGCCGCCGGGCGTATGGGACGGGCCCTGATTCAGGCCTGTCACGAGGCCCCCGGGACCGAACTGGCGGCGGCCTTTGCCCGGGCGGGCAGCGATGCCCTGGGACGGGACGCCGGTGACCTGGCGGGCCTCGGCCCCCTGGGGATTCCCGTGGCCGAGGCCGGGCTGGTGGCCCAGGGCGGCTTCGACGTGCTCATCGACTTCACCCTGCCCGAGGCCACCGTCGCCCACGTGGCGGCGTGCCGAAAGGCCGGCATACCCATGGTCATCGGCACCACCGGCCTGGACGCCGCCCAGCGCCAGGCCGTCAGCGACGCGGCCGGGGACATCGCCATCGTCCACGCCCCCAACATGAGCGTGGGGGTCAACCTGTGCTTCAAGTTGCTGGAGACAGCGGCGCGGGTACTGGGTGAGGAAGCGGATATCGAGATCATCGAGGCCCATCACCGCCACAAGGTGGACGCGCCGTCCGGCACCGCCCTGCGCATGGGCGAGGTGGTGGCCGGGGTGCTGGGGCGCGACCTCAAGGAGTGTGCCGTCTATGGCCGCCAGGGCCGCAGCGGCCCGCGCGATGCCAAGACCATCGGCTTCGAAACCATACGCGCCGGCGACATCGTCGGCGACCACACGGTGATGTTCGCCGCCGCCGGGGAGCGCGTGGAGATCACCCACAAGGCCTCCAACCGCATGACCTTCGCCGGCGGCGCGGTACGCGCCGCGCTGTGGCTTGTGGGCAAGAATAAGGGACTGTATGACATGCAGGACGTGTTGGGGCTGCGATGATTGGGAGATTCAAAGATTAAAAGAGTTAAAGATTATAAAGGGGGGAGACAGCGCCCGGTTTTTTGGGATTCTTTCAATCTCCATGAATAGACAAGAATCGGGCTAGACATTACAATTTGGTGTATAGGTTCTGAGGCCGTTTTTTACGGAATATCAGTTTATCAGGCGGGAGAAAGGCGGCGGCCATCTCCCGCTTTGCACGTCTAGAGAGGGAGCAGCATTGCGGGCGCCAGCCTTACTTGCCTTGGAGGATGGATCCCTGTTTTACGGGGAGTCTATCGGCGTTGAAGGCGAGACCGTGGGTGAAGTCGTGTTCAACACCGGCATGACCGGCTATCAGGAAATCCTTACCGATCCCTCTTATTTCAAACAGATCGTCACCCTGACGTATCCCCATATCGGCAACACCGGCGTCAACGACGACGACGCGGAATCGGCGGGGGTGTTCGTCAGCGGCCTGGTGATCCGCGACCTGCCGCCACGGCACAGCAACTGGCGCGCCACGGGCAGTCTGGATGACTACCTGTGCCGCCACAACGTGGTGGCCATCGCCGATATCGATACCCGCCGCCTGACCCGTCTGCTGCGCGAGCACGGCGCCCTGAAGGGCTGCATCATGGCCGGCCGGGTGGACGCAGCCGCCGCCCTGGAGAAGGCGCGCGGCTTTTCCGGCATGCAGGGCCTGGACCTGGCCAAAGAGGTCAGCGCCGCCGCGCCCTACGCGTGGGATCGCGGCACGATTTCCATCGAAGCGGATGCCGCCGCCAGCACCGCCCCCAATGACGGTGACAGACTGCACGTGGTGGTCTATGACTTCGGCGTCAAGCGCAACATGCTGCGCCTGCTGGTGGATGCGGGCTGCCGCGTGACGGTGGTGCCCGCCACCACGCCGGCCGCGGCGGTGATGGACATGGCCCCCGACGGCATTCTGCTGTCCAACGGCCCCGGCGACCCGGAGCCGTGTGATTACGCCATCGCGGCCATCATGCGCCTGGTGGACGCGGGCATCCCCACCTTCGGTATCTGTCTCGGCCACCAGCTGCTGGCCCTGGCCAGCGGCGCCAGGACGGTGAAGATGAAGTTCGGCCATCACGGCATCAACCACCCGGTGCTGGCGCTGGACACGGGGCGCGTGCTGATCAGCAGTCAGAACCACGGCTTCGCCGTGGACGAGGCGTCGCTGCCGCCGACCCTGCGCATCACCCACCGCTCGCTGTTCGACAATACTTTACAGGGTCTGCAGCGCACCGACCGGCCGGCATTCTGCTTTCAGGGCCACCCGGAGGCCAGTCCCGGGCCTCACGAGGTGAGCACCCTGTTCACTGACTTTGCCAAGCTGATGCGCGATCACCGCGGTGAGGGCGTCAAGGCGACGCCCGCCGCGCGCCGCTCCGCGAAACACTGATTGTTACCGAGCCCGTCTGCACACCATGCCCAAGCGTACTGACATCGGCAGCATCCTCATTATCGGCGCCGGCCCCATCGTCATCGGCCAGGCGTGCGAGTTCGATTATTCCGGCACCCAGGCGTGCCGCGCCCTGCGCGACGAGGGTTATCGCATTATCCTCATCAACTCCAACCCGGCCACCATCATGACCGACCCGTCCGTGGCCGACGCCACCTATATCGAGCCCATTCACTGGGAGACGGTGGCGAAGATCATCGAGAAGGAGCGCCCCGACGCCCTGCTGCCCACCATGGGCGGGCAGACGTCCCTGAACTGCGCCCTGGACCTGGCCCATCACGGCGTGCTGGAGCGCTTCGGGGTGCAGATGATCGGCGCCTCCCGCGAGGCCATCGACGTGGCCGAGGACCGCGAGCGCTTTCGCACCGCCATGACCGAGATCGGCCTGGCCACGCCGCGGGCGGCCATCGCCCACAGCATGGAAGAGGCCCATCAGGTGCAGGCCCAGATCGGTTTCCCCACGGTCATCCGCCCGTCGTTCACCATGGGCGGCAGCGGCGGCGGCATCGCCTACAACCGCGAGGAGTTCATCGAGATCTGCGAGCGCGGCCTGGACCTGTCACCCACCCATGAACTGCTCATCGAGGAGTCCGTGCTGGGGTGGAAGGAATACGAGATGGAGGTGGTGCGCGACCGCAACGACAACTGCATCATCGTGTGCTCCATCGAGAACCTGGACCCCATGGGCATCCACACCGGCGACTCCATCACCGTGGCGCCGGCCCAGACCCTCACCGACAAGGAGTTCCAGCGCCTGCGCAACGCCTCCATTGCGGTGCTGCGGCGCATCGGCGTGGACACCGGCGGTTCCAACGTGCAGTTCGCCATCAACCCCGACGACGGCCGCATGGTGGTCATCGAGATGAACCCGCGGGTGTCGCGCTCCTCGGCGCTGGCGTCCAAGGCCACCGGCTTTCCCATCGCCAAGGTGGCCGCCAAGCTGGCGGTGGGCTATACGCTGGACGAGCTGCGCAATGAGATTACCGGCGGGGCGATCCCGGCGTCGTTCGAGCCCACCATCGATTACGTGGTGACCAAGGTGCCGCGCTTCGCCTTCGACAAGTTCCGCAATGCCAACAGCCGGCTTACCACGCAGATGAAGTCGGTGGGCGAGGTCATGGCCATCGGCCGCACCTTCCAGGAGTCCCTGCAGAAGTCCCTGCGCAGCCTGGAAACCGGGGTGTCAGGTCTTGATGAGATCATGGATATCGCCGCCGGCGATGCCCGGGAGCGCCTGCGCTACGAGCTGCAGACCGCCGGCCCGCAGCGGCTGTGGTACCTGGCCGACGCCCTGCGCCGCGGCATGGACGTTGACGAGATTCATGATCTGACCCACATCGATCCGTGGTTTCTGGTGCAGATCAAGGAGCTGGTGGACATGGAGGCGGGCGTACGCGGCGCGGCCCTGGGAAGACTCGACGCCGACGCCGTGCGCCGCCTGAAGCGCAAGGGGTTTTCCGACGCGCGCCTGGCCGCGCTGCTGAATGTCAGCGAAGATGCGTTTCGCGCCCACCGCCACGGGTTGAACGTACGCCCGGTGTACAAGCGCGTGGACACCTGCGCCGCCGAGTTCGCCACCACCACCGCTTATCTGTACTCCACCTATGAAGAGGAGTGCGAGGCCCAGCCCAGCACGCGGGACAAGATCGTGGTCCTGGGCAGCGGGCCCAACCGCATCGGCCAGGGCATCGAGTTCGACTACTGCTGCGTGCATGCCGCCATGACCATGCACGAAGAGGGTTACGAGACCATCATGATCAACTGCAACCCCGAGACGGTGTCCACGGACTACGATATCTCGGACCGGTTGTACTTTGAGCCCCTGACCCTGGAGGATGTGCTGGAGATCATCCACCTGGAACGGCCCAAGGGCGTCATCGTGCAGTACGGCGGGCAGACCCCGCTGAAACTGGCGCGCCAACTGGAGGCCGCCGCGGTGCCCATCATCGGCACCAGCCCCGACGCCATCGATCTGGCCGAGGACCGTGAGCGCTTCCAGCAGCTCATCGAGCGCCTGGCCCTGAAGCAGCCGCCCAACCGCACCGCCCGCAATCAGGAACAGGCGCTGCGCCTGGCCGAGGAGGTGGGCTATCCGCTGGTGGTGCGGCCGTCCTACGTGCTCGGCGGTCAGGCCATGGAGATCGTCTACGACGCCAACGACCTGCAGCGCTACATCAGCGAGGCGGTGCGCGTGTCCAACGCCTCGCCGGTGCTGCTGGACCGCTTTCTGGACGACGCCACGGAGGTGGACGTGGACGCCATCTGCGACGGCCGCGATGTACTCATCGGCGGGATCATGGAGCACATCGAGCAGGCCGGGGTGCACTCCGGCGACTCGGCCTGTTCGCTGCCTCCCAACAACCTGTCCGCGGCGGTGATCGAGGAGATCAAGGTGCAGACCCGCCAGTTGGGTCTGGCGTTGGGCGTGGTGGGCCTGATGAATATACAGTTTGCCATTCAGGGTGGTTCGGTTTATATACTGGAGGTCAACCCACGGGCGTCACGCACAGTGCCGTTCGTATCCAAGGCCACAGGGCGACTGCTGGCGAAGATCGCGGCGCGCTGCATGGTCGGGCGAAGTCTGGCCGAGCAGGGCGTCATGGGAGATATCAAGCTGAATTACTACTCCGTGAAGGAGGCGGTGTTCCCGTTTATCAAGCTGCCGGGCGTGGATCCCATCCTGGGGCCGGAGATGAAATCCACCGGCGAGGTCATGGGGGTGGGCATGAGCTTCGCCGAGGCCTTCGCCAAGGCGCAGCAGTCCGCGGGCGTGGACCTGCCCGCCGGCGGACGCGTATTCGTCAGTGTGCGCGATGCCGACAAGGCGGCCGCGGTGGGCGTGGCGCGGGACCTGACGGCGGCGGGGTTCAAGATTCTGGCCACGCGGGGCACCGCGCATGTCCTGGAGCAGGCCGGTGTGGCGTGTCAGCAGGTCCACAAGGTGGGCGAGGGGCGTCCCCATATCGTGGACATGATAAAGAACGATGAGATCAGTCTCATCGTCAACACCACCGAGGGTAAACAGGCGATTGCCGACTCCTACGAGATTCGCCGCGCCGCCCTGCAGCGCAAGGTGACATACACCACCACCTTGGCGGGCGCCAAGGCGATGGCATTGGTTTACAAACAGCCGGGGGTCTCGCACGTGTATTGTCTACAGCAACTTCACCAAGAGAGGGCCGCGCCGTGAGCAAGGTGCCGATGACGCTGCACGGGGCCAAGGCGCTGCGTGAGGAGTTGCAGCAGCTCAAGAGCGTGCAGCGCCCGCGCGTCATCAAGGCCATTGCCGAGGCCCGCGAGCACGGTGACCTGCGCGAGAACGCCGAGTACCACGCGGCGAAGGAGCAGCAAAGTTTCATCGAGGGGCGTATCGCCGAACTGGATTCCAAGCTCAACAACGCCCAGATCATCGATGTCACCGCGCTCAACGCCAACGGCAAGATCGTGTTCGGGGCCACCGTCGACCTGGTGTCCATGGACACCAATGACGAGGTCACTTATCAGATCGTCGGCGAGGACGAGGCGGACATCAAACACGCCAAAATCTCCATCACCTCGCCCATCGCACGCGCCCTGATCGGCAAGGAGCCCGGCGATATCGCTACGGTGAATGCCCCCGGCGGCACCAAGGAATATGAAATCATCGAAGTCCGCTATATCTGAGCGCCGCGCCGCGGCGGCTGGCTGCATACGATTATGAACAACAAGGCCATGATCGGTGAACGCCTGCTACTCACCTTGTGGGTGGGGAGCCTGTGGTCCATCGGCTATATCGCGGTGCCGATCCTGTTCTTTACCCAGGATGACCGCCACCTGGCCGGTACCCTGGCACTTCATATGTTCAACGCGGTGCGCCTCATCGGGATGGTGTGCGGTGCCGCGCTGCTGATCGATCTGCTGTTAACCACCCAGGACGTGCCGTGGCTGCGCAACTGGCGTATCTGGGCGGTGATCATGATGCTGTTCCTCATCGCCGTGAGTCAGTTTGTCCTGTCGCCGCTGATGAATACCCTGCGCGCCGAAGGCCTCGCGCCGGGTTCGCAGAGCGCGCAACAGTTCGGCCAGCTCCACGGCGTGGCCTCGTTCCTGTATCACATCACCAGCCTGCTGGGCCTGATGCTGGTGGTCTTCGGGCTGCGCCGTAATTCTTCCGCTTGAGCCGCGTCGGCATTCCAAGCCATGTTTCGCAATGACAAGGGTGTCGGTGTCTCACCCAGTCCGCTCAATCCCGTCAAGCTGGAATTGATCGTCGTGATAATCGTGGGCGTGCTGCTGTGGGCGGTGCATGAGCGCATCACCGCCGATGCCCTCGACCAGTTCCTGCTGCTCGGCGGGTATGGATTGATCGCCATGGCGTGGCTGGTGTTGCGCACCCGCCGTATCCTGGTACGGCGCGCGGCCGGCGCAGACCGCGGCCCGGTAACCCATGAGCAGGAATAAGCGCACCCGCAGCTGGATGCAGACCCATACCAGCGATACCTATGTCAAGCAGGCCCGCCAGGCCGGCTATCGCTCGCGGGCCGCCTACAAGCTGTTGGAGATCGATGAGCGCGATCACCTGTTGAAGCCGGGCATGACGGTGATCGATCTGGGGGCCGCGCCGGGGGGGTGGTCACAGGCGGCGGCGGCCAAGGTTGGCGCCAAGGGCCGGGTCATCGCCATCGATCTGCTGGAGATGCCGGCGATCCCCGGCGTGACTTTCATCCACGGGGATTTCACCGATACCGCCACACAGGAAGCGATCGGGGCCCTGCTCGAGGGCGTCGGTGCCGACCTGCTCCTGTCCGACATGTCGGCCAACCTCACTGGCGTGCGTGACGTGGATCAGGCCAACACGGAGCATTTGAATGACCTGACGCTGCTGTTCAGTACCGAGGTGCTGAGAAAAGGGGGCGACTTACTGATCAAGACATTTCACGGCCCGGGCTTCGAGGCCCTGAGGGACGCGGCCCGTCATGGATTTGACAAGGTGGCGGTGCGCAAACCCAAGGCATCGCGTACCCATTCCGCGGAGGTGTATCTCCTGGCCCGTGGACGCGGATGATCAATACCCCCGCCGTGCTGACATAGCGGCTTGAACCCGGTGGATTATTGGTAATGCGTACGCGAGGAGCGGCGGCAGGTACAGATGTCGAAATATTTTACACCGGGGCGAAAATATTATATAAGTATATGATTGTATTTGTTATGACTGCGGGGTGTTTTTGCTTAATTCAACCTTAAGCCACCCAAGGATTAGCAAAAATCATGTTGCCGTGACTCTCTTGTTCAATAATAATGTTCCCACGCAGTATTAATTCCAGAGGGTCGGGAATATGAAAACAACAAAGATAAAGATGGTCATTACTGGGGTGGCAGCGGCAGCATGTCTGATGGCATCTCCGGCCTTTGCGAGTAAGACATCTCTCAATGAAAAGTCGCTCAGCGCCGTAACCGCCAAGGACAATACCTATACTTTCGGCGACACGGCGAAATCGATTATCAGCAACACCAACAGCAGAGGGACTGACATCATCTTCGGCTGGTACCAATGGACAGACGATCACTCCGCCGACAAGAGTCTGGACAAGGGCGCCAATGATCAGTCAGGTTCCAATTCTGCGGTACAGCAGAACGTTACCGCGACATTGAATAACCTCACTTGGGGTTGGATCAGCCAGAACAATCTGACCAACGGCGGGCCCGTTACGCTGGCCGGCACTGAACTGAATATGGCCTACGGCGTTACCGCTATCGGCGGCTTCTAAGTTTTCTGTTTGAGTGATATCACAGGGTAAGGGCGACCGCTCTTACCCTGTTTTCGTTGTGGCGGTGGTATTTTGACTGTCCATTGCAGTTGGCTCGGCCCCTCTGATCCGCCCGCGGGGTGCCGGTTGCTTATCAAGTAATCGCATCATATTTCCAGTGTTCCATTCACCGTCCCCGCTGCCGCGGCCAAACCGACGCAATCTGCATGAGGTTATGGCATGATTCTTGTTACATGTTGTGACAGGAGTCGATGATTTGCCTGGGAAAGGTTGACCCGCCACAGTCCCTGTGCATTAATGGACCGAATCGAAAGTTTGTAGGCGGATCAGTATCTTCGACGAGGCGCGAAGGGATAGCTTGTATCTGGCGCGGCAGGGTAGGCCGATGGCAATTTCGCCGATCATGCCGATAATTGGGGCTAACCTGCAGCGACTGAGCAGTAAGCGCCATGAGACGCTGGAAACTGGCGGTCACGGCGATGGCAAATGGCCGGGCGCTTCATGCCGATAGCAAGATTTATGGAAACCAAAGTAATTGAAAATCATTCTAAAGGACATATGTTAAAGTAAGCGTCTGTGCCGGGTCCGTCTGTATCGCCCTGTTTTGTTGACTCATAGTCGGATGTGCTGAAGTGTTAACCAACTGAGGGGACTCAATTTTGAGTGATATGGCTAAGAATCTTATCTTATGGGTGGTCATTGCGATTGTCCTGATGTCCGTGTTTCAGAATTTCGGGCCGCCGCAGATCTCCACCAAGCAGCTGGCGTACTCGGATTTCATTTCCGACGTGCACGCCGGTAAGGTGGAGCAGGTCATTATCGACGGCCGCACCATCCATGGAGCCACCAGCGACGGTGACAAGTTCACCACCTACAGCCCCGGTGACCCGGGTCTGGTCGGTGATCTGCTGCAAAATCACGTGATGATCAAGGCGCGTCCCCAGGAGCAGCAGAGCCTGCTGATGCAGATGTTCATCTCCTGGTTCCCCATGCTGTTGCTGATCGCCGTGTGGATATTCTTCATGCGTCAGATGCAGGGTGGTGCCGGCGGACGCGGGGCCATGTCGTTCGGCCGCAGCAAGGCGCGGCTCATGGGCGAGGACCAGGTCAAGGTCACCTTCAGTGACGTGGCTGGCGTCGAGGAGGCCAAGGAGGAGGTGGCCGAGCTGGTGGACTTCCTGCGTGACCCGTCCAAATTCCAGAAACTCGGCGGTAAGATCCCGCGCGGCGTGTTGATGGTGGGTTCGCCGGGTACCGGCAAGACCCTGCTGGCCAAGGCCATCGCCGGCGAGGCCAAGGTGCCTTTTTTCTCCATTTCCGGTTCCGACTTCGTGGAGATGTTCGTGGGCGTGGGCGCGGCCCGCGTGCGCGACATGTTCGAGCAGGCCAAGAAACACTCCCCGTGCATCATCTTCATCGATGAGATCGACGCCGTGGGCCGCCAGCGCGGCGCCGGCCTGGGCGGCGGTCACGATGAACGCGAACAGACCCTTAACCAACTGCTGGTGGAGATGGACGGTTTTGAAGGCAACGAGGGTGTCATCGTCATCGCCGCCACCAACCGCCCCGACGTCCTCGACCCGGCGCTGCTGCGCCCGGGCCGCTTCGACCGCCAGGTGGTGGTGCCGCTGCCCGACGTGCGCGGCCGTGAACAGATATTGAAGGTTCACATGCGCAAGCTGCCGGTGGCGGACGACGTGATGCCCAGCATCCTCGCCCGCGGCACGCCGGGGTTCTCCGGCGCCGACCTGGCCAACCTGGTCAACGAGGCGTCGCTGTTCGCGGCGCGGGCCAACAAGCCCCGGGTGGACCAGGAGGACTTCGAAAAGGCCAAGGACAAGATCATGATGGGCGCCGAGCGCCGCTCCATGGTCATGAGCGAGGAGGAGAAGAAGCTCACCGCTTATCACGAGGCGGGGCACGCCATCGTCGGGCGCCTGGTACCGGCCCACGACCCGGTGCACAAGGTCACCATCATCCCGCGCGGCCGGGCCATGGGCGTGACCATGTTCCTGCCCGAGGAGGACCGCCACAGCTACAGCAAACAGCGCCTGGAGAGCAAGATCGCCAGCATGTTCGGCGGCCGCGTCGCCGAAGAGCTGATCTTCGGCGCCGAGGCGGTGACCACCGGTGCGTCCAATGACATCAAGCAGGCCACCGACCTGTCCCGCAACATGGTGACGCGTTGGGGCCTGTCCGACAGTCTCGGACCGCTGACATACAGCGAGGAAGAGGGCGAGGTGTTTCTCGGCCACACGGTGACCCAGCACAAGCTGGTTTCCGATGAGACGGCCCACGCCATTGACCGCGAGGTGCGGCTGATCATCGACCGCAACTATGAACAGGCGCGCAAGCTGCTCACGGAAAATGTCGATAAGCTGCACATCATGGCCAAGGCCCTGATCAAGTTCGAGACTCTGGACAGCAAGCAGATCGATGACATCATGGAAGGCCGCGATCCGCGCCCGCCCAAGGACTGGGTGGACTCGGGACCCACCTCGGGTTCGCCGCAGGAAGGCAAGCCCCAGGTCGGCGACGAGGACAAGGGCAAGACCGATGGCGCCATCGGCGGACCGGCCGGACAGCATTAAATTCAGTCGATTCCACTTTGGATGTTACGCCCTCCGTATGGAGGGCGTTTTTTTTGTGCGCTTCGTTAGATGAATGTCGCAAGTCGCAGGTCACAGGTCTAAGATAAACTTCGGTGGAGGAAGCTTTCTATCACCCCCCCTCACCTCGACCCTCTGGTCAGTCTTATAACAGGACGGTAAGAATGTCTTTACTGATTTGGAAAACCGTTAAGAAGTCGCAGGTCTGGAATTTATTTGACTTGAGATCTGCGACCTGCGACCTGCGACCATTATGATTTTGAACTGCGCCGGCAAAACCCTCGACCTGTCCCATCCCCATGTCATGGGGATTTTGAATGTGACGCCCGATTCTTTTTCAGACGGCGGGCGTTACCTGGAACCGGCACGGGCGACGGCGCAGGCGGCGGCGATGGCGGACGAGGGCGCTACCATTATCGACATCGGCGGGGAGTCCACCCGGCCCGGCGCCGCGCCGGTGGACGCAGACGAGCAGCTGCGGCGCATTCTGCCGGTGATCGAGGCCGTTCATGCCTCCCTGCCCGCAGTGATCTCCGTCGATACCAGTGATCCCCGCGTCATGAGCGAGGCGGTGGCCGCCGGTGCCGGTCTGATCAACGACGTGCGTGCGCTGCGCGTGCCCGGCGCCGTGGACGCGGCGGTGCAGTGCGGTGTGCCGGTATGTTTGATGCATATGCAGGGGGAGCCGTCTACCATGCAGGATAACCCCATTTACGGGGACGTGGTGGCGGAGGTACGGGACGCCCTCGAGGCGCGGGTGCAGACTTGTGTCACGGCGGGTATCGCGCGGACACGGTTATTGATCGATCCCGGTTTTGGCTTTGGTAAGGCATTGGCCCATAATATGGTACTGATGCGGCGCCTGGAGGCCTTTCAGGCCTTGGGGCTGCCGCTGGTGGTGGGGCTATCACGCAAGTCCATGATCGGTCAGCTGCGTGGCGTGCCCATGTCTGAGCGTCTGCATGCGAGCCTGGCGCTGGCAGTGATGGCGGTCATGAAAGGCGCCGTCATCGTCCGCACCCATGACGTCAAGGCCACCCTGGATGCGGTGATGACTTGTCATGAGATAGGGCGGGCCGGCCTCAATGAACCACTGGAGTGACCAGGGAAAATGAGCTCAACACACCATAAACGCTATTTCGGCACCGACGGCATTCGCGGCCGCGTGGGACAGGAGCCGGTGACGGCGGGTTTTGTCCTCAAGCTCGGCTGGGCAGCCGGGCGGGTCCTGGCCCGCGGCGGTAAGGGCAAGGTTCTGATCGGCAAGGACACCCGCGTGTCGGGTTATATGTTCGAATCGGCCCTGGAAGCGGGGCTGTCGTCCGCCGGCATCGATATCCGCCTGCTCGGTCCCATGCCTACGCCAGCTATCGCCTATCTGACCCGCACGCTCCACGCCCAGGCGGGTATCGTGATCAGCGCCTCCCACAACCCCTATGACGACAACGGCATCAAGTTTTTCTGCGGCGAGGGCAAAAAACTTCCCGATGACATGGAGCTGGCCATCGAGGCGGAGCTGGACAATCCCATGGTCACAGTGACCTCCGCCCATCTCGGCAAGGCCGAGCGTCTCGATGACGCCCCGGGCCGCTATATCGAATTCTGCAAGAGTACCGTGCCGTCCAGCATCTCCCTGCGCGGTATGAAGATCGTGGTGGATTGCGCCAACGGTGCCACCTACCACATCGCCCCCGACGTGTTTGATGAATTGGGCGCGGAAGTCATCTCGCTGGGGGTGAAGCCCGACGGCTTCAACATCAACGCCGGCTGCGGTTCCACTTACCCGGACTTTCTCAAGGCCGCCGTGCTGGAAAACGGCGCCGACCTGGGTATTGCCTTCGACGGTGACGGTGACCGGGTGGTCATGGTGGATCACAACGGCGAGGTGGTGGACGGCGACGAGCTGTTGTATATCATCGCCAGCTCGCGCCTGCGGGTGAACAGTCTCAATGGGGCCGTGGTGGGTACGGTGATGAGCAACCTGGGCCTGGAGCAGGGGCTGAACGCCCTGGGCGTGGACTTTCACCGTACGCCGGTGGGCGACCGTCATGTGCTCGACATGCTCATGCAGCAAGGCTGGACCCTGGGCGGAGAGACCTCCGGTCACATCATCTGTCTTGACCGCACCACCACCGGCGACGGCATCGTGTCCGCCCTGCAGGTGGTGACGGAGATGCACAAGACCGACCGTACCCTGAGTGAGCTCAAGGCCGGCATGACCAAATACCCCCAGCGCCTGGTGAATATCCGTATCGAACCGGGATTCAACTATCAGCACTCCGCGGAGGTGCAGGAGGCCCTGCGTAGCGTGGAGGCCGAGCTGGGCGAACGCGGCCGGGTACTGCTGCGGGCCTCGGGCACCGAGCCGCTGGTGCGCGTCATGATCGAGGGCCGCGACGGCGGCGAGGTGGATCGCCTGGCCCATCAACTGGCCGACGTCATCAGCGAGGCCCATCAGGCGTACTGTGCCACACAGGCTTAGGCCTGCGTGGAGTGTTTCGAGTCACGAGTTCCGAGTTTCGAGTTAAGACACGGCCCTCACCGCGGCAGTCGGCATGTCGTCGGTGGGTCAATGACTTGCGGGCCGGGGCGCCGTCCTACGGCGCACTCTCATGGTGTAATCACTTTGACAAATAGCGGAAAGTTGAGCCATCTAATTGATTTTTTGGCATGTTATCCGGTAAGCTGCGAACCTATTTTTGACAAGGGGTGAAGGAGAGCATGCGCCGACGGCTGGTGGCGGGTAACTGGAAGATGCACGGCACACGGGATACGATTCAGTCCCTGGTCAGCGGTATCAAGGCGGGAATTGCGGACATAAAGCGCGCGGACGTGGCGCTATGCCCGCCGTTCGTCTACCTCAATGACGTCGCCGCCATGCTGGAAGGCACGTCCATCGCCCTGGGTGCCCAGGATATCTGCCAGGTGGCCGACGAGGGGGCATACACCGGGGAGGTTTCGGCGGCCATGCTGCGGGAGTGCGGCTGCCATTATGTCATTGTCGGACATTCCGAGCGGCGTCACATATATAATGAGGGTGATACCCTGGTGGCGGAGAAATACATCGCCGCGCAAACCCGGGGTTTGACGCCGATCCTTTGCGTCGGCGAGACGCTGGACCAGCGCGAGGCGGGTGAGACCCATAGCGTCATCAGCAATCAACTGGATGCGTTGTTCGTCCTTGAGGGCGGCGTCGACAGTCTCGAGCGGGCGGTGATCGCCTATGAACCGGTGTGGGCCATCGGCACGGGCAAGACCGCCAGCCCGGAACAGGCCCAGGATGTCCACGATTTTATCCGCCGCAAGGTGGCGGAGCACAACCTGGCTATCGCCGAGCAGCTCGTGATCCTCTACGGCGGCAGCGTCAAAGGCGCCAATGCCGCGGAGTTGTTCGCCATGCCCGATATCGACGGTGGCTTGATCGGCGGTGCCTCTCTGAAAGCCGGGGAGTTTCTGGAAATCTGCGCCGCCGCCGAGTAATTTTTGCATTTCACATAGAGAGTCATCATGAAGACGGCGTTATTGATTATTCATGTTCTGGTGTCTGTGAGTCTGGTAGTGCTGGTATTGATCCAGCGCGGCAAGGGCGCGGACATCGGCGCGGCATTCGGCAGCGGCGCGTCCCAGACGGTGTTCGGCGCTCGCGGCTCGAGTTCATTCCTGACCCGCACGACGGGCATCCTGGCGGCGATGTTTTTTATCACCAGTCTGTCGCTGGCCTATTTGACCGGACAGCACCACACGCGCAAGAGCGTCACGGAGATTCAGCCGCCCACCGCGACGCAAAAGGCGCCAGTGACCGGCACGGCGCCGACGGGCAAGGATGTGCCCTCGGATGTGCCCGAGGCACCGCCGGCTGCGGATAACAAGCAAAAATAATTGACTCGTTCGGGGAAGAGGCGGCTCGCCTTTAAATAATAATTATGATGCGTCTGTAGTGATGGCCTCAGTTGCAGTACACTGTGGCGCGCTGCGGCGCGTATCGTTGCATCAACCAGCCGATGTGGTGGAATTGGTAGACACGCCGTCTTGAGGGGGCGGTGGCGAAAGCCGTGCCGGTTCGAGTCCGGCCATCGGCACCATGTCAACGTCGTGAACGGGGACGTGGTGAAGCAATCTAAATAATAACTAAGCTGATGAAATCTCATATAAAAGATAGGCCTATCAGCTTGACACAAACTGACGCTCTAGCCTAGACTCGCTAATCGGCTATGTGCTTGATGATTGTGAAATAAATGCGTTGAAGTGTGCGCCGGATCTGCTAGATGCTAGAGAATTATCTGCCCATATTCATCTTTCTCATTCTCGGTGTGCTGTTCGGGCTGGTGCCCCTGATGGCCGGGTTGCTGCTGGCGCCGAATAAACCGGACAGCGAGAAGCTGTCACCTTATGAGTGCGGATTCGAGGCCTTTGAGGATTCGCGCATGAAGTTCGATGTCCGCTATTATCTGGTGGCGATCCTGTTTATTATTTTTGATCTGGAGATTGCCTTTCTCTTTCCCTGGGCCGTGGTATTGGACGAGATCGGTTGGTTCGGTTATCTCGCCATGGTGGTATTCCTGGGAATCCTGGTCATCGGATTCATCTATGAGTGGAAGAAGGGAGCGCTGGAGTGGGAATAGAAGGCGTACTGGAAAAGAACGTGGTCACCACCACGGCGGACAAGCTGATCAATTGGGCCCGCACCGGTTCCCTGTGGCCCATGACGTTCGGCCTGGCCTGCTGCGCCGTGGAGATGATGCACGCCGGTGCGGCGCGCTATGACCTGGACCGTTTCGGCGTGGTGTTCCGGCCCAGCCCGCGTCAGTCGGATGTGATGATCGTCGCCGGGACGCTGGTAAACAAGATGGCGCCGGCCCTGCGCAAGGTCTATGATCAAATGTCCGAGCCCCGTTGGGTGATCTCCATGGGATCGTGCGCCAATGGCGGCGGCTATTATCACTATTCCTATGCGGTGGTGCGTGGTTGCGACAGGATCGTGCCCGTAGATATCTACGTGCCGGGCTGCCCTCCCACGGCCGAGGCACTGCTCTACGGTGTCATACAATTACAAAATAAAATCAAGCGCACAAATACCATCGCCCGTTAAGGAGGGTTTACCAGGTCGATGTCTGATTCAACTCAGGGGCTTGCCGCGCGCCTAAAACAGCGCTTCGGAGACGGAATTACCGCCTCCAAGGTGGACAGGGGAGAGGTCACCGTCGAGGTCCCGGCGGAGGCGTTGCTGCAGGTCTGCACAGCGCTGCACGACGAACCTGATCTGTCCTTCGGCCAACTCATCGACGTCTGCGGCGTCGACTATCTGCAGTATGGCGAGAAGCCGTGGCCGGGCAAGCGCTTTGCCGTGGTCTATCACCTGTTGTCCGTGGAACACAACCGGCGCCTGCGCCTCAAGGTCTTCGCCGACGGCGAGCCGCCCCAGGTGGATTCGGTGGTGAATATCTGGGCGTCCGCCAACTGGTACGAGCGCGAGACCTTCGACCTGTTCGGCATCCTGTTCGTCGGCCACCCGGACCTGCGCCGCATCCTCACCGACTATGGCTTCATCGGCCACCCGTTCCGTAAGGATTTTCCCCTGACAGGCAACGTGGAGATGCGCTACGACCCGGACAAGCGGCGCGTCATTTACGAGCCGGTGGAGATTACCCCGCGGGTGACCGTGCCGCGGGTGATCCGCCACGATCACCGCTACATCGACGACGACGCCACCGAACACAACCAGACGTGACGTGACATGGCCGAGATACGCAACTACACCATGAACTTCGGACCCCAGCACCCGTCCGCCCACGGGGTGCTGCGCCTGGTGCTGGAGATGGACGGCGAGGTCATCGAGCGTGCCGACCCGCACATCGGCCTGCTGCACCGCGCCACCGAAAAGCTCGCCGAGAGCAAGCCGTTCAATCACAGCATCGGTTATATGGACCGGCTCGATTATGTGTCCATGATGTGCAACGAGCACGGTTATGTACTGGCGATTGAGAAACTGCTGGGGATTGAGCCGCCGCTGCGCGCCCAGTATATACGCGTCATGTTCGACGAGATCACCCGCATCCTCAACCATCTGCTGTGGCTGGGCGCCCACGCCCTGGACATCGGGGCCATGACGGTGTTTCTGTATTGTTTCCGCGAACGCGAGGACCTGCTGGATGCCTACGAGGCGGTCTCCGGCGCCCGGCTGCACGCCACTTATTACCGTCCCGGCGGCGTCTACCGCGACCTGCCGGCGGTCATGCCCAAGTACTCGGCGTCCAAGTGGCACAGCGAAAAGGAGGTACACGTTCTCAACCGCAACCGCGAGGGCTCGCTGCTGGACTTCCTGGAGGATTTTACGGAACGTTTCCCCAAATATGTTGACGAATATGAAACACTGTTGACGGAAAACCGCATCTGGAAGCAGCGCACCGTGGGTATCGGGGTGGTGACGCCGGAGCGCGCCGTCGAACTGGGGTTCACCGGCCCCATGATACGCGGTTCCGGGATTGCCTGGGACCTGCGCAAGAAACAGCCCTACGAGGTCTACGATCGCCTGGATTTTGACATCCCCATCGGCGTCAACGGCGACTGCTACGACCGCTATCTGGTGCGCGTGGAAGAACTGCGCCAGGCCAATCACATCATCCGCCAGTGCATCGACTGGCTGCGCGCCAACCCGGGTCCGGTGATGGCCGACAACCACAAGGTGGTGCCGCCCAAGCGCGAAGTGATGAAAGACGACATGGAGTCGCTTATCCATCACTTCAAGTTGTTCAGCGAAGGTTATTGCGTGCCGGAGGGTGAGGTCTATGCGGCCGTGGAGCACCCCAAGGGGGAATTCGGTGTCTACCTGGTTTCCGACGGCGCCAACAAGCCGTACCGCATGAAGATCCGCGCCCCGGGCTATGCCCACCTGGCGGCGCTGGACGAAATGGTGCGCGGGCACATGCTCGCCGATGTGGTGGCGATCATCGGCACCCAGGATATCGTATTCGGTGAGGTGGATCGCTGATGGCACAGACCGACAACGTGGTGCTCTCTGACAGCGCGCGCGCCGAGATCGATAAGTGGGTGGCGCAGTATCCGTCGGACTGGAAGCAGGCCGCCGTCATCGCCGCTCTGAAAGTCGTCCAGGAGGAAAACGGCGGCTGGTTGACGGAGCCCCTGATGAACGCGGTGGCCAGGTATCTGGGCATGCCGTCAATTGCCGTCTACGAGGTGGCGACGTTCTATACCATGTTCAACCTCAAGCCGGTGGGGCGTCACGTCATCAACGTATGCACCAATATCTCGTGCATGCTGTGCGGCAGTGAACAGATCGTCAAGCATATGGAGAACCGCCTCGGTATCAGCCTTGGCGAGACCACGCCCGACGGGCGTATCACACTCAAGGAGGCCGAGTGTCTGGCGGCGTGCGCCGGGGCACC
>Ga0315540_10000778_pt1 | contig 18271 bp, 19 predicted proteins | sample SalMarSW160110MG_FD_203677 | JGI IMG/M metagenome (GOLD analysis project Ga0315540, IMG submission 203677) | Salt marsh sediment microbial communities from the Plum Island Ecosystem LTER, Massachusetts, United States - Salt Marsh Sediment SW1601-10 ...
AGTTCGGACCAACGCCATTCCGGGCCCCGGACGGGGGACGGGGACGTCGATGACCTGGGTTTCTCCCGAGCGCATGTTTTGCACAACTTGTTTCATAGAGAAGGCCTGTCTGGCCGTACCGAGCCTGCTGCCGGCCGACAATCTAGGTTCAGGCGCCCGGATTATAGCATCGGGCCAGACCAAAGGCCGGATCGAGAGCCAACCAAGCATCCCAGCCGCGATTTGGCGGCCGTACCCGGACCCTAGGTAAGGAAATGTTGGTAGAAAGAGTCGGCCGCTGCCATCACCTGAGCGTAGTTCGCCCGGTCGGCGATGATCTGCTGGTTGCGCCGGGCGGCTTCCCTTCGCAGGTCGCCGTCAGACAGCACATCCGATACCGCTCGAGCCAGACTCACCGGATCGCTCGGGGTCACCAAGAGCCCGTTCACGCCGGGCTCGATCCACTCCCGGACCGACTCTAGGTCGCCTGCCACCGGGAAGCAACCGCAGGCCATGGCTTCCAGGAGCGTGTTGGGTGTGCCGTCGTGCTCGCTGGGCGACACAGCCACCTCCGCCCGCCGAAACACATCGGCCATCTCGTCGGCCGAGAGACGGGGCCACAATCTGACCTGCGCCTCAATCCCCAACCGATGGACCCAGGATTGCGCCTGGCTCGCGCCCTGCATGGCCGGGCACACGAACACCGTGTCGGGGTGAGACTGCAGGATGAGCGGAATGGCCTTGAAGAAAGTGTCGTTGCGCACATACGCTCGCAGCCCGCGCGGATTGACCACGACCGGCTTTGACTCCGGAATGGCAGCGAGCGCAGATCGCCGGCTGAAGTCCTGTGTGTCGGCCTGACCTGCCGGGTGAAAGATTTCGCGTCGAACCCCGCCAGCGCCAGGAAGGACGGTTTGGAGCCGGTTGCGCGGGAAGCCCCACTTCCAGGCCAGCCGCAAGTCACGCTGGCAGTCGGCGTGCAGCCCATCGGCCCGCGCCATCGCCGCACGCGTTTGTCGTCCTAACAAAGGATTCCCGGACGCGTGCAGCGTGAAGTCGTTGCCCCACGAAGAGATCAGAAGCGGGGCTTCCGGATCGCTGGCCGCCGCCAAGATTCCTTCAAACGGGATACGCATCGCGTGGACCAGGTCAGCATCAATCTCCCGAAACATGCCGCTCAGGCGCTTGGCGGCCGGGCCAATCGTCAGCGGGCCAAGCCAATCCCGCAGGCCGGTCAGCAGCCGGACACCGATCACTCGCCGCGCCGGACCTGCGGTAGCCGCCGCCCCGTCATCCAGGGCGTGACCGGCCCGGCTGAAAGCCACCGGCATGAAACGAAGCGACGCCAGGCCATCGAGCGGCCGGCAATCGAATGTGGAGACCAGGTGGACCTCGTGGCCCGTCTCGATGAAATGCGCCATCCAGCTCCGGCTGATCGGGCTCCGCCCGTCGGCCACATAGGCGAGGCGCATCTCAGCCCCCACCCGCCGCGTTTGTGACAGCCTTCACAAACGCCTGCGTCATCGCGTCCAGATTGACCTCCTCGGCCACGATGCGGTAGGACTCGGCGCCCATCCGTGCAAGACGTTCACGATCGGCCACCGCCTGGCTGAGGACCTCCGCCAGCCCCACCTCATCACCCGGGGCAACCCGCCAGCCATTGCCTGAGCGCACCAGGTCGTCGGCTGTACCGTCGCCTTCCCCCACGATGACCGGAAGACCATACGCCATGGCCTGTTGGACGGCCAGACCCCCCGTTCCCGGCAGCACGAACAAATCAGCCTGCCCAAAGGCGGCCTCCAGCCGCTCGCCCTCAAGGTGCCCTGCGAACTGTGCGTCAGGTAAAACGCTGGCGGCCAGGGCTTTGAGCTTGGGCCCCTCCGGACCGTCCCCGACGATCGCTACGGCCGGCGGCTCGGCCAGCCGGGAACATGCTCGGAGCAGGGTATCAATCCGCTTGCGCCTCTGGAGCCGGCCGACAAAAAGAAGCCGCAGCCGCTTGGTTGGCTCAACCTTCTTTGACGGCCGTGCGTCCGGTTCCGCGCCGACGGCGTTGATCGCCAGGGTGATCCGATCGCCCGGAACACCCAGGTGTCGGTAGGCCTCAGCCCCCCGGGTGCTGTATGCGATCATCCCGTCGAAGCCAAGCAAGAAGCGGCGCCAGACCCAGGCGGCCATCTGCCCCTCGGGTTCGGCACCCAAGCCCCAGCCCAACACGGGCGTGCCCATCCCCTTCGCCCAGGTCCGGGCGCGCCAGGTGCTCAGGTAACGCGGATTGGCCTCCAGCACCACGGCATCTGGTGCCAACGAATTCAAGCGGGAAACCAAATCGGACTGCGCCAGCAGGTAGAGTCCGCCCTTCCCCAGGTGCCGGTTGGTGAGGGGCAGCCATTCCGCTCCATCCAATCGCTCCGCCGAAACGATCGCCTCGCCCTGGCGGGGCATCCCCGCCAGGACCGTCAACCTGTGACAGTTCGCCGCCAGCCGCTCGAAGAAAGGCACGCGGTAGGTCGGCAGCACGCGCTGCTGGACCACCAGGTGTCCCCCAAATTGAGGGCCAGGGCTCATGTGCGTTCCCCATCTCGTCGGGGTGGGACAGCCACGATGTATGCCTTCCATCCCAATGCGCTGGGTGCATCGACCTGCGGCAGGCCCGGCTTCAACTCCCGTATGGTATAGCCAAACCGCATCAGCTGTTCCCACACACTCAAAGCCGCTTCAGGGCCATGGAGTTCGATCAGTAGAGTCGGCAGCTGCTCCACCAGCAGCCTTCCGGCCCCTTGCAGCACCATCCCCTCGCCGCCTTCAACATCAATCTTGATCAATGACGGTGGAAGGTGTTCCTGCTCGAAAACATAGTCGTCGAGGCTGACCACGTGGACGGGGATCTCCTCATCGTATGTCTCTTCCCGGCCAGCTGATCCGCCCAGTTTGCCCATACCCCCCGAACGGTGCACCAGGAAGACCGATTCCCCCGTCTCCGCCCCGGCCGCTGACGCCTCCACACGAACTCGTCCGCCGGAAGCATTCAACGCCAGATTGGCGCGCAGCCTTTCGACGTTCGCCGGCAGGGCCTCGAAGGCCACCACCTGGCCCTTCGGACCAACCTTTTCGGCCAAGGTCAGGCTGATCAACCCGATGTTGGCGCCCACGTCGAAAGCCACACCGCCGGCCGGCATGACCGTCTGCAGCATCGCCAGCAGCTCAGGTTCATAGTTGCCCAACCACAGGTCCTTTTCGGTCTGCAGATCGAGCATCAGCCGGATGCCTTTCATGGGACCGGCCGCCACCGTGACTTCGGTCAGGCCCTCAGGCGCCGCACGGTTGAGGGCGCTTCGCAAGGCCCTTGAAACCGGACCCAACCGGTAGAGCCTCATTCTCAGACGTAGAGGCAGCGCATCGGCCAACCAGGCCGCCAATCGAAGCAAGGAAGGCCTCATAGCGCGCCTACACCCAGCCCAGGGCCGCCAGATAGCCCTCCACCATACGCTCCAGCCCGAATGCCTCCTCGGCGCGCCGGCGTGCGCCCTTGCGAAAGCGATCGGGCTCGGCGAGAACTGCCAGTGCCGCATCGAGCAGGGAGCCCGCATCCGGAGGCTCAACCCGCCAAGGATCGCCTCCGTACGCCGCCAGTCGTCCCGCATCTCCCACCACCATCTCGGGAAGCGCTCCCGTGTCATAGGAGACCACCGGCAGGCCGCATGCCATGGCTTCGATCACGCTGTTGGGACAGGCGGGATGCAGGTCGGCTGCGAACAACAGATCAGCCGAGCGATCCAAGTCTGGGATCGCCTCCGGAGCCACATCGCCCAGCCAGTGGACCTCAACCCCGTCGCCAGGCGCTTTCGGGATGACCTCGGACTGCGCCATGCCGGCAATCAGCAAATCGACTCGTTTGTGCGCTTCACGGCTCAGGCCGGCCGCCAGGCCCAGCGCCCATTCCAATCCGATTTCGTACCCGCCTGCCAGACGACCCTCGATCACGGCCAACCGGATGCGATCCGACGCGCGGGCCGTGCTGCTGCCAGGTGTGTAGTCATCCAGCGGCACGCCGTTGTACACCACCCTGGCCGGTTTCTGGATCTGCCCTCCGACCCGGAGCCACCAGTCCCGCGAGAATTGGCTCTGATAGACCTGGCCATCGCTAAATCGACGGCGAATCAAGCGCAGATTCAGGTTGTTGAGTTCAGCACGCAGGAAGTGAACAGCGCCCGTACGGCGTCGTCGGTGGATCCAATTCATGCCATCCAGCCGCTGGATTACAGGCAGGCCACGCGCCCGCAGCTGACGCAGCCGGTGAAGGTGGCGTGTACCGCCATTGACCAAGACAGCATCCAGGTCCCGAGCGGCGGCGTCAAACGTGACCTCGAATCCGCGGCGTCCCAGCCCTAGGGCGAGCCGGCTTTGAAAGGCGGCCGGCCCTGCGTGACCTGGCACGTTGGGTATCAGGCACAGGCGACGGCTGATCCGCTTATCCACAGGACATCCTCAGAGGTGTTTCGAGGCCCTAGCTCGAGCCTGGAGTTGCGCTGGCGGCCGACATCAGCGCCGCCACAATGCGCTCGGCGGCATGGCCATCACCGAACAGGTCCGAACTATGGGACATTTCGGCGTGGACGTCCGGGTCGCTCAGCACCCGGCGCGCCGCCTTCAGGATGGCGTCTGGGTCCGTCCCGACCAGACGCGCATTGCCGGCCTCGATGGCCTCGGGTCGCTCCGTCGTATCTCGCATGACCAGCACCGGCACGCCCAGCGCCGTGCCTTCTTCCTGGATCCCACCCGAGTCCGTCAGAATCAAACCCGCCCGCCGCATGAGCTGCAGCATAGGTTGGTAGTCAAGGGGATCAACCAGACTCAAATTGGGCAATCCGCCCAGAATGCGATGGGCGGGCTCCTGCACCCGAGGGTTGAGGTGGACCGGATAGATCAGGTGGATGTCGTCCTGGTACTCCTCCGCCAGCTCGCGCAGCATGGTGAAGATCAATTCCATGGGCCGGCCCAGGCTCTCGCGCCGGTGGGCGGTCACCACCACCCAGCGGCGATCAGCAGGGAGCGCTGCCAGGGGGCCCGAACCCAGATCGTACGGTCGATCGACGATCATACGCAGGGCATCGATCACCGGGTTGCCGGTCACAACCACGCTCGACGGCGGCACACCCTCCCGAACCAGATTCTCCTTTGCTTTCGCCGTGGGCGCAAAGTGCAAATCGGCCGTCACGCCTGCAATACGCCGGTTGATCTCCTCCGGAAACGGATGCCATTTGTCGCCGGTCCGCAGGCCGGCTTCCACGTGGCCGACCCGGACATGATGATAGAAGGCCAGCAGGGAAGCCGCCATGACGGTGGTGGTGTCCCCTTGGACCAGCACCCAGTCAGGCGCTTCATCCCGAAGCACGGGGTCGAGGCCGCTGAACACAGCCGCTGTCAGATCCGCCAGCGTCTGGCCTGGGCGCATCAAGTCCAGATCGAGATCAGGCACGATATCAAACAGGGAAAGGACCTGATCAAGCATCTCGCGATGCTGCGCCGTCACGCATACGCGGCTCGTGACCCCGGCCTGGTTGGAAAGGGCCTTGACGACCGGAGCCATCTTGACGGCCTCCGGACGAGTGCCAAATATCGACAGAACCTTCAAGGGTCTATCAGGCATCACCACCGACACCCAAAATATGCAGTTTCCATCCGGCCGCGCGCCAGCTCACTCGGTCCCAAACCCCGCGTGTGTCCACGGCCGTGCGGCCGGTCTGCCAGGATGCCACCTCACCTGGCTTGAGGTTCAGGAACTCGTGGTGATCCACCAGCAGGACAATGGCCTCCGCCCCCTTTACGCAGTCATTTGCCGAGCTCGCCGTGCGTGCGCCGTCCACCGAGGCCTTGGGTGCCGCCGGATCGTAGGTGGCGACCTCCGCCCCCTGGGACACCAACTGGCGCACCACGGCCACCGCCGGGCTTTCGCGCAGGTCATCCACATCGGCCTTGTAGGCCAGGCCCAAGGCAGCAATCCGCTTGCCGGCCACATCGCCGCCAAGGGCTCTTCTGATCAGCTCGACGGCGTGGCTCGGCTGCTCGTCATTGACCTGACGAGCCGTTTGGATCAGAGGCGTCAAATCGGGTGCGGCTTCCACCAAGAACCAGGGGTCGATGCTGATGCAGTGGCCGCCGACTCCCGGGCCCGGGCGTAGGATCTTGACCCTCGGGTGCCGGCTGGCGAAGTCGATCGCCTGCCACACGTCCACCTCAAGGTGCTCCGCCAGCCGGGCGAACTCATTGGCGGCGGCGATATTGACATCACGGTAGGTGTTCTCCATCAACTTGACCAGTTCGGCCGTCGTGGAATCAGTCAGCAGTATCTCGCCCCGCACAAACAGCCGGTACAAATCTCGGCCTGCCTCCGCCGAAGCCTGATCGATGCCGCCAATCACGCGTGGATTCTCGATCAACTCGCGCAAGATCTTGCCCGGAAGCACCCGCTCAGGCGTATAGGCCAGGTGGAAGTCCTCCCCGGGAGACAATCCAGATTCGGCCAGCAACGGCGCCAGCAAGTCGACCGTTGTCCTGGGGGGGCAGGTGGACTCCAGCACCACCAGGTTTCCCGGCTGGAGATAGGGGACGATGGACTTGGCTGCCGCCTTCACGAAGCTCAAGTCCGCCCGCTTGTCTGGCAGGATTGGGGTCGGCACTGCGATAATGAAGGCATCGGCGGGGGCCGGGCTGTCCGCTATTCCCAGATGACCGGAAGCGACTGCCGCCTGCACCAGCGTGCGCAACCCCGGCTCCTGGATATGCGTCTGACCAGCCTTCAGCATGTCCACCACCCCCTGGTTGACGTCCACCCCGACGACGTCCACGCCTTGCGTGGCAAAGGTGCTGGCGGTCGGCAGACCGATGTAACCGAGACCAAGGATGCAGATGGTTTCAAAATCCAAGGTTCGCCTCCTGGGTTGAGGTGGACTATTATCCCACAATCCCCTTGGGTGCCCATGCGCCACGCCCACAGGAGGGAATCCCTGTCGGCAAGGGTTGACCTTTTTGGATGGGATTGCTACGCTCTCCCGACCGAGGGAGTGAAGGAGCTGTGATGAACATCGCGTTGCGTGGACTGGTCGACCGTCGAGTCTTCCTGGGATACTTCTTGCCCGCTCTGGTCATCACCGCTGGCCTCCAAACGCTGAGGATCTTCTTTCCCAGCCTGGCATGGTACCTCAAGGACACAGTGGGGCTGCCTTCAACATCGCTTGCCATCTACGCCCTTGTCACTTTCTTGGTGGGGTTTCTGGCCGCCGTTCTCTGGCGATTGCTCGGCCCGCGCCGCTCGCTCTGGTTTACGGCCGGCGGTGTGGCGCTCGCCAGACTGGCGGAGCAGCTGGTCTCAAGCCCCCCGGTTGATCTCTGGCTCAGCCTGATAGGTACGGCGCTGTTCGCCCTCTTTTTGCCGGTCTGGTTCGGCCACTTGCGGGCCCAACGCGGTTTGGAAGCTGGTCCACGCTGGGCTTTCGGCCTGTGGCTCGGGCTCAGTCTCGACACAGCCATCAAAGGCGCCAACGGCACGTTGGACCTGAGCTGGACGCCGGGGGTGTGGACGACCGGGACGACGATTCTGCTGGTGGCCTTGATCTTCTGGAGTCTGCGCCGGGAACCGTTTTCGGCAGGACGCCCGGTCTCGGAAAACGGTTGGGGGGATGCCCTGGCTCTGTTCGGTTTGGGTCCATTCCTCCTGATTCAGGCACTGATCTTCCAGAATCTGGGTTGGACCGCAGAAGTGGCCGGCATTCAAGCGCAGATGGCCTTTCTCATGGTCATGATCGGAAACCTCCTGGCCATCCTGGGAGCCATTTGGGGCTTTTCCAGGCCGTACACCTTCCGCTACCTGCTTGCCTTTGTCGTGCTCGCCTATTTGGGCATCGCGATCTCATCGGCCGATCAGCCCGGTCCGGCCTTTTTGGTGATCCTGGGGATCGGCCAGTTCCTGATGGGCTGGGCGTGGTCCGTCATCGCCAGCTTGAACAGCAGCGGTGACCGACCAGGGCTGACCCCTACCACCGTGAGCCTGGTCGTGGGACTGCTGTTCTTCGTGCTTTTGGCCTTCGTCTATTACGCATCGATGGACATCAACCTCGGACTCCCGCGCGACGCTATCCCGCCCCTATCCGGTGTCCTGTTCGGTTTGGCGGTCGTGTGGGGCATCAGCCGAGTTCAGCAGCAGGGTAGGACGCCCTGGGCTGACCGCACGGCCCTGACGTGCGGCATCGCCCTGCTGGCTCTCCCCCTGGCGACCATGATCGCCTTGGGGGGAGCGCCCGCCACACAGGCGCCGGCCGGTTCACCGGTGACCGTCATGACCTACAACATCCATTCCGCCTACAGCGCCGCAGGACGGCAGGATCCGGAGGCGATCGCCCAGGCCATCGAAGCCAGCGGAGCGGACATTATCACGCTAAACGAAGTCTCTCGCGGGTGGCTGATAGACGGCTCGACCGATCTTGTCTTCTGGTTGTCACGCCGCCTGGACATGCCCATCTTGTTCAAAGGAACCGAAGATCCCGTGTGGGGAAACGCGATCCTCACCCGCGACCCGGTGCTCCAAACCGGTTTCGGGGCGCTACCTGTGAGCCACACCTTGATCACACGCGGCTATCTGTGGGCCCGAGTGGATGTCGGGGGTCCCGAACCGCTTCAGGTCATCGCCACCCATCTGCACCACCTTGAAGCCGATCACGACGTGCGCCTGCTTCAGGTGCCGGTGCTGGTGGATTTCTGGGGTCAGCGGCCGTTCAGCCTGGTGATGGGCGACATGAACGCCCAACCTGGAGACCCCGAAATGGAGCTCTTCTCGAAGGCAGGTCTGGTGGATTCCTGGCACGAGGCGGGGGAAGGGGATGGTTTCACCTTCTCCTCGACCAACCCATATGAGCGCATCGATTGGATCTGGCACACACCCGACATCCGGGCGACCTCGGCCCACGTCCCGGCCACGACCGCCTCGGACCACCGGCCGGTGGTCACCACCCTGGAGATCGGTCCCTAGCCACGACGATTTTCGCCGGTACGACGGGCAGCCTACCAAGTCTCCGAATGGTCGCCCAGGAGGTGCATTGTGAGAATCGCTATAGGTTCAGACGAAAGGTCCGAGCTGACCCGAGACGTCGTCGCCGATCTGCAACGCCGCGGCCATGACGTGATTCCCTTCGGCCCGCTGGCGGATCAGCCTGAAACGTGGCCTAACGTGGCCCGCGCCGTCGCCGAGGCGGTGGCCGGAGGGCAAGCGGCCGAAGGCATCCTGTTCTGTTGGACAGGCACCGGCGTCAGCTTGGCCGCCAACAAGGTCCCCGGTATCCGGGCGGCACTGTGTGCTGACGCCGAAACCGCCCGCGGCGCCCGCCTGTGGAACAACGCCAACATCCTGTGTCTATCGCTGCGGCTCACCTCCCTTGCCGTGGCAAAGGAAATCCTCGATGCGTGGTTTGAGACAGCCTATCAACCCAACCCCAATGACGATGCCTGCCTGGCGGCTGTGAATGCCCTCGAGTTCGCCTACCGGACCCCGCCACCCCCCGAGCCGACCGACTGATCCCGGCTTGTGAAATCTGTCACAATCGACCCGGGGGAGACATCCCTCAGCCGGCCGCGTTTGAGCAAGGTACAATAGCCCCTTGAAACGCAACCCAGGAGAGAGTTACCGTTTATGACTTGGCGCGTGTTGATCGCTGACAGCCTTCACCAACAGGGCGAGGAACGCCTTTCCGCAACAGCCGATGTCGTCAAGGATCCCGAGCTGGGCAGCCTGGGCGATGTCGACGCCCTGATCGTGCGCAGCGCCACCAAGGTGACGCGCCCGGTGCTCGAGCGCGGCCGGCCGAGGCTCAAGGTCGTCGGCCGGGCTGGCGTCGGCGTCGACAACATCGACCTGGACGCCGCCCGCGAGCTGGGGGTTGTCGTTGTCAATGCCCCTATGGCGGCCACAAACAGTGTGGCAGAGCTGACGCTGGGTTTGATGCTGGGCATGGCCCGAAACATCCCTCAGGCCAACGCTGCCATGCACGACGGCCGATGGGAGAAGAAAGCCTTCAAGGGTTCTGAGCTAAACGGCAAGACCCTGGGCGTGTTTGGCATGGGGCGCATCGGCGCCGCTGTGGCAGAGCGGGCTGCCGCCCTGGGCATGGACGTGATCGGCTACGACCCCTTGATACCTGACGAAGAAGTCGCACGCCGATCTGCCGAGCCGGTCTCACGCGATGGGCTGCTCGAGAGGGCGGACTACATCAGCCTGCACGTCCCATTGACCGAAGAGACCCGCGGCATGATCGGCGCCGACGCCATGGGGCAGATGAAACCTGGAGTCCGATTGGTGTGTGCTGCGCGCGGCGGGGTAGTCGATGAAGCAGCCCTCCTGGCGGCCCTGGAGAGCGGCCAAGTCGCCGGGGCGGCACTGGACGTTTTTGCCAACGAACCCCCGGGTGACGCTCCGCTGCTCAAGCACCCCAATCTGATCGCTACGCCCCACCTTGGCGCCCAGACCATCGAGGCCCAGATTCGGGCCGCCACCGACATCGCCGACGAGGTCCTGGCTGCGCTCAACGGCAATTCGCTGCGCTGGCAGGTCGCCTAGGGCGCGGCTCGCTTTATCAGGAGAAGTCATGACCGATCCAATCAAAACGCTTCGCCAGTTGGTGGGCGAGGTGGCCGATATCAAGTACACCTCCGCCCTGCTGGATTGGGACATGCAGACCATGATGCCCCCCGGCGGCGTCGATGATCGCTCGTACCAGATTGCCACCATGCAACGGTTGGCGCACGACAAGTTCACCAGCTCTGCCATGCGTGATGCGCTGGAAGCGTCGCGGGAGGCAGTCGGCGAGAGCGATCCAGACTCTGATGACGCCCGGCTGGTTTGGAAAGTTGGCCGCGACTTCGACAAGGAAACCCGGGTGACCTCTGAGTGGGTGGGCGCGTTCGCCCGGGCGACCTCCCTGGCCCAGCAGGCCTGGCAGGCTGCCAAACCGACGTCAGATTTCGAGGCGTTCAAACCCCATCTGGCGGAAGTCATCAAGCTTCGCCGAGAATACGCAAGTTTCTTCGAGCCCTACGATCACATCTACGATCCACTCTTGGACGACTATGAGCCCGGCATGACCACCGCCCAGGTGACCGAGATCTTCTCCGACCTGCGAAAACAGCAGGTGGTCCTGGTCCAGGCCATTGCCGACAAGCCACAGCCGGATGACTCCGTGCTTCACCAGCGCTACCCCATTGACGCCCAATGGGCGTTCGGCGAGAGCGTGGTCAAGCAGTTTGGCTATGATTTCGAGCGCGGCCGCCAAGACAAATCCGCCCACCCATTCACCACGTCCTTCGGCCTGGGCGACGTCCGTATAACCACCCGCTTTCAGGAAGACTTCCTTTCTCCTGCGCTCTTCGCCACCTTGCACGAAGCCGGACACGCCATCTACGAGCAAGGATACCCATCCGCGTTCGCTCGCACGCCCCTCGCTGATAGTGCCTCTTTGGGAGTTCACGAATCTCAGTCACGCTTGTGGGAGAACCTGGTCGGACGGAGTCACCCATTCTGGTCGCATTTCTATGCCGAGCTGCAGAACACCTTCCCCGACACCCTGGCCTCGGTTGAGCTGGACACTTTCTACCGGGCCGTCAACAAAGTTGAACCTTCCCTGATTCGCGTTGAAGCCGACGAAGCGACCTACAACTTGCATATCATGATCCGCTTTGAGCTGGAGCAGGCGCTGCTCACCGGAGACCTTTCCGTTGAGGACCTGCCGGCCGCTTGGAATGCGCGCACTGAAGAGTTCCTCGGCATTACGCCTCCCGACAATGAGCACGGGGTCTTGCAAGACATCCACTGGTCCATCGGGTATTTCGGCTACTTCCCAACCTATGCCTTGGGCAACTTGATCGCATGTCAATGGTGGGAGAAACTTCACCAAGATCTCCCGGACCTCGACGCACAAATCGGCGCCGGCGATTTTACAGAGCTGCTGAAATGGCTGCGGTCGAATATTCATCAGCACGGTGCCAAGTTCAAGCCCACCGAGTTGATCGAGCGGGTCACAGGCGAGGCCCTCAACGCTCAGCCCTACCTGCGCTACCTGCGCCACAAATACGGCCAACTGTACGACCTTGACTGAGACTGCTGGACCGTAGCGGATGCTAGAATCAAGTAACCAAAGGTGGTAGCTGAATGAGTCTGCTCTTCATCCACCAGCGCGTCGCCTACAGCCTGCTCCTGCTGGCGCTTATCGCCGGCATTTGGGGGATTGTGCGCTATGCCATGCGCCGAGGCGTCGACGGCAACTACTGGAGCGTTTTGGGGGCCTCCGAGCTGCTGGTTATCGTGCAGGGTGTCTTGGGCATTCTGCTCTGGCTGCGGGGTCTGCGCCCTGCCGAAGGCATTCATCTGATGTATGGCGCTGTCGGCGCCCTGGTTCTTCCAGTTTATTTCGGGATCAGCCGCGGCGAAGACGACCGCAGATCAGCCCTGATGTATGGATTTCTGTGCCTGCTTGTGGCGGGGGTTACACTGCGGGCAATCTCGACCGCGGGCTAGCGGCACCATCCCACCCAAAATCCAAGCCGGCCCAACTCGTCTGTAGTGGTGCAAGGGTTCTCACCCATGAGCGACAATCCACAGGCCACCATCGTCATCCTGAAAGGGGACCAGACGGGGCAGGAACTTCTGGACCAGGCCCTGCGCGTGTTGGACCCGGAGGTCATCGGGTTCAACGTGAGCTTGTCACCGTTCGATCTCAGCCTGGCCAACCGGCAGGCGACCCACAACGACGTTGTGCGGCAGGCAGCCGATGCCATTCGAGAACATGGATTCGGCCTCAAGGCCGCCACCATTACCCCGACTGGTGCCGACGACGTCGGCAGCCCGAATGCCATCTTGAGGGAGTCTATCGGCGCCCAGGTGATCCTCCGCACCGGACGGCGCATTCCCAATGTACGGCCAGTCGGCGGAATCCACGCGCCGATCTCTGTCGTTCGAATGGCCGTAGGAGATGCCTACGGCGCCAAGGAATGGCGCGAGATGGAGGATGGCGATGAGCTGGCCTTCCGGACCGAGCGAATCTCGCGCCGCACCTGCCGTGCTGTGGCTGAGTTTTCCTTTCAACACGCACACAAGCTCAAGGCCAAGGTGTTCGGGGGCCCCAAGTTCACCGTCAGCCCCACCTACGAAGGCATGCTCAAGGAGGAGCTTGACGCAGCCGCCGAACGGCACCCGGATGTCGTCTACGAGCCGCAGTTGATCGACGCCACATTCGCCCTCTTGATTCGCAACGCCGGGGAAGCCCTGGTCATCCCAACCCTCAACCGGGATGGCGATTCGATGTCCGACCTGGTGCTTCAAATGTATGGCTCGATCGCCGGTTCGGAGTCGATGGTGCTGAGTCTTGACGAAGACGCCATGCGCGTCCGCGCCGTTCTGGCAGAGGCACCGCACGGCACGGCACCGGCTCTGGAGGGTAAGGACATCGCCAACCCGATGGCCATGATCTTGGCCGAGGCGGCGCTGCTTACCTATTTCGGCTCGGATCCCGCCAGCCGGGCCTCCCGGGCAATGGTCGAATCCGTCTTTGAATCCGTCTCTCAGGGTGTGGCGACGCCCGACCTAGGAGGTCAGGCGACCACCACAGAATTCACCGACGGGGTCATCCAACGCGTGCGTTCCAAGCTTGAAGTCTGGGATTCCCTCGGCTGAGTGGAACAGCTCGTGACTGATCTGACCCATCCCTTGCTTTGGTCCCGAAAAGCCGGCCGCGTCGGCCCAGACCGCCTCGCTACCCCCGCCCGGCTTGTGCTCGCCGCCCTCATGCTGGTCACGACTGGCTGCGCCAGACCTCAAGAGTTGCCGACGGCCGCCACCCATTCCCCGACGATGTCCGCCAGCCCCACATCGGCCCCGAACCCGATGCCCGCCACGCCCACTTCGCACCCGGCACCCCTGACAGACGCGACCCAGGCGATCGTGCTCGAGCCGCCGGACCTGCCGCCCACAGCTACGCCACGCGTCCCGCCCGTCAATCTTCCTCCTGAAAGCCTGACAATTTATGAGCCTGGCCCGGGATCACAGGTAACCAGCCCCTTGCGTGTGATCGGTCGCGGCGGGCCGAGCTACGGGGAACGCATCCGCTTGCGACTGTATGGTGAGGACGGACGCATCCTGGCCGAGCACACGACCATCCTCTTTGCCTATCCAGGCAATGCCGGCCGGTTCTCTACCCAGCTCTCGTTCCATATTGACGGCGTGGCTGAGGCCGGGCGGCTCGAACTTGCCTCATTCGACCGCCGATACAATCGAGTGGACCATATCAGCACGCAGTCACTGCTCCTGCTGGCCACAGGGACCCATCTGATCCATCCGGCGATGCAGCCACCCGAGAAGCTGGCCATCATCTACCCATCCGACGGACTGCGAGTCACCGGTGGCGAGCTTCAGGTCCGAGCCGCTGGCTGGGTCGACTCCGACGTGCCCGTTGAAGTCGCACTCGTCGACCGATACGGAAAGACCATCGCCTCAACCCAGGCACATTTCGATGCGCCTCAAGTTGGCCAACTCGGCACGTTCACCGTCAGCTTGTCCTACGACACCCCGTTTTCGCAGTTCGCCAGGGTCGTCCTCACAGAACGCGACCCATCCCAGGCCTACATCGTGCATCTATCCTCAACGGAGATCTACCTTCAGCCCTGATGGCCCGGGAACCAATCCCGGCGATCTTGCGTCTTCCTTTTGCTATAATGGCACGCCATACTGGCGGTGTTGACGATGAATGTGCTTGGTACGCTCTCCAATCGAAGGAAACAGTTCGACCTTTGGCTTCAGCGGGCCATTGTGCTCTTGGGCGCCGCGCTGGCCGCCGTGGTTATCGGTTTGGTGGTGTTCATCCTCGGACTGCGGCTGGCGTACATCAACCAGGCGCTTCCCGGAGTCGAGGCCGCGGGCATCGACCTGACGGGCATGACCAAGAGTCAGATCGAGGTCGCGCTGGGTCAACAGTACGACTATCCGCAGAGGGGAACTATCGTCTTCACGGCCGACGGCGCCCAGTGGATGGCTCATCCGGCCGAACTCGGAGTCGTTGTCGACATTCCCGCCATGGCCCAGCAGGCTGTCGACTGGGGGCGCCGGGGAAGCTTGCCCGGCCGCATCGACCAGCAGTTCGATGCCTGGTTCAACGGGCACCGGTTGTCGCCGGTCGTGATCCTCGATCAGCGAGTTGCCCGCGCCTATCTCAGGCACATCGCCGACCAGTTCGACCGACCGATGATTGAAGCCAAGGTTGATATCCAGGGTACGCAGGTCACGGCCCAGGCGGGCCAGATTGGTCGCCAGGTTGATGTCCCGGCCAGCCTGAAGCTGTTGAACGCCCCCATCGCCCAGCTGCATGACGCCCAGGTTGGGCTCATCGTTCACGAGACCCATCCGGTTGTGCTCGACCCCAGCGCTGCGGCAGACACAGCCCGCGAGATTCTCAGCGCCCCGCTCACGCTGACAGCTGATGGCGCTGGCCCCTGGACCGTTTCTCCGAGCCAACTGGCCGCCATGCTTCGCTTCGACCTTGTCCAACAGGCTGGACAAGCCGACTACACGATCAATATCGACCCGCAGGCGCTGAGCGATGTTTTGGAACCGATGGCACCCGAGTTGGAGCGATCGCCCGAGAATGCGCGTTTCATCTTCAACGACGACACGCATCAACTCGACCTGCTCCAGCCGGCCGTCATCGGCCGTTCGCTTGACGTCACCGGCAGCCAGCAGGCAATTCGAGATGGCCTGATCGCCGGCAAGCACGAGATCCCCCTCGCGTTCCACACAACCGACCCGGCCGTGACCGACTCCGCCACCGGGGAGCAGCTCGGAATCACCGAGAATGTCGTCACGGTTTCCACCTACTTCAATGGGTCGAGCCCCGAGCGGATTCAAAATATCAAGACCGCATCCGCGGCCTTTCATGGGCTGTTGGTGCCCCCCGGCAAGACCCTGTCGATGGCCGACGTTCTGGGTGACATCAGCCTGGACACCGGCTACGCCGAAGCCCTCATCATCTATGGCAAGCAGACCATCAAGGGCGTTGGCGGCGGTGTGTGTCAGGTGAGCACCACGCTTTTCCGGGCGGCGTTCTTCGGCGGCTACCCGATCGTCGAGCGCAATCCGCATGCCTACCGCGTCCTGTACTACGAACAGGGACCCAAATCGCCTGGCCCCGGCCTAGATGCAACCGTCTTCGTCCCGATGGTCGATTTTAAGTTCACCAACGACACCCCCTACTGGCTGCTGATGGAAACCTACATGTATGGCAATCAACTGGTGTGGAAGTTCTACTCTACCTCGGATGGTCGCACGGTGGATTGGTCATCAACCGGCCCCAAGAACGTGGTCAAAGCCCCGGATCCGATCTACAAGGAGAATCCTGATCTGCCCAAGGGCAAGATCGAGCAGGTGGACTATCAGGCCGACGGGATGGATGTCACCGTATACCGCACTGTCACACGCGACGGGGAAGTGATCGATCGGGACACGATCAAAACGCACTACTTGCCCTGGCAGGCTGTCTACGAATACGGCCCAGGCACCGATCTGCCCAAGGGCGCCAAGACCGAAAAGTGACTCCTCAACGACAATCGGCATGTCGACACACCGAGTGGTCCGCCGACCGCATGGTAGAATCGCTCTATCTTTAAGGAGGCCTGCATGATCAGTGATGATCTTCTTGAAATCTTGCGCTGTCCCCACTGCGCACAGGAAAAAGAAGGCAACCTAAAACTCGTCAAGGATGCCTGGCTTGTCTGCCAGGAACCGGATTGCGGACGCAAGTACCCGATCCGCGAAGACATCCCCGTCATGCTCATTGACGAGGGGGACAAGTGGGTCAACGTCGCTGAGGACGAGCTCCCCGTCCCTCCGCCTTCCGATTGACCTCGTCAATCATGGCGGAACTTGACCAGCTTCTCGAAGATCTATCATCAGAAGACGAAGACCGGGCGCAGGCCGCCATACCTGCCCTATCCGTGCACGGCCCGGCCGCCATTAAAGCACTGACACAGCTGCTGGACTCCCCTATCGCCGACCGTCGATGGTGGGCCACCTACGCTCTATCTGCTTTCAAAGACGAGCCTGAAGCACAGAAAGCTATCATCCGCATGCTGCGCGATCCGGACAACGCCGTCCAGCAGTGTGCCGCCCTGGCCCTGAAACACAACCCCTCACTTGATGCCCTCTCTCAGTTGATGCTCGCCCTGCGCTCAGATGATCGGTTGACTGCTCGGTTGGCCGGTGACGCTTTGGCCGCCCTCGGCGCCCCCGCCGTACCGCCGTTGACCGAAGCCTCCAAGGATCCCATGCCGGCCGTCCGCATCGAAGCTGTCCGCGCCCTGGCCGAAATGCGGCATCCGGATGCGATCGGGCCGCTGTTCAAATGCATAGATGACCCTTCCAGCGTGGTCACACATTGGGCCGAAGAGGGGCTCGACCGCCTGGGGATCGGCATGATGTTCTTCAAGCCCTAAAGAGCCACACCACCCACAATCCCACCATCCCCAGTCCCATCACCAGCTTGACCGCAAACGCCATACCGTAGCCAACGCCCATCCCGAGAGTTCCTTTGGCTGCCTGGCGCATATCCCGAAGGCGCCAGGCTTCCACCAAGAATGTGCCCAGCAGCAGGCCGATGATGGCGCCGAAAGGTGGGATCACGATCAACCCCACCAGCCCCAGCGCAAGACCCCCTAGGATTCCCCAGAAAGACGCGCCTCCCACACGTGCACCGACACTGCTCGCCCATACTTCCGACAGCGCGCCCACAGCGCCGAGGATCGTCATCCCGGCAAACAGCCAGCCTCCCATATCCCCACAGCCGACCAGGATCCCATACACCAGCCCTCCCAGCCAGATCAGGACCACATCCGGCAGGATGGGGACCAGTATCCCGATCAATCCGATCAGCATGATCCCCGCCACCAGGACGATAATCGCCGTTTCAGTCACGGAAGCGGCCCTGGTTCAATCACGCTCATGCCGCCCATCCACGGCCGCAGCACCTCGGGGACTTCCACGCTCCCATCTTCGCGTTGATAGTTCTCCAGGATGGCGATCACGGTGCGCGGCAGCGCCAGCCCCGATCCGTTCAGCGTGTGCACAAACTCCGGCTTGGCATCGGCTTCGGGGCGATAGCGCACATTGGCGCGCCGAGCCTGAAAGGCCTCGCAGTTGCTACAGGAGCTGACCTCCAACCACTCCCCCGAACCGGGCGCCCACATCTCCACGTCGTACTTCTTGGCA
>Ga0315540_10000779_pt1 | contig 18256 bp, 18 predicted proteins | sample SalMarSW160110MG_FD_203677 | JGI IMG/M metagenome (GOLD analysis project Ga0315540, IMG submission 203677) | Salt marsh sediment microbial communities from the Plum Island Ecosystem LTER, Massachusetts, United States - Salt Marsh Sediment SW1601-10 ...
GGAAGCGCTGCCCGAACCGACCGAGGCACCCGCTGGCCAGGCGGCTGTCGGATTTAATTTCGACAGCATCAGCCGCACGGGTGACAAGTTCTCTTTGAAATGTGCGCCCTCCGAGGTCTCTTTCAATGTCACGACCACCAATAATTATGTGACCGACGTATACTTCTATTATCGCATGGAAGACCTGGCCTCAGGCATCATCAGCCCATGGTTCAACGCGGGTACGATGAAGAATGACGGCAACGGCAATTACTCACTGGTCTTCTCGGCTTTGGACGTCAATCCTGATGTCCGTTACAAGCAGGGCTGGATGGATTACCAGTTCGTGGCCACCAGCAAGCAAGGCGGTGCGGTCGGCCGGAGCGAAAAGTTCATAAAACAGATCACCTGGTCGCTCGACTGCCCGTAAGAATAAGAAAAGGAATACAAAAAACCGAGGTCAACAGGCCTCGGTTTTTTTGATTCGCAGTAGGTTTTCTATCCGACAGGTTTCTTGGCCAGCTTCTTTGCACCCAGCAACCACAGGGCGCCCAGGCCGAAGAAGACCACCAGCAGGCTGAGCAGCCACCCGACCAGCGGCAGACTGACCAGGATGGCGATCAGGGTCACGCCGATCAGCATCGGCCAGAGTTTGTGCTCGGCCAGATCAGGGTTGATGCCTTTCAGGATCAGCTTGCCACCCAAGGTGCCGACCACGATTTTGGTTCCAAAAATAGTCGCCAAAACAAAGCCGATGACCAGAACAAACAGGGCCAGGATTCCCAGCCAGATGACCGTTCCGGTTAGTTGGCCAAGGGTCAGTACGCCGAAGAAAATGCCGGCCAGTGTCATAACCAGGATGATGAGCAGGATGGCAAAGAAGAAGGCTGCGTAAGTCACTACACCCCAACCCAGGCTCGCGAGTGGCTTGGCTTGCAAGTTTTCTGTCGCATTTTTAATAAATTTTGGGAACAGCCAGACCAGCATCAAGCCGATCGCAAGCAGTGTAACCACCGTGCGCAGAAGATCGAGGAACCACTTTCCAACTTTTTGAAGCGGCGTCGGTCGGAGGCTGACAGCCGTTTTCTCGTTGACCTGAGGTACAACGTGCGTAACCTGGCCGATCACAATACCGCCAGGAATCGTGATTTGTTTTACGCTCTCGTATTGCAGATTGCCTTCAATCTTGGCTGCGGGGTCTAAGGTCAGACCTACTTTGACGGTTGGGATCGAGATCGGGGAATTGGGCATGAAGAACAGCGGTTCGGAGCCGTTCTGAGAGTCGCCTACGCCGGCTTTGACGTTCCCGCCGATCGTGCCGCGCAGTTCCAGCCCACCGACACCGGCCAGTACGTTGCGCTGGATATCGCCGGCCAGAAGCGCTTGACCGCCTGCAAAGACCAGGTCGTTACCAACAGTGCTGCCCTGGCGCAATTCCAGGCTGCCGCCAGCGCTGACGATGTCTCCACCAATTTGAGCCTTGTCGCCGACAAACAGCGCCCCACCGGCCATATGAACATCATCCATGACTGTCCCATTGATGATGACTGTCTGACCGGCAGCCCAGAGGTCCCCTTCGACGATGCCGTTGATGGTGATGACCGTACCACCGGCAATCAAATCGCCTTTGATTGTACCGTCCAGGGTAAAGTTATCAGCGCCGACATACAGGTCGTCGTTGATCACTTCGTCAACCGAAATGGTGATGTTATTTCCTTCCCGGCCATCAAAAGCCAGGGCAGGGGTGGCAAATGTCAGCGCAAGCAAGCTTACCAGCGCCAACACACTAAATGCTTTAACCATCCGCTTGTAAAACATGACATTCTCCTTGAAAATATTGGGTATCTGGTTAATATACGATACGCTCTAGGAAAAGTTGCTTGTAACAACAAAACGCCGGCGGAGCGTGGTTGAAATGCGGCAGGGATGACTTGGTCCGTTAGGCATTCGTTGTACGAAAAAGTGCCTGTATAATGTTCATATAACGCAGAGGACCAATCACTGAAGCATAGCCGGGGTGGAAGATGAAAACATTACTCTCTCTGATCCTGTTCGTTTTGTATGTGGGTATTATGTGGTTGGGGACAGGCTTGGCTTATCTGGAAAACCAGCGTTTGGATAAAGGTGATCCACAGAAAAAAATATATTCGGTTTATTACGTTTTGCTGTCCCCCTTAACCTTGCCAGCCCTGGGATTGATACAGGGAACTTTGCTGTTGTTTGCCAGTCTCTTATTTGGCGCTTTCCTGGTGATTTTCCCGCTGGTTCTGTTATTTGCCCGCAAATCAAAAATTCTCAAAAAGTTGCTCGAACTTCTGCGGCGCTTTGGTCGCTGGTATTTGGAAATCAACCGAAAGCTGTTGGGATGGTCATTGCCGCAAGCGGGCAAAACCGGAGGCAGGAGAAAAATCCCTGTCCCTTCATAGACCGCGAATTAAGATTGATTTGAGTTTGTTATTCTGGTTCTGTTTTTTGTGAAGCGCGAAATGGGATCATCATCAAAAAACCGACCGCGATGAAGAGTTGCCCCAGTTCTACACCGCGTGCCTGCCATGGTCCGAAGAATGGCACGGCTGGGAGGGGCTGGGTGCCCATACCGAAGATGTCGGCCATGCCGGTAAAGACCGAGATGACATAACCGGTGCTGATCAGGCGCAAGCCGATGTCAGCGGCGATCGAGCGCTGACCTTTCCCCCACAATGCGGCCAGCCCAATGTATCCGCCAACACAGATCAGCGCCAGCCCAATCAGAAAAACGGCGATTTGGACGAAACCAACAACCGGGCTGCGGTCGAGATTAAACCATTCCGGTTTGGCGCCAACCAAAAAGACCAGCATGCCGAAAACTGTGAGACTCAACCCAAGGCGCACGCGCAGTTGCGATGGTGAATCTTGTGCTTCCACGGCTTTTGCCGCAGGTGTCATTTTATGTCGGGGATCGTTCATGATTGTGGTAGCTGTTGGTTGAGATGCCGCAGCCAGTTTTGACCGAATACGGCTACGATATCGTCTTTAGTATACCCTCGATTTTCTAATAGCTTAGATAGTTTTTGCAGGTCGGCAATGCTGTCTACGTCGCTCGGGGCGGCGTTCAGTCCAAACCCACCATCGAAGTCGGTACCGATGGCAGCGTGATGGGCATCCCCACCCAACTGGCAGATGTGATCAATGTGGGCAGCCACCTGCTCGAGTGTGATACCTTCGCGAGGATCATCAATCTTCCAGCCGGTTTTCAGGAACATGCAGTAAGGAACAACGCCAATCACCGCTTCTCGTTCGATCAGACCCGTGATGAGCCGATCACTCAGGTGACGGTTGGATTCTGAGCCTGGCAGGAGCGCCAGGGCATTGGCGTGTGAGGCGATGATCGGTCCGGGGTAGAAATCGAGGGCCTGCAGTGCGGCTTGCTCGTCCATGTGGCTCAGGTCGAGAGTGTAGTTGAATTCGGCCATCGCGGACAGTAACTGGCGTCCGTCTGTAGTGAGCGGACCGGGTTCGCGCGTCCCGCCACAATACCGGGTGCCTGTCCAGGCCGGGCCAATGATCCGCAAACCCAGTTCCCACCATTGGCTCAATTCCTTTACGTTCCGAACGCCCTCGGCACCTTCCATCAGGACTACCAATCCGACCGGATGCCCATCCTTTTCATCGGCGGGTCTCTGCCATTCGGCCAGATGTACTTGTAATTCTTTTTGCGTTCGGATCAGGCGGAATTTGTCTGGGTGTGCATCCGTCAGATCGCGATACGTGTATAGTTGGCGCAGGTAAAGCTGGTGGGCCTGCTCGTAGTCATCATCGTCGTAGGCAATGGTTTCCCAATCGCCAACCAAGCGGCGGCGGGGCGAAGCAAAGAGGGTCGAAAAGACAATTGCCACCTGTCCACGCTGATACTCCGGCCAACCGAGCAGGGTTGCCCCATTCTCTTTTTCGGCGGTCGAGCCGTGTTCCAACCGGCGCGTTTCAGCCACGGAACGGGTGTAATCCCGGCCAAAGGTCAGGATGTTCCAGGCGAGGTCTTCGTGAGAATCGACGAGTAGGGGCATGATTCGCAAGATGGTTGAAGAGAGCGCACCGGATGGGGTGCGCTCTCTGGTTTGCTAACCTTCCGGTTTTTCTTCGGAGGGTGGGGAAGACTCTTCTTCGGATGAAGCTGCTTTGGCTCCATCTTCCGTTGATGTTTCAGCCGCTGGTTCTGCCTGCTTTTCTTTTTTAGCTCGCGTGGATTTTTTTGCGGGCGCAGGCTTTTGCGGTTTTTCTTCTGCAGTCGCAGTTGTTGACGAACCCTTTTTCGCGCGCGTCGATTTTTTGGCTGGCGCGGGCTTCTTTGGTTCTTCTTCCGCTGGCGCAATTTCTTCAGCAGTTGCGGGCTCTTGCGCTTCTTCTTCCGCTGGCGCAATTTCTTCAACCGGTGCAGACTCCTGCGCTTTTTCTTCAGCTGGCGCTGTTTCTTCGGCAGTTGCGGGCTTCTGCGTTTTTTCGTCCGCTGGAGGTGCTTCTTCCGATGCGGGCGTTTCAATTTCCTCTTCGCTGATCTCTTCCAGTTCCTTGGTCAGGATTTTCATATCCTTGTCGGCAAAGGCGGCTGAATCGACTTTGCGCAGGCTCAAACCAATGCGGCGCTGGTCGGGATCGATGCGGATGACACGCAGTGTGACCACGTCCCCTTCGTGCAGCATTTCGCGTGGATGCTCGATGCGGTCTTCACTGATTTCGGAAATGTGGATCAGGCCTTCGATTTCGCCTTCCAGGCGGGCAAATGCGCCGAATTTGGTCAGGCGCGTGATGACACCTTCGACTAACTGGCCGACCTGGTATTTCTCCAGGCGTGAACGCCAGGGATCTTCAGACAATTGACGGATCGAAAGTCCAATGCGTTTCTTTTCTGTGTCAATGCTGATAATTTTGACTTGGACTTCCTGGCCGACTTCCAGGATCTCGCTGGGATGCGAAATATGTTCCCAGGACAGTTCAGAAAGGTGCACCAGACCGTCGGCGCCGCTGATATTTACAAAGGCACCGAAATCGGCCAGGCTGGTGACGCGGCCCGTGCGGACCTCGCCCTCTTCCAGTTCTTCGATGACGCGCTCTTTGATCGACTGGCGCGATTCACTGGAGGCTGCCCGTTCGGAGAGGATCAGGCGGCGGCGTTCACGGTCGACTTCGATGATGCGGACCGAGATCGGTTCGCTGACCATCTTGCCAAAACGCTGTTCCGGTGTATCACCAACGGCGATCGAGCGGCGCATCGCGCCGATCTGGGAGGCGGGCACGAAACCACGCAGGCCCAGGACCGGTACGATCAAGCCGCCCTTGTTGTAGCCGCTGATCGTGGTTTCGATCGTTTCATCCTCTTCCAACATCTTCTCAACCGCATCCCAGGACATCTGTTCCTGTGCGCGGGTGTAAGAAAGCACAACATTTCCGTTCGAATCTTCGGGATTAAGTACGTAGGCAGGGATTTCCTGCCCGACTTTGAAGGCTTCGCGGTCTTCAGGTTCGATTTGTTCAAGTTCGCGACCGGCGATTACACCCTCTGATTTAGCGCCGATGCTGACTAATATCTGGCTTGGGCTAATGCTGGCAATCACGCCGGTGCGGATTTCACCTTGCTGGGGCAGCTCCACGCTGAACTCTTCTTGCTGCAGCAAGCTTTCCATGCTGGGCAAGTTGTTGCTGTTGTTCTGTTCGACCTGTGGGGTTTCCTCGGTCCCTGCCCCCTGCCCGTTCTGGGCCTCTTGTTGTTCCATATATGCGTGACTCCGTTAACAAAATTGTAGATTGGATTATAAAGGCTAATGCACAACTTGGCAACCCTTGCAATGAATTGGGGCTGGGTTATAATGACTTCTATGCCTGCAATTTATCCATTTACTGCTATCGTTGGCCAGGAGCGCATGAAACGTGCCCTGGTGTTGAATGCTGTTGATGCCCGCATTGGCGGGGTTCTGATCCGTGGCGAGCGCGGGACAGCCAAATCGACCGCCGCACGGGCGCTGGCAGCCTTGTTGCCCAGCGTCGAGGTGGTACAGGATTGTCGCTTTGGCTGTGACCCAGCCAAGCCGACCACCTGGTGCACGGAATGCAAGGAACGCGCTGCCGCGAACGGAAATAAGCTGCCGACCGCCGAACGGCCAACCCCATTTGTCAATTTGCCTGTCTCGGCTACCGAGGATCGTGTGGTCGGCACACTGGACATCGAACAGGCCATCCAGAAGGGTGAGCGCCACTTCGAACCCGGCGTGCTGGCAGCGGCCAACCGCGGCTTGCTTTACATCGACGAAGTCAACCTGCTCGACGATCACGTGGTCGACCTGCTGCTTGATTCGGCTGCCATGGGCGTCAACGTGGTCGAGCGTGAGGGCATCTCCTTCGCTCATCCGGCGCGCTTCATCCTGGTCGGGACGATGAATCCCGAAGAAGGCGATTTGCGCCCGCAGTTGCTGGATCGCTTCGCACTGGCAGTGGAGATTACCGGCATCCGCGAACCGCGCGAACGCGTTTTGATCATGGAACGCAACCTGGCCTTCGAGCAAGATTCGGACGCCTTCCGCCAGGAGTGGTTGCCGAAGGAGCAGGAACTGTCCAGGCAGATCGAACGCGCCCGCACGATTGTCGATCAAGTCACTTACTCCAGCCGCGATTTGTTGTCGATCGCTGCACTGACAGCTTCGCTGAACGTCGATGGCCATCGCGCTGATCTGACCATTCTCAAGGCTGCGCGCGCCCAGGCTGCATTTGACGGTCGCACGGCGATCAATGATCACGATATTGCCCTGGCCGCCGAACTGGCCCTGCCGCACCGCATCAAGCGCACACCTTTCCAGCAGGCTGAGATCAGCAGCGACCAGTTGCAGGAACGCATCGAGCAGTTGGCCGGTCAGGCAGTGCCCGACGATACGGAAGGGTCCGAGTCCTCCAGCGAGCCGGCTCCCGCAGAAGAAAAAAAAACTTAAGACTCGAGGATGAAGCCCAGGAAGGCCCGCAGCAGGGCCAGCCTGAGCCGATGTCGCAGGACGTCTTCGCCAACACCTCCGCCAACTGGTGGGAGGGTGGTCAAAAACTAAAAGTTGGCGAGACTTTCCAACCGCGCAAGCTGAATACCCCCCTGGACAAATTGACCCGCCGCCATGCCGGGCGGCGTTCGCTGACTCGCACTGAACGCAAGCACGGGCGTTATGTCCGCGCGCGCCCAGCCGGCGGCAAGACCGATGACGTGGCTTTCGATGCCACTATCCGTGCCGCTGCGCCGTATCAGAAGCGGCGGACAGAGCAGCGCAAGAAGGTCGCATTCGCCATCCGCAAGGACGATCTGCAGCGCAAGGTACGCGTCAAGAAGGTGGCCAATTTGGTGTTGTTCCTGGTGGATGCTTCCTGGTCAATGGCTGTGGCCGAGCGTATGAATGCCACCAAAGGGGCGATCCTGTCGCTCTTGACGGACGCTTACCAGCGCCGCGACCGGGTCGGTCTGATCGTTTTCCAGAAGGACCGCGCCACCCTGATCCTGCCCCCGACCAACTCGATCCAACTGGCTCAACGAGCACTGGTGGACATCCCGGTTGGCGGCAAGACGCCGCTCTCGGCCGGCCTGATGTTGGCTTCCGACGTGCTGCGCCAGGAGCAGTATACCCACCCCGACATCGAGCCGCTGCTGATCATCCTGACTGACGGGGCGGGAAACGTCTCACTCGGCGCGCTGCCGCCGCAGGAGGAATCCTACAAATTTGCCGAGTTGATCGCCAATGAGGATATCCGCAGCATCGTGATCAACATGGAGCACGCCGCCTTTGACCAGGGGCTGGCGCAGACGCTGGCCAACCACCTGGAAGCGCCGTGCTATACCTTGAGCGAATTGAAGGCTGAGAACCTTTACCACACTGTACGCCAGGAGATGGTCGGGGGACACAAGTAATCCGTTTTGAGGCCTCCGGTCCAGGTGCAAACACCCCCAACTTTGCTACTTGACAAATATAGAACATATATTCTATAATGTGCGCACGGTATCACATTCGACAAGGAGGTCGAGATGCATACAACCCGTCGCACTGGTATCAACCTGAACGCCCTCTTTCGAGGGCGCCATCTCAATCGCGGCGCCACCTGGGGCCTGATGATCGTTGGCGCGCTGCTGGCTTTTGAGATCTTCAATTACAGCACCACCGAATTTGCCCTGAACGATGTGCTGGGTGACCTGCGCTTTGCTGGCCTGCGCTGGGCCACCATTCTGGCCTTTGCCTTTTGTGGCATCGATTTTGCCGGCATCGCCCGCCTGTTCACACCTGAACAGGGACGCGACGAACCGGCCGAAATCTGGTATTTGTTTGGGGCCTGGCTGCTGGCCGCTGCCATGAATGCCATGCTGACCTGGTGGGGCGTTTCGGTTGCGATCGTCAACCACCAGTCGCTGGGCAGTGCCGTGATCGGCTCAACAACCCTGACCAGGGTCGTCCCGATTTTTGTAGCGGTCATGGTCTGGTTGATCCGCGTGTTGATCATTGGCACGTTCTCGCTGGCCGGGGACCGTCTTTTCAGCCAGACAGACCGCCCGCGCGGCACGCGTTCGGTCACCACCAACAACTCCAGCCGCCGTTCCGTCCCCAGCGGAGCCCTGCGCCCGGCCTCGAGCCTCAGCCGGCCGTCCAGTTCCTTCAGCCCAGCGCCCAAGCCGGTTCCACAACAAAGCTTCCGGGGCGAGCCGACATATCACAACATGGCCGCCAGCTCCCGCCAGCAGTCTTTCATCGATCCCGCCCGGAATGAATCACGCTTCGACCAATAGGCATTTGTCGGGAAATTCTAAGCACTCCTGTTTTGTTAGTCCGCGTGTCTTGAACCAGCTATCATTTTACAATGCGTAAATTGTCTCATGTCTTATTATCACGCTGACTCGGATTTCGAACTGTGGTATGAAGAAGATCAGACAGCCGCGCCGCAGGGCAGCGGCTGTCTGTCTGGTTTTGTGATCCCGCCGGCCATGGTCCTGTTGGTTGGATTGTTGCTGGCTTTTTTCTCCAGAACGTTGAGCTTGCCGGCCGGGAACGTTTCGGCCAGCAGCACGCCGTTTCAGGCTGAGGCGGCTTCCGGTCAAGGGGCGGATGCGCCGAATTCCGGGCTGGCTCCGTTCTTCACGCCTGAAGTACAACACTGGGGCAGTCGCATCCTGAACTGGGCTGCGCAGACCGGCCTGGATCCCAACTTGATTGCCACCGTAATGCAGATCGAATCGTGTGGCGACCCGCGGGCAAAATCCTCAGCCGGGGCCATGGGCCTGTTCCAGGTCATGCCTTACCATTTCTACGCGGCAGACGATCCTTACAATCCGGATACCAATGCCCAACGCGGACTGGCTTACCTGCGCCGCTCGCTGGACAGCGCCGGTGGTGACGCGCGTTTGGCGTTAGCTGGCTACAACGGCGGGATCGGGATTATCCCGCGTCCGCAGTCATTATGGGCGGCTGAGACGCTGCGCTATGTGCGTTATGGGGGACCGATTTACGAGGACGCGCGCCAGGGGGCAGCCACGAGTACGACTCTCGACGGGTGGTTCGGTTCGTATGGCGCGAGTCTGTGCCGCCAGGCGCGGCAGCGCCTGGGAATTCCCTAGTTGTTTTGTGTGTTCGTGGACGGCTGACTGCCCAGCAGCGGCAGCCAGATCGCGAAGGTCGTACCCTGGCCTTCTTTTGTTTCGACCTCGATGCTTCCCCCGTGCTGGTCGACAATCCAATAGGCAATCGACAGTCCCAGCCCAAAGCCGCTGCTCGGTTTGGAGCGCGTGCGTGATTTCTCGGCGCGATAGAAGCGCTCGAAAATGTGCGGCAGATCCTCCGGCGGGATGCCGGGACCCGTATCCCTGATGATCAGTCGCGCCTGTTCGCCAACCCGTCCCAGATTGATATACACACTGCCATCGGGTGGCGTGTACTGGATGGCATTGGCGATCAAGTTGATCAAGACCTGTTTGAGCCGGTCGCGGTCGCCGTTGACTTGGGCCTGGTCGATATCGGTAATTTTAATTTTTACCTTGCCGCCTGCCAGGACATGCATTTCCTGGAAGACTTCCAGCAGCAGGGTGTCCAAGGAGACGGGCTTAAGGGTGAGATGCAGCTTGCCGGAATCGGCCTTGGCCAGCAGCAGCAGATCGGTCACCAGGCGTGTCAGGCGGTTGGCTTCCTGGTCGATGCTGGTCAGCGATTCCTCGTCGATGGTTTTCATGCGGCGTATCAGGTCGACGTTGCCTTTTATCACCGTGAGCGGCGTGCGTAACTCGTGGCTGACGTCCGCCAGGAAGCGCTGCTGGGAAGTGAACAGGTTTTCCAGTCGTTCGAGGGTCTGGTTGAAAACGCGGATCAGGTTACCGATCTCGTCGTCTTCGGGGCCGTTGTAGGGGATGCGGCGGGACAAGTCGTCGGCACGGTTGATGGCTAGTGCGGTATCGGTCACATCGTCCAGGGGAGCCAGCGTACGCCCAACCGTGACCCAGGTCCCGGCAGCGGCCAGACCGACAGCGATTAGCGCGGCGACGATCATAATGTAAAGCAGGTCCTGGCGGATTGAATCGATCACCCGCAGGCTCGTGGCGGCTTGCAGTACGCCTACCGGACGTCCCTGAACTTCCAGGGGCACGCTCAACACGCGCATATGAAAGCCCTGAATATAGGCTTCGCGAAAAATGGGTTTGTTCGTTTTAAGTCCCGTCGGATCAAGCGGCTGCTTGAACTGGGAAATGCTGGGCGAGGTGGATTGCAGGTTCTGCTTACGGTCCCAGACCTGTACCAGGACATTGGTGCCCATATCCAGCGGTGGCAGGTTGAAAAGCGTCAATTCACCCAGTGAATCAACGCGCGTCACTGCCAGGATATCGCGCGACGTCTGGGTCAGCACCTGATCAACCTGGTTGAAGAGGAAGACGGTCACCAGCCCGTAGACACCCACGCTGAAGAGCAGCAGGATGCCCCCCATTAACGTGGAATACAGCAGGGTCAGTCGGGCACGTAAGACCATACAAATTTTACGCTTTAGGGATTTTCACGCATTACGTAGCCAACGCCGCGGACAGTATGGATTAAGCGCTGTTCGGAATCGGCTTCGAGTTTCTGGCGTAAATAACGGATGTATACCTCGAGCACGTTGCTCTCGCCGCCAAAGTCGTAGCCCCAGACGCGATCGAAGATCACCTCGCGGGTCAGGACTTGTTTGGGGTGGCGCAGGAATAATTCAAGGAGTTCGTACTCCTTGGCAGTCAGCGGGATCAGCCTGCTGCCGCGCGATGCCTGGCGTGAACCGGTATCCAGGGTCAGATCGGAAAATTTGAGCACCGGGATGCGTTCCGGCTGGGTGCGGCGCAGCAGCGCGCGCACGCGGGCTAGCAGCTCGTCAAGGTTGAAGGGCTTGATCATGTAATCGTCAGCCCCGGCATCCAGTCCCTGAACGCGGTCCTCGATGGTGTCCTTGGCTGTCAGCATCAGGATCGGCACCTCGCCGCCTGTACGCAGGCGATGGCAAACCTCCAATCCGTCCATACCCGGCAGCATCCAGTCCAGGATGACCAGGTCAGGTTGGTGGTCGCGTGACAGGTTCAATCCGCTGCGGCCGTCCAGCGCCGTATCCACGGTATAACCTTCATAAGCCAGACCACGCTGTAAAAGTTTCAGAATGGCCTGATCGTCTTCTATAATCAAAATTCGCTCATTCATTAATCGCTCCATCTCAGAATATACCACAAATTAATCTAGTCATTTTCGAGGAAATGTGGATGTAGGGTAAAATCACTTCATGCTTTTTCCACCCGGCATTCCAATCAGTAAACGGATATTCGATCTGGTAGCCACTACGCTTGGCTTGCTCCTGATCTCACCGATCCTGCTAATCTTGGCGGCGCTGGTGGCACTTTTCCTCGGGACGCCGGTCATCTTCTGCCAGGAACGACCGGGCTATAAAGGACGGCCGTTTTTCATCCACAAATTCCGTACGATGACCGATGCCCGGGATGCGGATGGAAACTTGCTGCCGGACGCGTTTCGTTTGACAAGCCTGGGCCGTGTTCTGCGCGCCCTGAGCCTGGACGAACTACCGGAGTTGTTCGACGTGCTGCGCGGTGAGATGAGTCTGGTTGGGCCAAGACCCCTGCTGATGCGATACCTCGACCGCTACACCTCCTGGCAGATGCGCCGGCACGCTGTGCTGCCCGGCATGACAGGCTGGGCGCAGGTCAAAGGGCGCAACGCGCTGACCTGGGACGAGAAGTTTGCCCTGGATGTCTGGTATGTCGACCATTGGTCTTTCTGGCTGGACCTCAAAATCCTGTTCCTGACCGTGTGGACGGTGGTCGCACGGGAAGGTATCAACCAGCCCGGAAACGCCACGATGGAAGAATTCATGGGCGAGGACCGGGCTGACAAGACGAACTGAAATTACTTGCTTTCGGGATGAGAAGTCTCCGGACTTTGCGCAAAAATAGGAAATTTTGTAGCCTCGGTCTGAAAAGCGCTTGACAGATGCTCCCTGGCGCGTATAATCTAAAGAACTTCCAAACGGCGTACCCGGAGACGAGTAACCGTCTAACCGTTCAGAGACCTGCCGGTCGGTGCGAGGCAGGCGGCCAAGTGGTGAAATCCCCTCCGGTATTCTCGTGAGAGAATACGTCGCCCTCGCAGGGACTTCGGTCGTAAGAGGGACGGGCAGCGCCCGTTACAGCGCAACCAAGGTCGCCGTCCTACGGCGATGAAAGCAGGTGGCACCACGAGACGCCCCCTCGTCCTGCAAAAGGATGGGGGCGTATTCTATTCTCTCTGGAGGTGCAGCATGCTTGATATCAATCTGATCCGTGAACAACCCGACCTGGTCCGCACAGCGCTCAAGAATCGCCAGATGGACCCCTCGCCGGTCGATCGTGTGCTGGAACTGGATACCCAGCGACGCAGCCTGGTCAGCCAGGTTGAGAAACACAAGGCAGAACGCAATGCCGTCTCGAAGGAGATCGGCCGAATGAAAGATGTCGCCGAGCGCCAGGCCAAGATCGAAGCGATGCGCGCATTGGGCGAAAAGATCGACAAATTGGATGAGGAACTGCGCGAGGTGGAAAACGGTCTGAATTCCGTACTGGCGATCATTCCGAACATCCCCGATCCCAAGACGCCGGTCGGTAAAGACGAGAGCGAGAATCAGATCTTGCGCACGGTCGGAAAGCCCAAGCAATTCGATTTTCAACCAAAACCGCATTGGGATTTGGGCCCCGAATTGGGTATCATCGATTTTGAGCGCGGGGTCAAGATCACGGGATCGCGCTTCTATGTCTTGAACGGTCCCGGTGCACGCTTACAGCGGGCTTTGATCGCTTACATGCTCGATCTACACATCCGCCAGGGGTATGCAGAACGTTACCTGCCCTTCATGGTCAAGACCGAGACGGTCTTCGGTGCCGGGCAATTGCCCAAATTCGCCGATAACCTGTACAAGGATCATGAGGAAGACCTGTACTTTGTCCCGACTGCCGAGGTCCCGCTGACCGGTCTGCATATGGACGAAATCCTCGATGAAACCGACCTGCCGCGTTTCTATACAGCCTACACCCCCTGCTTCCGTCGCGAGAAGATGAGCGCCGGGCGCGACGTGCGCGGTATCAAGCGTGGTCACCAGTTCGATAAAGTTGAGATGTATATCTATTGCCGACCGGAGGAATCGCCGGCCATGCTGGACAAGATGCTGGCAGACGCCGAGCAGACTTTGGTTGGGCTTGGATTGACCTACCGCATTAACCAGCTCTGTACGGGCGATATTGGTTTCAACTCGGTCATTACTTATGACATTGAGGTCTGGGCACCGGGTTGTGATGAATGGTTGGAAGTTTCGTCGGTCTCGAATGTGACTGATTTCCAGGCTCGCCGCGCTAATATCAAGTATCGTCCGGCAGATGGTGGCAAAGTGCGCTTTGTTCATACCCTGAACGGCTCGGGTCTGGGTTTACCCCGCACCCTGATCGCCGTCATGGAGAATTATCAGCAGGTTGATGGGTCGATCGTGATACCCGAAGTACTGCGTCCATGGATGGGCGGTATCGAGCTTATCCGTCCGTAACGTGTTGGTCTTTGTAAGGGTTCACCCCATAATAAGGCCGATTTCATCACAGGAGGTAGCGTGCCATTAGATTGGGAATTCTGGCGACAAGTCGCTACACAAACGTTCACGTTGTTCGTCATGTTGGTCGGCCTGGCTGGCCTGATCATCCCGATTTTTCCCGGATTGGTGGTGATCTGGATAGCCGCCCTGATTTTCGGAATTCTCACTGGATTTACCACGCTGGGCTGGGTGATCTTTGCCGTCCTGACTGTTTTAATGGTAGTTGGGAACGTAGCCGATAACATCATGATGGGTACCAAAGCCCGGCAGGGAGGCGCTTCCTGGTTGTCGATTATTCTGGGACTGCTGGCCGGGATTTTGGGTAGTTTGTTAATTCCTCCAATAGGCGGGATCATTGGTGCGCCGCTGGTGCTGTTCCTGGCCGAATATATGCGGCAGCGCCAGGTGGACAAAGCCTTCGCCAGTACGCGTGCATTGCTGATTGGCTGGGGCTGGTCGTTTGTGATAAGATTTATAATAGGTTTGGTCATGATCGGCCTGTGGATGATATGGGCCTGGGCCTGATCGTTATTGTTCTGAGAGGAGATCCTATGTTACCTGATGTTTTGCAAGCCATTTTTACCGTGCTGGCGATGCTCTTCCGCTTCGTCGGTCTGCTGGCCTTTGGCCTGGGAGTTGGTTGGTTCACATTGCAGGCCTTCAAGAAAGATGCCTGGCAGCTGCAAATCGCCGTCTTCCTGGGTTTCGTGGGCACCGCGATTGCTATGACACGCTTCCTTAGCAGCCACGGTGGTGCACTGGGAGCCTTTGCACTGGGTGCTGGCGGGGCGCTCCTGTTCTGGGGTATGCCTCGCAAGGAAGAAGCCGAAGAATCTAAGGGTTCTAAGAAGAAATAGGCTCTTGGCAAACTAACAATACCCCGCGCATGCGCGGGGTATTGTTGTGATTTTTATTTGTTTTTGAAAGAAATGGCACGCTACGCGGCTTCGTGGATCAAGTAAGCCTCCACCATCAGCAAGTTCTTTTCTCCGGCGCGTTTGACAATTTCGAGCATCGTCTCCATAGTGGAAACTTCCTCGACCTGTTCGTCTACATACCACTGCAAGAAGTTGTGGGAGGCGTAATCCTTATCCTTGGCGGCTTGTTCTACCATGGCGTGAATTTGACGGGTGACTTCCAGTTCCCATTCCAATGACATCTGGAAAGCGGCTTCAGCTGAAGCGATTTCGTATTTTGGAGCCGCCACAGCGGGAATTTTAACATCCACGCCGGTCTCGGTCAGGAAGTGGACAAATTTCATTGCATGTTCGCGTTCTTCGGCGGACTGCTTGTAGAAGAAATTGGCCAGTTTCTTGAAGGCCAGGTTGTCGAAGTAAGTAGCGACCTGTAAATATTGATGAGAAGCACCTAGTTCGTGCCCGATCTGAGCGCCCATAAGGTTTGCAACTGCTTTACTGATTTGCATGAATTTTTCTCCTTTCTAAAGTGTCATAAATTTCTAACATTCTTATTCTAGCATATCCCAGGCGCGTTAATTCTATTTCAAACTATCGATGACTGCCTGGGCTGCTTCCTCGGGGGTTTGCTGTCCATTGAGTACTTTAAGGCCGGCTTCTTCGATTACTGGACCGAGGCTGGTCGTCACATCCTCAGAAGGCGCCAGTTGAGCGGATAGCATGATTGCGTTCAAATTCGCCTGCTGGGTCTTATCGGGCCAGGCAGCCAGGGCGTTGGGACGGGTGGGAAGCACCCCGGCGGCGTTCGTCCAGGGGGCCAGGAATTCGCTGTCGACCAGGAATTCGGCCAGTTTGACGGCCAGCGCCTGCCGGCTTGGGTTGGATCCAGCCAGTGCCCAGGACCAGCCGGTGGCTACGGTGTATGCGGTTCCATCAAGCCCGAGCAGTGGTGCAGGGAGCGTATCAGCTGGTGTGTCCATCAGATAGCGTGAGGACCAGGTGACCACGGTGTTCGCGAAGCCATCGCTGTACGCCTGCCAGGATTGGGTATCGTTCTGGTATCCGGTGACGTTGAATGGGATCATGCCGTTTTGCAGGTTTGCATGCAAGAAGGCAAATAGGGCCGTAAGCGTCCCCTGATCAAGTTTGGGATTGCCCTGTTCGTCAACCAGCTTTACACCAGTCGATTGATACAGGCAAAGCTCGAAGGTGGCTGCGGGATCGGCACCCGGGATGGACAGCGTTACCCCCTGGGATTGCATGCCTTCCCAAGTGTCGGGTAGTTGGCCCAGCTGGCTGGGATGGTAAAGTAGCAGCAGGGCTTCGCCAGCAAAGGGCAATCCATAAGCGGTGTTCTTGACATGCCCTAATTGGCGGGCATAGGTATACCAGTCGGGATCATTGAGTATCTCGCTCAATCCGTCGAAAGGATGCAACGCGCCTTTCAGCGCTCCGGTTTCCAAATCGGAGCGCGGCAGTGCGATCAAATCTGGTAAAGCTTCTGGCGCCGCGTTCTGGGTCAGAAGCAGCTCATCAAGCAGGTTGGCCGGGCCGCTGATAGCCTTGACGCGCACATCGATGATCAACCCGGGGTTGCGGGAGGCGAAGTCGTCCAGGCGGGCTTTGAACAGCTTGCCGGCATCTGTGTCGGCGTTGGGATCGAATTGAGGTGGAACCCACAGGCGTAGCGAATCCGGTCTGGAAGGTGTCGCAGGCTGGGATGTCGGAGACGGCCCGCTGGTGGGGGTGGTGACTGGGGTGCCGGTAGCGGTGGGGGTTGCATTGAAGAAGGGCAAATTTACAGGAAGGTTTCCGCAGCCGGAGAGCAGGGTCAGGAGCAAGAGCAGAGAAGACAGGAATCTAAATTTTCGTATCATAATCCTACTGGGACTGGCGCGCTGAGCAGCGCGACCATTAATTGGACGGTGTTCTGTACGTCGTCGTAGTCGACCATCTCAGACGGGGAGTGGACATAGCGGCAGGGGATGGAGAGACAACCGGTTGGCACGCCTGCGCGGCTGACCTGGATCATGCGCGCGTCGGAGGTGCCCAGTTCGAGTACCTCGCGCTGGTACGGGAGGCCGGTTTTCTCGGCCGTGCTGGTCATCCACGCGACGATGCGCGGGTCAGAGATCATGGCTTGGTCGCGGATCTTGATTGCCGGGCCTTTCCCCAGTGAGACTTCCATTTTATGGGCTTCCGGTGTGTCGCCAGTGGAGGTGACATCCACAGCCAATGCCAGGTCCGGGGCGATACCATAAGCGGCTGGGCCGGCGCCGCGCTCGACAATTTCCTCCTGCACAGTGAAGACGAAATAGATCTCAAAGGGAGTTGATTTCAAACGGCGCAGGGTTTCGATCATTACAGCCACGCCCACACGATCGTCCAGCGACTTGGCGACCAGGCGCTTACCCAACTCGCTGAAGGGACGCTCGAATACGGCCATGTCGCCCACCTTGACCGGACAGTTTTTCTGGCTGGACGCGCCTACGTCGATAAATGCCTTGTCCAGGCTGAAAGAACCTTTTAGCTTGTCGGCTGGATGGGTGCCAATCACGCCGCGCGTGCCGTTCAGAAAGCGCACGCGCCCGCCGGGCAGGTTGCGTACGAAGACCCCGCCGACATTGGTGAAGCGTACAAAGCCGATCTCATCGATGTGGGTGGCAATCAAGCCAATCTCGTCCATGTGTGCGGCCAGCATGAGCTTTTTGCCCTTCTGGCCCTTGCGGACGATCAGGTTTCCCAGCGCGTCGACGCGAACTTCGTCGGCCAGCGGATCGACCTCCGCGCGGATCAGGTCGCGCACGGCGCTTTCGTGGCCAGAGGGTCCGGTGGCCTCAGCCAATTTCTGGATCAAGGCTTTCATTTACGCTCCTGTGTGGTGTCCGGTAACTTGAATTCTTCGCCTGCACTATGGGCTTGGGTTCCTTCGCGATCGATCAGATAGACCTTGCCCGCGCCCATTACGCGCCAAGTCTGGTTCAGGCGTCCAATCAGTGCAGTATTTTCGTCGATGCCCAATGCATATTGTTCTCCTGTCAGGCGACCGCGTAACACGGTCAGGATCATTGGACGCCAAAGCTGCATGCGGTCGAAATGCGGGATGACCGAAACAGCTGGTAGCTGGTTGAAGGCTTCCACCTGGCGCAATCCCGCGGTACGGACATCCGGCACCAGCGCGGCCAGGATCATTGCTCCGGCCGAGCATCCGGCGTACGCTGCACCGCGGTCCCAGGCTTTTTGCGCAG
>Ga0315540_10000780_pt1 | contig 18229 bp, 22 predicted proteins | sample SalMarSW160110MG_FD_203677 | JGI IMG/M metagenome (GOLD analysis project Ga0315540, IMG submission 203677) | Salt marsh sediment microbial communities from the Plum Island Ecosystem LTER, Massachusetts, United States - Salt Marsh Sediment SW1601-10 ...
ATATGGGCATCATGCAATCATTAAGGATACCTGGTTTTGAATATCCTCTTATTGATATTTCGTTTTTCTCGGATGAGGCTGATGATTCAGGCGCTAATAGAACACCTGTTAGTATGAGGTTTTTGCCATAATAGATGGCTACCGGTTTGTATGAAAACGGCCGAAAAGACTTCCTATAATTAAAAATATCTTTGTCAAACGGTGCAGTAAAAGAAAAAGTGTCGAATGTATCTATTTCAAATGTCATGCTATAATCTGTAAAATATGAAAATAAATTATTATCTATTAAAATTGAAATAGCATTTTCGGAAACATTTTGTATAGATTCTGGTACTATACTTTGTTGTGTTGGGTTTGTAATGTCTTCTATTTCATCGGGAATTATGAGTATTTGCCCGGGATATATTCTTGCACTTCCTTCTAATTGAGGATTTGCCTTGACAATAATAGGATATTTGCGCGGATTTCCGTAATATGTCCTGGAAATATCCCACATGGTATCGCCTTTAATGACGTTATGCGTTCTACTCATAATATACCACCTGTTTTCCTAGTGGTAATATTTCTATTTCATCAATTGTTAATTCATTTGTTTGTATGAAAAAATCAATCATATCGATATCTCCGTATAACTCAGCGACAAGCTCTATGAGTTGGCGATCTTCAGTGAGATTGATAAATATTTCCTTTGGCAAATCAAATGATAGGCGTATTAAATATCCTATTATTTTTGAGTAGACTTCATTTAATTTTTCATAATCTTCGTCGGTATCCTGTATGCCTAATTCTGTTATATTTGTATCAATCCACGCTCCAATAGAGTCTCGAATATCCACTATCCTATTTGCTGCGTCGACTGCTTGTGGACGGTTTGTAAACTCTGCGTTTAGCATCGATAATGTGAGCGCTCCGAAGGTTGCGGATACTACCATTTTTGATGACCTATAATTATTTATTGAGTTTACAAATCCGCCTATTACCGTGTCAATAATGCTTCCATATCCTTCGATCATGGCTTGTGCCGATGTTGTTATGTTAGATGGTGTATTTATTATTGTGATAAGTTGATCAGCTACGCCCCCAGGGTTTAAAAGTAAATCAAGGACTGTTGTATCGAATGAATCAGATAGAGTATCCATGGCGGTATTAATTTCTTCGTTTATCGTTATTAAATCTTCGAGAGTTGAGTTTATAAGATCTTTTGTTTCGATTAGATCATTTTGTAATAATACCGATTCGCTTTCGGATTCTATATCAAGAGTTTCTGCAAATTGATCTGATGTGGTGGAATTGAAATTGTTTACACTATTTTTTATATCCGTTTTTTCATTAAGGGATGATGAGGGAAAGTTGATATTGATTATTGTTTCTGAAAAGGTTACTGTTATTACCGATTGATTAGATGCTGTTACAAGATCGTCACGTCTTGCAATAGTTCCTGTTGGAACAACTTTTCTAGTACCATATTTTGGATGTTCGAGAGTACCGATTCCAATTTCTTCAAGGGCTTCCACAAATGCATCAGATTGTGTATCATAATCAGACCCTGAAAAAAATATTATGAATGGAAATTTTCTCCCGGATCTTCCTAAATCCTGGATAAAAACGCCTTCGATTTCGGGGAATACAAACTCACCTGATTTTTTACTTGACTCCATATTTACATCTTCGTATTGAAATTCAAATCTGGTACCTGAAGGTGAAATATAAGCCGGTGTCTGTATTCTATCGGTCCATGGCATTAGTGAGCACCTCCGGCAGAAGATTGGAGTTTTATTTTATATCCTTGATTATTTTGAGGTTGTTTCAATTCCGCTCTTCCGGTTTGATCTTTGATTATCAATTCGCCGGATGAAATTCTTTCTTCTCTGTCAATCATAGCTGAACGGGCCGATGGTGGGATGGGAGCTTGTAATAATGGATTATTTTTTTTAGATAATTCATCTCTTCCAGATTGAGTTAAGCTCATTCTTATATTTTTGATCTTTTCCATTTCACCTTTGTAATAATCGCTTAACCCGGGAATATTTGCGAGTATTCCATACAATCCCTCTAATGGGGCGAGTATACCCGAGAGGATCGCAGCTCCTATATCCAGAACGCCTCCTACTATATCACCTGATTGAAATTTCCCGGATATTGCATCCCAGTTCTTCCCGATTTCTATTATTGCAGAAATTAAAGCGCCTATTGGTCCGAGAATAAAAGTAAACTTTTCGCCTACGTTTGCAGTCCAGTCCCATACTTTCTCAAGCCATGCTACTATTGATTTCCAATTATTGATAAGAAGAATAATTATTTGCACGAGTGCTGCTATTGCCGCGATAACCAATCCTATTGGATTTGCAAACATTACGAAGGCTAAAAGTCCGAATGCTATAGTGACTATACCAATCCATTTGCTTGCAATCTGCCAGTGTTGGACCATTAGAACTATCAATCCAACAAGAATACCGATTGCAACTATTACCAGTCCGACCGGGTTTGCTGCGGTTACGGCGTTGAATGCTGCGGTTGCGACTGCGGCTGCTATCATTCCTATTTTGTAAGTTATAAAGGCGGCTATAATTCCGCCTAATAAAGGTTCAATTGGTTTAAGGAATTTTAAAAGAGTCATAAAAACTTTAACACCTACTTTACCGGCATTAAATATTGATACGACAAAATTGCTTATTGCGTCCGTATCTAAAGTGTCGAGAAATTTAGAGAATCCGGATGTAACTTTTATGAGTTCAGGGATAAGTTTTTGAAACGCGCTCGCGAGTGTTTGTGTGAACTTTGTTTGTAACACTCTTTGCTGATTTGCTAAACTTTCATTTAGGGTTTTTGAGAAATCACCTTGTGCATCTTTGGAAACTTTCATCAAATAATTATATCTTAATATCATCTTTTCGGACTCGCTCATATTTTTATATTGTTTCTTAATTCCCTGAGCAAGGGCGAAAGCTTCGAGATTTGCGACACTCATATTTATTCCAAGATCACGTAATGGTTTCGATTGACCCATCATCCCTGATTTTATTTTTTCAAATGATTCCTCTATGGGCAAATTATAAAACGATGCGAAATCACCTGCGAGACCTACTAAATCCTTTGACATAACGTTCAGATTTTTTCCCGTGATTCCAGATGATTTCATAGCGGCTCCGAGGGTACCGGTAAATTGCTTTGCCTGTAATTCCGATAAACCAAACGCATCGATTGCGGTTTTTGCCCAAGCATCGATTGATTTGCTAGATTCTCCAAATGTTGTGTCTACAACATTCTGAACCTCAAAAAGATTACTTGCAAGTTCAACTCCTTCTTTTGCCACGAGAACAATTCCTGCGCCTAACGCTGCAATACCCATCCATGCGTTTCTTTTTATGTTTTCGCCAAATCTTCCTACTTGGCGTTGGGCTTTTGCAAAATCTGTTTTGAGTGATTGTGTGAAGGTTTTTGTAGATCGGGTCATTTTCCCGAGAGGTGAAGTGAATTGATCTATTGCGCGGAATACCGCTTCTATCGAGTAACGACTGGCCATTATTCCTTTGCCTTCTTTTGATATTCAATTAAGTTAGGTATGAGCGGTTCGTAAAAAAACCGGATCTCATGTAATTTTAAAGTTCTATAATCAGGAAGAGATGCATAATCAGTTAGAATCTGTCTTATCTGTATGCATACCCAACCTACACCAAGCATGCGCCTTTTACATCCGTTAATAGCAATGTTAGACGCTAATCTGCTAAAAAAAGTGTTGAAATAGCTAATAATGGCTTCAAATCTGTGCCATCCAACTTATTGATAGACGCTACTGGAAAAGATATCATACTAGATAATACTGCATATGTCTTATGCATAGATGCTTGTTCTTTATAATCGTCCATTCCGGTATAAGAATCCCCCATGGGTTTTTTTATAGTCAATTCTCTTCCTATAAGAGCACCTGAAAGATCTCCACTTATTGTATATGTCATAGTCCCATCACCGTTATATACAAGCCTTCCAAGCTTAATTGCTTTTACTATTTTTTTCTTTATCCCGGAAAAATCTATTTTTTCATTTGAATCCATTTCATTTTCATCTATATCAATTTCCCATGATTCACAAATCTTTTCAAACTCTATTATAGCAGTTTCGGTATCTATTTTATAATTCATTTTACACCCCTTGTCTTTTTACGGTTCCATGGAGTTCGATTTCCATTATTGCTTCTTTTGTCGATTTTTCAGGATCCCCTGCAATTATAACACTACCTTCCCAAACAGTTCCATCTGTTTCAGTTGCAAAAAATGGAACAGGTTCCAGAGAATCCATTATTTTTTGGAGAAACTCCATATCGCCACGGGCATTGTCCATTACAATAGGTAATGATTTTGCCTTACCTGTCTTTGCAGTTTTTACAATTCTGAATGTCTTTGCGTCTCCATTCGGTTTTGCTTCATTTGTGAAGCCTGGCAAAGAAATCATAGCGTTGACTTCACCATCTATAGAAAATCTGCGATTGTTCAAAGTTACGCTTTCAAGTGGTCCGCCTGTTGCCATATATATACTCCTTTCTTAATTTCCAAAATTAAAACTAAAATAAACATCGGTAGAATTAACTTCAACATTACCGGAAAGTTTGACAGGGAAAACCGTATTTATTCTTTTATCGTTAGATGGATCAATTTTTACAGTCATATTTGTTTTTGTATATGCGGATTCTGCCAATATTGCAGACCTTCCGGACGCTAATGAGTCGGCAAGATTTGACAATACGGTTGCAACCATTTTTGGTTGTACTGCATCGGGATCGTTAGTTGGGGTGTCATCCGGGAGAAGCGGTCTACCTCTAAATACTTCCTGTATTATGTCAAGATTAAATACGATTTGCTGAAGCCTACAAATATCGACAGGATAACGATAAGCAGGCGGTGTTTCCCCTGCAGGGTGGTAAAAGGTCACAATATCAGATAATACTGCAAGTTCGCCTACTTTTATGTTTGTCGATGCCCCGAGTTTTACAGCTGCGTCTCTCACTGTGTAATTTTCCTGGACTATATCGGCTCCGGCCTGTAAGCCTTTGAGAGTTCCTATATAATTATGCGCTGGCTTATCATTCATTTTTTGAGCTATGTCGTTAACAAGCCCCTGGGCCGCAATCACGAATGGTAATTCCCGTGAAGCCGTGGACTGAATAAGAAACATAGTTCTATTGGTTTCATCCGCATCGGTTACGGCCGTTCGAGTTGCATAATTATCAATACATCCTGTTGCAACCATTACGGGTTTTTTCACTTCCTGGGCCCATCTTGCCTCACCGAAAGCGTGATATAAGGCGTTTGTATCTGAATCGTCATAATTCATACAGTTAAGTATGAGTGTTTCCCAGGTTTCCATAATGTCGAGTGCGTCTTGAACATCAGGATTAGCGGCTCCGGATGCAAAGGCTGTAATTGAGAACGTAAGACCGTCGCAGACCAATTCTGAAATATCGATTGTTATATCATTAGATGATTCTCCGGCCCATTTTGCATCTAACGGAAGTGAGTCGGCCGATATTGTACCCGTTGTTGCCGGTATATGGAGTACTGCATCTATTGCAGCCTTTACGAGTGCCAATGCTTCTGCTGCGGTTGCCAAGTCTGGTATTACAATCTGTTCTGATTTTACACCGCCTATATAGACATATCCTCCACCTTGAGCTGAAGCTGTTCCAGTCGCGTCTATAGTTCCATCGGCTGCCACCCCACTTCCATCATCTTCTAGTGGGTAGATTGTTACGGGAATACCTTTGATGCCATTTCCGTTTGCAGGAAGTAATTGACGGCATGCAAGGTGTATGGGTGATCCGTAACCATATGTCTCCGCTGCTTCATTTTCTGATAATACTACTTTTTTTGTGGTAGCATATGTACTTGCAGTATTTCCTTGCCCTATGATGGCAATTCTTTGGGGAAGAAATAACGCCTGACCTAAATTTGCATTTTTGTATGTTACATTAATACCTACTACACGGGCAACTGCTGACACTGGGATTGACATAATATACCTCCTATTCTGTCATATCATATTCAGTTGCAAAATATACTTTTTCGTCGTCTCTTTTGCAAGAATTGATTAATAGTTCAAAATCTAATGTTTCAGCTTGTGGGCTAAATTCATCATAATCTACTTCGATGGTTAGCCTACAGGCAATAATATTTTCATAAGCCTCGCTTCTTATATCAGGTTGAAACTTTTCACGTCTCGGAATATAACGACGGGAAACAATACCGCCTAATGGATATTCTCTGGTACCTAAACACAAATAGGTATATTCGCCTGCCATGATTATATTTCGTACTAATCTTGCAATACGATCAGCTTCTCTGCTTGATAGTTCATCGCCCGAGCTATCGTCATTTGTAATTTTATGCGCATAACAATCTATGAGAAAAGTGCCGGTTGCGCGCTGTCTGTCGATTGTATTTGAGTTTTTGTTGTCGAATCTATCGTTATCAAAAACGATATTTACAAGTGGCATTTCAGAAGATTCCCAAGGCTTCGACTGCTCTATATATACCGAAAAGGAAAAATCATCCGGGTTAAGTTCTTCGATAATTGCAAGTGCTCTTTGATTTGCAACTTCAATTGCGAGTATGGCGGCTAATTGATCTCTTACTATTTCGTTTGAGTCTTGTTTGTTTATAAGCGTTGTAATTCTTGCACTCATGCCCTTGCCTCTAAAATTATTTTAAGGATGCCTATTTTTCTATCGGGCATTACCTGCCTAATACATGATTTGTATAGATTGCTATTTGTATCATAATATTTGACAATAGCTCCCTTTGCTGGTGAAACATCGTTATTCTCAAATGTTTTGATACGCCCAATAATTTCAATAGTCCTCGATTCTATTCCCTGTCCCGTTTCGGGTTCAATAAAATAACTGATGTCAGTCGTTTGGCATGGTATTGTTATTTCCTCATTTTCGCTGTCTAAAAAAATAAGATCAACACCGAATCCGGTCTCAGTATCTTCAAGAGTGAAATCAAGGTCGGATTCGGCGATGTCATTAAGATTCATTATTTTCTTTTTGCTCCCATAGATGGTGCCGATTTTTCATCGGATTTTTTTTCGGGTGTTTCTTTTTCGGGTGTTTCTTTCAATTCTTCTGATTTTTCCTTTTCATCGGTTTCGGGTTTCTTAACCATTTCGCCCAGCTCCTTCATGAGTTCATCGGAGCTTTTTGCTTCCGGTTTTTCAAAAAGTTCGATCGGACAATTCTTGTGAGCCAATAGGGCGTTTATTATCGATGCTCCATCTTTCTTAAAATTCTTTTCGGTGACAAGTTCTTTTTCTGTGGGTTTTTGAGGATCTACCGGAGGTCCGATTATTCCTTTTGCGGTGGATATTGCCCTACCTGGTTTTAATATGTATGTTTTCATAGTTCCCTCCTTATAATTCTGTTGTAAGACAGCCGTATGCATCGATTGAAACCGGAATACATAATGGTCTAGTTTTCATTTCGATTTTAAGGGCGTCGGCTTCTTTATCTTCCCATGCCCGGAATGTATATGATCTATCTTCCAAATTTAAATTTGAGGGAACCATATCGTCAATACGAGGATCGCGAGATGTTACGGTAGGTACACGGCAATATGTTTTTCTCATATCAACATTCATTCCGGATGGATCAGGTAATAATATTACTTTTTCAGGATCAACAAATTCAGTTACAACAGATGTAGATGGATGATCGTATAATCCTTCATATACATATGCCATAAGACGATCGGTTCCTATAAGTAATTCGCCTAATAGCTTAACGTCATCATTAATTTCCCGGGGGTCATATATTCCAGAATTTATACGGGTGATATCAAACTTATCATCAACTTTTGTGTTTTTCAAATAATTATCAAGTGCGGTTTTCCCAAATACAATATTACGTATTTTAACCTTTCCATCTTTGCGTATAATATCAATAAGATTTGAAATGTCGGTATCAGGATTCGCATCTTCATCCGACCATGGAATCGTAACCGTGGGAAAATGTGTTGCCTTCGGATAATAATCGATTGAATATGCTATATTACCCTGATCGTCATATAGATATACTTCGCCGGTCTGTAATATTTGAGCCGCCTGATATTCTATAGTACGGTTAATTTGACCTTCGATTTCCATCATGGTATCCATTATATTGTTCATGAGTTCGACCACGTATTCTTGATCGGCTGATGTGTATTCATCTACACCGAAGACTTTTTCTATCAGATCCCCTGGAGCGAAATCGCCACCTAATGCCACAACGGGAGGTGTGAACTCTTTTTGAGTATATTGGCTTTTTTCGATTTTACCGCCACGTTGGGTGATATTCGATATTACCGGAGCCATTTTCCTTGTGCCTCTTTTTATATCTATTTTCATCGATTCGGCATTGACAATATCCCGGGGATTTGTCCGAAAAAATGTTGAAAGAAATGGTATGAATAATACCAATTGAATATATGCCTGTAAGTAGGCCGTTCTTTTATCTGCTGCCATATCTAATCACCTTCCTTATGTTTGATTATCCAGAGCATTACACTCGGTTTGTGGTACTACCATTATATTATATGTCCTGAGAGCATCTTTTATCGCGTCGGTAATTCCGACGCCTGCGGCACTGCCGTGAATGATAAGATCACCCTCTTTTACTTCACCTTGCAACATAACACCAATCGGCTTATCACCGTTAGCCGTATGGACTACCTCGCTAAGGGAGACAGCCACAGGAGTTTCGGAACCGTCGCCAGCGCCTGATGCATATTGCTTATATAGTCCGGTTGCTGTTATTCGGCCGAGTATGGTTAGGCGTTTTACTGTTAACGCTCCGCCTGTATCGTTAGTATGCTCTCCCTGTTCGGATTCCTTAACGCCTCTTACTCCGTCACCGGGGTAGAAGTTGGTTACTGTATTATTTCCCATTTTTTATCCCCCTTTTTTTGAGTAGGTTTTGAGTTAAGGCCTGCGTGTCGGCTTCATCATCGTTAGTATCAGCTTGCCCTCCAGTGGTTACATCATCAGATTTACGATTCTGCAAGGATTGGTTTTTCATTCCGGCGGCCTGATATTCTGCACTTATCGAAAGTGAAAACTCTTTCCTTGCTTCAATATTTTTGACAGCCATTTCCAAATCTCCGGCCTGTCTTCCTAGTGTTATGTGGGATTTTACATGCTCGAACTCTTCATCTTTCCCGATCTGAACTACCTGGGCATACAGTTCGGGGTGATCCTTCTTGAGTTGTTCAAGATTCATAATTACCTCCGTATTATTATTATTGCCCGCAGATGCGGGGATTTTAGAATTGTTATATATTTTCTTAGAAGAAATGGAAGCTGCTACTTTTTCTAAATCTTGTACATAATCTTCCGGTTCGATTTTTTCTTTAATTTTACCAATACAATATTTTTTTGCTTTCTCGAAATTACCGTTAAACATCTGTGAGCTTAAGTTGCTTTGATTATCAGGAGTTACAACTTCAAAACCGAGTTCTTTCAAGCTCTCTCCGTAAAATTGTGATTCATCATCCATAAGTTTCTGTGCTTGAGATTTACTCAGAGTTGTATTTTCTTCATATAATTCTGAGATCATAGCAGAGATATCTTTTAAAAATTTGGCTTCTTTTTCGAGTTCTCTATAGTCACCTATCGCCAAGCCCCATGCGTTGTGTATATAATAGAAAGCTGTACTTTCTATTGATTTTCTCTGGCCTGCAAGAGCTAACACCGAACCCATAGAGGCTGCAAAAGAGATAATTCTTGTTTCTGTTTTTCCGGTATAATTCTTAATCATGGAGAACATTTCAAGACCATGAAAAACAGAACCGCCGGGAGAATTGATTGTAATAAGTATATCATCGCTATTTGCATCGGATAATGATTTTCTTAATGTGTTAGGCGTTACATTTGATTCTTCTTCAAATTGAAAATCTGATATAATTCCGCTTATTGGTATTATTTTCATTATGCCGCCGGTACCGCCAGAGTTGTTCCATCCGCGTTAACTTCGGCCTCTGCTGTGTCGTCAGAAATATTACCGAACCAGTTATCATTTGCGGCGGGTTTGTAGCCGCCTGTTATACTATAATCACCTTGCATGATATTTTTTGTAACAGTGTTGAATTGCCCTAGTGCGGATCCTGTAAGAAGATCGAGTTTATGGGTTGCGGTTAATGCGGATGTATTATCAGCATCGAGTCCTTTTTCCTGGAAGGTATTTCCTTCAATCAAGCTCTGCCGCACAACAAGTTGCACGTGTTTAAGATTCGAGTGAAATAAATTACCTTTCATAATCCATCCCGATGGACAAACTGTTGCATAATCATGACCTAATATTGCGGTTCCGTATGTCGCGGTATTGAGATATTGAAAAATATTATCAATTATTTTTAATTGTGAACCACCAGAATTATAGATAGCATAATATGACCCGGCTCTTCCCTGGAAGTGACAATTTTTAATTATTGTGTAATCAGAGTTTGTCATATCAATTCCAATTCCTCCCGTCGTCGGAATTCTAAATCTAATACCATCGAAAAGACATTTTTTTCCGGTGAGTGTTAAGAGGGTATCGCCTGCGGCTGATTCCATCCATATACAATCGTTAACGGTCAATCCTGCGTTTACGAATGATAGCTGTTTTGCGGACGTTAAGGCTTCGGTAAATGTTCCAATCATGAGAATGATATCACCGTCTGACGCTGCCTCTATTGCCTCAGCTATCGTCTTGAAAGGTGATTCCCAGGATTTCCCGGTTCCGGTTGTTGTAACGGCTGACGCTACGTGCCATACCTTATTATAATGCATGTCCATTTCACGTAATGTTTTACGATTTTCCCATAATTGCGATCTAATACTCATTATTTACCTCCGAGTATAAATTATTTTGATTGTAACATATATTTATTTTGTGTCAAGTATTTTTTTAACACTTTTCCCCCATTCTTCCCATTCTTGTACAAGATGTTCATAATAATTTATCATTTCCGCATAATCGGTTAACTTTAGATTAGCCGATAAAACAATTTCTTTTCTTTTAGGAAATGGTGGAAGAATATATTTATAAGTGATGAACTCTTTTTCTTTAGTCGTCGTGCACGTGATTGTTGTTAATATTAATAAGATTATGAATAATATTGTTAACTTCTTCATCTGTTTTTGCCTCTTTGATTTTGTTGTAAACTTCCTGATGATTCTTTGATATGTTTTGAATCACATCATTATAATCAACAAGATGTTTCATGTTTTGCGATGCTTTCCCTATTACTTCATTTTGTCTTTCTATTATTCCGTTTTTCTTTTTTACGGATTTGAATAGAAAGTAATTAACCAATAGGGAAAAAATAAATAAAATGATTAAAATTATTATCAGGGTCATTTTATAATCCAACCATATTAACTTTATTTTTAGGTCGTTTTAAATTACCATCTTCTCGTTCAGCAGCATTATTTAATTTATTTCCACCCGCAAAAATCCCTGAAATTAAACCGATAGCCATGAATAATTGATCTAAGGGGAGTTTTATTTGTTTCAGAAAACTTTGAAAAAATAAAGCTTCAAATAAAAGTATCCAAAGTGAAATTGTAATAAATAAAAGTTTTTTGTAGCTTCCGGTATATTTATATCCTTCGGGCATTTTCTTTGATGTTATGATTGTTGCAAATTGATCGAATCCCATATAACCGCCCACGATAAAAAACAGGGCCCAGATGGCACCATTGAAAGGGATTTCAAACTTGACTATAAGCTGAAGGGGAAAAAGCAAAAACACTGAAAAAATAATAAGCCAGACTACCCAGATTGATTTTTGTTTTACCATTTTAAACGCTCCTTTTAGGGTAAAAATCGACTCGATATTTACCCATTTTTGATAGAAACTCTAAATCCATTTCCCGGTTATAGCCGTTTTTATCTGGCCACTGTGGAGGATATGGATCGTTGTAAATTACAAGTTTTCTTTCCTCATCATAGCCGACAGCTAACACATAGTGACCGCCTGCCGGAAAGGGTCCGGAAATCATCATACAGATATTTTTATTTATGTTTTTTTTGATTATTTCAAAGCTCAAGCCCCATTCAAACTTGCAAGCTTTATATTTCCCATATAATAACTCGCCTACTATATCATAAGCTTGAGGTACTTCGTTCGGAGGAAACGCATCATAATTAATATTTCTTCGTTCTTTAATTTTTTTAAGATTGTCCGGATTATGAACCATCATAAGAATGCTATCTCCAGGTTGTTCGCCTGGAGTGAAAATATCCATGGGCCACCCGGCAATATCAAAACCCATGGCAGCGGATACCGGCCCACATTCTATCATTTTACCGCTGTGAAAATAATCTTTAAATAGTTCTACCTGCGCAGTTTTTATTTGTGATTTATATTTATTTTTGAATCCCAGAATCTTTCTCATCGTTATTCTCCTCTATGTTAAAAAATCTTATAATTCCATTAGGTAGTATAAAAATCGAATCGTTACAATCTCCATTTTTTTTGATTATCTGGATATATGTTTCTTTTTCAATATAATCAATATCGCCTGTAAAATATTTGATTACCTGTTTGTTTGAATCTATAATTTCACAAAGTCTTTCGTTTTTGTAGACAGGCATTGATTCAACTGGGATATTTACTTTTTCTGCTCTAAAAAAAGCAAGATAAATGATTGTGAATATGCAAGCCGAAAACATTATAGCTATAATTATTTTATTAGTTTTATTTGACATATTTTCTCCTTAAAAAAAGAATGCTTTCCAGGTTGCAATTATTCCAAGTATTGTCCCGATAAGTGCAACGATTTTAAAAAATAAGGATAGATTTTTTTTATCTTTATTTTTTAGATTCTTTGTATCTTCGACTAATCCAGGTTTTCCATTTATTCCACAAAGTAAAAACTGATGGTTTGCGACTTGCTCTTCAAGTTTTTTATATCCTGATAATCTTTCGTTTAATGCCGGAAGGATGGAAATTGTTGCTTTTATTTCGGATAGAGATAATCCGAGTGGTTTTAATGCTTCGTCGATTAAAGATTTTACTTCTTTGTATTCTTTACCATCCATACACATTACCCTTCTAATTCCTCTATTCTCTCACTTAATCGTGATATATTTTCTATGAGTGATTTTATTATATTTTGAGTTATAATGGGTTCTCCGTTATTGTTTTCATCGACACTGGATGTTAATCCGACTTGCTGAAATAATTTATTTTCCCGGGCGAGTTTTTTTATAACTGTTCTGATTGACATTCCTGATATTTTTCGCGCTTGTTGATCGAATGTTGTTATGCGGAGCTGAAGGGCTTTGTCGGCTGCGTTTACATCTTTCAATAGATCGACGGATGGTCTGGATATTCCCGTCCATTCGGCGTTAAGCCAGGCCCTTAATATGCGCCAATCTCCAGACCAATAAGCGTTGAGAAAACCGGGAGTTTCAATTTGATTCATGAGAATGGAAGCGGTCAAAAACTCTTCATAAATTGGTTGACAGAAGTCATTTCCGAACTTCCACGCAATATATGAGAGATAAACGTTGAACTCATTGTTAGCTTGCCTAGAAGCTGAAAAATTGGATTGAAATAAAAGACGGGCTATTTCGGGTGGTACTTCACATGCCCATGCGAAGACGTTTATTATTGCTTCTTCAAAAACTTTAAAATTTACATTCGGTCGTTGTGTGTTGAAACTTACCGGTTCTTCGCCCTTGTTGAGTTCATCGGGAATAGTTCCGGGAAGCATGGTTGATATATTATATGTTTTGTCGGATCCGTCAAAGTCTTCGGTTGTTACGTTTCCACGCCTTATACCGCCGGAGTTTATAGGGTGGCTTCCTGGGCCTAATTCTGTTTTTTTTATAAAAAGTGGAATTATTGAATTAAGGACCGCAGCTCTTTGTTCAGAGTCGCGATATCTGTCAAGTTCTTTGAGCATATATAAGACTAATGCGAGAAGAGGCTCACCCCTAACATCGTCAAGGCGCTTATCAGTTCCATATACAAGCCATGCTATTTTTCTTTTTGATTTTTCCCCGTAACATGGAACTCTCTTTGATTCATATCCTGTCGAGGTTTTCACCTGCACCCAATAGGCTATATGCCTATCATATTGATCAAGTTCTACTCCATGGATTATTCTGTTTCCTTTCCGGGGGTTTTCCCCGAATGGAGTTTTTACATTTGTTCCATCAACAAGCTCTATTGACGGAAGATTTGTTTTTTGATCTATGTGATTGATAACAAGGCAATCCCCGGAAGTGATAGCGGTTTGACGACAATCATGTTGAAGTTCTCCGAATGTTTTTTGTTTTCTCCAATCGCATATTTGCTTATTTTTCCCCCATAAATTAAAATTAAGTTCGGAGTTTTCATCCCATGTTATCGCATCTTCGTCTGATAGAAGCGTAATCTCTGTTATTGTATTTGATTCGAGATTCAAGCCTTTATGGATTTCATTTCTTAATAATCGACGGATCATACCGCGGGCATATGGATTTTCTTTGAATAATTGAACGGATCGTTTGCGGAGGGTGTAATAATCGACAAACTCATAGTCTTTTGTTAATCCAAATCCGCCAGGGAACTTTTCACCATTCCATACAGCTGAAAGTAAGTCGGTTACATAATAGGCATATGGATCTTTTTGAGTGTTTGTTTTACTTTCAAAAGTAATAGGTTTCTGAGTATCGATCCTTGAAGCGGCATCCAACAGTAATTGTGCTTTGTCGTATTTATTTAATTTTATGAGTGTTTGTGCTTTTTCAATATATATATTTTTAAGATCTATCACCAACCCGGCCTCGTTTGAATTACGCTTGGTTTACCTTCTCCGAGATATTTTTCTAATTGACTTATTCTATCAATTAGTTTATCTCTCTGAGAAATTAATGATGGCAAATTAACTCTTGTCACTGTTTGGGAAGTTTGCCCAGTATCGAGCGTATAACTCTGATGATTCGATATGGAAATAGCTTTTATTGCTTTATCAATTTCAAAAAGTAATATTCGTGAGTTTTTAAGTTCATCTTGCCAATACTCTAATGAGGTTTGAGTATTTGAGCTATGTGTTTCGTCTAATAGTGACATAATGTTAATTATTATTCCATCTTTTTAATTTTGTCAAGTATTATTTTTTAATAATAAAATATTCCTGTTTTTGCATATTCCCAAAAATCAGCCCAAGATAAAGTATTAAGTCCTAACTCTTCTCGGCAAGTTCTATCAGCGACAAGCTCTAGCGAGGCGATATTGTAAATTGTTGTATCGAGAGCATGATTGTCGGCACCTTGAGTTTGTTTCCATTGGATGTATCTAAATTGCCCGGTATCCTTATCATGAACTTCAACACGATACTCTGCTTCAAACATACGGAAAAAATCATCGTGTAAATCTTCCGGGAAGTTCGGATACCAATCCGGTTGTATTTGTCCAGAATCCCACATCAATTGACCCATATAACGAGATAATCTATCTTTCAGTTTTGTCGTGTTAATTAGATAAGCAGATGACAATCCGGCTTTTTCGAGAGTTTCTTTTGTGAATTTTCTATAGGTTAACCCAGATTTTATCCATTGTTCGCCTTTTATGGCATAGACGCCAGAAGAATATTCCCTACAAAATTCGTAAACCACGTCTGAATATTTTCCCCATCCAGAGTCGATAAATGTATTTATGATTCGATAGTTTTTTCCTGATTCGGAGGTGAATGTTTTTTCGATTATATATTTATCGAGATCGTTCCATATTTTTGACTTTGTGTCTGCAATATCTTTTTCTTCACCTTTGATTTTAAAAAAATCCACGGTCCACGATTGACCTCCAAAAGTCCAGGCAATAGTATGAACGATTAATCCATCTCCCTGGACATCTACCGTGCAGGTTAATAATAATGCAACGCTCCCTGCATCACGAACCATTATTTTTTCTGGTATTGAGGATAGGAAAAATCCAGATCGTCTATGTAATATGGATTTTTCATATTTTATGGATGATCCGGTTTCTTCCCAGGGTAGGCCGCGTTTTAGGTTATAGAAGGTTCGGGTTTTTTCCTTGTCTTTCATTCGATTTTTTTCAAAATCCCAGCATTCGGACCAATCTATAACAATATTTTCCCAGGAGTACATTCCGGGAGGTGAATATAATGTGTTAAGCCAATATGAGCGAAAAAGAGGTAATTCTGATATTGCGGTCGATCGCCATTCGCCTTGATTCATAAAAATTGATTTATCATGATTTTTCATAATCTTTCCGCAGTATTTGCACTTATAACCTACTGTATCATAGTCGGGATGAAACTTTTTTGTAAGCTTAAATACTATGCCGTATTGATTTTTATTCTCGTCTACTCCATGCCATTTTAGCACTTGCATTTCTCCGCAGTATTTACAGGGAATAAAATAATTTCTTTGATCGCCCTTTTTGTATAGATAGTATATTTTTGATGTTTGCATAATAAGGGGTGTTGATAGATACAATATTTTTCTTTTCGTAGCAAAAGCGTTTGTGCGGTTTTTTGCGATTGTTATCGGATCACCTTCTTTTCCGAGTTTGTCGGGAAAACCGTCAACCTCGTCAAACATTATTACGGGATAACTCATCTGTCTTAATTTTCCGGGATTTTGGGCACCGATAGCATGTAGGAAACCACCAGGATATTCTTTTTCTGTGAGGGTATCGCCGGTTGATCTTTTTTTCCCAGTTTGTGAAAAAATCATATCACGAAGATTACAAGTATCAATCATACGCTCAACTTTTGTTTTCATTCCGGTTGTAACTAATTCTTTGTCAGCCGAAACATAAAGTTGAGGTTTGGGATCGCATCCTATATTATATGCAAGATAATTTTCGAGGATCCCGGTAGTGGCCCCGATTTGTACACCTTTCATGAAAGCTGCTTCCTGAATTGGGGAGGTAGGCGCAAGACAGTCTAACGGCTCACGAAAAAAAGGAGTTTTATCAAAACTATATTTCCCCGGCATGGTTGTTAATTCGGATGGTATATATCTTGTCCGCTCTATCCAGTTAGATGGTAATTCATATACTCGTGAATCAGTGATTGAATTGACTTGTTGAATTATGAAATCTATATCATCTTGGTTTATCTGTTTGATTACCATTATTTACCTAAAAAAAAAGTCCAGAAAAATAAATATATTTTTACCCATGGTTGTGTTCCGTTATGATGAAAAGAAAAACCTAATTTAATAATAATTGATTTACATGATTTTTTTCTAGGAATGAATAATTTTAAAGATAAATTAAATATTTCATAGCCTGTTATATCTGCCACGTCAATATTTTTCATTCTACTCACTTTCATCTGTTTTCCCCTTTTCATATTTAGTTTTTAGATTTTCTAATTCTCTAATTATATTTTCTTTTGTGTCCTTAAGAAGAATTGCAAAGTCCTTGCGCATTTTTTTTTTGATTTCAATTTCTATATCATTAGCTCCCGATTTTACAAGTGCGATTATTTCAACTGGTATATTTTCCGTATAGTCAAAAATCCTGGAAGATAGCGTTTCCAAAAACATAAATAATCGAGATATCACAAAATCTTTTTGTATGAGTTCGAGTCGTCGTTCTTGAATTTTTTGATCCTTTTCGTTTGCGGACATTATCTTAACTAATATATCTGCCCACGATTTCAACATCATAGGACCACCGTATTTCACTACAAGATTTTTAAGATTTAACTTCATCATCCGGGCCGGAAGACCGGTGATGTTTTCAAACTCGATCTCATCAGTATTGGTTTTTTGATTGTCTTCTGTATAAGCTTCTATTGCTTCGACTATTTTTTGATTGATATTTTGATCATTTTTTGTAATTTTTTCGGTTTCGACTTCGGGTTGTTTTTTGTTTTTATTTTCTCTAATTTTCGGTAATGGGTTAGATATAGGTTTACTTTTTTTCTTGCTTTTTTCTTTTTTCTGGATTTCGGAAAGAGCTGAAAGGATATCATTTTCGGATAGTCCATGAGAGGAAATCCAAAGCTGATTTATTTTGTTTTGAGTATCAACCAACCCTGCAGAGTTTGCAATTATATTCCCTCGCCTGATTGCGTTATAGACCGCTTGTCGTTTTACATTTATGAACTTAGCTAATTGTGCCGGTTTAATTTCTGCCATGAAAAAATATTATATGTTACCTTGTTACCATTTGTCAAGATTAATGATTGTCATGGTAACAAGGTAACAAAACTTTTATAGATTGCGAGGTTAGGAGTCACGTAGAGTAAT
>Ga0315540_10000782_pt1 | contig 18176 bp, 15 predicted proteins | sample SalMarSW160110MG_FD_203677 | JGI IMG/M metagenome (GOLD analysis project Ga0315540, IMG submission 203677) | Salt marsh sediment microbial communities from the Plum Island Ecosystem LTER, Massachusetts, United States - Salt Marsh Sediment SW1601-10 ...
GTAAATAGGCCGAGATCATCAGCGAGGCGCGCAGCGTGGGCGCCCGCTGCTCGACGAGGAGCGAATAAGTACCCAGGAACATCAGCAGCCAGGCGGCCCGCCAGGTTTCTCCCACGCGCAGCAGGTAGAGAAAAAAGAGAAGCACTGAAGCCAGCAGGCCCACATGCAGTCCGGAAATCACCAGCAGATGATACAAACCCGACTGCCGGAAATTTTCCACTGTGTCCGAGTCCAGTGAAGAACGATCGCCCAGAAGGACCGCCTTCAACACCGCGCCCACACGCCCTTCCGTCGACCACGGAGGATACAAGCGGTCAATCCCAAGCAGTAAACGCGACCGCACATTGTGAACAAGCATTGAGAGACGAAAGGCCCGGGATTCCGAAATCTTCCGGACCGCTTGCGGGTTTCTGATGGTGCCTTCCCAGGAAATGTCATTGATGGCTTCCAGCCACCAGCGAAAATCAAAACTCCCCGGGTTTCGATACACCCACGGTTTTTCGAATCGGACCGGCGCTTGAATCAGGTTGCCATAACGGAGGCTGAGCGCCTCGATAGCCTCCCAGCTTTGGGTATTCGAGGGCGTAAACAATCGGACCTGGATTTTTCCCCGCACCTTCCGCCACTCGCCATCGTGCTCAATCCTCCGGCACTCCAGGTCAAACCTGAAGCTGTTATGCCCCCGAATCGGGTTGCTGGCAATCACGCCCTCGGTTTCCACGCTCCTCTTCAAATCCACACCCCAGCCGGAGAGGTAGTGGACATCGTTGGGCAGGAAGCGATATTGAAAACCAGCGCCAGCCGCCATGCCTGCAAGAACAAAACCTGCCAGCGCCAGGCAGGCTGAAATCCGGATACTTTCTCGCCGGAGAGAGATCAGCCCAAGCAACAGACAAGCGGAGGCAGCGGCAAGCAACAGGGAGAAGCCAGTAAAGTCAGGGGGCAGCAGATGCGCCGCCAGGATCCCGAGGGCAAAACAAACCGTCAGAATCAGCAGGGGGCATTTCATCAGGCAGCCCCGCCCTCCCGAACAAGGCGTGCCAGGCATTCGATGTGATAGGTGTGCGGGAAGCAGTCGAACATCTCAACCTCTTCCAGACGATAATTCCTGCTGAGCAGGTAGGAAAGGTCTCGCGCCCAGGTGGGCGGGTGACACGCAACATAATGAATGCGTCGCGGCTGCAAATCAACCAGATATTGCAGTGTGGATTTTTCAGCGCCTAAGCGGGGAGGGTCAAGAACCACAAGATCCGGCTGGCGCTGCGCAAATCGGCGAAGAAAGTCAGCGGTCCGCTGCCCCACTGCGCGGACCTGTTCCAGCCCATAACTCGCAGCATTGGCTTTCAGGTCGCGCGCCGCCGCCGGGTGCGATTCCACACCGACCACCTGCCGGAAGCGCCGGGCGAGCGGCAAAGTGAACAGCCCCACACCAGCGTAGAGGTCCAGCGCCAGATCTCCGGGTGAACTTTCCGTCACGGCGTTTACAAGCTCCGGAAGAAGGTAGCGCGAGGACTGGAAAAAGGCGCTCGCGCTGAGTTGATACCTGAACTCACCCACCTGGTAAATGAAGTCCGGTTGTCCAAACACCTGCGTATCCCGCCGGTCGTGAAAAGCCACCGCCACAACTCCATCGACTTCCTTCATGAGATCTTCCGCCAATGGCTCGGCTTCGCCTGTTTGCGGGTTTCCGTGAAGGGTGATCCGAACCTGATCATCACGGTCATTGGCCAGCAATTCAACTTCACGACAGCCTCGGAACCTGTTGAGCAACTCCGGCCGTCTAAGCTGGCCAAGCACCTGGTTCAGTCGAGGTGAAAGAATCAGGCATTCGTCAATGGGAACAAGCTGGTGGGATTCCGCCGCGAAGAAACCCAGCGCAACCTCACCGGATTCTGCTGCGGCCACTTTCAGTTGGGCCTGGTTGCGGTAATTCCAGGGGCTCGCCTGATGGACCGTGATCTCGCGGTCCCAGGCAATCTTTCCGATCCTTTGCAGCGTCTCGCGAACGATCTCCAACTTCCAGCGCACCTGGTGTTCGATATCCAGATGCTGGTAATGGCACCCGCCGCATCGGCCAAAGTATGGGCACGGCGGGTTGACTCGCTCGGGCGCCGCTTCCAGGATGTGCAGAGGTCTGGCATGCACCACCCCTTTGGCAACGCGCACCGTTTCAACCTCCAGCCGCTCGCCCGGCAGCGCGTGCGGCACCAGCACCGTGCGTCCTTCGGCGTGCCCCAGGGCCTCACCGCCATAGACCAGTTTGTGCGGGGAAAATTCAAACGGCACGGATCACCTTTTGGGCTTCGGGAAAAATGGCAAAATGTCGCCAGACTAGGACAAGCGGTCCGCCAACGGACTTACATATAAAACAAGCTCAACCGCGGAAGATTATAATGTTCAAAGAGACCCTTCTTGATGAATTGCCTCTCCAGCGACTCTGCATCGCCCCTTCCCATGTTCCTACGGTAAGGAGCCATGGCGCGCTCCATCTCCGTCCGGAAGGAAGTGAGCAATTCGACGGGCGCGGCCCGGGTGAGAGAAGCCGAAACCTTGTCTTCCAGCGACGTCAGTTGCCGCTCCAGGCCTTCGGGGTCGGCCTCCCATTCCGCATCACGGGCAGCCATATCCGCCAGCGCCTTCCCCACCTCGTTGAAGTCCTGCGCCAGGACACTTTGCCCTTCGGCCTCCTGCGATTTCGCCGCATGCTCAAGGACCTCCGCGTTGCGCTTGAGAAAACCGGCAATGTCACTCTTTTCAAAAACCGGCTCGTCATTGGTTCTGCTTTCGCGGGCGCCGCCCTCGTCAACCGTGCCGGCTGCATCCGCGGCACGCATAACTTCCTGCGAGCAGTAGGCGAGGCTGTTGACTTTCCGGAAGCGCTGCGGCCGCTTGTGGTACTTCTCAAAGGTGCGTTCGATCCCGGTGAGAACGGCTGCAAGCGGAATGCCGGCCTCCTTCCAGGATTCGATGAGCGCCCAGTCCAGAGTGGTCAGCAGAGTCGTGGCGCCCCGCGCGCGCTGGAAGCACTCTTCAATTTCGGTGAAGTAATTAAAATAGTTTTCCAATGTTATTTGCGATGAGGGGTTGAAAGATTCCGCTCATAGATGATCCTCAGCCCTTCGAGCGTGAGGAACGGATCGACGGGTGGCTTGTGCTTCAACGCCGAGGCCAGAAATTCCGCCTGGCCACCCGTGGCGATCACGCGCGTTTGGGGGCCCAGCACGGCGCACATGCGGTCAAGAACGCCATCCACCAGCCCCACGGAACCGTAGAACAGTCCCGACTGCATGCTGGCAACCGTATTGGTGCCGATCACGCGTTCGGGCTCGCGGATCTCGACGCGGGGCAGGCGGGCCGCACGCGCAAACAGCGCCTCCGATGAAATGCCGATTCCGGGCGCAATCACTCCCCCCAGATACTCGCCTTTTTCAGAAACGGCGTCGAAGGTGATGGCCGTGCCAAAATCCACGATGATGCACGGGCCGCCATATTTTTCAAACCCGGCAACACTGTCTGCAATGCGGTCCGCACCAACTTCCAGCGGGTTGTCGTAGTGAATGGCCATTCCGGTCCGCATCCCGGGGCCGAGAAAATAAGGTTTGAGATGAAAATAGCGTTCAGCCATCTCCTGGATCACCGGGTTCAGTGTGGGGACCACGCTTGAGACCATCATGGCCTTGATCTCTCCCGATTGAATTCCGCCCAGCGTGAAAAGGTTCCGGCTGAGGATGCCGTACTCGTCGGCGGTCTGGCCGCGATGGGTGGAAAGGCGCCACTGCGAGACCAACTCGCGCTCCTTAAAAACTCCCAGGCTTGTGTTCGTATTGCCCACATCAATGACGAGAAGCATATTGTTCCTGGTCCGTAAGAAGTATTCTTAAAAGAAGAATGCGCAACCGCGCCTATCTCAGTTCAGAAATCTCGCCGGTCACCAGCAGCTCCTGCAGGCCGTCGTCGCGACGAATCTTGAGGGCACCGCTTGCGTCGAGGCCAACTGTGACGCCGGAATAGTCATTTCCGCCGGCCTTCACGCGAACCTGTTTCCCTTCAGCGTAGCTCGACGCCGCTGACCACTCCCGGACAATCGCCGCATGGCCTTCCCTCAAAAGCATATGATAGTAATGTTCCACGCTGCGAAGCAATTCGGCAAGAACATGCAGCCGGGAATAGGACCGGCCGCTTTCGAGCGCAAGCGACGTGGCGATCTCCCGAAGCTCCTCCGGCATCGAACTGTGGTTCACGTTGATGCCGATGCCCAGCACCACCATATGAAGCCGGTCAACTTCCGCCTTCATTTCAGTGAGAATTCCGCAAACCTTTTTGCCGTTCACCAGTACGTCGTTGGGCCAGCGGATGTCCGCTTCGAGGCCAGTGGCCGAGCCAACAGCGTGGTGGACGGCAACACCGGCCAGAAGAGTGAGGATGGGCGCAGCCGCCGGCGATAACGGAGGCCGCAGGACAATGGAAGCATAAATGCCACTCGATTTTTCAGAATACCAGTTGCGCCCCAGCCGCCCTCGTCCCGCCGTCTGCTCCTCCGCAATGACGACCGTACCGTGAGGACCGTTCTGCGCGTCCAGTTCGAGCGCCGCGCTATTAGTCGATTCCGTGCGAAAGAAATGGATGATCTTGTGCCCGATTTCCGCATGCGGCAGTTCAGCTCGGACAAGGCTGGGCACCAGGACATCAGGCAACTTCTCAAGTTGGTAGCCACGCCTCGGATGTCCCTTGATGGCCACCCCCAGCGCCCGCAGCTTCTCAATCCATTCCCAGACCGTGGACCTTGAAGCTCCGATCTCTTCGGCGATTTTAGGCCCGGGGACCACCACCGTCGCATTCTTCGCCAGCAGGTGGACCAGGCGGTCGATCTTGTGATCTGTGGTTCCGGTGGTCATGGGCCTTAGCGTCCTTTGCCTCTCGGCTACCTGCGTGAGAGGTGTCGGTTCAAGTGCCTCTCGCAAAGGGATGGAAATTTCGACTTACCGGGGTTCGATCAGAAAGTTGATGTCGACCGCAGGCGCCGAGTGGGTCAGCGCGCCGACAGAAATCCTGTCGACCCCCGTCTCGGCGTAGGCGCGAACATTCTCAAGGCCCACGCCACCCGATACTTCCAGCAGCACACGGCCACGGGCAAGGCCGACGCATTCCGAAACTTGTTCGGGCGTCATGTTATCCAGCAGAGCGATATCCGCGCCGGCCCCAATCGCTTCATCAAGCTCCTGCCGCGTCCGGACCTCAACCTCAACAGGCATCCCGGCCGGCCGCTCATCCCTCACTCTGTCCACCGCGGCATGGATGCCGCCCGCAATGGCAATGTGATTGTTCTTGATCAGAATTCCGTCGTCGAGTCCCATCCGGTGGTTGGTTCCGCCGCCCATGCGGACGGCGTATTTTTCAAGGATTCTCAAACCGGGAGTGGTTTTGCGGGTGTCCAGCAATTCCGTCTTCAAGCCCGCAAGCTGGTCTTTGAACTTCCTCGTCAGAGTCGCAACGCCGCTCAGCCGTTGAAGGAAATTCAAGGCCACGCGCTCGCCGGAAAGCAACGTGGCGGCTTTTCCTTCCACCCTGGCCAGCGGCTGGCCCGCGGGAACTTCCTTGCCGTCCGACATCACGGCATCCCACAAGTAATCCGGCTCCAGCATGCGAAAAACTTCCTCGGCAACGGGGAGTCCGGCCACGACGAGAGGCTGCTTGGAATAGAAAATTCCCCGCGCTTTCGCGCTTGCAGGAACGGTCAGGCTGGTGGTCACATCGCCTTTGCCGAGGTCCTCGACGAAGGCGCGCGCGACAATCTTGCGCACCTGCTGGACGGGCAGGCCCTGGACTATTTCGTCCAGTGAAACGGAGGATTCTTTATTCACTTCCGCCACGCGGTCATCCCAGCCTTTCAAGTGACTCCACGACTTTCTGAAACTGAGTTTCAAGCTCGGTGCGATAATTCTCTGCCTTACGAACGACCTCTTCGGGCGCCCGGTCCAGAAAGTTCCTGTTTTCAAGCTGCTTTTTCACCCGCTGCAGAGCGCTTTCCAGCTTCTCTTTTTCCCTGGCCAGGCGCGAACGCTCGGCATCATGGTCAACCTGCTTTTCGTAGATCAATTGAAGTTCAAATGCCGAAGTCACGTGGGTGCCCGTTTCAAGCCGGCCTGAAACGACCTCCAGCGACTCAAGGCCGGCCAGCCGCAGGATGGTCTGCTGGTGGGTATTGAAGAAATTGAGGAGTGCAGGGTTTCCCGTCGCCGCGCGTGCCGCCACCTTCTCTTTCTGCAAACCCGCTTCCGCCTTGGCGTTGCGCGCGGCAACGACCAGGCTGCGGATATTTTCAAAATCCCATTCCGCATCTGAGTTCTCAGCCGCCCCGCTCACCAGCGCGAACGGCGCCAGAGATATTGAAGCCTCATCGCCCCGGTTGGGCAGGCGGTGCCAGAGTTCTTCCGTGATGAACGGCATGAAGGGGTGCAGAAGGTGAAGCGACGACTCGAAGACCCGCAGAAGGTTTGCCCAGGAATTCAACGAATCTTCCGGGCCCAGAGTCCTGGTGATTTCCGGCTTAATCCATTCCAGATACCAGTCACAGAATTCATGCCAGAAGAAGTGATAAACCTTGAAGCTGGCTTCATGGAAGCGGTAGTCCGCCAGGGCCTCTTCAACTTCCTTTGTAATCCTCTCCAGGCGTGAAAATATCCACTGGTCCGCAAGCGCCAGGGCCGGGTCTGTGGGCAAAGGCTCAAAGCCGTCTTTTGAAGCCGCTTCCGTTACGCCCGATACCTGATGGCGAACCTCAGGCGCCAGCTTCTGCAGATTCATCACGATGAAACGCCCGGCGTTCCAGATCTTGTTGGCAAAGGCACGGTAAGATTCGATCTTGTCGTAGCTGAACGTAATGTCGGTGCCCGGCGCAGCACTGATGGCCAGCGCGAAGCGCACGGCATCCGTCCCATACTTCTCCGTCACCTCAAGCGGATCAATGACATTGCCCTTGGTTTTTGACATTTTCTGGCGCTCGGCGTCGCGAACCAGTGCATGGATGTAAAGCTCGCGGAACGGCACGTCGTCCATGAACTTCAGACCCATCATGATCATGCGCGCGCCCCAGAAGAACAGGATGTCAAAGCCCATGATCATCAGGTCGGTGGGATAATTGCGCCGCAGGTCCTCAGTTTCTTCGGGCCAGCCGAGCGTAGCGAACGGCCACAAGGCCGAACTGAACCAGGTGTCGAGAACATCGGTTTCAGGCTGGAGGGAACCGCTGGAACACTTTACGCAGGTTCCCGGCGATTCTTCAGAGATCATCACTTCCCCGCATTGCCTGCAGGTCCACACGGGAATGCGGTGGCCCCACCAGAGCTGGCGCGAAATGCACCAGTCATGGATGTTGTACATCCAGTCCAGATAAATCTTGCGGTAGTTTTCCGGCACAATCTTGATGCGGCCTTCCTTCACCGCGCGGATGGCCGGTTTGGCCAGCGGAGACATCTTCATGAACCACTGTTTGGACAGGATCGGCTCGATCACAGTCTTGCAACGGCTGCAGATGCCAACGTTCAGAGCGTAGTCTTCTTCCTTTTCCAGCAAGCCAGCCGACCGAAGATCATCCAGCACCCGCTCACGGGCCTTGTAGCGGTCCAGATCCCTATAGGGACCGGCGGCTTCCGTCATGCGTCCTTCTTCGTCCAGAATCTTCACCTGCGGCAGATTCTGGCGGATGGCAATGCCGTAGTCGTTGGCATCGTGCGTCGGCGTAACTTTTACGGCACCTGTCCCGAATTCCGGGTCGACAACAGCATCAGCGACCACGGGAATCACGCGTTTGAGCAAGGGCAACATGAGCCGCCGACCCACAGTGCTGCTATACCGTTCGTCCGAGGGATTCACGGCCACTGCCGTATCACCCAGCAGGGTTTCCGGACGCGTGGTGGCGACCGTCACATGGCCGTGGCCATTGATAAACGGATAACGGATGTACCAGAGCTTGCCGGCGCGCTCTTCGTGCGCCACTTCCAGATCACTCACCGCCGTGCCGCAACGCGGACACCAGTTCACAACATAGGAGTCCCGATAGATCAGCCCTTCCTTGTAGAGACGCGAGAAGACCTCAAACACGGAGCGCGAGTAATCGGCGTCCATGGTGAAACGCTCGCGTGTCCAGTCGACGGAAGCACCCAGGCGCTCCATCTGTTTGCGAATTCTCCCACCGCTCTGCTGCTTCCATTGCCAGCAGCGTTCCAGGAACTTCTGCCGTCCCATTTCAAGCCGCCGGCGCTGCCCCTCGCGCCTCCAGGCGGCCAATGCCGAAGAGCGGCCCTCGAGTTCCGGCAGGGCCTCGCGTCCAATCTCTTGCTCCACAATCATTTGCGTAGCAATGGAAGCATGATCAGTCCCCGGAAGCCACAGCACATCTTCGCCGCGCATGCGGTGCCATCGCATCAGGATGTCAATCTCCGTGTGCTCAAGCATATGCCCAATGTGGAGCGATCCGGTCACGTTCGGCGGCGGGATCACCAGACTGAAGCGCGCACGTGCAGGATCGCCGGTCGGCCGGTAGAGTCCCTGCTCAACCCATATGCGCGCCCAATAAGGTTCAATTGACTCCGGCGAATATATTTTGGGGATATCGGTTTCCACTTCAACTCCCATCCTATGGCATCGCACTCCACCGCCCAGACACTGAAAAGCCCCGGCGCAAGCGGCGCATCATCAACAAATCACCTGATAAAGCTTCTGGTTAGTTTACTATATCGTCGGGCCGCGAACCGGTCAACGTGCGGCCACTACGTCCCCCAGTCGAAAGGCAAAGGCCACCCGCCGGCAATTGCGATGTCCTCTGTCCTTACGGCAAAGATGGCACAGAATCGCGCACGGAGAATCGCCAGAACAGGGTTCAGGCCTGGCAGTCGAATTCGGGGTCTAGTGGGGGGAAATAACAAAAAAAACAGGTAATCTTATCTATCAAAAGGGTTTAAGAACTCTTTTGAACATATGGAGCGGACCGGACTTCTTCTTGGGTGCCGTGGCGGCCTTCGTGCCGCCGTCAGATTTATCAGCCGACTTTTCCTTGGCATCATTTGCTTTTTTGCCGTCAGTCGATTTGCCGGCAGGGTCGGCAGGATCAACGGACTTCCCGCTCTTCAGGGCCGACTCGTCCACCGGCTGGACAGAAATTGCATTTGCCGAACCCCCACCAGGGGAAGGGTTTTTTGCCATCATCACCGGATTATTTGACGGATTGGTAAGGATGACGGGGCCATGGCGCGTCGCACTAAGGTTGGGCGCGGCGGAAAATGTCCCCATGATTTTCTGCATGAGGCTCAGGTTCGTATTATGCGAAGCGTCGGCACGCGCCCGGGCCAGAACCGCACGGGTTGGCCGCGGAATAGGTTGATGTAAAGCAGCAAGCTGTTCTTTGGCGTCGGGAACCATCGTACTCAAAGGATAATCGGTCAGAATGCGGGCATAATAAGGAACCGCTTCCTTCGGCTTCTTCAATCGCTCGTAAGTCTGCGCCAGATACCAGCACGCCTTGCCTGCCTCGCTGAACGAGGGATAATTGTTGACGATTTCCAAAAACCGGGATTCAGCCGCCGGATTAGCGTGCTTTTCATAATAGAAGCGCGCAACCTCAAATTCACCATGAGCCAGCGCTTCCTGGACCTCCCGCAACCGGGCCTTGGCACGGGGCATCAAGTCACTGTCGGAATATTTCAGCAGAAATTCTTTAAACTCCGCCTGGGCCAACCGAATCTGCGTCAGGTCGCGGTCAGGCTTCCCCATCATGCGAAAGTGCGACATGGCCACGCGGTACTGGGCCATGGGAGCTTCAGGAGCCGTAGGGAAGAAGGTCTGGAAATCTTTGTATTCAGCCTCAGCCTCGGTGAGGCCGGCGGTCCCGCCCTGCTCGTAATAGGAATCCGCAATGGCCAGCTTGGCCTTCGCCAGATATTCGCTGTCCGGGTACGTATTGAGCAGCGCCTGCAGCGTCAGCCGCCCAACGTCATAGCGGCCATGGTCAATGGCGTCAATAGACTTCTGATAGAGAACCTTATCAGGCTGCTGGCCGGTTGGTAGCAGGTTGTCCGTGGCGCCCCTGTGTACGAACAAGACGCAGCCGGGCAAGATCATGACACCTGCAATCAGGAGGAACAACAGCGCAGGCCCGGACCTCCGGGCGCATGCCACCGCCCTTTGGATCCCGCCCCGCGATCTTTGCCTTAACCGGTCTGTCATGATTTCTTTACGAAAGCCCATCACCTTCCCATGGAGGTACCGGCATCCTTTTTGCGCACGAAAGAAGCACCCTTACGGCCCAAGCTAATGGACCTGGGGCCCCATCTCCTGCCCGGCGGCTGTGGACTTGCCGCTCAGAGTCCGCGCCAGCACACAAAGGGCTTCCCCACCCTCTTTCTTATCAAAGATGGCTGGACCCACCACAAGGATGTCCGTACCCGCAGGAAACAATTTCTTCGCCTCGCCGGTCCCGATGTGCCCTTCCGCTGCAATGGCAAAATTCAATCCACGGGTCTCGCGCTCTTTTGCAAGAACGGCCACTCGATGAAGGGAACGCGGCAACATGGCGCCTGCTCCAATCTCAAGCAGCACGAAGTCAAGATCTTCCAGCACTTCGAAACAAGCGCCCACCGGCGTAGCCACATCCACTGCCAGACCCACCTTTATCCCCTGACTTCGCGCGGAGTCGATAGCCAGAGTTACGTTCTGCGTTGCCTCAAGGTGGAATGCAAGAGAGTCTGCGCCAGCTTTAGCAAAATCTTCGATATAGCGCTCGGGGCGCTCAACCAGAAGGTGAACGTCCACCTTCAGACGGGTCGCTTTGCAAATGCTCTTCACCACCGGCTGCCCGACGGAAATCCCCGGCCGAAAATGCCCGTCCACAACATCGATATGGACGGCCGAAACTCCCAGTGCCTCGACGGTTTCCAGAGATTCCCCCAGCCGGGCGAAGTCTCCTGCAAGCAGTGAAGGTACAATCGAGGACATAAACCATCGTGCGGCGGCGGGCTCAGACGACCCCATCCCGCTCAGCTTTCAGGCTAACACACTTCTTCCTGCCGTGAAAGGCTTGCGGCACTCATTGGAACATGGGAATCCTGCTCCGAACGGTCAAAGCATGTGCGGCCGGGAAAAAGACTTCAGATTTCATTCCAGCGATGTTGACGGCACCGAACCAGTGATGAACAACGGGCTGCCTTCGTGGGCGGGCTGGGGCTTTACATCCCTCACGCCGCTCACAGACGCGGCAAGCATGTCCGCAACAAGCCTGCCGGCGCAGGGGGTTCCCGTATGCCGGAGCGGATGACCGGCATCCGTTGCTATGCGTCAGTCCGGCGGCCGAGCGAATAGAGAAGGTGCGTGCGGAGAACTCTCATGAACTCTTCCGGAGGGACAGGCATTTCAAGATAATCGACTGCGCCCAGCTGCATGGCCTCCAGGTAATTCTCCATGTCTGCGTTCCGGGCCAGCACCAGGACGGGAATACTTCTGTCGATTTCCAGTGCCCGCATCACGATGTCTTTACCTTCAAAAGACATGCTGCCCTGCCCCACGGTCACAAGGTCAAACGCCTCGTTCTGCAACATCGCCAGGCCCTCTCCATAGGAATCGCAAGCCAGCACCTCGTAACCCAGGAGGCGGAGGAGTTCGCTGTGGTGGTCAAGGCTCGCAGGATCGTTAATGACCATCAGAACCCGGGGCCCAGGTTGAACAAGGTTTTCCGTTCCAAGGGCGCCCACCTCTGTGATCTTCATCTTTCCTCCTGTTTTTTTCTGAACCTCTTCGTTCTCCGTGTGCTGAGGTCCTGGCAGAGTCATTAAAGGAGCCAGGAAAGGCTTTCCATCTCCCGGCATTCAAACCGGTTGTGCTGATCAAGTAAAAATCACGGGAACCACATCCCCACCTTATCGACGGATCGTCCTCAGACCTTCAATTTCCGCCCGGGAGTTCCCCTCAGGTCGGTGCCTGGCTCCACAGCCAGGACCTTGCGATGTGGTCCCCGCTAAAATCCCGCTTACGCCCCGGCGAACTCGATCTGGTTTTCAAGCCCCTTCAGCCGGTCAGAGGATTTCCCATAGTCCAGGAACATGCTGACCGTCCTGTTGATCTCCTCGCCGTGCTCCGACATGGCGTTGACGCGGTTGGTGTAATGCGGCAGCCACAGACTGCCCTGATTTTCGTTCAAGTGAGCAATGGCCTCTTCAGTGTGGGCAGCCAGGGCCGCAGCCTTCGGCGTGACCCGCTCCACAGCTTTCTGTTGCCACGGCGCAATCATGCCGTGAATCTCCTGCAGGCGGTCAAGCTTCGCGCCCATGGTGTTGATGTGTGCGCTGATCTCGGTGAGGTACAGCGCATGGCTTCTCCAGTCGAGCGAATTCCTCCGCGAGGCGGAATTCAAGTGTTCGGCGCTCTCAGCCGCCTGAGCCGAAAGCGTCCGGATATCCTGGAGGAGCCGGGAAGCTTCCTCCGTGTATGCCCAGTTGTAAGTGGGTGTGTTATCGGTCCTCACTGCCTCCTTCGAACTGGAAGCAAAAAGAGGAGTCATCAGAAACAGGGTTCCGATCGCGCCCCAACCGATCTTGCCAAGTGTCAGCCACATAAATCTGTCCTCCATGTTGAAGTTTGCCCCATGGGTTGCAGTGCGCCGCACATAGACACTTGTACCAAGACCTCCTCACTTAGAAAAGTAGAAAGTTTCGATGTAATTGATAGATTTTTCCTATCTATAATAGTCCTATGGAATGGATCAATTATCACCACCTGCTTTATTTCTGGACGGTCGCACGGACGGGCAGTATTGCCAGAGCGTCGGAGGAGCTTCTGCTGTCGCCGCCCACGATCAGCTCCCAGATCTCCCGCCTTGAGGATCAGCTCGGCGAAAAGCTCTTCACGCGCTCCGGCCGCCGGCTCGTTTTGACCGAGGCAGGCAGCATGGCCTTCCGTTATGCTGAAGAAATCTTCTCACTGGGGCGGGAACTGAAGGAAACGCTTCAAGGCCATCCCACCGGCCATCCTCTGCGGCTGCGCGTGGGCGTGGCCGATCCCCTCCCGAAGTGGATCGCCTATCACCTGATCAATCCTGCCCTTCAACTCCCCGGCTCCGTCCGCATCATCTGCCACGAACATCGGATTGACCGCCTGCTGGCAGAGCTTGCCGTAAACGATCTGGATGTGGTTCTTGCCGACACGCCCGTCGGACCGCAGGTCAAGGTGCGCGCGTTTAATCATCTGCTCGGCGAGTGTGACGTGGCCTTCTACGAAAAGCGCAAAAATGCGGCCAGGCTGCGGCGCCGATTTCCCCACACCCTGGATGGAATTCCCTTCCTTCTTCCCACTGGAGACAGTTCCCTGCGAGTCAACCTCGAACAATGGTTCAATCAGCAGCAGGTGCGTCCCCTCGTCGTCGGCGAGTTTGATGACTTTTCACTGCTCCGGACTTTTGCCGAGGCCGGACACGGCGCCTTCGCCGCCCCCTCCGTTCTCGACGCAGAAATGCGACAGTACGGTTTCGGGATGATCGGGCGCACCAGCGCCGTCCGCTCCCGGTTCTATGCCATTTCAGTGGAAAGGAAAATCAAGAACCCTGCTGTAGCGGCGATCTCTGAGGCCGCGCGCCAGAAGATATTCGGATAGCCCGGAACCGCCCCTGGCGGCAGACGGAAGACCTACAGTCCCGGCCGAGGCGCGGAAAACATCAGCGTCCGGCGATTACTTTTTGAAGAGGTTTTCAAAAGCTGCACGGGCGTCAAAAGGCTTCGATGAAGAAGTTTCCCGTTCAATCGTGGTCCGGGGAGCGAAAAAGGAGCATTCGTTGCGGGCATCCTTTTTCGGGATCCGCGCCGTCACAGGCCGGGTGCATTCAAACCGGCTTCCTGTATCGAAAAAAGTGCACTGCCTGCAACTGTGCAGTTCGGCCCCACAATTGGGGCACTTCGCCTGCTGGTCAATCCCAGCCGGCAAAAGCGCAGCGCAGGATGCACACCGCCAGACTGAGCGCTGACCTGGCATCGTGGGGGTCCGGGGACCGAAGTTTTCAGGCTTCTTCTGCTGCGGCCGCCCATTACGCTCTCCGCCACCGGAGTCCATGTAGCCCCGCTGTTTATACTTCCTTCCCATTACAGAACCTCTTCATTGGATTTGGAAATGACTTTGAGGATACCAACTGTTCTCATCATAGGACCATTACGGGCCAAGCGCCAGAAAGATTGTCTCAGGTCCGTGAGGACACAACTCCAAGGCAGTACGGAGCATGCTTGCCTGCCCGGAAGCAACAAAGTAGATTTCATCTGTAGAGCCCAGGGATTAAGATTCCAGGGATTTCGGAAAGTGATCTTCCGTCCATCGACGGCCGCTAATCAGACAATACGGATGATGGAAACCCACCGTCCATCTTCTACACTTTTCGCGGCGGATTCTTCAGAACAGGCCGGAGTATTATAGAAACCAGCCGCCGACTCCAGAAGAGGGTTTGGAGGGCGTCGTCGAAAAGGCACCGGCCCCTGCAACAGAAGGGAAAACCCTTCGGCTTATTTCTTTTTCTTCGCGCCCAGTGAACGAATGTACTTTAGAACAGCCGCCATCTCCTGCTGGTTCAGCTTCCCCTTAAAGGAAACCATGGCAGTGCCTTTAACGCCATTTTCGATAGCGTCCTTTAGTTCCTTATCAGGATGGGCAGCCTGCCATTTGGGGTCGGTGAAATCAGGGGTCTTGATGGCAGCATAACCTTTGCCGTCAATCCCGTGACACATGGAGCATTTTTCCCTGAAAATGTCGGCACCGTTGGCCTTATTGGCAGCAAATGACAGTGTTGCAGTGAAAGCGAGAGCTCCTGCTGCCAGGAGCATCACGGCCATGGTTCGAAAGGGTCTCATAAAAGTTTTTATACAACCTCTCTTCTCGTGAAATTCGTCGCGCTCAGCTTCACCAGCGGACGCAAATTCAGGATTTGCCACGGCTATCCATGCGTCACATTGTTGGCGTTCAGCCTGGAGCTCCGACTGGAAGCTCTGCCCTGATCTTGTGGATATTCATATCCGGGCAGGCTGACCTCAGAAATAATCGGTGTGGCCATTCAGGCTGAGCCCCGGACAATCCAGCACCTATCGAACCTGAGGAGGTAAACTGCCGTCAGCACCCGCTGCCTCATACGAACTCCGGGAACAAAGCAGTACCAGACTTTATGCTATGGACAGAAGTCAAAAAAATCAAGCACCATCAGCAACGCTGCCCGTTCCCGAACCCGAGGCTCCCTGCCCGACGGGAGGATTTCCCTGTGGGGGGTGAATGCTGCCGGACGCCGGCCGGTCTTTGAGGATTGTCCCGGCGCCTGATAAGATGACCTTTGAGCAACTCATCTGAATCAATTCAGTCAAACTGGGCGGTCCGGTTGAAGAGCGTTCTGATCTCGACTTACGAGCTGGGCCGCCAGCCATTCGGTCTGGCGTCTCCCGCCGCATGGCTCCGGCGCGCAGGCTCCGCGGTTACCTGCCTCGATCTCTCCTGCCAGCCACTCGACAAGGAAGCCGTCAGGTCCGCCGATCTTATTGCGATTTATGTACCCATGCACACGGCAACGCGCCTGGCGACGCAGATACTTCCTGCGATTCAGAAACTCAATCCGGGCGCGCACCTCTGCTGCTATGGGCTCTATGCGCCGGTGAATGAAGCGTTCCTGCGCAAGCTGGGGGTACAAACAATTCTGGGTGGTGAATTTGAAAAAGGCCTGGTTGCGACGATGGAGCAGCTGCGGAATCCCTCGCCCCCGCCCGGGAGCCAGCCACGGCCCGCCATTTCTCTGGACCGGCAGAATTTTCTGGCGCCGGATCGGGAATCCCTGCCCCCGCTCAGCCACTATGCAAAGCTTGTTTTGGGCGACGGCAACTCTCGAATCGCCGGCTATACGGAAGCCAGCCGGGGCTGCAAACATCGCTGCCGCCATTGCCCCATCGTTCCCGTTTACGACGGTGTTTTCCGCATTGTCCAGCCGGAAGTGGTGCTGGAAGATATCCGGCGGCAGGTGGCAATGGGAGCCGCACATGTCACCTTTGGCGATCCGGACTTCTTCAACGGCATCCGCCACGCCGTGCGGATCGTCACCGCCTTGCATGCCGAGCACCCGGCGCTCACCTATGACGTTACCATCAAGGTGGAACATCTGCTGAAACACGCGGAGTTCCTGACAACACTTCGTGATACCGGGTGTGCTTTTGTGACCAGTGCCGTGGAATCTCTGGATGACGAAATTCTTCGCCGGCTCGACAAGGGACATACTTACAGAGATTTTGTCCGCGTGCTGGAACTGTGCCGGCAGGCAAACCTGCCGATCTCGCCCACCTTTGTCGCTTTCACTCCGTGGACGACGCTGGAAAGCTATTGCAGCTTTATCACCGGTTTGCAGCAGCTCGGGCTTTCCGATCACGTTGCGCCCATCCAGCTCGGCATTCGCCTCCTGATCCCCGCGGGTTCGCGGCTGCTGGAATTGGAGGAAATCTCCCGAAGGGTCGGGCCGTTTGATGAACGCGCCCTGGTTTATACCTGGTCCAACCCTGACCCGAGAGTGGACGAGCTGTGCGAAAGAGTTCAGCGCGTTGTTCACGAGTCCGGAAAGAAGAAAGCTTCCCGGCGGCAGATCTTTTACCATGTGTCGGCGATGGCCTGTGAAGCGGCAGGGATCAAGCCGATCGGCCCGTTCGAAACTGATGATCGACTGGACCGCGCCGCCATTCCTTATCTGACCGAACCCTGGTATTGCTGAGCCGAGCCTACTGGAGACCAGTTGGCCTCCATGCCTCATGGCAAAGCGTTTGTCTGATGGAACCAGCGATTGCAGTGCCATTTGGACACACCATTCAACCTGCCCGGTAAGGAGCAGAGATCAAGAAAGAGAGGACCCCTTGGCATACGCAGAATTTGCAACAAGTCTACTGGAAAAATTGAAGCTGAGCCACGCACCCGTTGGGATTGCGTTTCTCGATGAAGCGCCCGGCGGAGTGAAACATTACGAAGAGGCCGTTCCATCGGCATGTACTTTCTGGAAAGCCGCCGAGCGCGAACTGTTCTACACCACGGCCTCGGACCATTACAACTGCCCCATCGGCGCCATCACCCAAGGGTTCCAGATCCCGCAGCCGGTTTCAGCGAACGCCATGGAACTGATTGGCATGATGGGGAAGATTTCCTATCTCGAAGCTGCCGAGGCCAGCCATGTTCCAACCGTGGAAAAGAAGCACAAAGTCATCGTCTACGGCCCGCTCAAGGAATTTGGCGAAATCCAGCCGGACGTCGTTCTGCTGGTCGCAACGCCTCTCCAGGCCATGATGATCTCGGAAGCCAGCGGCGTCGCATCCTGGGGCACAGGACACGAAAGCCGCACTCTCGGGCGGCCGGCCTGCGCGGTGATCCCTTCGTCTCTGAAAAGCAATGACACAACCATCAGCATGGCGTGCATGGGAGCGCGGACGTTTGCCGACATCAAGGACGAAGAGGTCCTGATTTCAATTCCTGCCCGCGCGCTCGTCGAGCTCCAGAACCGGCTGCCGGTTATCCTAGAGGCGAACGTGGACATGAAAAAGTTCTACGACACGCATAAGGGCAACTTTGCGCCGGTGTAACACGATGGTGAAGCACACTGCCGAACCCGGGCAGGCAACTCCAAAAGGTGAAAAGCGGTGTTTGCTGCTGCTGACGACGACCACGGGCTATCAGACCCGGGCGTTCGTCCAGGCTGCCGAAAAGTTGGGTCTTGCCGTCGCCTTCGGAACCGATCGCTGCCACGTGCTGGACGATCCCTGGCAGGACGGCGCTCTGGCGTTAAAGTTTGAAAATCCCGACGAGGCCGCCGGGAAGATCGTTGAAAGCGTCCGCCGCCGGCCGATCCACGCCATAGTCGCCCTGGGCGACTCGACACCACCTACGGCCGCCAGAGCAGCAGAAGCGCTCGGGCTGCTGTTCCATTGCCCCGAGACGTCTGATATCTGCCGCAACAAATATCGTTCCCGCCGGCGTATGCAGGAGTGCGGGCTCAGCGTTCCACGTTTTGTCCGCTTCCCCATTGATGCTGATCCAGAAGACATCGTGAAACTGGGAGTTCCACCCATCGGCTTCCCCTGTGTCCTCAAGCCTCTGGCGCTCTCCGCAAGCTGCGGAGTGATTCGCGCCAACAACGCGCAGGAGTT
>Ga0315540_10000784_pt1 | contig 18130 bp, 12 predicted proteins | sample SalMarSW160110MG_FD_203677 | JGI IMG/M metagenome (GOLD analysis project Ga0315540, IMG submission 203677) | Salt marsh sediment microbial communities from the Plum Island Ecosystem LTER, Massachusetts, United States - Salt Marsh Sediment SW1601-10 ...
GCCCCGGGTGCCCATTCGGTGCGCCTTCTCCCCGTCTCGGCTGATGGCGACCATGGCATTCGCGAGCGCACCCGCGTTGCGGGGCTCGACAAGGACTCCCGTCCGGCCCTCGGAGACCGCGTCGCGGCAGCCCGCCACACGGGTCGCCAGGATCGGCACCTCCATGGAGCTGGCCTCGAGGATGACGTTGGGCAGCCCTTCCGTCTGGTCGTGCGAGGGGAGGATCAGCAGATCCATGGCCGCGTATGCGATGCGCGGGTCCCGAAGGAAGCCCAGCATGTGAACCCGGGAATGCCGCCACAGCTCTTCCACTGCGTCCGAGACGGCCGGATCCACCTCGGGCGGTGCGAGGAGTAGAAGGTAGAGATTCTCCGAGCGGGCCGCGGCCACCCTCCACGCATCCCTCAGCTCCTCGACCCCCTTCTGCCGAGTGAGCCGACCCACGAATCCAATGACAAATCCACGCGCCGGTATGCCGAGACCCCGACGGAACTCCGTCCCCTGCTGTCTCAGGCTCGTAGAGCACTGGAACCGCTCGGTGTCGACGCCGTTCGACGACCCGCCGGACAGGATCACGGCGCGATCGGGCGGGCAGAGTCCCCTATCCAGGAACGAATCTCGTGTGCTCCGGCTCAGGAACACCACTCGGTCGGCCAGGTGACATGTCGCCCACTCGATGCAGGCGAACAACGCCCCCTTGAGGGGTCCCGGCGAGGTGCGGTCGATTCCATAGACGACATAGACCGTCGACGATCGGCCGAGAAGGCGGCCCAGAATCGTGCCGTACAGCCCGCCCTTTTTGGTCGAGCAATTGACCACGTCGATACGGCTCCGGATGAGTCGGCGGCCGAGCGTCCACAGGGAAACCAGGTCTCGGAGCGGGCGCACTTCGGGCCGCAAGTCGATGGGAGTGAGCGGAACCCCCTCCCGACCTGCCGCCCTGCGGCTGCGATCATCGAGCTGACAGGCGACCTCGACTTCGAAGCCTCGGTCCACGAGGTGAGCGAGCTGTCCGTCCAGGTGGTGCTCGAGGCGGAAGGAGGTCGGCACCACGTACAGCACGCGACCCCGTGCTCCCTTGCGGTCCGTCTCGCGCGCACACTCCGCCAGCGTGCTCCCGCTCACGACGAAGCTCCCGCCCGCATCGACGCCGACTCGAGGCGCCGGAGGAGCCCGGCCAGCTCCTGCTCGATTCGCCTCCTCTCGTCGCTCGAGAAGTGCTCGGCGGCTCGCTGCCGTGCCGTCTCCATGATGGACCGGTCCGACCGGTCGTCCTCGACCAGGTGACGAGGTGCCCGAAGCCGGAGCTCCCGGACCGTCTTCACGAGTCCGAGGCGGCGGGCCAGGGCCGCCAACCGCCCCTCCCCGCCGGACACGAGGTCCTCGTACCGAACGACCGTGACCCTGTCCGGATGTTCCTCCCGGAAGCCGAGGAATTCTCGGTGGATCGTCGCATAGAAGTCGACGAGGGAGTCGAGGTCCGCCCGTCGAAACAGGTCCCACTTCCGACGAAAGCCCTCGAGGTTCACCACGGGGTCCCTGTAGATGAGCACGAAGTCGGCGTCCGGGAACGCCTGGTGCAGCACCGACGCACGCAGCATGGTGGCGACGGGTCCCTTGTCGACGACGCGCGAGCCGGAGTGAAACGCGACGGAGCGGTACAGGGCCGTGAGGTCGCGCCGGATCTCGTCGGCCCTCCACGAGGGATGGGGCCGGACGGCCTCGAGGTACTGGCGTGGCGATCCGACTCGGCCGAAGGTCTTCACGCGCAGGACCGAGCGAGAGCCGACATGGTGAGCACTCTCCAGCACCAGTCCCGCGCACTCGTAGGCGCGCGCGAGCTTCAGGGCGAGGAACGTCGTCCCGCTGCCCACCGCGCCCGTCACGAAGATCGGTCGGTAGGTCTCCCCGGCGTTGAGGAGCCGTCGGCCGACACCGCCGATGGTCCGTCGGAGCTTCCAGGCGATGCGATCGCCGAGCGTAAAGTCTCGCATCAGCTTCCCGGAAGCCAGCGTGGAGCGGCGTCCATCCTCCGGCTCACAGACCATCCACTGCCGCGGCCCTCTGCGGCCTCCGCTCCGACCTCCCCGGCGACCGTCGCGGAGATCGCCACCGACATCCACGACAGCATGCCGAGCGCGTACACCGAGAACATGCTGACCGTGATGTTCTCGAACACGAAAGCCATCATCGCGCTGGTCGCCGCCAGGGCCAGCCAACGGCGGTCACCCCGGCTCCGCCGCACGGCCCGCCACCCGAGCCACACGGCCGCCACCAGCAACAGGCAGAAGGCCACCAGACCCGTGAGGCCCAGCTCGAGGAGCACCTTCACGTACTGGCTGTCCGCTGCCGTGAGGACGTGCTGGTCTCCGGCGTAGGTCACCTGCACGCCCGCGTTCTGAAACGTGCCGGGACCGAAGCCGTACAACCATCGTGGCCCGGACAGACGATTCAGCACTCCGGTCAGGAGAGCGATCCTATAGTATTCGGACGAGGCCTGGTTGACTTCCCCGCTCCCCAGCCACGGCACGTCCGCGACCTCCACCACAGCGTCGCGAACCGGACGGAGGTTGGCCGCCGCGATCAGAAGGCCGCCGGCCACCACCATGACCGCCGCGCCCGCCACGACGATCCGCAGGGGCCGTTCGATGCTCCACAGCGCGATGAACAGTCCGGCCTGCATCAGGAGGGCGATGATCGGGCTGCGACTGATCGTGAGAAACGTCACCACGACGATCAGGCCCAGGAAGGCCCCGAGCGTCAGTCGAGCCCCGAAGCGGCTCGTCTTCCTGAGGTCGACCACGGCGAAGGGGAAGACGAAGGTCAGGAAGCAGCCGAGAGCGATCGGATGATAGAATGTGGACCGAACCCGGAGCATGCCGGCCCTGAAGGCCGGGGCTTCACCCGGATGGAGGACGAGCAGCGGGTTCGTCTTGGTCACGAACTCGACCAGGGCGAACAGACACACGACCAGGGCGGCCACGTACAGGCCCGCACGCACTCGCCGCCAGACCCCCGGTCGCCTCAGCCAGTAGAGGAACACCGCGAAGAAGACGAGCTGGATGCCAATGTCGGCCAGGGAGTAGAAGCTCTTGACTCGATCGATGGACAGCAGAGACGACAGCAGGGCCGCCGCCGAGTACAGAGCCAGAGCTGCGAGGACGCCGAGCGGAGGACGAACGGTCCGCCGATCGCTGGCTTCCCGGACCCCGACGCCCGCACGTCGAAGGAGCTCCCTGACGGCCCACCCCAGGACGAACGCCCCGAGCACGATCCGGGTGGGCCCTATCCTGGGCAGACCCGCCGGGTGCACGGACAACTCCACGGGGACGAGGATCGCGACGACCACGACCGCCACCAGCATCCACACCGGCCTCACCACGGTCAGGCCGACGAGAAGCCCGAACAGCAGCAGGCCGCCCAGGACGAGCACCGGATTCAACGTGGCGGCTCGTCGCTCGAGTCCCCACTCCACGGCCTACAGGAGGCCATGGTCCACCTGGTATCTGTGTACGATCTCGATTCCCTCCCTCAGGCTGGTGCGGGGCTCGAAGAAGCGTAGCATGCGCGACGGATCTCCCACGCGCGAGAACACGCCCTCGGGCCTGTCGGGGTCGTTGGCGACCGTCGCCTCGTGCCCGATCACGTCGCAGGCGGTGCGCGCCAGATCGAAGAAGGAGACCCGCTGGCCCGTCGCCAGGTTCAGCGCCTCGCCGGAGCCGAGCGAGCTCATGCTGGCCAGGACGGCCGCGACCACATCCGCGATGTAGATGAAGTCCCGGCCCTGCTCACCACTTCCCCAGACGATGACGGGATCCTCCCGTCGTCCGACCCTCCGGATCACGCTCGGAAACGGGTACGTGAAGTCCTGGTCCTCTCCGTAGCCTGAAAAGGGCCGGTAGATCGCCACGTCCAGGCCATAGCTCGCGGCCGCGTGTCGAGCCAGGAACTCCCCGGTCAGCTTGGACCATCCATACGTCATGTCGGGCACGCCCAGGCGATCGGAGAAATCGATCATCTCCTCCGAGAGGAGGACGCTCCGTTCCCGCGTCTGGAGACCGATCGGATAGGCCGCGGACGAGCTGAAATACAGGATCTTGGGACGCGGCCCGGGACCGGAAACCAGCCAGTTGAACAGGGAGGCGTCGATCGCCAGATCGGTGGCCACGGAAAGTGGATCTCCCTCAATGTTCATTCTCCCGCCCACCACCGCGGCCAGGTGCACGACCAGGTCGAAGTCCGGCCGGGCCCCTCCGATCCAACTCCGCACGTCACGGATCTCCCACGACACGTCCCGGAGCTGGTCCGACCCGAGCTGGACCGGATCCGGCCAGTCCTCCGGCGCTCTGCCGGTCGACAGGTCGTCGACGACCGTGACGTGGAAGCCGTCCTCCACCAGACGCTTGACGAACCGACGGCCCACGAAGCCGCAGCCGCCCGTGACCAGCGCCCGACCGTTGCTCATGACGCCTCCCGCCCCGGCATGCGCCGCCGCACCACCTCGCGAAGAAGATGGAGGAAGAAGGGACTGTCCTCGATCAGGTACCGGCGGACCAGCCTCCGCGGATCGAGCAGCATCCGGTGGAACCACTCCAGGCCGCGGTCGCGGATGAGAGCGGGCGCTCGCGACTGATCACCGCTGATGATGTCGAAGGCCGAACCCACACCGATGCCGACGCTGGCGCCCGACGAGCGAGCATAGCGCTGCACCCAGCGCTCCTGACGTGGCGCCCCGAGCGCCACCAGCACGACCGCGGCGCCGAGTCGTCGAATCCGGTCCGCCACTTCCTCGGACGCCTCCTCGTCCAGCGGCGTCGGCGTTTCGAGCGCGTGGAGCCGGGATCGCGGGTGTCGCTCCCGCATGCGCTGCGCGGCGCGCCGCGAGACGCCGGGCGCTCCGCCCACCAGCGCCACGGGAGATCCGCTGATCGACGACACTCTCGCGCATTCCCAAACGAGGTCCGTGCCGCTGACTCTCCCCCGGAGCGGCACGCCCAGGAGCGACGCCGCCCACGTAATCGGTACGCCATCCGCCACGATCAAGTCGGCTCGACGAAGCTCCTCGGCGAAGTTCGGATTCCGTCGCGCCTTCATGACGAAGTCGACGTTCCCCGGCACGACCTGGAGCCACTCGCCGTCTCGAACCGCTGCCTCGACGGCCGATGCCGTCTCCGAGAACGAGATGACATCGAAGGGACATCCGAGAATGTCCACGCGCTCGAAACCGGCCATGGTCAACTCGCCCGATCCCGCCGCAAATCGCCCAGGCGACCCCGTGCACGCTCTCCCCCATCCCTTCGCCAGCTCCCGTCGTCAGGCCGCGTCGGCTGCCGAGGCAGCTGGAGAGCCAGGTAGCGGCCCACGGTCCCGAGTGAAACGGGCCGGCGATCGAAGTCCGGATCTCGCAGTCGCGACAGGGCCTCCGGCAGCGCCCGCCATAGTGCGCCCAGTCCGATCCGATCGTGCGCCAGGGCACGCACGGACATCGTCGCGGTCCGGGCTGCGACCGCGACCGCCGCGACGGGAAGAGGAAGGCGATGGAGGAGCACGAGCGCTCCATTGCGGAGCTCCATCCGCCTTCTCTCCGCCAACTCGACCCTACCTCGCGGGTCGGCGAAGTGCCGGATGGTGACACGGGGCGAATACACGAGACGCCAGCGGCGGTCCAACAACGCCAGCGCCAGGTCCTCCTCCTCGCGAGCGTATCGAAAGGCATCCCAGAAGCCGCCCGCCTCCCGGAAGGCCTCGGCCCTCGCGCAGAAGCCGGTCCCCGCGAACGTGAAGGTCTCGAACCGGCAGCCGGCCCACGAGCCCGCCGGTCTTCGGAAGACCCATGCTCGAGGATCCACGGCGTCGCTCTCACGGTCCAGGACGCGAAAAGAGAGCACACCGAGCCCGGGATCGGACCAGAACTCCCCGACCGCCGCCGACACCGCATCGTCTTCGTCGAAGCAGGCGTCGTTGTCGATCATCACCAGGAGATCCCCCGTTGCGCGCTCCGCCGCGTGGTTACGCGAGGCCGGAACGCCCATCCGCGAGCAGCTCTCCCAACGCGCTTCGACCCCACTGGCGCGCATGTGCTCGATCCAGCGTTGGATGACCTGGATCGACCCATCGGTGGAGCCCGCATCGAACACCAGGGCTTCGAGAGGTCGATAGGTCTGGGCGGCCACGGACGCCAGGCATCCATCCAGGGCCGACGCTCGGTCCAGGTTGTGGATCAACACGCTCACCTTCGGGCGGTATCGCTCGTCCGGCGTGCGTCCCGTCATGTCGAGGTGCCGACCCGTTCCAGGGCCGCCTCCCCGTCCAGGTCACCTCCGCGGCGCCCGCTCGCGTGATCCGTGAACAGGAGTCGGAGCCGACGCTGAAACGCCTCCTTGGATCCGCATGACCAGCGCAACAGCGCGACGTTGTCCTGCGCCGCCACGAGCCGTTCCGAGGCGTCACTGTCCGCCATCCGCAGCAGGAGGGCCCGGCTTCCGTGCCACAGCGCCCGGAGTGCGGCCCCGACCGCGACGGCGGCCACGAAAGCCCGGGAAGCCCAGGTGCCCTGCCATCGACGGATGAACAGCCAGGGTGCATGACCGTTCTCCGTGGCCCGCAGGAAGGCGCGGTGCCGGGACTTGGCTGTGCTCGCGCCTCCCTCGTGCACCACGGTGGTTCCCGGATCGAAGTACACCCTGCGGCCATGCGCGTGGATGCGCCGGCACAGTTCCAGGTCCTCGAGATACATGGGGATCGTCTCGTCCAGGAGCCCGACCTCCTCGAGCAGCGCTCGGGGCACCATGAGCACGGCGCCGGTGAGGCAGGGAACGGGATTCGGCTCCCTCCCGTCCACGCGGATCGTCTCGCGCCCAAGCCACCGACTGTGCGGCGCGAGACGCCGGATGCCCGACCACCGCAGCACGGCGTTCCCCAGGCTCGGGAACGCCCGGGCCGCGAAATCGTCCGTCTCGCCACTGGTTCTCACGATGTGTGGTCCAACCGCGCCGGCGTCCGGCAGGTCATCGAAGACGCGCTGGAGGCTGGACAGCGTGTCCGACGAGAGGCAGGCGTCCGGATTGAGCAGCAGCACGAACCGCCCGGACGTCATCCGGACGCCCTGATTCACGGCTCGGGGGAAGCCGACGTTGGCTCGGTTCTCGACCACACGAACCCACGGAAACGACTCGCGAACGAGCGCCGCCGTACCGTCGGAGCTCGCGTTGTCCACCAGCACCACGTCCGTCGCGCGCCGGTCAGCGTGCGTCTCGAGCGAGCCGAGACAGGCTCCGACGCGGTCGGCCGAATTCCAGGTCACGATGATGATCGACACGACCGGCCGGTCGACATCGCGGCTCGACGCAGGGCTGATCACGCCGCTCACGACGTGCGCGCCCGCTGCGCGGGATGGACACGCCGCGCCGAGACGACCTCGGAAGCCGATCGCGTCGCGAACTCTTCGGGGCTGACCACGGCTACCGAGCCGGACGCCGCCCACTGCCGCACGTACGGGAGATCCGTGATCACCAGGTCGGCGTTCCGGACGGCCAGCTGGACCAGGCTGCGATCCTCGTAGGGCACGAACTGGACGTCCGAACCATGACCGTCGGAGCGCTCGCCGTTGCGATCGAGCAGCCTGTCGAGCACGGCCACGTTGTCACGAGCCGCAAGCACCCGGAGCGCCCGCCGCTGGGCCATCTGCCGCGCCGCCGGGAAGCAGGCACGCCAGCTCGCCGGCATTCCCCGGTCGAGCCTCTGGTCCAGCGCCAGCAGTACGTAGCCACTCGACCCCTGGAGCGAGCTCACCAGCGCCGCGCCGGCCGATGGAGACTCGGGGGCCGCCACGGATGAGGTCCTGCGGCCTCCGTACCTCACGGAGTCGTACACGGCCACGGCGACCAGTTCGATCGTGAAGAAGAGGGTCTCGACGAGCAGGAGGGCATCGAGGAGGAGACTCTGGTTACGAATGTAGTAGAGATCGTACTCCAGGTTCTCGTGGATGGCGGCTCCCTCGCGATCGGGGCTCAGCTGCCAGACCCCCGTGATTCCCGGCTTCACCTCCAATCGCAGCCGCTCGAGATCACCGTAGCCCGCTGCCAGGAACGGCATCTCCGGACGTGGACCCACCAGGCTCATGTCACCGCGGAGGACGTTGAGCAACTGCGGAAGCTCATCGAAGCCCGTGGCGCGCAGGAGGACACCCACCCGGGTCGCCATCGGATCCCGAACGCTGGTGGATGGAGCGTAGGGGTCGGCGTGCCGGTCCAGCGTGCGGAACTTGTACATGATGAATCGCCGGCCGTGCAGTCCCACCCTGGACTGTCGAAACAGGACCGGTCCACCGGATTCCAGCCTGATGGCCGCCGCTGCCGCCAGCCAGATGGGGGCTGCCAGGACCAGGGATACCGTGCTCACCGAGATGTCCAGCACTCGCTTCACGAACCTGTAGGCGAGGCTGACACCGTGCTTGGAGGCATGGAGCAGGGGCACGGCCCCGATGTCCTGCACCTCGAGCTGGTCGGCTCTCAGGCCTCCGAGCGTGGGTACAAAGGCCACATCGATGCCTTCTTTGCCGAGTCGACCGGTGACGTCGTCGAGCAGGGTGAACCGTGACGCGGGCGTGGTGACGAGCAGTTCGTCGATCCGGTGTCGATCGATGAGCTCGGCCAGGTCACGACTGCGCCCGAGCACCGGGATGGACCGCACGCGCCGGCGGAACTGTTCGACACGACACACGATCTTGCTCCCGACCGTGGCGTAGTCGTCCACGAACCCCACTACGGTGCGGCCGAGGTAGGCCGCCTGCATCAGCTTCTTCATCACGAGCTGGCCGGTCTCGCCGCACCCATAGATCAGAACCCGCTTCTGTCCTTCGACGCGCAGGCGGAGCTTCTGGGCCAGGCCGGCCATCAAACGCCGTCCCGTGAAGACCAGGAGGCCCGAGCCCAGCAGGGCGAGCAGCACCTCGACCCGGGCGGCCGCGAGGACTCCCGCGAAGAAGAAGAGTGTGAGGATCACGAGGCCCGCGAGCCCGAGTCCCTGGACCGTGGATGCCATTTCCTCGAGGTGCAGAACGGTCGGCCGCGGCCGGTACAGACCCCGTCGCTGGAAGACGACCACGAGAACGATGGCGAACACGACCGCCGCGATCACCATCGGCGGCACGCCCGCGACATCCGCCGCAGCAGCCACCAGATCGCCGCCCGGCGGAACTTCTCCATCCTGTAGGGAGATCGAGACGATCGCTGCCGCGGAGAATCCGACTCCGATGCCGACCAGATCCAGGAGCACGAGGAGTCTGCCCAGCGCTCCCGGAGTAGCTCGATCGCCCCGACTCCCGGCGCTCATTCGTACATCCCCTCGCTGCCCCGACCGCTGCATGACATGCCACGTCTCAACGAGTCAACACGACGATGAGACCCACGGCCGCCGACACCGTGGCGCCGATCATCGTCGCCGCGTGCCGAGACAGCCAGCTCTTTTCGGGAAGGTAGACCTGGTCACCCGAGTGCAACTGCTCGAAGGCCATGACCCCGCCACGGAGGTCGGCCTGGACCTGTGTCCCTTTCCGGAGCACCCGCACGTCGTTCAGGTTTCCCTCGCTCGTGGCGCCCCCGGCCTGCGCCACCACGTCGGCCAGCGTCATCGTTCCATCGACGAGATAGAGGCCCGGCTTCTGAACGGCTCCCAGGACCCGGACTCTTCGGAGCAACCGCACATCGATGGTCTGATTGCGGAGCTGGGCCCGGTAGGCCGCAAGCAGTCTCGACCGCAGCGTGTCCGGCGGAATCCCCTGTACGCTCCATTCGTCCAGGAAGGGCAGCGCGACGCGTCCGCTCTCGTCGATCTCGTACTGGCCGCTCTGGTCGGGCTCGCGCGAGAACGACACCTGGACGGCGTCTCCCGGCTCGAGGGGCGCCGGAGCCGCGACCGCTGGCCCGACCGACGGACCGGGCGGCCCGCTCGACGCGCAGGCCACCACGACCGACAGGCTGAGGCACGCGGCGACTCGGATGATGGCCGTCAGGCCACCTCCGGGTTCGCCGCGTTCACGAGTGTGCGTCTTCGATCGACTGTCACCCGACATCGTCTGCCACTCCACTGTAGCTCGTGTAGTAGTCCGGCAACTCGACGTCGTTGAGGACCACGCCGATCACCCGGCCGCCGGCTCGCTCGAGGCGCTGCATCGTCAGTTCGAGGCCATGACGCTCCGTCACTCCCCCCCGCACGACGACGACGACGCCGTCCACCGCGCTGGCGACCTGGGCCGCATCGCTGAGCACGTTGAGAGGCGGCGTGTCGATCAGGACCAGATCGTACTTGGCGCTCACCAGGTCGATGAGAGTCTGGAGTCGTGGACTCAGCAGCCAGGCGGATCTACGCAGGTACTCCCCCGCCTGGAGCACGTCGAGGCTGCATCCGCCTCCGACAGAGATCTGCTGGATCGCCACGTCTGGATCGGCTCCGCCTCTGAGCACCTCGCCCAGGCCCATACGACCCCTGGCCAGTTTGAGCCACCGGGCGACGCCGTGCGCATGGGCATCGGCATCGATCAGGAGCGTGCGCTTTCCCAACCAGGCTGCCTGAACCGCCAGGTTGCAGGCGCAGAACGTCTTGCCTTCTCCACGTGTCGAACTGGTGATCGACACGGATCGGAGGTTCTCCTCGGCCAGACGACGCCCGGCGATCTCGAGCTCGAAGGCCAGACTACGGAACGCCTCCTCGGCCACCCGGTCGGATCGGGAGTCCCCGTTGTCGCCGGGGGGCAGGATCTGGGTGCGCCCGCCCTCGGCCCCGACCACCTGGGCGACGGGGCCCCGAATGCGTGGAACCATGGTCAGGACCGGGATTCCGGAGTCCTCCACCTCCTGGCGATCCCACAGCCTGTCGTCCGCGTGTTCGCGCCACAGAGCGCCGAGCAGGCCGGTCCCGAGACCGAGGACGACTCCGATCGCCAGATTCAGCGGGAGGTTCGGAAACGAAGGCTGGTACGGCAGAGAAGCCCGGTCGACGATCCTCACGTTGGGAAGCTTGACCGCCTTGGCCACCTGGGCTTCCTGAAGTCGGGTCTGCAGGAATCGATACAGCTTCTCCAGCACGTCCACCTGACGGCGAAGGCGCGAGACCGCCACCTCCTGGACCGGGATCGTCGCGAGCTCCTTCCCGTGGTTGTCCAGAGCCTGGCCCAGAGACTGAATCTGCGCCGAGAGGGAGCGTTCGTAGCTCGTGGCGACGGACAGGAGCTGATCGTCAATCTGCTCGATTCGGGCGTCCAGGGCCGCCAGCTCTGGATTCGCCGTCTTCCTCTTGACCGCCAGGTCGCTGCGCCGATTCTCCAGCTCCACCAGGCTCTCGACCAGCGTGGCGACCACGTTGTTCTGGTTCTTCAGAAACGTGGGGAAGCTGGCCAGCTGACGGTACGCGGAAGGCCCCGCATCGCCGCTGCGTATATGCTCGATCAAGGAAGCCAGAGCGTCATGCTCGGCCGCCAGCTGCTCTCGCTGCGCCCTCAGATCGGCATACTGCCTCACTTCCTCGGTCGCCCGGTCTTGAAGAGCCACGGCACGGCGCCGCTCTTCGTAGGCCTGCAGGCTGTCCTCGGCCGTCGCGAGCCGCGCGTGGACCTGGACCACCTGACTCTCGAGAAAGTCGGCGGCGGCCGACGCCTCCGCCGTCTGGAGCTCCGAGCGGAGCGCCAGATAGCTGTCCGACACGCCGCGACACAGATCCTGCGCTGAGACGGCCGACGGGCCGTCGCACGTCAGGCGGACCACGTTCGCCTGCTGCTCGGCCGGCTTGGCGCTGACCCGCCGACGAGCGTGATCGACGGCCTGTTCGAACGGGAGTACCGCGAGCTTCTCCACACCGGCCGCAGGAGCGTTCGGAACTTCGAAGCCGATCCCTGCGAAGGACAGCCGCTCGCCGGGTTGGCCCGTGGCCAGGACGCCTCCTGAATCCTCGTCGACGGCCTGGAGCGCTCCGCCGGACCACCTCAGCAGGTAGGTCCCCGCCCTGGCCTGGCGACTGGCCTCGAAATCGGGAAACAACGAGTCCAGCGCCGTCTCATCGTCGGCACCTTCGAGTCGAACCTGGAGGTGCAGGCGCTCCACCACCGGTTCGATCACGCGACGACCCTGCAGCAGCGTGGCCTCGGTCTCGGTGTTCTGGACCCGGTCCAGCCGCTGCAGGATATTCAGCGCCTCCGTGTCGTTCTGGCCGGACGGAGGCTCGACCAGGAAGGAGGCCGAAGATTCGAATCGTTCGGGCAGCAGCCAGGTGAGAGCGGCCACGACCGCCATGACCCCCACGAAACCGATGACGATCGACCATCGCCGTCGCCACAGGAAGGCGGCCACGTCGCCCGGTTCGAAACCCGACCGGACCGGCCGGTCGGCCAGGGTGAAGCCGGAACGCGAGCGGACGCGGGAAGGAAGGGAGCTTCCAGGCACCTTCCAGGGAGGTGAGGGGGTGGATGACATGGACCTCCGCTCCGGGTTTCAGTAGGGTGTGAGTCCAGGCACACGTTGGGAGCCCGGGCGGGCCAAGCTCATCGAACGTCGGAAACCGCTCGCGCTGCACGAAAATCTCGTGCCGGCCGCCTCCGACCCGGTCCCCGGGGCTCGCGGCGACGGAAGCGGCCGGGAAAGACCCGATGATTAGCGGATGTCCGTCGACCAGAGCTCGGCGCCCCGTTCGTCCGCCGACCTGCCTGCCGAAGCCGGCCTGGGCGCGACGAGACAGACTCGTGTGGCGCCGCCGCATCAGCGATGCAAGATCCGGTCGCGACCGCGCCGAAGTCGCCTTAAGGAGCCGAGGAAATTGGACAGGTCGAGTCGAACCGGAGGAGAGAGCCGTCTCGGCCCGTGGCTCGCCGTCGCCCTGACGGTGGGTGGCCTCGCGGTCCTCGAGGGTTTCTGGATGGGCGGCCAGGTCCGGACACTCGGTGATTTCGGCTGGGACGAGGCGGCGCACGCGCTGTGGGGTCTGCGGGTGTATCGGGACGTCGCCGGTGCCAACTGGATCTCGCTGGCCTTCGACAGCTACCGCCAGGTGTACTGGCCCTTCCTGCACTCCTGGGCCCTCGCCGCGTCCATGCTCGTGATGGGTGCGACGCCGACGGCGGCGCGCGCAGTGAGCGTGGCCGCGTTCCTGGTCACGGCCGGAGTTCTGGTGCTGATGGGAAGGCGCCTGAGCGCCACGGCGGGCTGGGTCGCGTCGTTCATCGCCGCCGGCCTGTGGCTCACGGCCGCGCCCGTGATCGAAGCCATCGGCCTGCGGGCGCTCACCGACGGTCCGGCGATCGCGGTGACCGGCCTGACCTTGTGGGCTCTCGCCGGGGCCCTCGAGCGCCCGACACGGTCACGTTTCGTGCTCGTCGGCCTGCTGAGCGTGGCCACCTATCTCACCAAGACGGGCTTCGGCGTCGTGCTCATCCCATCGATTCTGCTCACGTTCGCGGTCTGGGCGAGAAGCGACGACGGGCCTCGGGTCGACGCTCGCAGCGTCGTCGCGTACCTCGCTCCGATCGTGGTCGTGGGCATTCTGTGGTTCGCGTACCCTCCCAAGATCGCCGCCACTTTCTCCGCGCTGACGAACCGAGCCCAGGGTCCCTCTCCCCTATCCTGGGCCGGCCTCACCTACCATCCACGGCAACTGGCTGACGACGTGGGCGGCTGGTGGATGCTGGCGCTCCTCGGGATCGCCGTGGCCATGGCCGCCCTCCGGCGCAGCCCGCCGATCGTCGTCACCCTCGTGCTGTACGTCGCGGTGGCGCTCGGGCTCCACACGCTGAGCCACACCAAAGACCCCAAACACATCACGAAGGTCGTTCCCTGGTTGTTCCTCCTGGGGGGATGGGCCGTATCGATCGCCTGGGAGTGGTGTCGCGGCCGCGGATGGCCGGTCGCGATGGGCGTCGGTGCGGTGCTGTGCGCGGTGCTCGCCGCGCGAGCCCATGATCTGTTCGCGACACCGAGGCAACGGGCGGACACCTTTCCCCGGGTCCGGTCGGCGCTGGTTCAGAGGATCCTCCCCGATCGGCACAACCTGGTACTGGGAGAGTTCGGCGGGTTGGGCAGCCCTCTCACCAAGTGGTACGTCCTGGAGCGTAACCCGACCACGCTGCTCTATCCCGACGATCACCTGGAGCGCTTCCAGGCTTTGTTGGCACCTTTGCGAGCCCGGCACGCGTGGATCCGTGCGCTCGAGCGCACGCCCCCCGAGCGGACGCTCTGGGTGGACCACGCTCCGACCCGCGACCAAACGGACGTCGGCACGCCGGATCGGCTGCTCGCCGAGCTCCTCGCGGCGGATGCGCCGGCTCGGATCCTCGTCCTGGAGATAGCGCCGACCTCGCCATGGTACGACGACCGGGATTTCGTGTTTGGCGGAGAGACCTTCCTACCGGCGCTCGGGGCGGAGGCCTGCTATCGGCGCACCGAGGTCGTCGGCCCGGAACGGGGAGTATCGCTGAGCGTGTGGGATTCGGTACCCGGGTGCGGCACTTCGACCGATGCGGGTTCGGGGTCCGAACCGGCCGCGTATCGACGCGGTGCGAGGCCCGGAGAGGCGGTCAGTAGCCCTTGAGCCCGAGCCCCGATGCCGTCAGGGAGTCGAGGGACCGCCCCGCGGAGTCGACGTTCATCATGCCGAAGCCACCCGCATAGTCCCACATGGCCCAGCCCAGTCCATCGCGCTCCAGGGCACGCCGCGTATCCTCGAGATAGTGGCCGCGGTCCCGGGCCGGGACGACGGCCCGGTAGACGCCGAATTCGCCCACGAGCACGGGCACGTCGCCGTGGCTCCTGGACCAGTTCGCGATGCGATCGATGTCACCCTGGACCTTGGCGGAGTCCCAGCGCGCCTCACAGTAGTTCTGCGCGAGGGACAGAGACGCGTCCGGGATCGTCGGAAGCACGTCGGCGCACGCCTCCGGACTGGAGGGATACGGGAGGTCGTGGAGGCCGCCGTAGGCCGATCCAGCGATCCAGTCCGCTCCCTGGTGGGTGAAGGCGGCGGGCATGTAGTAATGAACCGTGTAGATGACATTGGCGTCGGACAGGGGCGTGAGTCCGGCAAGCCCCTCGGCCTGACAGCAGCCCGGGCCGCTCAGCACGATCGTGTGCGCAGGGGCCCCCTGCCGGACCGCCGCCACGAGGGTTCGCGCGACCTGGTTCCAGCGATTCGCATCGCTGAACTGCGGCTCGTTGAGGACTTCGAGGAACACGGAGTCCGGGTCGTAGGACGACAGGTTCGAGGCCAACGACTTCCAGAAGGCGGCCACCGCGGCGACGAATCCATCGTCCGACTGCAGGCGGGTCCGGAACTGGTCGTCCTCCGGGTGGAGGTCCACGACGACCGCGAGTCCCGCATCCAGGATGAGTTGGACGGCACGATCCAGCTCGCCGATTCGGGGGCCCAGCCGGCCCGGTTCCGTCTCGTCGAAGATGACGCCGGGGAGGATCGGCAGGCGTACGAACGTGAACCCGAGTTGACGAAGCTGGACGAGATCGGCCTCCGACATGTAGTCCGGGCGCCATACACCCATCGAGAACCAGTAGGTCAGATTCACGCCGCGAGCCAATCGCTCGAAGCGGTTCTGTACGACGGGGGCCGAGGCGACCGGCGGCGACGATACCTCGACGCGAGCCGAATCCGTCGCCCCCGACCCGGCCCGAGCGACGACCTCGAACGTGCCGGCTCCGTCAGGAGCGGTGTAGACACCGTCCGAATTAACCGAACCGCCGCTCGCCCCCCAGACCAGGGACGCCGCCAGGGTGTCTCCCGCCTCGTCGTAGGCCGTGGCTGTGAAGGTGAGAGTCTGGCCGGGCTGCAGAGCGACCCGGGCCGGCTGGACCCGGACGGTCACCACCGCAGCCGAAGCGGCCGAGCCCTCGGTCGTGGTGGGGTCCGGCCCCTGCGGCTGGGAAGCGGTGCAAGCCGCTACGACGACGGCCACGACCATTCCGGCTCCGGTCACGATGACGCTCCACGCCGAACGGGTCGATCCGCGAGACGGCGAGCCGCCACGCACGCGCTGACGGCGCTCGGAGCTGGGTGCACGGCCCGGGACAGGAGGCATCGCGACCACACGCAGGGGCTGAGAGAGACTTGGCAGGCGGAGCCCTCGATGCGCCGAGAGACCGCGGGAGCAACATCCCTCCCTTCAGCTTCCGGGCCCCGGATCGGGCGAGCCGACCGTTCTACCACAAGTCCCATACCGGCCATGAGTTGCCGTGGAGTCGCCGACCCACGGTGGCGCTCACCTTGCGCGAACATTCTTTCAACATCCGGCAAAGGATGCACAGCCCCTCCCCCTCATCCCCCCGCCACGCCGCAGAAGCGCAGCGCCGCGACGGCGACTACCCGGGCCGCGGTGATGAGCTCCTCGACGAGAACGTTTTCGTCGGGCCGGTGCGCATCACGCACATCGCCGGGTCCGAAATGCACGGTCGGAATGCCCCCCACCGCGACCAGGAGGCGCATGTCCGAGCCGTAGCGCATCCCTCGCACGAGCGGCAGCGTCTGCGTCACCTCCCCGAACGCCGCCTCCAGTGTACGCACGACGGGAGAGTCCGGGTCCGTGCGGGCCGCCCCGAACTGCGCGCCGGACCACTCCACGACAGGCGGGTTCCGAGCCAGCCACGGGTCGTCGGCCGACGCGGACGACACCGCGGCCTCGAACGCCCGTCGAGCGTGCTCGGGATCCTCCCCGGGGGGGAACCCCAGCCTCCCCTCGAACTCCAGGGACTCCGGTACCGTCGACGCCCAGATCCCGGACCTCACCTTGCCGATCGCCAGGGCGAAGGGTAGCGCGTCGTCCGCGAACAGGGGATCGGACACGTCGCGGTTGCGCTCCGCCTCCAGCTCGCGCAGCCCGGCCACGAGACGGCCGAAGGGCTCGATCGGACTCACGCCCTCCTCGCGGAAGGCGCCGTGCGCCGCCAGGCCGGGGACCGTGACGCGGAAGCCCAGCGCGCCGCCATGGGCGGGTCCGATCGCCAGTCCGGTGGGCTCGAGCACGACGGCCCCCTGGCCCGTGTGCCCGCGTACGAGCGTGGCCAGCGTGCCGGCGCCACCGTCCTCCTCCCCGATCACGCTCTGGAGCTGCAGCGTTCCCTGCAGGTCGACCCCCGCGTCGGCGATGGCCCGTGCGACCGCCAGGGCGCAGCACAGCCCGCCCTTCATGTCACACGTGCCCCGGCCATACACCCGGCCGCCCCGGGCCCGTGCCTCGAACGGAGGGGAGGTCCAGCGATCCGGCTCCCCGGCCTCGACCACGTCCACGTGGCCATTGAGGATGAGGGTGGGGCCGTCGCCCCGCCCCATCGACCCGACGACCCCGAGACCCGAGTCTCTCTCGATCTCGGCCGTGTAAGCTGGATGGCTCCGGAGCGTCTCGAAATCGATCGCCCACACGTCCGTGCCCAGCCCGATCTCCCTCATTCGGCCCGCCACGGCCTCCTGGGCCGGCGTCTCGCCGCCCGACAGGGTCGGGATCGCGACCAGCTCCTCCAGGCAGTCCAACAGGTAGTCGGGAGACAACGCCCCCAGCACCTGTTCCTCGACCTCCCTCACGCTCCATCCTCCCATCGCGTGGCGCCGGCGCCGGCGCGACCCGTCGTCCAGCGCATTCTCATGGTCATTCGGCGCATCCTCGCCTCGTTGGTCGCGCCCGATCAAACCCTGCCGGCTCCCCGTACGTCCAATTTGACAGAAACGGTCGTGCCAGGTCCACCCCACGTCGCCATGCGGAGGGCGCCATGCCGTACGCCACGCGAAGCAAGCTCGGTCGACTCACCAGCCCCCTCTCGATCCTCGCCTTCCTGCCCGTCGCCATGGCCATCCAGGCGACCCGGCCCGCCGGGGTCCAGGACGCGGGCGTCCGGGTCGAGGCCGCGCGCTCGCTGTTCGGCAGTCGCTTACCATCGCAATACCTGTGGGTGGAGCCCTGCCGACCGGATCCGGTGAGCGTGCGCCTGCCTGTCGAGGGGATCGTGCTCCCCGACCTGCACGAGCACCCGTGGCCCAGGCCGCCGGTGGCGGTCGCGGTAGACATCCTGGCCTCGGGAGCCTCGCCGGTGCGCGAGGCGGAGCCGGGCATCCAGGCACCCGGGCACATCGCGCGGCGATGGCAGGAGGCCAT
>Ga0315540_10000786_pt1 | contig 18119 bp, 19 predicted proteins | sample SalMarSW160110MG_FD_203677 | JGI IMG/M metagenome (GOLD analysis project Ga0315540, IMG submission 203677) | Salt marsh sediment microbial communities from the Plum Island Ecosystem LTER, Massachusetts, United States - Salt Marsh Sediment SW1601-10 ...
TGAGCGAAGGTGGCTACGACCCGGTACCTTCGGAGGGAGACCGCTAGTGCTGGACTCGCTCGCACGCATCATCGCGGTCCCGATGAGCCTGTTCTATGACCTCATCCCGAACTATGGCCTCTCGATCATCCTGCTCACCCTGCTCATCAACGTGCTCCTCTTCCCCCTGACCCTCAAACAGACTCGTTCGACGAGGGCTATGCAGGAGATACAGCCCGAAGTCAAGAAGCTGCAGAAGCAGTACAAAGAAGAGCCGGAGACGCTCAACAAGGAGATGATGGCCCTGTACAAAGAGAAGGGCGTGAATCCGGCAGGATGTTTGCTCCCAATGTTGGTGCAGATGCCTGTGTGGTTCGGTCTGTTCAGGTTGCTCCGGAGTCCTGATCAGTTCATGCCGGCCGGTTCGAACATCCTCACCGCTCTTCAGAGGGGTTTGCCCAACTTCCTAGGGATGGACCTCGGTGTGACGCCGAAGGATGCGCTCAGCGCCGGCTGGGTTGGCGCGATCCCCTACCTTGTCGTCGTAGTCCTGGTGATCGCGTCTGGATGGATCCAGTCCAAACAGGCAACGCCGCAAACCAGCGACGGTGCGGGACAGCAGGCACAGATGATGACCAAGATCATGCCACTGTTGTTCGGAGTGTTCTCGTTCAGCTTCCCAGCGGGACTGAACCTGTACTTCGTGACGTCGAACGGTTTCAGGGTGGGACAGCAGGCCATGATCTTCAGGATTGACGGCCGTCCGGAGCCACCACCGGTGCAGAAGAAGGAGGAGGGGCCTTCACCGGCACCCAAGAGCCCGCAGGGCTCCGCGAAAAAGAGGAAGCGTCGGAGGAGGAAGTAGTTGTGGAGTGGGTCGAAGTGAAAGGACCTACGGTTGAACTCGCCGTACAGACAGCCATTGAGGAATTGGGGCTCGCATCGGCGAACCAGGTGCGTGTCGAGGTGCTCCAAGAGCCTGAAAAGGGCTTCCTAGGCCTGGGCCGCAAGGACGCCGTGGTTCGCGTCCAGCCGAAGCCCAAGCGGCAACGCCGCTCAAAGAAGAAGAGAAAGCCAGAATCTGGCAGCCCGGCGCCGCGGCAGAAGCAGCGCCAGCAACAGAACAAACCCGGGCAGGACCGGGGGCGGGAGCACAAGCGGGAACAGAAGCCGCAGAAGTCACGCGAGGAGGACAGCGCCGTGCGAGAAGAGCAAGCGGAGATCATAGGAGCCTTCTTGCGGGGACTACTGGTGGCGTTCGGCCTGGAAGGCGTTGTTGAGACGCGGGTGGAAGAGGACATCATCTATGCGGACGTCACCGGCGGGCAGACCGAGGCACTGATTGGCAAACACGGGGTCGTTCTGGAATCGATCCTGGAGCTGTGCAAGACAGTCATTCAGCGGCGCACCCGGGAATCTGCCCGGATCCGTCTTGATATTGGTGGGTACCGAGAGCGCCGGAGAGAGGCACTTGGAATCTACGCACGGCGCCTGGCCGAGCAGGTTCTCGAGGAGCAGGCAGAGATCATGCTGGAGCCGATGAACGCCGCCGACCGGAAAGTCATACACGACGCGGTGGCGGAGGTTGAGGGTGTCCGCACGTACTCGGAAGGCGAGGAGCCGAAGCGCTCGGTCGTACTCTCACCCGAAGATTGAAGTTTCACGTGAAACCTGAGGTGCGGGGTTGGTTGACCGCACTCGGCGGATCACATGGCACCGGTAGCACGGTCGAGCGAGTGTTTGAAAGCGGCCGGGGCAGCCTTCTGGGAACATATGCGGAGTGGCTTCTGCAGGAAGGTATCCCCGCAGGACTTCTCTCCCCCACGGAAGCAGGGAGAATCGGCAGCAGGCACGTGGAGGACAGCCTGAGTTTCCTCGCGGGCTGGCCGGATGCTGCTCCCGTGACCTTGCACGACGCCGGCTCGGGAGGAGGACTGCCGGGCATCCCGTTGGCAATTGTGCTCCCAGACACGCGGGTGGTGCTGGTCGAGCGGTCCGAGAAACGGGCGCGTCTCCTGAGAAGGGCCGTTCGGATACTGGAGTTGCAGAATATCGAGGTTCTGACGGGTGAGTTGGAACGACTTCAGAACTGCGAGGCGATCGTCATGCGGGGAGTGCTCCGCCCTGAGGCTGGAGTTGCATGGATGCGGCGCGCACTTCGCCAAGGCGGAGTAGGGGTGATTGGTCTATCCCGGCGCGAAAGCCCGGTTTTCGAGCAGCCGGTGTTGGGAGGGGCGATCGTAGAGGTGTCGGTCCTTGACCCGCCGGGCTGGTTGCTTATCATACGAAAGCGTGGACACTGATCGACACACCGTCATCATTGCGGTGACGAACCAGAAGGGCGGCGTTGGCAAGTCGACGACCGCCATAAACCTTGCCGCGACGCTCTCCTACCAGGGGAAACGCACGCTCGTGGTTGACCTTGATCCGCAGGGAAACGCGACATCTGGGTTCGGCATCGACCGGGGAGGGGTCACCGCGTCGATCTATGACGTGCTCCTGGGAGATACCCCAATCGAGGATGTGGTCGAGGCGACGAGCTTTCGTGACTTGTTCCTGGTGCCGGCGACCATCGACCTTGCGGGAGCGGAGATCGAACTGGTATCGATGTTCTCTCGGGAGATGCGGCTCAGGAAGGCGCTGAGTGAGCTGAGGGGTGAGTACGACGTGATTTTGATCGACTGCCCCCCGTCGCTCGGTCTTCTGACCGTGAACGCGCTCGCGGCAGCCGACGAGGTGCTCATACCCATTCAGTGCGAGTACTACGCGTTGGAGGGTCTCAGCCAGTTGATGCAGAACATTGAGCTGGTGAGCGGCAACCTGAATCCCAGTTTGCGAATCGGCGGAGTCGTACTGACCATGTTCGACGGGCGAACGAATCTGGCGGCCGATGTCGTTTCGCAGGTGCGCGACTTCTTTGGTGAGATCGCCTACCGGACAGTGATCCCACGTTCGGTGCGGCTCTCCGAAGCTCCTTCCTTTGGACAACCGATCGAAGCCTTCGATCCGATGAGTCGAGGCGCCATCGCCTACAGGCAACTCGGACGGGAGTTCATTCAGCGGCATGGAGGTGCGAATGTCAACTAGGAAGTCGGGCCTCGGAAGGGGCCTCGACGCGCTGATCCCCAAGACCGATCGAACGTTTCAGCTCGTTGCGGTGGACCGCATTCATCCAAACCCTCGCCAGCCGAGAGAGCGCTTCGACGAGGAAGCCCTGGAATCGCTTGCTGCGTCGATTCGCGAGGTTGGGCTGCTGCAGCCCGTGATCGTGAACGAAGCAGAGGGCGGCGGATACGTACTGGTAGCGGGCGAGCGGCGTCTGCGGGCCGCACGCATGGTCGGACTGTCCGAGGTGCCGGTGATCGTGAGAGAGGGACAGGACGATCGTCTCCTCACAGAAGCGCTCATCGAGAACCTCCAGCGCGAGGATCTTGGCGTTCTCGAGGAGGCGGCAGCGTACCAGCAGTTGATGGATGACTTCGAGTTCACACACGAGGAGATCGGGGCTCGCGTCGGAAAGTCCAGATCGTCGGTGACGAACGTACTGCGGCTCCTGCAACTGCCGGCATCCATTCAGGGGCTTCTCGAAAGGGGAGTGCTCAGAGAAGGACACGCCCGTGCGCTGCTCGGCGTCGAAGACAGGGCCTACGCCGAACATCTCGCAAAGACGGCAGCCGAGGAAGGATGGTCGGTTCGTCAGGTGGAAGAGGCAGTCCGTGCTCGCAGCGGCACTCCCCGGTCGACTACTCGTCCCCGAGCGGGAGCGAGGCCCGCTGCGATCATCGCCCTCGAGGAGCGACTGCAGGAGTCGTTGGGAACCCACGTCCGCATTCGCTACGGCCCGAAGCACTCAGGCAAGATCTCGATCGCGTTCTCCTCACTCGACGATCTCGAGCGCATCTTCAACGAGCTGCTGTAGAGGGTTGGTCCGAACAGCGGTCACTATCGTCACGTGACAAAAGGGGCTCCCGTGGAGGGAGCCCCTTTTGTCGTACCTTGTACCTCGTATGGCGTCGACGGTGGGGGAGGAGGAAGCGGCAACGGAGTCTCGAAGCGGGTTTCGTGGCTGTGAGTACCGATACCAGGTACGGGCTATCGGGGTGAGCCCTGGCCGGCAAAGCCGGCCTACAGGAACTGGGCCAGTTCGGCTTCCATCGCGTGCTTTGGCCGGGCACCGACGATGCGGCGCTGCTCTTTGCCTTCATGAAACAGGATCATTGTCGGAATGCTCATCACGTCGTGCTGTGCCGCAAGAGCGGGTTGCTCATCGACGTTGAGTTTGCCGATGCGGATCTTGTCCGGGTGCTCACTCGCTATCTCGTCGAGGATTGGAGCGACCATGCGACAAGGACCGCACCACTCGGCCCAGAAGTCGACAAGTATGGGGACGTCACCATGGGTGATGTCGGTGAAGTTGTCGGTGGTGACGGTGATGTTGGTCAACTGGTTGCCTCCTACTCGTGTGCTTCCAGCCACCGGCGAGCGTCGATCGCAGCACGAGCCCCTGTGCCCGCGGCGGTGATGGCTTGGCGGTAGACGGGATCGGCGACATCGCCGGCGGCGAATACGCCGTCGACGGAGGTAGCGGTCGACCCATCTGCCAATATCAGGTAGCCGACGTCGTTCATGTCGAGAGATCCCGCAAAGAGTTCGGTGTTCGGCCTGTGCCCGATGGCGACGAACACGCCACTGATCGGCATTTCCGACACCTCGTCCGTGGTGACATCGCGCATGCGGACGGCCGTGACCTCGTCGTCGCCGAGGATCTCCTCGAGGACGGTGTCCCAGATGACATTGATCTTCGGGTGGTCGATGGCCCGCGTGGCCATGATTGCCGACGCTCGAAACTCGTGCCGGCGATGCACGATGTGCACTTTCGATGCGAAGGTGGTGAGGAACAGGGCCTCTTCCATAGCGGTGTCGCCGCCGCCAACAACGATGAGTTCCTGATTACGGAAGAAAAAGCCGTCGCACGTGGCACACGATGAGACACCGCGGCCGCGAAGGCGCTCTTCGCCAGGGATGCCGAGCCAGATCGCGGAGGCTCCCGTCGAGATGATGATCGAGCGGGTCGTGTAGGCGTCGGCTCCCGTCCAGACCGTGAACGGGTAGGAGCCCAGGTCGACCTTGGAGACGTCGACGGTGAGCATCCGTGCTCCGAAGCGTTCGGCCTGTTTGCGCATCCGATCCATGAGCTCGGGACCGAGGAGCCCATCCGGGAAGCCAGGGAAGTTCTCGACTTCGGTGGTGAGCATGAGCTGACCGCCGGCCTGGCTTCCTTCCAAGACAAGGGGATCGCTGTCGCCACGAGCGGCGTACAGCGCCGCAGTCAGACCGGCAGGACCCGATCCGATGATGATGATGTCTTCAGTCATTGTCGTCCTTGGGCTTGCGCTTCAACCAGACCAACACCCCGGCCAGGATGAATAGTCCCCCGAATGCCGCGTAGGCACCTTCCACCGTCAGTGGAACGGAGACGGCTCTGAACACGGAGACGATCAGGAACACGAGAGCGATCAGGGCAAGAGTCCCTGCAACGGTGCCGGCGAGCGCGAGACGGATCCCACGTGCGAAGCGATCGACGGTGAGCGAACGGATCTTGGTAGCGATGCTCTCGAGAAAGTCTGCGAAGCGTGTGGCCATGTCATCCATGAGTCACCGAGGATAGCGAAGAAGGCTCAGGGATTGTCCGCAGGGACTTCCTCGAGGAAGACGCAGCTCTCCCGTTCGAAGATGAGAGCCGTCTTCGGGTACACGTACATGACTGCCGGCGTTCCGGTGTAGTCGATCTCGCTTGCAGTGATCGGGTCCTCGTCCAGACGATCGCGGGCTTCGTCCTGGCAGAGGGTGGTTGCCTCGGCCGGTGGGTTGTCCCTGAGCTCATCGGCTTGTCGTGCGAGCAGCGGGGCGGGCGAGGACAGCATCGCGTCGGAGGATGGCATTGTGGTGGTCGCGGGTGCAGCCGTGGTCGACGATGCCTCGGCCGGAGCCCGGGCACCTCCAGCCGTTTCGAAGGCCTGGGAGTTTTCCAGACTCTTGCCGGTAGGCAGAAACGCTCCTGTGGTGCCACCGTGCGACAGAACGACGCCCGCAACCACGACGAAAGCGGCGGCTGCAGCGAACACCGGCGCGAGCTTCGCCCACCGAGACCGGGTGGGGGCCGGGCGGATCGCCCGGTGGAGCCTTGCCCGCTCGATCGAGGTCAGGGTGGCCGGCGGAGCTTGCTGAAGAAAGGCGATCGCTGTGCGCTGTGCCTCTAGGCTGCGGCTGCATTCCTGACACGCGTCGATCTCCGCCAGGGCGACAGCGAGATCCTGTCCCGACAGGCGGTGCTCTGCCACGGCGGCGATGCGATCGATGTCGTGTTCATGCATGGTCTTCGTCCCTTTGATGCTCCGACGTGCTCCGGAAGTTCCCGAGTAGTTCGGCGAGGAGTCGTCGACCCCTGTAGGTGCGCGATTTCACGGTTCCGATCGGTACACCCAGGATGCCTGCGACCTCCTCCAAGGCGAGACCATCGATGTCGACGAACACGACCGCGCTCCTGAACTCCTCCGGTATCGAGGACAGTGCGGTGAGAATGTCGGGCCGCACTTCCACCGAGTCGAACTGGTCGCCGACAGATGAGTCGGGCAGGTCGGATCCCTCCTGGATAGGGATCGCCTGGTGCCGCTTGCGCTTCCTGAGGTGATCGTGGCAGGTGTTGACAGCCACCCGGTAAAGCCATGTTGAGAACTTCGATCGACCGGAGTACTGGCGGCCCTTCCGGTAGACCGTCAAGAATGTGTCCTGGGTGGCATCGAGCGCATCCTCCCGACTGCCAAGCATCCGCAGACAAAGTCCGAAGATCCTGTCCTCGTGGCGCGTCATCAGCTCGTCGAAGGCAACGTGGTCGCCTTTGAGGAAACCGGACAGGAGTTCTTCGTCACTGGGCAAAGCGCACCTCTCCGATGGACGTGTAGTAGCTGTCTTCCTGCTGAGGGAGTTCGGTGAGCCACAGAAGCCAGTAGCCGCCGGCTCGTGCCGGTAGCTGAAGAGCGATGCTTCCCCCTGCGACGGTACCGCCGGAGACTCTGGTCCAGCCCTCTATGTCCGGCTGCAACGTGGGAGCCCACATCAGGCTGTATGTCGTGCCGTCCGAAACAGCTCGGGCCTCAAACGTCTTTGGAGTGCCTGCGACGGCGAACACCACGCCGACACCCGTCTTGATGAGGGGAAGGGGGGCCGAGTAGTGCTCGGTCCTCCACAGGGTCGTCGGATCACCATCGGTCAGGTACTGGAGGTCGTTGTCGTGCTCCGTGCCATCTCCGTACGGGTCGAACACTCGCACATTGAGGAGCGAGAAGCCGGATGGTTGAGCAGTTGTCGTCGTAGAGGTCGATTCGAGTACCGGCAGGGTTGTGGATGTCGGTGGTCGCGCAGGGAAGAGGGCAGGCGACTCCGAACCGGCGGTGAGTAGTGCCCCAAGGGCGCTGATGCCACCGGCAAGCACGAGCAGAATGATGGCTGGGGTCAGCCATCTCCAGGTCCAACCCTGCCGGGGTTCCGATTCGGGAATGCTCGGCGTAGCCTGGAGGGCAGCGGCGAGCATTCGTGCGTCGAGGAGGCCTGCTCGTGCGTCGAGCAAGGCCCTGTCGACGGTCGGTGAGACACCGTCGACGATCTGGGAAGGTGGGGCAGAAAGCGTCGTGCTGCCTGTGAGACAGGCGTCCAGTGTTTCAGCGAGTGCTGCAACGTCTTCGGAGGGCGTGGTCGCGACAGGTCTACGTCCGAAGCTTCCGAGCTTCGCAGGGTGAGCGGCCGAGAAGAAGACCGCCGACGGATCTATCGCCCCGTGGAGGACCGACGACTCGTGAAGGGCGTCGAGAGCTCCCGTCAGTCCCGCTGCGTTGGTGACGAACTCGGTGGCTGTCATCGGCTCGCTCGCGTCGAGCCGATCCTGCATGGTGACGCCGCCTGTCCACTCGGTCACCGAATAGGCTCCGTCCGGCACCTCGGCCGCGGCGTAGACGCTCGCCAGGTGGATGTGGGACACGTTGGCGACCGCTCGCATGGCATCGAGGAACTGCTCGCGACGAGAGGAGTCGGTCTCTGGACCCAACACCCGGATGAGTACGGGACGGTCGAGCGAGGTGTCGGTTGCGAGCCATTGCTCGATGTCGCCGTCGCGACCGAGTCGCTGCTCGAGGCGGTAGCGGGTTGGAAGCGGCGGCGGCAAGTCGCCTCCTCTCGATGGACATCAGAACACTACAGGCGTCATGTACCGCAGCTGCGAAGTATGGCGAGCCGATCGTTCAGGTGGGCGAATCCCTCGGTGAGATAGAGGTTGGACGCGACGTCGTTGTTGCCCAGCGTATTGAGCAGCATCTGATGGGCACCATGTTGCCGGGCCCACCGAAGTGAAGCTCGTACCAGCGCTCGACCGATGCCCCGATGCTGAGCGCTCGGCGCAACTGCGATTCGCTGGAGATAGCCGGCGCTGGCACCTGTACCCACGATGGAGAAGCCGAGAAGCGCGTCATCGCGAACGGTCAGCACGACCGCCAAGGGAGTCGCGGTTGTCGCTTCGCTCAACCCGCGACCGTCGAGGCGCCAGAAGGGCTCGAATGCCTTGCTGTCGACGTCCTGGATCTCTGCCCAGTCGACGTGCCGCTCTGCGCCCACGTGCATATCGGGGTCGGGAACCTCGACACCGAGATCTCTGCCGAACACGTCGAGCCACTCGAACGCCTCGAAGCCTGCGTCACTCCACAACCGCACCGACGAAGAGGGGAGCGGAGGTGAGATCACGGACGGGGCACCGAGTCTCAGCAACTCGGAGACACACATCTCCAGGAAGACAGAAGAACCACGGATCATCGTGAGGTGCGCGTCCAGTACGTCGGCGTTCCACGGCCGGGCCACTGCTTTCGAGAGCCCGTACCGGAGAACGACGGCGCCTGGCCAGTCGCCTGTGTATCGCACAACGGTCCCCCTTGCCACCGCCCAATCGTACCTTGGCCCCTGTCCCGTCTGCCAGAGTAGGGGCATGCGCGTCCTGCTGGTCACTCACGAGGCGATGCTTCGTCATGACACGGGTCTGTGGCATCCGGAGCGTTCCGAGCGGCTGGCGGCGGCGATACGGGGTGTCCGGGCGGCGACGGCCGACACGGTCGATGTCGAGGCGCCGATGATCGACCCGACGCTCTTGTTGACCGTGCACCAGCCCGACTACATCGAAATGGTGAAGCGGCGAACGAGGGACCGGCGTGTCGACCTCGATCCTGACACGCCTGCCGGTCCAGGAAGCTGGGAGGCGGCGCTTCGTGCCGCCGGTGCAGGGATAGCGGCCGTCGAGCATCTGAGAGAAGGGCGCGGGGACGTCGCGTTTCTCGCGATTCGGCCCCCTGGCCATCACGCGCTGCCGGATCGCGCCATGGGGTTCTGTCTGTTCAACAACATCGCGATCACCGCGCGGTTGCTGGCCGACGAGGGGGCGAGGGTTGCGATCGTCGATTGGGATGTCCATCACGGGAACGCCACGCAGGACACCTTCCTGATGGACGCAGATGTCCTGTACCTGTCACTGCATCAGTTCCCCTTCTATCCCGGATCAGGCTGGGTTGAGGAAGTAGGGGTGGGGCCTGGTGCGGGACTCACGGTCAATCTGTCTGTCCCGGTGCACACGGCCGGCGATTTCTATGCTGACGCGTTTGAGCGGGCCGTCAGTCCGATCCTCTCGCAGTTCGAACCCGATTGGGTACTCGTGAGCGCCGGGTATGACGGCCATGCGCAGGATCCCCTGGCGGACGCATCGCTGGTGGAGGCCGACTATCAGATGATGGGTGCCGCGGTGCGAGCGGCCGCCCCCGACCGGCGCCTCATTCTGTTCTTGGAGGGCGGCTACAACCTGCGAGCGATGGAACGATCCATCACGGCAACCTTGGCGGGGATTGGTGGAGAGGAACCCACCCAGATCCGGGGGACCTCCCCGAAAGGGGCGTGGCGGATCTTGGATCTGCTGATCGAGGTACAGGCCCGGTACTGGAAACTCTGACGTCAAGAAGTCGCTCAGGGCGCCGATACCTCTTGTGCTGAGAGGAAGTGAGAATGCCCGTTCCTATTGACGAACTCCTCGCCAAGATGCGAGAAGTGGACGCGTCCGACCTTCACCTGAAGGTTGGGTCGCCGCCGGTGATGCGCATAGATGGAGAGCTCCATCCAACCAGCCTGCCCGATCTCACCTCGGCGGATACCGAGGCGTTCGCAAACTCGCTTTTCAGCGAGAGGGCTGCCACGGAGTTCCGTTCGAGCGGTGAAGCGGACTTCGCCTACGGACGATCCAAATTGGGGAGATTCCGGGTGAATGCGTACCGTCAGCGCGGGTCGGTGTCGATCGTTGTCAGACGTGTCCTGTCGGAGAGTCCCGGGTTTTCCGAACTCGGCCTTCCGCCCGTTCTCGAGAAGCTGGCGCTGGAACCGAGGGGTCTCGTTCTGGTCACCGGGCCTACGGGATCGGGTAAGACGACAACACTCGCCGCGATGATCGACCACATCAACAGCACTCGGAAGGTCAACATTCTCACCATCGAGGATCCCATAGAGGTGTTGCACGCCGACAAGCTCGGCATCGTCTCGCAGCGAGAGATCGGCGTCGACACGGAAGACTTCGCCGAAGCGCTGAAGCGAGTTCTTCGCCAGGATCCCGATATCATCATGATCGGCGAGATGCGAGACGCCGAGACGGTCAGGGCAGCGCTCAAGGCGGCCGAGACGGGTCACCTCGTTCTCTCCTCATTGCACACGATCGATGCCACCGAAACGATCAGCCGGATCGTGGACTTCTTTCCACCGTACCAGCAAAAGCAGGTGCGTCTGCTTCTCGCAGGTATGTTGAGAGGCATCGTCAGCTTGCGGCTGGTGGACAGGATCGACGGTCGCGGACGAGTTCCCGTCGTGGAAGTGTTGACCATGAACGCTCGAGTCTTTGATCGGATCGTCGACGAGAAGAACACGCACACACTCGCGGACGTGATCAAAGAGGGGGAGTTCTACGGGATGCAATCCTTCGACCAAGCGATCCTCGGTCTCTTCAAGAAGGGGACGATCACCTATGAGGCTGCTCTCGGCGCTGCGAGCAACCCTCACGACTTCAAAGTCAAGATCGACCAGCTTGGTCTCGTAAAGACCTGAGGTGGAGTGGGGCGTCGGGCCGGGGACAGGCGTCAGCCGTCCCCGGCCTATCCTGACGCTGATGATTCCTGAACGGCTCGGGTGGCTTCTCGACCCTGCCCGCACTCCATACCAGCTATCTCGACTGTTCGTCGATGCCGGGTTTCACCTCTACCTCGTCGGGGGATCGGTTCGTGATCTGCTTTTGGGGCGCGAGTACACCGACCTGGACTTCACCACAGAAGCCCGACCCGAGCAGATCCTCGAGGTTGTGGACGGATGGGCGGACGACACCTTCACCGTGGGCGCCCAGTTCGGCACGATCGGGGTGGTGAAACGGGGTGTTGTACACGAGATCACCACGTTCCGCCGGGAGGTGTACCGGGATGAGAGCCGCAAGCCGATGGTTCGATTCTCGGACAATCTGGAAACGGACCTCTCACGGCGGGATTTCACGGTGAACTCGGCTGCGCTCGAGCTACTGCCAGAGCCGCGGATGATCGATCCGTACGGTGCTCTCGTCGACCTCCAGAGGCGGATCCTCCGTACGCCTATGGGCCCGGAGATCTCATTCTCCGATGACCCGCTGAGGATGCTCCGACTCTTCCGGTTCATGGCGACACTCGAATTCGACGCGTCCACCGATGCACTCGCCGCGGTGAGGGTCATGCACGATCGGCTGCGGGTGGTCTCCGCTGAGAGAATCCGCGACGAGCTATCACGTCTTCTTCTGGCCCGGGCACCAGGGGAGGCACTGGCCGCGATGGTGGACAGTGGCCTGGCAGCCGAGTTCCTTCCGGAAGTGGCGGCACTCGAGGAGGCGAGAGATCCGCTGCATCGCCACAAGGATGTCCTGGCGCACACGATCGCCGTGGTCGACAAGTGTGAGCCGAGCCTACGACTGCGCCTCGCTGCTCTCCTGCATGACATCGGCAAGCCCGATACGAGGCAGTTTGCCGACGGCGGCGTATCGTTTCACCATCACGAGGTGGTCGGAGCCCGCATGGCACGGGAACGTCTCCGAGCCCTCCGCTTTTCCAAGAGTGTGGTCGAGGATGTGTCCGGTCTGGTCTTTCTTCACCTACGGCCACACACGTTCAAGATGGGATGGACCGACTCCGCCGTCCGGAGGTACGTCCGAGACGCAGGGCCACTCCTTGAAGATCTGAATCAACTCGTGCGGTGTGACGTCACGACCAAGAACGAAGCACGAGCACGGGCCATCCAGGAAAGGATCGACGAACTCGAGGTGCGGATAGCCGAGCTGCGCGAGAAGGAAGCCATCGACGCGCTCAGGCCACCCATCGACGGAAACGACGTCATGTCGTTCCTCGAAATCCAGCCGGGCCCCGTGGTCGGTGAGGCGATGAGGATGCTGACGGAGCACAGGATCGATCACGGTCCGTATACGGAGGACGAGGCGTATGAGCTGCTGCGGGAGTGGTGGGACAGCAGATAGGGCTCGCTGCGCTCGCGATTGTCGGTTCTTGGTTCTCGGTTGTCGGTAAGACTCTGCCCCACTGAGATGACCGCCACCCGGCGAGCGAGTCCCGCCGGGTGGGAAGTGGCGTCGAGCTGATGTGTGACGCTGGAGGGGATCGTTCCCACCAACGTGGATGAGTGGAGGATCCACTCTTGCATAGTCATGCAGCCATGCGTATAGTCGTTTCTTCATGTCTGTTTCCGTGGCGGTTCTCGGTGCCTCCGGCTACGCCGGCGGCGAACTCGTACGACTGATCGACGCGCACCCTTCGCTCGAGGCGACACACCTCGGGGCACACTCGGCTGCCGGGAGACGCCTGGACGAGGTGCATCCCCAACTCGCGCGAGGCGATCGTGTGCTCGGTGAGATCGACCCGCCATCGGTTCCCGACGTCGACCTCGTGCTGATGGCACTCCCGCACGGCGCGTCCACGGAGCCAGGGATCGCCTTTGCCGACAGGGGTGTGCGGGTCGTCGACCTCGGGAGCGACTTTCGTTTGGATACCTCCGATCGATACTTCGAAGCCTATGGATCGGCCCATCCGGCTCCAGCGGCGCTCAGCCACTGGATCTACGGTCTCCCTGAGCTATTCGATGTAGAGAACGCCCGCCTCGTTGCCGCCCCCGGCTGCTATCCGACGGCGGCGTTGCTGGGGCTGGTACCGCTCGTGAGAGCCGGGATCATCGATGCCGGTCGAATCGTCGTCGACGCGATGTCAGGACACTCCGGTGCGGGAAGATCACTGAGGGAGAGTCTGCTGTTCGGGTCGGCCGCCGAAAGCGTTCGGGCATATGGCGTCGCATCGCACCGGCACCGGCCCGAGATGGAGATGGGCATCGAGCTCGCAACGGGAGTAGATGCGACGGTCGTGTTCACCCCGCACGTCGTTCCGATGCTGCGAGGCATGCTCGCAACGACCACCGTCTCGCTGCTGCGTTCCGCCTCGCGCGAGGACCTCCTCGGGGTACTGACCGACGCGTATGCAGAGGCCCCTTTCGTGGATGTCATCAGCGACTCGCCGCAGACACGTTGGGTCGTGGGATCGAATCGTGCTCTGGTCACCGCATTCGTCGACGAGCCTTCCGGAAACGCGATCGTGATCTCGGCGATCGACAATCTACTCAAGGGTGCGGCTGGTCAGGCGATCCAGGCGGCAAACCTGATGCTCGGGCTCCCTGAAACCGTGGGGCTGACTGCGGCAGGGTTGATGCCATGACGGGAGTGACGGCAGCGCAGGGGTTCGTCGCCGGCGGCATCGCTGCAGGCATCAAGGATGGAACGGCACTCGACCTCGCGCTGGTCGACGCCGGCACCACGGTCGTATCCGCAGCGGTGTTCACGACGTCGCGGGCTCCTGCGGCGCCGGTGATCGTCGCACGGCAACGCGTACGAAGCGGCAGGCTACGCGCCGTTCTCTTGAACTCCGGGTGCGCCAATGCCGCCACCGGCGACCAGGGGATTGCGGCTACGAGGACGACCACTGAGGAACTCGCGTCGCGTCTTGCGTGTGAACCGGACGACATCCTGCCGTGCTCGACGGGGCCGATCGGGCCCCGCCTCCCCGTCGAGGCCATCCTGGCGTCCATCGACAGACTGGTCGCGTCATGCACAGACCAAGGAGGCGACGCGGCGGCCATGGCCATCATGACGACCGATACGGCACCCAAGCAGACCCACCGCCGGGGCGACGGGTTCATCGTCGGAGGAATGGCCAAAGGGGCGGGAATGCTTCGACCCGACATGGCCACGATGCTCTCGGTCATTACAACCGACGCCGTCATCGAGGCCGACATTCTGGCCGAAACGCTTCACGACGCCGTGGATGTGTCGTTCAACTCGTTGAACGTGGATGGATGCATGTCGACCAACGACACGGTGGTGGCGCTGGCATCCGGCCTGTCCGGCGTTCGTCCCTCCAGCGACTTGTTCGGGCGACTCCTCACCGAGGTGTGCGAAGATCTGGCACTCCAGATGGCCCGTGATGCCGAAGGGGCATCGCGCGTGGTGACAATCCTCGTCGACGGTGCACTGGACGACGCGACCGCTCGCGTGGCGGGGAAGGCGATCGCCGACAGTGCACTCGTCCGGTCGTCGTTCTACGGTGGCGACCCGAACTGGGGACGAATCATTGCTGCACTGGGCGCCTCAGGCGCGGCCATCGACCCCGGCGAGGTGGAGATACGGTACAACGGAACGCCGGTGGCCTCGGGAGGTGCCGGTGTTGGCCGGATGGACCAGATCGTGGGCGACTTCGAAGTGGGGGTCTCGATCGGGCGCGGGTGTGGAACCGCGCGGGTCGTCACCACCGATCTGACCCCCGAGTACGTTCTCTTCAACGGGGTGCCGTCCTGATGGCTACTGGACACGTTGCTCCCGACCCCGTACGGCCGAAGATCGCCGTCACGATGGCCAAGGCCAAGATCCTGATGGAGGCCATGCCGTACCTCCAGGAGTATCGAGGCAAGACCGTCGTCATCAAGTACGGCGGCTCGGCAATGAACGATGAGCACCTCAGAGCGAGCTTCGCCGGTGATGTCACACTCCTCTCGCTCGTGGGCATTCGGCCGGTGGTCGTACACGGAGGAGGACCGAAGATCACATCGACGCTCGGCAAGATGGGGATCGAGTCGACATGGATCGACGGCCTCCGGGTGACCGACAGGGAGGCTGTCGAGGTCGTGCAGTCGGTGCTCGCGGGGATCGTGAACCCCGACATCGTCCGTCTGCTCATCGGGCACGACGCGAAGGCACTTGGTGTGACAGGGATCGACGGAAAGCTCTTGTCGGTGCGGCAGAAGGACGAACGGCTCGGGTTCGTCGGCGAGATCGAGGAAGTCAACACGGGCGTCCTCGATCGCATCCTCGACGCAGGGTTCGTGCCTGTCATCGCGCCCCTCGGTCGGGGACCCCATGACGGCAAGGTGTACAACATCAACGCGGACACGGCAGCAGGTGCCATCGCCGCCGCGCTCCAGGCCGAGAAGCTCGTCTATCTGACCGACGTCGAAGGGGTATATGGCGACCACGAGCAGCAGTCGGGTCTGTTACAGCGGTTGACCCTGAGCGAACTCAAAGAGCTGCTCGGATCGGGGAAGGTGCACGGTGGGATGCTGCCGAAGCTCGCGTCGTGTGCATCGGCGATGGAGGCCGGCGTCCACCGCGCTCACATCCTCGACGGCAGGATTCAGCACGCCATCCTGCTGGAAATCTTCACCCCGGAGGGCATAGGCACCATGATTCACCGGTTCGATGATGCCTGAGACGATCGCCGAACGCGAGAGCCGCGTCGTCATGCAAACGTACCGCAGGCATCCGGTCGAGTTCGTTCGTGGCGAAGATGTCTGGCTGTTCGACCGGGAGGGGCAGAGGTATCTGGACTTCCTATCGGGAATTGCCGTCGTTGGGGTGGGACACGCGAACCCCCGGGTGAAGGAGGAGGTCGCCGCCCAGATGGGCGAGCTCGTGCACGTCTCGAATCTCTTCTACACGGAGCCACAGGTGCGACTCGCCGAGCGGCTCTCCGGGTTGTCGGGCCTCGACCGGGTGTTCTTCGCCAACGACGGGGCGACCGCAAACGAGTGTGCGATCAAACTGGCGCGACGGTGGTCGCAACGACGAAAGGGGTTCAGCGCATTCGAGGTCATCTCGCTCGAGGGTTCGTTTCACGGGAGAACGCTCGCCACCCTCTCCGCCACGGGCCAACCGGCGAAGCAGGCGATCTTCGAACCGCTGCCTGCCGGCTTCCGGCAAGTCCCTCCCGGCGACGTCGACGCGCTGAGGTCGGCTACCGGACCAACGACGGCCGCGGTGATGATCGAGACGACGCAGGGCGAAGGAGGGGTGCTGCCGCTGGATGCGCGGTATCTCCAAGATGTACGCGAGTTGTGTGACGCGTTGGACGCGTTGCTCATCGTCGACGACGTCCAGGCAGGGGTAGGACGGACGGGTACCTGGTTCTCGTGGCAGTCGCTGGGGTTCGAGCCCGACATCGCCACGGTCGCCAAGGGTCTCGCCAACGGTCTGCCGATCGGTGCATGCATGGCTCGAGAGGACATCGCCCAGGCGTTCGTGTTTGGCGACCACGCGACGACGTTTGGTGGAGGGCCGGTCGTGTGCGGCGCGGCGCTCGCCGTCCTGGAGGAGATCGAGTCGCGCGGTCTGTTGGAGAACGCCGTAGCGCGATCGGTGCAGCTCCGGACGGGTCTGTCCTCAATCGACGGCGTGGAAGAAGTGCGTGGAAGAGGATTGCTGCTCGCTGCGATAGTCGACCACCCAGGAGCGATCGTGGATGCTGCGCTGCAGGGTGGCTTGGTGCTGAACGCACTCCACGATGCTGTCCGATTCGCTCCACCGCTGACGATCACCAGCGAGCAGGTCGATCTCGCTGTCGAACGATTCCGGGCTGCCGTCACCTCCACCCGCTATCTGCGGGTTCAGCCGTAGTGTGAGGACATTGGAGTGCGTCGACGTCGGGCCGACGGCTTGGCAACTCCTCACGGCCGACGACAGCGGCGTGTGGTGGGGAGTGATTCAGCACCATCGGCTGTTGATTTACTCGAAAGAGAAACAAGCGGTGACTCGGATCGTCGAACGGACCACTCCTGGCGAAGGGTCCGCTCACGAGTGTGATCTCGGCCCCCGTCGCTTGGGATCGAGTGTCGTGACGTTCTGGCGGAGGAGCAGCGGAACGTCCTTCGGCACGAAGTCGAGTGCCTGACCATAGAACGAGAGTTCTTGGGTCAGTGCCGAGGCGATGTTCTTCGCCTGCCTGAAGCCATGCTGCTCACCCATGAAGGGCACATATACGTACGGTATGCCGTGGTCCTTGAGTGCCTGGACGAGCGCGAGGGCTTGGCTGGGCGGAACCACCCGGTCGTCGAGCCCCTGAAAGAGAATGACCGGACACGACAGCCGGTCGGCGAAGTTGATCGGGGACCGTTGACGGTAGATCCCCGCCATCTCCGTATACGGCCCGATGAGGTAGTCGAGGTAGCGTGACTCGAACTTGTGGGTGTCACTCGCCATCGCCTCGAGGTCCGCCACGCCGTAGTAGGAGGCGCCCACCTGGAAGACGTTGTGGAAGGTCAATGCCGTCAGAGCCGTGAATCCACCGGCGCTGCCACCTCGGATTGCCATACGATCTCCATCGACCAGTCTGCGGGACGCGAGGTGCTTGGCGGCGGCGATGCAATCTCGGGCGTCAACGATGCCCCAAGTCCCGCGCAGCCGTTGCCGGTACCGCCGACCGTACCCGGTGCTCCCGCCGTAGTTCACGTCGACGACGGCCAAGCCTCGGCTCGTGAAGAACTGGATCTCCGGATCGAGGTCGGGCCGCGACGCACTCGTAGGACCGCCGTGGCTGAATACGACGAGCGGCGGTAGCTCGTCCTTCGGTCCCTGGAAGTCGGGGTTGTGAGGTGCGTAGAAGAACGCGTGTGTCGGTCCGTCATCCGACGGGAATGTGATCGGCTGCGCCCGGGAGACGTATGCGGAGTCGAAGCTGCCG
>Ga0315540_10000787_pt1 | contig 18114 bp, 15 predicted proteins | sample SalMarSW160110MG_FD_203677 | JGI IMG/M metagenome (GOLD analysis project Ga0315540, IMG submission 203677) | Salt marsh sediment microbial communities from the Plum Island Ecosystem LTER, Massachusetts, United States - Salt Marsh Sediment SW1601-10 ...
AAACTGGATGCAATCGGTGATGTTTTAAGAACTACATCTATTCTACCTGCTCTAAAAATACAATATCCGACTTCACATATAACATGGCTAACAAGAAAAAATTCAAAAGAAATTTTTCACAATAACAATCTAGTAGATAAGGTTTTGTTCATTGAAGACAATGATACATCACAAAGATTATTAATTGAAAAATATGATCTGTTGCTACACCCGGATGCTGCCCCGGTAAGCGCCCCTCTTGCTACTCTAACAAATGCAAAAGTAAAAAAAGGTTACACATTAGATGAAAAAGGTAAAATCATTCCAGTTAATGAAGATGCAATAGAGTGGTTGGAAATGGGGGCTTTTGATCAGTTAAAAAAGAAAAATAAAAAAACCTATCAGCAAATTATTCATGAAATATGCGGACTGAACTATAAGAAAGATGAAATCCAACTCTTCCTTTCCGAAGATGAGAAAAAAATAAGGGATGACTTTTTCACAGAAAAGAAACTCAATAAGTTTAAGAAAATTATTGGACTTAATACCGGCGCCGGTGCAAGATGGCAATATAAACAATGGCGGCTTGAAGGATTTGAGGAGTTGATAGAAAAAATATCCAGGAATAAAGAAATTGGGGTTCTACTATATGGTGGCCCTGCTGAAAAGCAAAGGAATGAATATCTAATGAATAAATTCCCCTTCTTGATTGACACAGGTACGAATAATTCACTCAGAACATTCTTTTCATTATTGGACCTTGCATCTATCGTAGTTACTGGTGACACGCTGGCATTGCACGCAGCAACTGCATTAAAGAAGGATATAATATGCCTATTCGGGCCTACGTCATTTAATGAGATTGAAGATTATGGAAGAATCAGAAAAATCTACGCCGATTTGGACTGTTTGGTTTGTTACAAGACACGATGTGATTTTAATGTCACCTGTATGAGTGAAATTTCTTCTGATAGAATTCACCAGGAAATAATGAGCATATTAAATAAATCATAACAACATCTTCCTTATAAATGTATTACGACCCTATAAAAAATATTTTCGCATCGGCAATTAAAAAATTTCCTTCCTTAACAGTATTATTTTATAAGATTCTAGATGTAATGTTCCTTCGCTCCTGGTATGTAAGAAGAGAATTAAAAAAGTTGAGAATGGAATTCGGGACAAAAGAAATTTCAATATATGATGCGGGAACAGGTTATGGACAATATTCCTATTTTATGTCCAGAAAACTTCGCCCTAATAATATCTACGCTGTTGATGTAAAAGAAGATTGGATTTCCAACTGCAAAACCTTTTTTACAAAGAGAGAGATAAAAAATGTTTCTTTCAGAGTTGAAGACCTGACGCAAATTATTCATAAAGAAAAATTTGATCTTATCGTATGTGTGGATGTGATGGAACATATAGAAAAGGATGTAAAAGTATTCCAAAATTTTTATAATGCATTAAAAAAAAATGGATTTGTAATAATAAATACACCATCGATTTATGGGGGAAGCGACGCTCAAGAAAACGAGGATGAAAGTTTTATAGGAGAACATGCCAGAACCGGTTATTCATTTGAAGACCTTGAAGCAAAACTCAAACCAATCGGCTTTTCAATTTATCAAAAAAAGTATACATACGGGTTTTGGGGTGATAAAGCATGGCGGCTAGGAATTAAATTTCCAATGTTAATGCTTAATATCTCCAGATTTTTCTTCTTAATATTGCCAATTTACTTTTTATTAACTCTTCCATTTACATTTTTTATGATGTATGTTGATTATTCAGGAAATAATAAAATAGGCACCGGGGTAAATCTTATTGCAAAAAAATCATAAATGGTGAACAAATGAGCAAAACAAAAAAAAATATAAAGTCACAAAAAATCAAGGAAACTGTATTTTCTAAATTTAATCTGGAAGAATTCATTCCACAAAAATACCATGTACTTGCAGTTATCCTCTTTATATTTATTCTGTTTTTGGTTTTTTTGTATCCTCTTTATTTCGGAGGCAAGACTTTTCAATCAGGTGATATACTAGCAACTACAGCTAATCAATCATACATAACAAATCACGGTGATGGATTTACACTTTGGGATCCATTAATATTTTGTGGAATGCCTGCTTACGCACTTGGTACGGCACCTACATGGTTTAATATTATTTACACTATCCTGGCCACAGTAAGAAACACATTTGCCAGTCTTTTTTCAGTTCAATATACAATGTGGAGCTTCTACCTGATTTTACTGGGAATATCATCGTTTTTGTTTATGCGTTATCTAACTAAAAATACACTTGTTAGTCTTTTTACGGCCGTAGCTACGGCTTTCAGTACCGGCTTGATAGTATTCTTATATATAGGACACGTAACCAAATTAAGTGCATTATGTATGTATCCTTTGCTTTTCCTTTTATTATTAAGATTCCAGGAAAAAATAAGACTAATTGACTTTTTAATTCTGATAATAACGCTTCAATTATTCATCCAAAGTTTTCACGTACAAATAATCTTTTATGGTTTATTTGCCGTAGCAATTTATTTCATCTATTTCTTTTTAAGATCTTTGATTAATAAAGACAAAGGTTTGAGAAACGGAACCTTAAAATCAATGGGTGTTTTTATTGTTGCTACTGTTATTGCATTGCTAATTCAATCAGATAACCTGACCCAGATTTATGAATACACACCTTATTCAACTAGAGGATCAAAAGGAATACTGGAAAAAACAACCGGTAAGACCGAACAGACGGAATCAGATTATTATCAATATCATACAAATTGGTCTTTTTCACCAGAAGAAGTTGCAACTTTTGTAATACCTTCATTCTATGGATTTGGTAATTCAACATATAAAGGATCATTAACCAACGGCCGAGCAGTAGAAGTAAATACATACTTCGGACAAATGCCTTTTGTCGATGTTGCAATGTACATGGGTGTGCTTGTTTTCTTTCTTGCATTGTTTGCCATCTATACAAGATGGAAGGAACCTTTTGTAAGATTCCTGGCAATTTTATCGGGCATTGCACTATTAATTTCTTTCGGAAAAAACTTTCCTGTCCTTTTCGATCTGCTATTTTACAATCTTCCCTATTTCGATAAATTCAGAGTACCCTCAATGATATTGGTTCTTGTCCAATTAAGCCTCCCTGTTCTTGCAGGTCTTGGAGTAATGAAAATTCTTTCATTAAGAGAAGAGAGAGATGAAAAGATCATAAAACTAATAAAAAATACTGCTATAGTTTTTACAGTTATACTTATAGTTTCACTTTTGTTTAATGGTTCTATTACGAGCTGGTTTACAGAACGTATAAATGATTATGCTAATTCTATTTCATCTTCCCAACAAAGGTTAGCGCAACAATTCAGAGCTCTGGCGGGATATTCTTCCGATATGTTTACGACAGATTTTCTAATGGCTTTTGTATTTCTATTAGCAGCTTTCTGGGGAGCTTTTATGTACATAAGGGGAAGATTGAGCAAAGACATTTTTGTAATAGGAATAATTGTTTTAACATTAATTGACCTCTGGAGAATCGATAGCCGTGGTGCAATTTATCACGAAAATCCGGACGTTAAAAATCTGTTTGACACACCTGATTACATTACAGTAATAAAAAACCAAAAAGATAAAGAACCATTCAGGATTTTGAATTTAAAGCAGGATGGTTCCATGGGTTCCATTAACAATAATTCCAATTTTAACGCATATTTTTTGTTAGAAGATTTTTACGGCTATTCTGGTATTAAACCAAGATCATACCAAGACATTATAGATGTAGTAGGCCCTGTTAATACTACAATCTGGCGAATGTTAAACGTAAAATACATAGTAGCTGATCGACCCCTGCCTTTTGCAGGTTTTAAGGAAATATTGAACAATTCAAAAACCTTTGTTTATGAAAATAAAAAGGTACTACCTAGAGTTTATTTTGTAGACACAGTTGAATCCAAACCTGATATTGAAGTATTAAGATCAGCAAAGGAAAACGGATTTGATCCCAAAGAAATTGCATACGTAAATGAAAATACTCCTAAAGTCAACATGCCTGATTCCACAGCTAAAGTAAATATTACAGAATATAAAGATGAAATTTTAACAGCCGACGTAAAGGCAACAGGAAATAATTTTCTCTTCTTCGGAGATACGTACATATCCGGCAAAGCAGACTATAAACTGTTTAAAATACCCACTGGATGGAAAGCATATATTGACGGAAATCAAACTGAAATGTATAAAGTTAATCATGGATTTATGGGTATAGTTGTCCCCTCAGGTAATCATAAAGTTGAATTCAGATACGCGCCACCAAGTTTCTTTATCTCAAAATATATTTCTCTTTCTTTAAGCTCTCTGACTGTAGGCGGACTTATTATTATTTTGCTGGTAAACATTAAAAAGAAAAAAGAATAATATTTTTAAGAAAAAAATTTGCAGGAAAATACAAACACAAAAATAAATTTCGGTTCAGAATCATTTAAAAAGTATTTTAAAAATACCTCGTGGCTTTTTATCGAAAAAATTATACGCGTCATACTTGGCGCGTTTGTTATAATATCAATAACTAATTATCTCGGGCCTTCTGATTTCGGATTGTATTCCTATGCCTTAAGCTTTGCTGGAATATTCACAGTTATTTCTACCCTTGGAATAGACCAGATATTAACACGCGAATTAATTAAAGAACCGGAGAAAAATAATACCCTCCTCGGCACCGGTCTTGGTCTTAAACTTATCGGAGCAATAATCTCTATTTTTCTTATTGCTATTGCAATTTTTTTTACCTCCACAGATAGATTAACAAATCTGCTTATATTTATAATTGCTGCTTCCCCAATTTTTCAAGCTTTTAACGTTGTCGATTTTTTCTTCCAGTCAAAAGTACTTTCAAAATATTCCGTGATTGTTCAGTCATCATCATTTATTATTACATCACTTATTAAATTAGCCCTGATTTTATTAAAAGCCTCTTTGTTGAGCTTTGTCATTTTTACAACTGCTGAATATTTTTTCGGTGCAATAGGCTATATAATTATGTACAAAAGCAAGGGAATGAATATTAAGTTATGGAAGTTTAACAAACAGTTAGGCTTAAGAATTCTAAAAGATTCCTGGCCATTAATATTATCTGGTGTTGTGATTTCAATTTACATGAAAATAGACCAGGTTATGATCAAACAAATGCTCGGCGATGCGGAGGTCGGGTTTTATGCAGCAGCTGTGAGATTATGTGAAGCCTGGTATTTTCTGCCGGCAATAATTACAACTTCTCTCTTCCCTGCGGTGGTAAACGCTAAAAGTATGGACGAAAAACTGTATCAGAGTAGGCTACAAAAATTATATGATCTGCTTGCCTGGGCTGCAATACTTATAGCCATACCGATAACCTTCCTCTCAGGTTTCATTATAAATATTCTTTACAAACCTGAGTTTTTGCCGGCAGCCCCCGTATTAACAATTTATATTTGGGCTGGTGTTGCAACTTTCTTAGGAATAGCAAGCAGCCAATACTTAATTACAGAAAATTTTACAAAAATAGCATTTTACAGAACATTTATTGGAATGATAATTAATGTTATCCTGAATCTAATTTTAATTCCAATTTATGGGATTACAGGCTCAGCGGTTGCAACACTAATTTCATATTCTGCAGCAACTTTTTCAATTATAGTTGGAAAAGAAACAAGAGCGCAATCATTGATGATGATCAAAGCAGTTTTATTTTTTGATCTATTTAAAATATTTAACAAAAAATGGCGATCTCTTTAAGAAAAAAAATATCGACAATATTAAAGCTGGATTATAAAACAATTAAGAAATTGTTGTCACAAAAACACGAAGGATATCTATATAATGTCGGCTGGTTTGAATCATTTAATTCTAATTCACCTGTAGACAAAAATTTTAATCCAATTCCCTGGCTCACTTATCCATTTATAAGTTTTATCTCTGAACGACTTAATAAGTCAATGAATATTTTTGAATATGGTTCTGGTAATTCCACTTTTTATTACTCCAAAAGAGTAAATCTTGTAACAGCAATTGAGCACAACAAGAATTGGTATGATAAAATTTCGGCAAGAAAGAACGATAATGTTATTCTAAATTTTGTCCCTCTTGATACAAATGGAAAATATTGCAGGAGTGCTTTGGAAAGCAAAGCTAAATTCGATATTATTATAATAGATGGAGAAGATAGGGTTAACTGTATTTATAACTGTTTAAATGCACTAAATAAAAATGGGGTAATTATTCTGGATGATTCTGAAAGAAAAGAGTACTCGGATGGAATTGAATTTCTATTAAAAAACTCTTTTAAGAAAATAGACTTTTGGGGTACGGCTCCGGGAGTTTTGTTGGAAAAATGCACTACTATTTTTTACAAAAAAAATAACTGCTTTAATATTTAATGTATAAAAAATTCAAACAGTTTATTTACAGACTGCTTATTCCATTTATAAAATTATATAAATATTTAACGTGGTTGATTTATTTAAATACACATGAGGAAATAAATCTTGTCGTTGGCGCAGGTTTAACCAAATTTAAAGGCTGGTTTGTTACCGATATTTCCACGCTTGACATTACGAAAGAATCTGATTTCAATAAGTATTTTACTAAAAGAAAAATTAATAAGGTTTTAGCTGAGCATGTGTTTGAACACCTGACAATAGAAGAAATTAAAAAGACGGTTTCGAACTTTCACAAATATTCAAATGAATCGGTTAATATAAGGATTGCTGTACCGGATGGATTTCATGCAGACAAGAATTATATTGAGTCAGTAAAACCGGGCGGCGCTGGTGAGGGGGCGGATGATCATAAAAACTTATTTACATATAAATCGCTAAGTGAAATTTTCGCAAAGTATGGATTTAAATCGGACTTAATAGAATACTGGGATGATAATCATAATTTTCACACAAAATATTTCAACGATAATAATGGTTTCGTCGAAAGATGTATGATAAATGACAGCAGAAACAAAAATGGAAAGCCAAATTATACATCCTTAATAATTGATTTTACAAAAGAGTAATTATGTCTCTTCCTGCTCCGATAACATTATTTGTTTATAAAAGACCCCATCATACGCAGCAGACTGTTGAATCACTCAAAAAAAATACCCTGGCTGCAGAGAGTGAACTGTTTATTTTTTCTGACAACGCAAAAACATCAGAAGATCAAAAAGCCGTCAGCGAAGTAAGAAAATATATTAGAGAAATTACTGGATTTAAGAAAGTCAATATAGTAGAAAGAGATAAGAACCTTGGGCTTGCCAATTCTATAATTGACGGTATTACAACCATAATAGAACGTTATGGCAAAGTTATAGTTCTTGAAGACGATATGTTGCTCTCCGAATATTTTCTACAATATATGAACGAAGCTCTCGATCTTTATGAAAAGGGAAATGATGTAATCAGCATACATGCTTATATTTATCCTGTTAAAATAGAATTACCAGAAACTTTTTTCCTGAGAGGCGCAGATTGCTGGGGCTGGGCAACTTGGAAACGTGGTTGGGATTTATTTGAATCAAATACAGAAAGACTTTATATGGAAATCAAAAATAGGAATTTGGAATATGAATTTGATTATCACGGTGTTACAAACAATGTGAGGATGTTAAAAAGACAAATTAATGGTAAAGTAGATTCGTGGGCAATAAGGTGGCATGCATCTGCATTCTTAAAAAATAAATTAACCCTTTATCCGGGAAGATCACTGCTGAATAATATTGGTACAGATGGTGAAGGAACGCATATCAAAAACACGAGATTTTATGAAACTTCTCTTACTGATAAACCAATTAGAGTCGAGAAAATCCCAGTCAGAGAAAGTAAGGAAGCACAAAAGGCCGTTGAAAAATTCTTTATAAGTATCAAACCTAACTTCTTAAAGAGATACTTTAAAACTATAAAGCACAAGCTTAATTTTTAATTATGCACGGAATAGACAACCCGGATTTTCAGGATAACAGGAATTATAATTATTCCCAAACTATAAATGTAGAGCGCTCTGAATATTCAATTATTACGGAACTGGTAGAAAGGAATTCTTCAGTGATTGATCTGGGTTGTGGGAATGGTTTACTTATGCAGAAATTGATTAAGGAAAGGAATGCCAAATGTAAAGGGATGGAAATCTCTGAAAGCGCTGTTGAGTTGTGTAGAAGAAATGGCCTAGATGTCTCTTTAGGAAGAATTGATGCTAAGCTTCCTTTTAAAAATGACACATTTGATTATTCAATTTGCAATGTAACAATCCAAATGGTCAACTATCCTGAAGTGTTACTAAAAGAAATGAAACGGGTTTCAAAACACCAAATAATTTCCTTTCCCAATTTTGCTTTTTACAAAAACAGGCTTGATTTACTTTTTAAAGGAAGAATGCCAAGACCAATGTTATTCGGTTATAAATGGTATAACACCGGACATTTGCATCAATTATCAATGAAGGATTTTAAAAATTTGGTTAATGATGTTGGAGGATTAAAAATTCTTAATACTTATTACCTGCGTTCTGGAAATCCTTTTTTTAATTTGTTAATGAAATTATTACCTAATTTGTTTCAAACAATTAAAATCGTAGTAACGTGCAAAGATTAAAGCAATTTCTGCAAAATAATCAATTCGAACCAGGTGTTTTTGGCATCTTTTTAAATCCATTTTATTTCGCCAGAAAAAGTCTGTTAAAAAATATTATTTCATTAGGTAAGAATATTTCCGGCAAAACATTAGATGTAGGCTGCGGAACAAAGCCTTATGAGAAATACTTTAATTCTACAGAATATGTTGGTCTTGAGATTGAAACAACAATTCATCAGGATAACAAGGCTGATGTATTTTATAAAGGGAAGAAATTTCCATTTCAAAATGAGGAGTTTGATTCAGTTGTTACAAACCAGGTACTTGAACATGTTTTCGAACCTAACTTATTTATTTCTGAAATCAACCGCGTAATGAAGATCGGAGGAGTTTTGTTACTTACTGTTCCATTTGCATGGGATGAGCACGAACAACCTTATGATTATGCACGATATTCTTCATTTGGTTTAAAGTATCTGCTGGAAAACAATGGTTTTGAAATTATCTCACATATAAAAAGTGAAAATAATATCAAAGCTATTTTTCAATTGTTGAATGCTTACATTTACAAGATAACAAGGAATAATAAATTCATAAAAATAATTTCTATCCTATTTATTATGGCCCCTTTAAATATCTTAGGAATTTTACTTAATTTAATTTCCCCTTCAAATAATGATTTTTACTTAGACAATATAATTTTAGCAAAAAAGTAAAATCATTTTAATTTATTTGAATCTGATTATGTATAATTTCTGTACTTTATTTGACTCAAACTATTTTTCGCGTGGAGTTGCTCTCTATGAATCACTTGAGAATGTCTGCGAAAATTTCCATCTATATATTTTTGCTTTTGATAAAAAATCAGAAAATGTTTTAGAACAACTAAAATTAAAACATGCTACAGTTATTTCGTTAAAGGAATTTGAAGACAATGAGCTTCTTTCTCTAAAACCATCAAGAACAATTGCTGAATATTGCTGGACGTCAACATCTTCAACTATTCTTTATGTTCTGCAAAACTACAAAGTTAAAAGCTGTACATATCTGGATGCAGATTTATACTTTTATAGTTCACCAAAATCTCTTTTTGACGAGATGAAAAACAATTCAGTAATGATCACTGAACACCGATATACCCCGATGTATGATAAATCAAAAAAGAGCGGAAAATACTGTGTGCAGTTTGTAACCTTTAAAAATGATGAAAATGGTTTAACAGCATTAAAATGGTGGCGTGAAAGATGCCTTGAATGGTGTTACGATAGAGTAGAAGATGGAAAATTCGGTGATCAGATGTATCTTGACGACTGGACAACAAGTTTCAAAGGAGTGCATGTTATGCAGCATTTAGGAGGCGGACTGGCTGCATGGAATGTTCAGCAATATGAGTTTTATAAGGCAAATGGGAAAATAGTCGGCAAGGAAATTAAAACCGGAAAAGAATTTGATGTAATTTTTTACCATTTCCATTATCTTAGATTCCTGAAAAACAATACTTTGGAACTGGGCAGAAGATTATTATCCCAAAACGTAAAAGATATTTTTTATAAGCCTTACGTAAAGAATTTGCAGAATATTAAAAAAGAAATAATGAAAATTGATAATTCATTTGACCCAAATGGATCTTCTGAATATAAAGTGAACTGGAAAACTCCTTTACTCTATATCTGGAGAAAATTTAACGCCACTTACAATATTTATAAACTTAACGAATTTTCCAGAAATTAAATGGCATATATTATTAATCTTACTACACACTCCGACAAAAGAGGCAATCTGACTGTTATTGAAAACCAGATACCATTTCAGATTAAAAGAATTTTTTACATTTACGGAGTAGACGAGTCAGTGAGAGGCGGGCATCGTCATAAGACTACCAGACAGGCTGCAATCTGTTTGCACGGTAGCTGTAAAGTAACAAACAATGATGGGAAAAAAACAGAGATCTTTACTCTTGATCATCCTAAAAAATGTCTTATTCTTGAGCCGGAAGATTGGCATGCAATGCACGACTTTACAAAAGATGCTGTTTTCCTGGTACTAGCATCAACAAAATTCGACCCTGACGATTACATCTATGAGGAGTACAAATGATAGAATACGAAAATCTTCGCGATTCAAATGAACTTTTCTTCGAGGACTATATTCATAATTTTAGTAATGTGCTCAACAGCGGATGGTTTGTCCTTAGCAATTTTGTAAAAAAATTTGAAGAGGACTTTTCTGCTTTTAACAATAGCAAATTTTGTGTTGGAGTTGCTTCGGGTCTGGATGCTCTGATACTTTCACTAAGAGCATTAAATTTTGAAGAAAACGATGAGGTGATTGTTCCTTCAAACACATATATAGCAACAATACTATCTATAGTTCACTGCGGCTTAAAACCTGTTTTAGTAGAGCCGGATATTAAAACTTATAATATAGATCCGAAAAAGATAGAGGATAAAATAACCTCAAAAACAAAAGCCGTAATAGTTGTTCACTTGTATGGAAAATCCTGTGAAATGGGACCTATCGTTGAAATTTGTAAGAAACATAATTTAAAATTAATAGAAGATTGTGCACAATCACACGGAGCCAAGTATAAAGGAAAAAACACAGGCACCTTTGGAGATTTTGGTGCTTTTAGTTTTTATCCTACTAAAAACCTTGGCGCACTTGGCGATGCTGGTGGAGTTACTACCAACGATCGAGAGCTTGCAAATAAAATTGCTAAGTTGAGAAATTACGGCTTTGGTAAAAAATACTACAATGATTTTATAGGGTATAATTCAAGACTCGACGAAGTTCAAGCTTCATTTTTAATTGTGAAATTAAAAAAACTAAAGGTGATCAATTCACATAAATGTGAATTGGCACGTCTATACCAAAAAAATTTAAAAGAAGATTTTATTAAACCCGTAGTTGACCCGGATTTCACAGACGTTCATCATATATACAATGTAAGACATCCGGAGCGAGACAAACTCCGTGAATATTTATTAAAAAATGAAATAAAAACAGAAATTCATTATCCCCTTCCTCCACATAAACAGAAAGCTATGGAAGGAATAATAAAAGAAAAATACTTCCCGATTTCTGAAGAGATCCATGAAACTACTCTAAGTCTCCCTTGTTCTTTTTGTCATTCGAGAGATCAAATTTTAAAAGTGATTGAGGTAATGAACAAATTTTAAAGTTACATTATACTTTGCGGATCGACATCATAAATAAGCTTCACATCTCGGAATCTGGATTTTCTGTTAAAGTTCGTATATGAATTAAAAATTGCTTTCCTTAAAATAGCTCCCCCAGGGTCTGCTTCCTTTGAACTTTTTATTAAAATATGAAATCGGTAAAAGCCTTTTAATCGTGCTAGAATTGCAGTCGCAGGTTCCATTATTTTCAGATATTTATCATATGCTTTTAACTCTTTATAAAAATCCGTTATCGCACCTTTCGCTCTTTTTTCATCCAGGTCTTTTGCCTCAATCAACCCAATTCTCGCAAAAGGAGGATATCCCATTTTTTCTCTGTCGGTGATTTCCTTCTGATAGAATCCTTTATAATCGTTCTGAACAACTTTTTGCAACGTGAAGTTTTTTTCATTTTGTGTTTGTATTACAACCTCACCTTTCACTTTACTTCTTCCTGATCTTCCGGCAACCTGTGTAAGCAATTGAAAAGTTCTTTCATCTGCCCGAAAATCCGGAAGCCATAAAGCAGTTTCTGCAGAAATAACCCCAACGAGAGTTACTCTTGAAAAATCCAGACCTTTCGAGACCATCTGTGTACCGACAAGAATATCTATATCTCCCCTGCTAAACTTCAGCAATATTTTACTGAGCGAATTCTTTTTAGTAATTGAATCAGAATCTATTCTTTTAACACGCACATTCGGGAAATAATATTCAATTTCATCCTCTACTCTTTCAGTTCCGGTTCCAAAATATTTTATTGAAAGCGAACCACAGTTTGTGCAGGCGTGTGGCACATCTTTTATAAATCCGCAGTAGTGACACTGAAGAATGTTTTTATTAATGTGATAAATTAACGGGACAGAACAATTTTCACAGGTTTCAATTTCAGAACAATCTTCACAATAAACCTGAGTTGAAAACCCTCTTCTGTTTTGAAGAATTATTATTCCTTCTTTTTTCTTTAGTCTGTCTTCAATTTTATCAAGAAGGAATTTCGAAAAGATGTTCTCCATCCTTTTATTTTTTCTTTCAACAGAAACATTTACTAATTCTATTTCAGGCAATTTAGCATCATCAATTCGCTTCGGCATTTCAATCAATTTAAATTTACCGGTTAAAGCATTATACATACTTTCAATTGAAGGTGTGGCAGACCCTAGCACAATGGGACAATTATGATGCTTAGCAAGAACTATTGCTGAATCACGGGCATGATACTTAGGTGCAGATTCAAACTGCTTGTAGCTTGAATCGTGTTCTTCATCAACTACTATAATTCCAATATTTTTTAGTGGTGCAAAAAGAGCCGACCTGGCGCCAATAACTATTTTTGATTTTCCCTTTAATATTTTTCTCCAGGAATCATATCTTTCACCTATCTGCATTCTACTATGAACTACAGTAACCATTTCTCCAAAATTGTTGAATAACCGTGAAGTAATTTGCGGAGTAAGTGATATTTCCGGAACAAGAACCAGAGCAGACTTATTGCTTTCAATAATTTTTTTTATTAATTCAATATAAATCTGTGTCTTACCACTTCCGGTTACTCCGTGTAAAAGATAGGTGGCAAAATTCCACGGCTTAAAGTCTTTTGAAACTTCTTCAATTATTTCCTTCTGTTTACTGGTCAAATTAAATGATTCATGCTTTTCTTTATATTCTTCCAAATAGGTCCGTTCAATTTCTTTTTCAATTATTTTAACAAATCCCTTTTCTTCAAGGCTATTGATAGAAGAGGCAGAAGATTCAGTCTTTTTTAGAATATCTGCAAGAAGATATCTTTTATTTTTTTTAGAAATTAATTCCAAAAGAATTTTTACCTGTTTTGGCGATCTTCTTTCAATTTCCGGGAAGGAAGAATATATCTCTGCAATTGATTTGTTGAGCTCGATAAATTTTGCGGTTTTAACTTTAACTTTTGCACCGGGAATTTCATCAAGAATAGTAATCGCACCGACTTTCTCAAGGCTCCGTACCTGTGAATAAATATTCTTTCTCTTTACCAAACTTTGTAGATATGAAAAATTTATCTCTTCTCTTTCACCCAATGACTTCAATATTTTAGCTTTAACTGAATTTTTATTTCTTTCTTTCTGTAAAATATCTTCACATAATTTTTTATCTATTATTATTCTTTTTTTTGTTTCAATATCAGAACCATAAGGTACTCCAAGTTTTAATGCTTCGCCCAGAGACGAAAGATAATAATCCGATACCCATTCATAAAACTTAAGCGCCTTTTTATCAAAAATTGGTTTGTCGTCCAGAATATCAGATATCGCTTTTATCTTTTCTTTAACTTTTGTTTTATCTGAAGTTTTTATAATAAAACCCGTAAGGGTTCTTTTGCCGAAAGGAACTACTGCTCTGACTCCCGTTTGTGTAAATGGTTCGAGCTCTTTTGGTACTGAATAAGTGAATGTATTTCTGAAAGGAAGTGGAAAAACAATTTCAGCGAACATTATTCTCTTGATTTATAAAATTGTGCCAAATCTTTAAATGTACTGTTGTTAAAACCGGAGCTATACATTTCAAACTTCAATACATCAAAGGACTTATCCCATAAAATTCTTTTATACTCTTTTGATTTAATAATCTGTCCATTTGTAGAAATAACACTATCACTAAGTGCTAATGTCAGGTAGTAAAAACCATCTTCAAACCTGATGCCTTCGACCTTGTTTATATTGTTAAATTTGTACACAGCTTTACCATCGAGCTTGTTATCTTCAACATATAATTCCCGGGATACAACATCTTTCCCCTGCTCTTTCAACTGGTTTTCTAACTTATTGCTTTTCAAAATGTAACTGAACAAGTTATCCTTGTCCTCCTGAAATTCTTTATCATTACCAGCATTAGACTTAACATTGTAAAATTGCATAGTTACTGTGCCTTTTTCAGGGCCTGTTAGTTTAATTGTATAAGAAATTTTTTCCGAAACCAGACATCCGGAAAAAAGAGCCATTGTAGTGAATATTAATGCTATAAAAATTATGTTTTTCTTCACTTTTTCAATCCTGCTTATTTTTATTAACAAATATGTCCCAAAAATGATTGTAAAACAAATCATAGATGAAATCATTCATAATTTAATCAAACTTTAGTTGATAATAGAAGCTACTTTGATTTATGTTTTTTATTTTAAACATAAATGAAATTTCATGTTTTGTAATTATGGCTGACAAAACTTTAAAACAACTGAAAGCAGGGGCATTTATCCTCCTAATTACACTGTTTATAGGGTCATTCGGATTTATGCTAATCGAACATTGGGACTTTCTGGATTCTCTGTATATGACAATTATCACAATTACTACAACCGGATTTGAAGAAGTCCATCCTTTAACACACTACGGAAGAGTTTTTACTATCATCTTGCTTGTTATGGGAATCGGATCAATTGCTTATACAGGAGGAAGAGCTGCTCAGTTGTTGATTGAAAATCAAATAATGAGGAGAAGAAGAATGAGTAAAAAACTGGAAGAATTAAATGACCATTATATAGTTTGCGGTTATGGAAGAATGGGCAGATATATATGTGAAGAATTAACATCAGCTAAAGTTAAATTTATTGTAATTGACAATGAGCCTGATAAAATTGACAGGTTGATTAATATGAATTATTTGTACCTCAACGGTGACGCCACAAGTGACGAAGTTTTAACAACCGCCGGTGTTACTAAAGCAAAGGGACTTGTAGCTGTGTTATCAACTGATGCTGAAAATGTATTTACAACGTTATCTTCAAAAGTATTAAATCCGAATTTGTACGTTGTAGCACGCGCTGTGGAAGAAGAAACGGAATCAAAGTTGAAAAAAGCAGGCGCTAACAGAGTTGTCAAGCCTTACGAAATTGGTGGAAGCAGAATGGCTGAACTTCTTTTGAGACCCGGTGTAATTGAATTTATCGATGTTGTTGCCCGCGAAAGAAGCGCTGATCTGAGCATGGAAGAATTTGCAGTTAGTGAAAAGTCAAAATTGATAGGAAAAACTTTAGCTGAATCGCCGATCAGAAAAGATCTGAATATTATAATTGTTTCAATAAACAAAATGAAAGGCGGATATATTTACAACCCCAAATCTTCAACTATTATTGAAAATGATGATAAATTAATTGCACTCGGCGAAAATACTAACCTAACCAAGCTAAGTAAATTATGCAGAGAATAATATTTATTTTTTGTGAAGTTCTTCTATTATTTTTTCATCAAATAACAAATACTCAAAACTTTCCCTGCCCCTGGTAACATAAAATTTATCTTTATCAACTATTACTTCCGGTGGTCTTCTTCTCGCATTATAGTTAGATGACATTGTCATACCGTAAGCTCCTGCTGACATTAGCGCCAGGTACTCTCCGGGTTGTACCTCTGCTATATTTCTTTCCTTAGCAAGGAAATCACTGCTTTCGCAAACCGGACCAACCACATCAGCAACAATTTCCCTTCGGAAATCATTCTTTTCGACAGGTTGAATATAGTGATAAGAGCCGTAGAGGCTTGGTCTCAAAAGATCATTCATTCCTGCATCTATAATTATAAATTTCTTATTTTCATTTCTTTTTATAAAGAGTACTTTTGTTATAAGCACACCGCCGTTTGCAGTTAAGTATCTACCCGGCTCAAACCAAATTTCGCAATTCAACTTTTTGAATTTTGGAATTAACAACTCTGCAAATTCCTTTATATTAAAAGGTGTACCATCATTATAGTTTACTCCCATTCCACCACCAATATCGAAATGTTTTAGATAAATCCCATTATCTCTGACCTGAAAAAATATTTCAGAGAGCTTATCCACAGCTTCAAGATATGGAGAAACAGTTGAAACGAGAGAACCAATGTGCATATCAATTCCGGTCAATGAAACATTTTTAAGCCGGCATGCTACCTTATAAATCTTGACAGCTTCACCAGAACTAACCCCGAATTTATTTTCTGATAAACCGGTTGAAATATAAGGATGGGTTTTAGCATCAACATCCGGGTTAACTCTTAATGCTACTTCAATTTTTTTATTAAGTTTACCTGCAATTTTATCAATCAGAGATATTTCATCAAATGATTCTACCTTTATTAATTTAACACCCTGTTCGATCCCATATCTAATTTCATCTTCTGTTTTCCCAACGCCTGTTTGAATAATATCTTGTGGATTTACTCCCGCTTTAGTAGCACGGAAAAGTTCACCTGCAGAATTTACATCTACACCACTGCCACAATTTGCAAAAATCCGAATTACATTTAAATTAAAATTTGATTTTGCAGAGAAAAATATTCTGTGATTAATTTCTTTAAAAGCATCCGAAAACTCTGTATATCTTTCAACAAAATATCTTTTGCTGTACACGTAAACAGGAGTCTCAGCTGTTTCCAAAATAGCTTTTAACGAAACATCTTCACAAAAGAAATTATTCTTTTTATAGGTAAAAATATCTGAATTAAAATAATTCATCTGCTAATACTTGAATAAAAATTATAAAATTATGAAGTACAATCAGCTCCAGAAGTCAAGAATCTTTTTAATGCTTTCACGCTCCTTTAATATACTAAATTCCTTCCCGTCTTTTTTGTAGCCAATTATTTTAGGTATTTGTCTGCTATTATACCTAGACCACATACTCATTGTATATGCACCCACATCTTTAATAACAATATAATCGCCAGGTTTAATTCTTGGTAATAAAATCCCTTTAGCCAGAACGTCGGCTGCAAAACACAGAGGACCTGCAATTACGTATTTTTGTTTTCGTCCCCGCTTAATTGTTCCATCTTTATTCAAAACAAAAATTTCGTGATGCCATTTATCAGGCATATATACTTTCCTGAGGAACATATCTGCCCCAAGATGAATTACTGCTGTTTTTATTTTTCTATTCTCTTTTACATATTCTACTCTACTCAAAGCCCACGCCGAATTTGCATAAAGGTATCTTCCAAATTCGGTTATAATCTTGAATTTATTTGTAAATAACCCCGGGCACGTTTTTTCTAATCTCTTACAATATTCTCTAATGGTAACTGGTTTAATATTTGGATAATAAGAGACCGGTAGGCCTCCGCCAATATCAAAATAATCAATTGGCTTTTTAGAATTTTGTAACAATAAATTATTTGTATCTTGTGTAAAATCATAAACTGTCTTTACACCTTTCAGCAACATGTTCAATCTAATTCCCTGGGAGCCTATGTGAAGATGAACTCCTCGAAGCCAGTCGTTCTCAAGGAAGAACTGTTGTAATTCTTTTCTATATTCTTTTATTGGTACACCGAATTTAGAATATTCACCCGCTACACTTGTCTCGGCAATTCTACCAATGCCAACCTGAGGATTAACTCTGATT